>Ga0075481_10000493_pt1 | contig 14800 bp, 11 predicted proteins | sample DEB08_DNA_11_FD_76337 | JGI IMG/M metagenome (GOLD analysis project Ga0075481, IMG submission 76337) | Aqueous microbial communities from the Delaware River and Bay under freshwater to marine salinity gradient to study organic matter... | ecosystem: Environmental > Aquatic > Marine > Coastal ... | reverse complement strand
GGCTCCTTCGGAACCTCCAGCGTCACTCCCGAGCGACGGGGGGCACGTTCCCTTGCCCACTGCCCCTGCGGATGCGCCTCCTGCTCCAGAGCCTGCGGTGGCCAACCTTGACGACCGCCGCAAGGACGCGGCCGCGGCCGACGCTTTCGCCGGTGCGTTTGGCTCAATGATGGCCCCTCCCCCCTCAGAGCCAGAACCTGAGGAGGAGCCCGTCAGCGACGAGGAACGCTTCATCGCCGCTGACGAGGACGAATCTGGTGGCCTGAGCGTGGAGGAACTGGCCGAGGCCACTGGCACCGATTTGGAAGAGGCAGCGCGCTTGCATGCCGCGGCCGACGTGGACGGTGACGGGCAAGTCACCATGGAAGAATTCGTGGGCAGCCAAGCCGCAGAGGTCGCGTCTGCGCTCCCCCGACCGGTCCGAGTGGCTCCTGTCCGCGCTCCGGTCGGGCAGCCAAACACTGCGCCCGCCGTCCAACCCCAAGCGGTTGCGCCTAAACCGCAGCCCCGCCCCATGCCCCAGCCCCAAGCTCAACCGCACGTCGGTGGTGGATGGCCACAGCAACAGCGCAACACCCTCGGTCAGCAACAGCCCGGTTGGGGCCAACAGCCGCAACAAGGGTGGGGGCAACCTCAGCAACAAGGTTGGGTCCAGCCTCAACCGATGCACAACGTCCCACCGACGATCCCTTCCGGTCTCCGCTGCCCCGGATGCGGCGTCGGCATTGACGGTCAGTGGCGGTTTTGCCCGGTATGCGGGTCACGCAACCCTGCGATGCCGTACTGATCATTCTTCGACGAACACGCCCTGCTCGAGCAGCGGTTCACCGTCCAACCAGACCGAAGGGTCCCTCATCACGCCTGAAAGGGTGAATCCGACGCGATTCGTGCCGCCACCGGCCGTGTTGTCCCCGAACATGAAGTAGCACGTGCCAAGGCATTTCTCGTCTTCGAGCACGCTGCCGGTGAGGGCGGCTGCGGGGTTCATGCCGAACCCGAACTCGGCGATGGTGCTGGCTCCATCCTGATCTTTCGGTCGAAGCGGTTCCACCGCATCTTGGAACTCCTTTCGGATTCTGGAAGCCATCTCACCGCCGGTGATCGAAGCGATGACCCCTTGCTCGATCTCCAAGGTCACCGGCTCATCGATGAGCGTGCCCTCCCAGCTTCCGTTGAGGACCAACCGTCCGTTCATGGTGCCTTCTCGTGGCATGATGAACACCTTTCCTGCGGGGAGATTCATCAGCATCTTCGGCCGATTGCAAATCCCGTTGTCGTCAAAGTTCCATTCGCGCCATGCGACTTCGAACGTCAATTCCGTACCGGCTTCAGAGCGGACGTTGACGATGCGTCGTCGTCGCAACCTGCTGGGCAGGCGAGCGATGCGTTGTTTCACCAAAGAAAAGTCGGCGGACATCCCACCGCCTTGGAACATCTCCGCAGTCATGCCCGGCATCGTGGCGATGCGCGCGCCGTCCGACAACGCCGTCCGGACCGCGCGGGTGTGGGTCAGCGAGTACCTCGTGGGAGCGATGACGACTTGCTGTTGTCGCATCAAGGTCGCCACCGGAGTCGGTGGCTCTTGCCCATGATGGCGGCCCTTCGGCATCAGCATGAGCAACACACGATCTGAGCGGGTCATCGCCGCCTCATGCAAGGCTGCACCGACTTCTGCCGTGGTGGGATCGCACACGATGAGGACGTTTTCGTTTCTCCGAATGTCCATGCACGTGGTCACGACGGTGAGGGCGCTGGCTTCGAGTTCCAAGTTGGCGGTCTCCGAGGGTCCAGCCGCCTTCCCTTCCTCGTGCTGTTCTTGCGGGTCCGTGACCGATTCCAGGATTGCCTCAAGGTCCTCGTCCTCGTCCTTTGGGGCGGGTTCCTCTTCCGAGGAGCGGCGCCGGAAGGGGAGGACCATGCAGGTCCGTGCACCTCGGCGGTCTTGAACATGTGGCGAAACTCAGCGGAGCGCAAGGCTTGAGCAGCACGGGCATGACCGAGGGCCATGACCGCCGCAGAGGCATTTCTCAACCGTGTGCATGACCTCGCCCGAATTGGTTCCATTCAGGGGCATTTGGGGTGGGACAGGGAGACGCTGATGCCACGGAAAGGGGCAGCAGCTCGCTCGGACGTGCTTGCTTGGCTGGCGGCGGAATCCCACCGCCGTTTGGTCGCCGATGAATTCGGCGCGCTGCTGAACGCCGTGCAAGAGGATGCAACGACCGACCCAGACCTTGCCGCAACGGTTCGGGAAATGACCCGTCGACGAGACCGCGCCGTCCTCCTGCCAGAGTCGTTTGTCTCGGAATTTGCACGAACGCGCAGCCTGGCACAAGGGGCTTGGCAGGACGCCAGAGCCGCCTCCGATTTCCCTGCCTTCGCACCGCATTTGGAGACCTTGCTTTCGATGACGAAGGAACGCGTTCGCCTGTTGGGGCACGAAGGCCCGACCTACGATGCGCTTCTCGACGAGTACGAAATTGGCTCCACCATGGCGAATTACGATCCGATGTTTGCCGAATTGAAATCACACCTCGTTCCGCTGTTGGCCCGCATCACGGAAGCAGCCGCAACTCAGGACCTCCCCTCGTTGCCCGAGGGTGCACGTTTCCCGGTCGCGGATCAAATCGCCTTTTGCGAGCGTGTAAGCCGCACCATGGGTTTCGATTTCGACGCGGGGCGCATGGACGCCTCAGCCCACCCCTTCTCTGCAGGCCTTTGGCCCGGTGACACGCGCTTTACCACGCGTTTCGACGAAGCCGATCCGTTTTCCTGCCTCTACGCCGTGATGCACGAAACCGGGCACGCCCTCTACGAGCAAGGCTTGCCCGAAGCCTTCCAACGCACCCCTCGAGGTGAAGCCATTTCCCTCGGTGTGCACGAGTCTCAGTCCAGGTTTTGGGAGAATCAAATTGGCCGAACCGAGGCCTTCTGGAGCGTGGTCGGCCCCTGGTTCCGTTCAACCTTCCCGGGCCTGCCTGAACTCGATGCAGCCGCGATGAACCTCATCGCGAACAAGGTGGAGCCCGGCTTCATTCGCGTCGAGGCCGACGAGGTCACCTACAACCTGCACATCATGCTCCGCTACGAGATTGAGAAGCAGATGTTCGAAGGCAACCTCAGCATTGCCGAACTTCCCCACGTCTGGAACACGATGATGCACGAGTGGTTCGGCCTTGAGGTCAAGGAGGACCGCCTTGGGTGCCTGCAGGACATCCACTGGTCGATGGGCGCCTTCGGCTACTTCCCGACGTACACCCTCGGCAACCTGTATGCCGCACAGCTTCTCGAGTCCATGAGTGAGGAACTTGGTGACATGGACGCCTTGATCCGAGGCGGCGATTGGGGGGCTCCTCTCGCGTGGTTGAAGTCGCGCATCCATGAACGTGGGAGCCTCTTGTTGCCTCCTGCGCTCATCGAAGAAGCCACAGGAAGTCCGCCGACGGCGGCCGCCTTCCTTCGCTACATCGAAGGGAAATACAGCCGGCTCTACGGGCTGTGATCAGTCCCCGCGCGCTTGCGCATAGGCGTTCAGGTACGCCTCGACTTCCCGGGCCATGGTGAAGCGCTCCAGCACTTTCTCACGGCCTGCGACGCCTTTGGCGGCCCTCGCCTCGTCGTCTGCAAGTTCCTCGTTGACCGCGCGGGCGAAGGCGGCATGGTCTCCCACCGGATAGAGGGCTCCGGTGGACGCGTCCACGGTTTCCGGCATCGGTCCATGGTCGACCGTGATCACCGGGGTGCCCGAGGCCATGGCTTCGATCGGAATCATGCCAAGGCCTTCGTACAACGAGGGGAAGACGACCACATCTGCAGCGCGGTAGGCGTCCGCAAGTGCATCGAAGGGCAAGGTGGATTCGATGTGGACGCCATCGGCGACGCCCCGCTTTGCCGCGTGACGCAACAGCCGTGCCTTCAGATGGCCGCGACCCACGATTGCGAGGTGCACGTCGCCCCGCTGCTCGCGCAGCACGGCGAAGCCGTCGATCAGCGTCGCGTAGCCCTTGCGGGCAGCCAACCGCCCCACGGCAAGGAGAAGGTGATGCCCCTCAGGTACGCCGAGCTTGGTGCGCAAGGCCGTCGCTTCTGCCGCCCGTTCCAGGCGGGGATGGAACATCTCGGTGTCGATGCCCCAATGGATGACCTCGCATGCCCAACCTGCAGGAGGACGGTAGCGGTCGATGAATTCCTGACGGCTGAACGCGGAGATGGCCACGCACGTGCTCTCGTCCAAAGCGGCTTGTTCGTAACGTGCGTAGGCTTTGGCCGTCAGCAAGATGGCGAGGTCGTTGGGGTTGGCGATTGCAGCAGGCTCCCGTCGCCGTCGGGCCATGAGCAACCCTTCACGCTCGCCAATCCATGAGCCGTGCAACGTGGTCACGGTCGGAGCCACCTCGCGATGGCACTGTTGGAATTGTCGGCGGTTCCATGCAATGAGGGGCGTGTGAACGTGCACGACGTCCACGGGATCTTCGGCATGCAACTCGATCAAGGCGCGCAAGGCATGACGCCCAAACGAGCGTGTGAAGGCCATCGGGGCCTTGAGCCAACGCACCCCGATGATGCGAACACCTGGAATGGGCGGTGCTTCCCCCGTCCCTCGACGCGTGATGACGGTGACCTTGTGACCGGAGGCCGCAAGCTCGGCGGTCAGGTGGAAGATGGTGGTGGCCATGCCGCCCCAACGAGGTGGGTATTCGCCAGCCAACATCACAACGTGCATGGCGCTCCCTGTTGCGGTGAAGGGCTGAGCGGTTTCAACCGTTCCGGGACAGGCTTCACGACCAAGGCAGCATCACGAGGGCTCGACCGGTTTCGCCCGGTTCAACGAGGACCTCGCCTTTGTCCCCTGTGCGCTCGCTTCGCTCAAACACCGGAACACCGTCGACAACGGTCCACGACGGCCATCCGATGAGGCTGCGGCCGTGGAAGGGATTCCAACCGACGCGGCTCCACGCGTTGGCGTCGTCCACCGTGCGTTGGGTGACCATGTCCACGAGCACGAGGTCGGCGTCTGCGCCGATCTCGATTCGTCCTTTGCCGACCATTTGGTAGCACTCCGCAACGTTGGCGCACATCCAGCGAACGACGTCCTCCACCGTGCAGCGTCCTTTGGCGGCATGCGTGAGCATCACCGGCAAGGAGGTCTCCACGCCTGGCATGCCCGAGGGGGCTTTCGGAAATCCTTGGGCCTTGGCGTCAAGCGTGTGCGGTGCGTGATCTGTGGCCATGCACATGATGGTCCCGTCGGTGAGGCGTGACCAGAGGGTTTCGCGGTCCTTCACGTAGCGGATGGGCGGGTTCATCTGGAGGCGAGTGCCGTGCCGTTCCACGTCCGTTTCGTCGAAGGTCAGGTGTTGAGGCAGCGTTTCGACCGTGATGCACGGCCCGTCCCCTTCCTCGCCTGGATGAGACGTCCGACCTGCAAGCCAATCAGCCTCAAGTCCTGAGGTCAGGTGAAGGACGTGCAAGCGGTGGTTGTGTTCGGTGGCCAAACCCACGGCAAGTTGGGTGGCCAAGAGCGCGGTTTCGTCGTCCCGCCACTCCGCATGGGCGGCGATGTCGGTGCGGTCTGCGAATTCCCCCTTGCGGGCGATGAGCCTGTCTTCGTCTTCGGCATGCACCGCGATCAGGCCGGCGGTACCGGCAAAGATGCGGTCCAAGGCGCCCTCTTCGCTGACCAGAAGGGAACCGGTCGAGCTTCCCATGAAGATCTTGATGCCGCACAAACCGGGTCGCGCAATGCCTTCTCCAGGTGTGCCCACGGCTTCCTGAAGGTCCTCGAGGTTGTCCGGGGTTGCCCCGATGAAGAACCCGTGATGGGAGACGGCCTTCGCACCGGCGCTGGCAATCTTCGCGTTGATCGATTCCACGGTGGTCGCCGAAGGGTGGTTGTTGGGCATGTCGAGGAAGGCCGTCACGCCTCCGCTGACGCCCGCACGGCTTCCGCTGCCGAGGTCTTCCTTCTCCGGCTGGCCCGGTTCGCGAAAGTGGACTTGGGGGTCGATGACGCCCGGGATGAGATGCAGACCGGTGCCGTCGAGGTGAACTTCGCTACCTCCCTTGGGTTCGAGGCCTCCACCTGCAACGATTTCGGTGATGACACCTGCTTCGACCCGAACGTCGGCCAAGCGTGTACCGTCAGGGAACACCGTCATCGCGCCGGTGATGAGCAAATCGCCACGTCGTGCTGGCATGGGAACGTCCTTCGGCACGGAGTCCATGAAGGTGTTCAGCGACGCCGGGCCGACTTTGGACGGAACGCATTGCACACGTCGTCCACCATATCGAGGTACGGGCCCCCAATCAGGTCCACCGCATAGGGGACCGCACGCCAGATTTCGTCGATGGTCTCGCGGATGGATTTCGGGCGTCCGGGCAGGTTGAACACGAGGCTCGAGCCACGGGTACCGCCGAGCTGGCGGGACAGGATGGCTGTGGGGACGTAGGCCAGCGAGATGGCCCGCATCTGCTCGCCAAATCCTGGTAGCACCCGGTCGAGGACGGCTTCTGTGGCCTCTGGGGTCACGTCCCGGGAAGCAGGTCCCGTTCCACCTGTGGTGACCACAACGGCGCATCCGTGTGCGTCGCATAGGTCGATCAAGGCACCTGAAATGGCCTCGATCTCGTCAGGCACGCAGCGGTAATGCACCTCGAGAGGTGAGGCCACGGCTTCGCGCAGGAAACCGAGGATGGCGGGCCCTCCCTCGTCCTCGTACGCACCTGCGCTCGCTCGGTCGGAGACGGTCACAATGCCGATGCGAGCGAATTCACCGACGTGCCCCTCACGACCGTCCATGCGGCTCACGTCGTCCATGCCAAGCCCTCACTCGGTGCCGTACTTGGCGTGCAGGTCGGCATGGAAGTTGTCCAGAAGCGTGTCTTCGAACAATTCTGCTTGGCGGCGCGATTTGGTCGAGCGCATGTGCAGGTACGCGATGAGCACGAAGACACCGATGGCGATGGGGATCATCGCTTCGAGTTTGTACGCGTGCATGAAGCGGATGATGCCGTCTGCGGTGTAGGCCCACGTGACGGAGGCTGCGGAACCGCCGATGACGACAGCCCAAAGCACGCGCATGAACTTCATGCGAGAGAGCATGCCCAGCATCGAGCCCACGATGACTCCGGACGCCATGAAGGGAATCCACACGAAGAGGATGAGGCCCCAAAAGCCCCACTTGTTGATGAATTCCCGCTTTTCGTTGGCCGTGTATTCCACGGTGGACAGAAGATCACCGACGAATTTCGTTTGCAGCACACGCCCGCCCAATCCGTCCTGCCGGGCCACGGCAGCCACGCGTTCGTCGTCGCTCGTGGATTGCTCGACACGACCGGCACCGGAGCGGTCCGCCAAGGTGGACACCTGATTTCGCACCTTCAGGATGAGGTCTTGGCTGTGCAACAGGTCTTCGTTGCGGGTGGAGATGAATTCACGCAATTCTTGCTCCACCTCTTCTGTGGTCGTCTTGAAGCGGAAAAACGCGAGGCGCAAGGTTGGTCGGTAGACGGTCGAGACGAAGATGTGACGGTCGTCGCTGGTGACCACGGCACCGACCATGGTGACGTTGTTGCGCCGTGCGAAGAACAGGTCCAGGCTGTCCCGGACTTCCTCCTCGACGCGGGCGAGGGTGTGCAACTCGCCGAAGAAGGCGCTGTAGTCGCGCCGCTCGGGCTGTTCTTCGTCGGCCGTGCTGCCGCCGAATCCGATGCCTGTGTCGAGGTCAACGCCTTGGTGGTCAACGGGCCGCACCGTGAGCTGAACCGGCTTGAACACGCGGAAGAGGGAGAATTCCTCGAGGAGTTCACGGAGGACTTCGGCGCGCACGTCTTTGTTGTCGGAGAGCGTGTTTTCCGTCGTGCCGTAGGGCACCATGATGTCGATGGATAACTCCCTTGCTTCGGCTTTGTACAACTCCCAATCGATGTTGATCTGGAGGCGTGCAGCCACTTTGCTGACCGTGTCTTTGACCAAGTATTCGATGTGCTTGTTGGACAACATGTCGTCCGTGTCTTGGTGGTAGACCTTGTACATCAGTGGGTACAGCAAGAGGAGGCTGACCGCGGACAGCGAGAGCGAAATGAAGGCCATCCACCATGCAGGAATGCCGGCGGCACCTCCGGTCAACATGGCGGTTTCTCGGCCACCGCCGAGTTCCGCCCCCATCAGGACGAAGCCCCAGCGACCAAGTTGAGGCATGGTCCAGCAGTTGCGCTGTCCGGCTTCGAGGATGGTGGCTTCCGTATGGTTTCCGTCTTCCACAAAGGGCAGGAAACTGAGGGTGTTGCTGGTCGTCGAGAGTTCCACTGCGATGTCGTTGCTGATCGGCCAAGAGCCCTCGACCGTGACGTTTTCATCGGTGCTTGACATGCTGACCTGAACGCGCAATTCGTAAGGCCCGGGCTCCAAATGATGGAAGGTAAATTGCGTGGTGAGCGATCCGTTGCTGCCGATGTCGTACGTCGTGTCGACGCGGTTGGCCAAGGCGTCGGTCTCCTCGCCGATGACCTCCATCGCGATGAGGGTCATGTTGACCGTCGCCAATCCCTCAGGTAGGTTGTAAACTCCGATGCTGAACCGTTCGTTGTCGTTGTCGGGGTAGATGTGAATCCAGGGTTCGTCGGTGACTTCCTGGCACTCTCCGCTTGGGTCGAGGAAGGTCTTGGATGCCGCGTGGTCGAGGCCCGTGGATGTGCCGAGCAGGCCACCGGACATCGAGAAGATGAGCAGGGCGTAGAACGCCCCGTAGATGAATCCTGAAATCAGCACGAAATCTTCGATCGCCGAAGGAAAGCGCCTGCGGTCGCCCTTTGACCGTCGGTTACGGATGACGCTCAGCTCTTTCTCGAGTTTGCTGGTGCCGTCGTCAGGTGGTGAATCCGAGAGGGTTTGGACCTCACCCTCGCGGCTCATGCTCAACCATTGGGGTGTGGGTCTTGAAGCCATTGTCCGTTTTTCCCTGCGAGCCGACCCCCATCGGAAGCCTTGAAGGGGTGGTGCTTGTGGCCGGAGCGCTCAAGGGACAGTAGCTTAGTTGGGAGAGCGCGGCACTGAAGATGCCGAGGTCGCTGGTTCAAGTCCGGCCTGTCCCACTCAACCTGCGTCAGCCGTGTTTCTTGTACGGCCTTCGCGCCATCACTCGGCGCCGTCGAGGGCCACCTTTTGAGCGTCCCACATGGCCTCAAGCCCACGATCGGCCATGGCCAGAAGGGCCATGAGTTCCTCACCATTGTAGGTCGCTTCCTCACCGGTGGCTTGGATTTCCACGTAGCGGTCGTCGCTGGTCTTGATGACGTTCATGTCCACGTCAGCACGGCTGTCGAGGTGGTAGTCAAGGTCCAACCAGACGTTGCCTTCGAGCAGACCGACAGAAATGGCCGCAAGTTCGTTCGGCATCACGGCCTTCTCATGGTTGGCGCGCTCGGCTTCGGTCAGGGTTGGAGCGCTCCATCCGCTGCGCCGTTGGTCCTCCGTCGGTCGGAGGTCAACGGGCAGGCAGTCGCCCGAGGCGATGAGGCGGCGGATGGCGAGCCGAAGGGCGATGCCGGCGGCGGTGATCGACGCGCAGCGGGTGCCGCCGTCGGCGTTCAGCACGTCGCAATCGACGTTGATGGCGACCGGTCCGAGGGCCTCGAGGTCCACGGCAGCGCGCAGTGAGCGGGCGATGAGGCGCTCGATTTCTTGCGTCCGGCCCTTGGCGCCGTTCCGCTCGCGGCGGAATCGGCTGTCGGTGCTTCCTGGCAGGAGGCTGTACTCGGCATGGACCCAACCCTTGGTGGCGTCACGTGGGAACCAGCGAGGAAGGCTGCGCTCCTTGGTCACGCAAACGAGGATGACCGTGTCACCTTGGCGGTAAAGCACGGAGGCGAGGGCGTTCGGGGTGAAGTCGAGTTCGACCTCGACGTGACGCATTTCGTTCTGCTCGCGGTCGGGATTGAAGCCCGTCTTGTCTTTGGCCATGGCCCGCCGACGCGCTTCTCCTCATCAAACGGTCGCATCCCGTTGAGAACAGGTTGAAGGCCCTCATCCGGGTGGCCGAACCATGCCCACCCCGGTGATCTGCAGCGTCGCTCGGACCCCGATTGGCCGCTTCATGGGGGCCTTCAGCAGCCTCAGCGCGGTCGACCTTGGCGTCGTGGCCGTGTCTGGCGTGCTCGAGCGCGCTGGCCTTGATCCACAGAGCGGTTTGGTGGACGAGGTCATCATGGGGCAAGTCCTCCAAGCCGGTGCAGGTCAGAACCCTGCGCGTCAGGTCGCTTTGGGCGCAGGCTTGCCCGTCAGCACGCCCGCGTTGACCGTCAACAAGGTCTGCGGCTCTTCCCTCAAGGCGGTCATGCTGGCAGCGACGGCCATCCGAGCCGGCGAACACCGCTGCATCGTCGCCGGCGGTATGGAAAGCATGACCAACGCACCACAGTTGCTCATGGGCCAACGTCGCGGGGCCAAGATGGGCAACAGCACGCTGGTGGATTCCATGATCCATGACGGCCTGTGGGACGTCTACAACGACATGCACATGGGCAACACCGGCGAAGTGGTGTCTGAGGAATTCAGCATCAGCCGCGAAGGCATGGACGCTTTTGCCGCACAAAGCCAACAACGGGCGGCCACGGCCCAATCCGAAGGCTGGTTTGCGTGGGAAACGGTGCCTGTTCAGGTGCCGCAACGGCGAGGCGACCCGATCACGGTGGACGCCGACGAGGGCGTTCGAGCGGACACCACCGCAGAGGGCTTGGCCGGCTTGCGCCCGGTCTTCGACCGTGAAGGAAAGGTGACCGCCGGCAACGCCAGCACCCTCAACGACGGCGCTGCGGCCGTGCTCGTCGCCGATGCCGACCTTGCCGCCGAGATGGGCTGGGAGATCATCGCGGAAATCGTCGACCAGACCACCAGCGGCGTGGCGCCTGAGCGCGTCATGGCGGCTCCCATTCCCGCCGTTCGAACGCTGCTTGAGCGTCAAGGGCTCGACGTGTTGGACGTCGACGTCTACGAACACAACGAGGCCTTCGCGGCCGCATCCTGCGCTGTGGCCCAAGACCTTGGCATCCCAAACGATCGCTTCAACCTGCACGGCGGTGCGGTCAGCCTGGGCCACCCGCTTGGTGCCTCAGGCGCTCGATGCTTGATCACGATGATTGGCGCCATGCGTCGCATCGATGCGAAGAGCGGCATCGTCACGCTGTGCTTGGGTGGCGGAAATGCCGTGGCCATGCTCGTGCATCGTACCTGAGCAGAGGAACGAACCCTCAAAATCGAAGTTGAAGGTCCAACGGCATGGAAACTCCCCTGCACGCGGAAGTGCGGCTTCGCATTGACGGCCTCCTCAAGGACGAAGACGACTGGGTCACGGCGATGGCGACTGTCGTCTGTGAGTTGCACCATGCCTTCGACCACTTCCACTGGACCGGGTTTTACCGCACGGTCCGTCCTGAACACCTGAAAGCCGGCCCGTATCAGGGCGGACACGGCTGTTTGGACATCCCCTTCGAACGGGGCATTTGCGGTGCAGCGGCCCGCACCGCGACCACGCAGGACGTCCCCGACGTTCACGTTCGACCGGAGCACATCGCCTGCAGCGGCAGCACAAACAGCGAAGTGGTGGTCCCTGTCGTCGCACCTTCAGGTCACGTCATCGCCGTGCTCGACGTGGATTCCGACGACCCAGCCGCGTTCAGTGGCGCTGACGTGGCCTTGCTGGAATCCTTGTGTGCAACGCTTGGTCATCGTTACGGCAGCGCCGTGGTGGCCAGCATTCCCGGGTTGAACTGATCAGTCCTCTGCCGTGGACGCACCGTCGGGGCCGGCCCGTTGAAGCGCGCTGAACAGGTGGTGATCCTCGACGATATCGATTGGGCCGGGCAGCACCGGCAAGATGTCGTCCACGCTCAATCCGGTGGCTTTCGCAATGCGGTTCGCGGCGGTCTCTTTCTTGGTCCGACCACCGCTGATGATCGCCCAACGACCGCCAAGGGCCTCGGCTTGTTTTGGCGTGGTGCCCAAGAGCAAGGGCACGCCGTTGATGGCCACCAGCACCACACCAAGGCGCAAATCCAAGTCCTTGAACCACTGGCGTTGACCTCGAACAATGAAAGCACCCGCACCGACGAACTCCCCGGTTTGTGCGGTCTTCGAAACCTGAGCGGGTTTGACGGAGTAGACGGTGCCGTGGCCACCGCCGCTTCCCCATGCGCGGCTCCAGCACAGAGCCAACTGTGCGCCGTGCTCAAGGTCTTCTTCGGTGATGGGTCCCGCATCGATGCGGTCGCTGAGTCGGAAGGCGGGCATGCCCTCGGGGAGGTAGGCAGGTGGGCGTTCGTCGACGGTGAATCCGCGTTGGGACTGCATGGCGCATGACGGCGCGCCGTGAAGGTCGGCGTGCAGGTAGCGATCTTCGCCTTTGAGGTGCTTCTTCACGATGGCGTCGTTGCCCTTCGCGTCCCGGCCTCCGATCATCAAGCGACCGTTGGCAAGCATGGTCCAACGGTGATGTTCGAACCAGAGCCGTTTGGACCGCTTCACACGGACGACTTGTCCGCTGGCCTGTTGTTTCGCTTCTTTCTTGCGGGCGCGTTCGAGTTCCGTTCGCGTCGTTTCGAGGGCGGTCACGGCGCCTGAGGACTTGTCCTTCTGCTTGCGTGCTGCGGTGAAGAGCCGCTGTGCGTTCTGGTGGACGGTGTCGTCGAGGTGGAGGGTCACTTCCTGCTGTCCCGGTTCTCCGTCCTCGTTCGGCAGCACGCAACGGATGGTCCGCTCGGCCGGGTCCGCGCTTCGAATCCAGGGAATCCCCTTCAGCGCAGCGATGACCGCATCCCAACCCGTGCGTTCCACCGCTTCTCGCGTTTGGGCCAAAAGCCCGTCCACGTGGGTCCAATGCTCCTGAATGGCATGGCCGAGGGCCTGTTGCTTCTCCACTTTGGCGTGGAAGCCACCGAGGGCCTTCTCCTGCTGGGCCAAGCGTCGCTCGAGGCGCTCAACGTCGGTGGAGTGCCCGCGTCCGGGCGCGGCCGCGTTGACCTGTTCAAGCTCACGACGAAGCAGCGCGTCGGAATCATGGCCGCCCCACCATGCATCGATTGCGTGGAGCATGCCGGAGAACGCCAACGTCGTCCGCCCTTCGTGGTCGGGCAACAACACCGGCGTGGCTTCTTCGACATGTTCCATGAGGTAGGCATCAAGGGCGCCGTCGGTGGGCGCTTCAGGGGCGTCTTGCTTCAGCACCAGATGTCCGGCTCGCTCTTCCTCCAAGCGGTCAAGAAGTCCACGCAGTGCAGCATGCACGGTGGTCGCATCGGCCGCTGCTGCATCCATGCTGGGATCGATACCAGCCGCATCGCAGACGGCGTTGGCCAAACGCCCACCGAGGTTCACTTGGCCACCGAGGGTCGAGGCAAGGTTGCGGTCGGAGTCCGCGAGGATCGACGCAAGCGCATCCACGTCCAGTCCGTCAGGGTCCTGCGCAGGGGGAGGAGGGAGGTACGGTTCGCCGCGTTTGAGGGTACGGTCACGGTACGTGGCGTGGGTCAGCGGTTGGATGATCGTCTGCTCTTCATCGAGCAGGATGACGTTGCCTTCGCCAAAACATTCGATGACAAGGTGTCGGTCACCGCCTTTCGTGGTGAAGGTCAAGCGCAGGAGGCGATCGAAGGCCACCTGTTCAACGGCGATAAGGCGCGCGTTGCCCAATTGTTTGCGAAGGAGCATGGCAAAAGGCGGCGGTGACATCGGCATGGGTCGGTCCCTGGTCGAGGTCGAGATGCGCCGACCACGCACGATGACGAGGTCAAAGGCGTCCGCGTCTTTTGGATTGAAGCGAAGCACGACCTGTTCGTAGTGAGGCATGTAGGATTTCTTCACCCAAGCACCGAGGTGGTCTTGCAGTTCGCGTGCGATGGCACGCAAATCGAAGGCACTCATCGCCTGTTTCATGACGACCCCGCCCGGAGGGGGGTGGCCTCGTTCTTGACGCTGATGCCCACTTTGCGGGTTTCAGGCTTGACCTGAGCGACCATCGAGCACCTCGAGGACGCCGCTGGCGATCGCCATGATGCCGGCGACGACAGCGATGTACACGCCGATGGCGGCTCCCATGACGCTGTCTGGGTCGTCGGGAAGTGCTCCTCGCCAAAGCAAGACGGCCAGCACGATCACCACGCCTGCAAGCATGTTGCCCCATCGGGCATTGTCGGTCACGACCGACGGAAGCGCATTGACGCCGACCTTGGGGAGGACGGCCATCACGGTGCAAAGAAGCGCGAGAACCGTACCAATCCACAGCCACGTGCCACCTTTGGATCCTGCGTCTGCGCTCACCATGCACTCCTCCTTTGCCTCCGCTGCGGCTGAGGTGGCCTCATCGATGACGGTTTGGTTCCCACCGCTAAAGGCCGTAGCCATGTTGACGGTCATCTCTTCAAACCGGTCGCAGGCGCCTGCTTGGGTGCCTTTGTGGGCCATGTCGGTGCTGTTCTCTGGAGGGGTGTCCTCCATGGGCGCGGTCAGGTAGGCATAGGTGGAGATGCAGAAGCTTTGGTTGGCTTCATCGGCGATTCCCGAACAATCGAAGGTGATGCTGTGAAGCCCGGTTTTCACCTGGGTTCCGTCTTCCTGTTCACCCGAGAGCCAAGCTCCGTTGAATTGGGCGACCACGGAGAGGAGGAGCGCCATGGCAATGAGTCCAACGGCCGCCCAGCCCATCATGCTCGGACCTTCAGCCGCCATCGAGGGTTGCGCCATCGTCGGTTGTGGCATGGCTTGAGCGGGCATCGGCTGGGCCGCAACCGCTTGTGGAATGGCTTGAGC
>Ga0075481_10000492_pt1 | contig 14823 bp, 20 predicted proteins | sample DEB08_DNA_11_FD_76337 | JGI IMG/M metagenome (GOLD analysis project Ga0075481, IMG submission 76337) | Aqueous microbial communities from the Delaware River and Bay under freshwater to marine salinity gradient to study organic matter... | ecosystem: Environmental > Aquatic > Marine > Coastal ... | reverse complement strand
GAGCGGCCGAGGAGGTCGTGTACGGGGAGACGAGCGTGACGACGGGTGCATCCAGTGACTACGCGCACGTCTACAGTCTCGCCAGACAGATGCTCACCGTGTGGGGATTCGGCAAGCACAACTTCGATTATAATAACATGAGCCCGGACGCCGCGAGGCGAGTCGACGAAGAGATCGACGCGCTCGTGAAGACGTGTTACGAGGAAACGCGCGATTTGGTCATCATGCGCCGCGCCGAGCTCGAGATGATCAAGTTCAAGTTGATTGAAGAAGAGATCGTCGATGGGTCGTGGGTGTATGAGACTGTAATGTGCGGCGATCAGGTAAATGGTTGTCGTTTCAACGAAGAAGATCTCTAACCCACGCGACGTGGTTGTTTGCTTGGCGACGAATCGGGACCGGTCGGTAAACCGGGGCAATGAAAAAACTTCGTCGTTGATACTCCCGGTACAAGAAGATGTTGTACAAAAGATTTTGCATGCAGTGGTCAACCAGAGGGGAACACACCTCGGTTCCGGTCTCCGGTGAAACTGACGTCGTCGAGTTCGTCGCTGGTGACGCGGGCGGTAGCGCGTCTTCATCACCGTCGATATTCACCACGCCATCATCATCATCGAAGATACTCGCCCTGAGACGAAGATTTTTCTTTCTCTTCTCTAAGCGCGCGAAGTGCTTCTGTGCGTGCGACGCGATTTGAGTCGACGTGCGCGTCTTGACGAAGTGTCGCGCTATACCCTTCCAATTACCTCTCCCGAGTTTCGTCAGGCCCTCGGTGAATAGTTGGTGCTCGCCGGGTGACCATTTGTTCGGAGGCGCGCGCATCTTTGACGCCAGAGATGCACGCACGGGCGATGACGATGATGATGTACCGCAACAAAGTGAACGACCTGAAAGAATCACTCCTGAAGATACAGTGGGAAATATCGAATGTCCGGGCGAGAAGACTGGTGCGTCGCTACAACGGACAGGTGCGCGACGAAGAAGAAGCGACCGAATCTTCCCGAATCAAATCTATGGACGCGGAGCTCGTGAGCCTCGAGCGCGAAGAGCATTTTTTATTACAAGAACTCACGCGTGCGCTCGAAACACAGAGCGCGCACCTCCTCACGCGTCATTCCATTTATTCATAAGATCATCCATAACCTCCTTGTAAATACCATCTGGCATCCGCTCTTTAACCTTGTCGATGGAACTCTGTGCGAGTTGTAGGGCAGCCCTTTTATCGGCTTTTAGGGCTTTTAGGATGGTCGCACCATCATCATCCTTTAACCAAAAGTTCTCGTGTTCCCGAACTTCCTGCGCGAAATCCGAAGGTCGCAAATGTAACATTCGGAAGAGTGTAACATTCGGGTCGTCCTGCGGCCACTCGACTCGCCATTCCGATCGACCTCGGTCGACCAGGCACGCGTTGGTAAACACGTGTGACATCGACGAAAAAAACTCCTTATGGGGAGTCATCTGGCATGTAAAGAGCTCGACAAATACGTGACTGATATCATCGCCAAAGTATTCCCTTACTTCGTTTTGTGTGGAAGGCCAAGTGCACAACAACCGCGTATCAGGATTGTTGAGAAAGAGAAGGATGAGTTTGTTCCCAAATCCAAGCCACGGTCCTTCTTCGAGCGCTCGTAGTATCGCCCTCCCAAAAACACACGGATTGATCGCGTATGGGCGAAAATGCGTGATTAATACTTCCATGGCATCGAGAATCAACGCGTCCGTCGCATCCCCTTGACATTCCAATATTGCTTGCTGTGTTGACCAACACGAGCTTGTCCACTTGAGTCTTGCCGTCCCGCGCGACGGCTGATACAGCGACGCAAACCATTTTATATTGCTGTTTAACGCTTCGACGCCGTTAGTGTCAACGGCTTCCCCGGCGCAGATATGACAGATGACGCTCGGAAGATCGATGGCGTCAGCGACATCACCGAGCACCGACTTACCACGGAGTTTGATGCCCTTCGATTCGATGTAAATCCGTAATTCCGTGTGCTTACCTTGTACCAACCAAGAGGACAAAATGACGTCGATGTCCTCGACGTACATGGATTTCATTTCGGTCGAATCCTTACTCAGTTTGAGCTCGCGATTCATATCTTTCAGCATTATTTGAAAACATTTCCACGCGTCCCAAGTCTCCTTGAAACGCCAGATGACGGGTGACCACCACTGAACGCGCGCTTCCGATAATGCTCCAATGAATTTGAAAAACGTTGATTCCGGTATAACCCCGAACAATCTTGCCACGAGCTCAGCGCGACCAGTACTCGTCCCAGTGTACGCGTCACGCACAGGTATGAAGGACGACTGCAAATCATGCTTGGAAGATAATCCCCACCAGTCGTCAAAAACCGCTTTCACAGCGGCCGGGCGCACCTCATCGCGCGTGTAATCGATCAAAACACGCGCTACCATGGCCTCACACGCTAGCCTGTGTAGTGTCTTGTTCGAGATGACTTTGCATCGCCACAAAAATTGATGGGCACACTCCAAACACCCAGACTTACCGATCAAATCGGTGAGCTGGGATGTGGCGGACTCGAACCTGAGGTCATGGTCACTCCCATTCCCATTTTCGGGTCCAATCGCCCACGATTTCCATTTCTCCATGTTCGATCCGTCGGAAGTGAACGCGCACGAGTGACCGGGGTCCGCTGGATGCATGCACTCTCGCAGTGGAAACGCCGGGTGCGTGCGCGCGGCCCTGTCCACTACGACGCGGGGGTTACATCGTTTACAGCACCGCGCGTCATCTGGTTCCATGAACAGAGGGTATGCGCTGTATGAACCCACGCCCCTGTCCACGGGGATGTTACATCCGGGAAACACACACGTGTCCTTTGACTTGACGCCGCGGTGTCGCCACTGCACCGGCTTCGTTCGCTTGCTCGGTCTTTCGGGTGCGTCGTCGATCACGATCTCGTCCGCGTCCGCGTCCGCGTCCGCGGCGCCTCGGGTGCGCGGCGGCATCGCGTGCGTCGCGAAGTGACGGGGATGCGGATGCCGGGCGGGCACCCTCATATCGCCGCGCGCGTGAAATTTCACGGGATGAGAGACCTCACGTTCCGTTGTCTCGAGTGCGGTGGGGAGGCGTGTCCTCCGTGGACGACGTATTGCCCGCTTTGCGCTGCGGAGAGGGACGCGATCCTATCGGTTGACGACGAAGGGTTCGCGTGCGAGCTCGATGGTCGAAGGATAGTCGATGAAGGGCACTGGCTGCTTGATTTCTGTAGACACCACGAGTGGCAGTGTTTCGTTGTCTCGAGAGACCCGTACAACGACTCTGTGCGCGGACTCCGTCGGACGTGTGAAGAGGAGAACGACAATTCAAACCAGGGATGGTCACGGACGCGAAGGCGTGTTACCGGGGTCCCCGCGGAGAAAGCTTTGGGGAAGACCGTTGTAAAGTGTGTTGAGATGCTAAGGTCGAGCCTTTTCCACGTTTGGGAAAAACAGGGGAGATTTGAGTCGGATTACTACGTTGATCTGGGAATCGTATGCCCCGGTTGGCAAACCACGCGCTACGAAGACATCGCACCGCGTTTTTACATCATCGAAGCAGATACTTTTGAAGCGGTAAAACAGAAGTTGGAACTGCTCAGAACGAGGGATCCAGCGGGGGGACTCGTGTATAATTTCATTTATGGCGATGACTTGTGTTGGCTCAGAGCTGCAGGTAAAGAGCGGTCGATCGATTACGGTTCGCTGCTCGATCACAACACGGTATCCCTGATGGCGCTCACACCGAGGGAGAACGAATCGTTTTTGCAAAAATTCGATGAATTGATAGCGTTGCTTGGTGCCGAATATGCGGCGTGAAATTTCACGACCCGGTCGGTCGTCACATAAAATAATGAAATGAGGTGATCGACATCCTCATTTTTAGACGCACGCCATGAACACGGGAGAAGAACATTTTAGAATCGCGTGCGTCACGGGTGACGTGGCGGCGCTCGACGCTCTCGTCGAGGACGGATTCCAGGTGACGATCGAGCGTTACGAAACCGCATCGAAACACATGGATAAACGAAAGGCGTTCCAGGATAGATTGTTCTGGTCGGTGATGCAGTCCTACAACCTCACGCCCGAGAGCTGCGCGGAATTCGGTTTCATCGATGCGCTCACTCAACTTCATAGGATAGGACACCCCATGACTATCGACGTGGCCAAACGAGCGATCGAACACGGGCACGTCGAATGTTTGAAGTACGCGGTCAACAATCTAGACGACCGCGACGGGTGTCGCGGCTCGGGTGTTTTCTTCAGCGCACAGGCGGCGCTCGATGAACACAAAAAACATCTGCCAGACGGCGCCGCCAAGCAAATCTCCGACGCTTTGATGGAAGGATACTGGAACGCGGTCGCTAATGAATGATCGATTTGTAATTAAAATGGCAGTATTATGTAGAGAGATGATATTCGTCGTCGTACTCACGCTCATCGTCGTGGCGTTACTGTGGTACGTATCTCGACTCGTAAAAAATCTGGAAAAACGGGCACCCTCACCGCCCGGGGTAAAAGAGAAACCAGGCGAACCCACGGATACCGACGTGGGCGAACGGGTACCCACGACGGAAGATCAACCACCGCCGATAACCACCACTGACGAGGATCAACCGTTCGTTCCGACGTCGCGCGACGACGACGTAGAGATTAATGTCGAGCGCGGTCCGATGGGGTGTCCGACGACGAAGCTTTTCTATGGCTATCACTGTGAACTCGACGACGACTTGGAGTTTGAACGAATCAAGGGTAAGACGTTCAGGCGATTCCACGTCGGTGCGCCGAAGAAGATACTCGGTTGGGGGAAGGAGCAACTCAAGGCGTGTGCGAAAGAGTGTAAGTCGAGAGATGGGTGTAAAGGATTTTCAGTTCGCTCGAGCGGGCTCGGCGAAGTGGCGTCGCATTATTGCACGTTTCACGCGCGCGTGAACGTCACGAAGGATGGGCCTCAGTACAGATCGTTTTGCCTCGACGAACTCGACTCGTGCGGCGCGGTGGACGACGTGACGACGAGTCGCGATGACGATTTCTGGGCGTGAGTGAGATTAAAATGTCCGCTACCAGTAGTAATATGAGTAATAACACTAACTCACAACGCATGAAAAGAGCCGCGGAGATCTGGAAAAGAGTTGAAAAAACTCAGGGCAAGACGCCGTTCAAGCGGTCGGGTCAACCCAAGAAACCGACTCAGTTCGCGAAGTCTGTAAAAGAGAAGGCCGCAAGGGCAAAGGAGAGGGCCGCGGCGCGAAAAGCACTAAACACCATCACCATGAAACGGACCGTGAACGTAGAGGGGCAGCGAAATGCTGTGCGCGAACTCCAAAAGTTGATCGGTAAGCGCCCACCACCCTTAAATAGGAACCGATTGCAATCGATGGCGAAGCGGCGCCGTCTGAACATCGGGAGACCTGTGCGTTTTGTGAAAAAGGCCGCGAAAAAGATCGCCGCCGCGAAAACGATCCAACGAGCCGTGCGTGCTCGCAAGCTCAGACGAAAATCTCCGCTTGGGAGTCTCAATTCGAACTTCGCACCGATTGTCAGCAACAACAACAATAACAACAGAAACGCGAACGCGAACGTGAACGTGTTTCGAAACAAAAATAACATCGTGCGCGTTCGTCGCACCTCGAACAACGTGCACGGTACGAAAAATCGTTGGAGTCACAAGTTAAAAACGGATTCTACATCTAACGAGAACCTCAAGAATAAACACGGCAATAAGAACTGGCACAGGCACAGACCGCGTGGACGGTACACGTCGACGACGAGGTGTGAGTTCATCGCTCCTAAAGATGCGCTGCTCAGACTCGCCTCCGAGAGGGGTATTCAGGTCAACTCGAAGCTCTCAAAAGCCCAAATCTGTGAGCGGTTGGTCAACGGCAGTTAGACCATTCGTCCTTGATAAAATCCACTAGTTTCACGTAGGTCCAAGAAGGGATCTTCTCTTTTACCGAATCTACGGCACTCAAAGTTTGCTTCCAGTGATCTTTGAGTGTCGCATCTCGCTGAACGACGCGTCGCGGGCCGAGGTTAATACGGCCCAAGTTCTCGTCCTCCTCAGACCCCGATTCGTCGTCGTCCTCCTCGAGCGGTTCGGACTCGCTCAACATCTCAGACGTCGACGACTCGGCATCATCTTCTTCGCTCGAAGATGAAGATGAAGAAGATGTACCGCGCGCCATACTGTGACGTCTTTAGAAAATTTCCCCCGTGAAATTTCATGGACCCACCTTTGGTTGAAAAAATCGAACCAAGCTTCATAATTCGACGCGCGTCACCACATGTACGAATGGCAGGCCCAGTGCCTGGCGATCGCGGGGGATAGGAACGTGGTGTACACGGCACCCACGTCCGCGGGCAAAAGCCTCGTCGCGGACGCGCTCATGTTCCAGCGACTTCGAGAAGCTCCCGACGACGCGTTCGCGCTCGCGATATTTCCGTTCGTGGACCTGTGCAACGAGCGAAGCGCACACATGTACGCGCGCGCGGGAAAGGAATTCCAGTTGAAGCGGTTATACGGCGGTCGCGGTGGAGGCGCGTTCAAGCGCTGGCGTAAGCGAACGATCGTCGTGTGCACGCCCGAGCGTGCAAATTCAATCGTATCTCAGTTATTGGAACTCGGAAGACTAGGGAAAATGTGCTGCGTCGTGGCGGACGAGATTCACATGGTGTGCGATGAGCGGCGGGGTGGAGTCATCGAGCTCCTGTTGACGAAAATAGCGTACGCCGCTCGAAGGGGGCTCACGAAGGCGCAGATAGTGTGCATGAGCGCGCCCATGCACGAAGAATCGTTGGGTGCGATCGCGACCTGGCTCGGGGGTGCGCGCACGTATTCGACGAGGTTTCGCCCCGTCGAACTCCGCGTGGGAATAAAACACAAGAACGCGATGTACGTGGCGGACACGGGTGAGTTATCGAGACACATCCCGGGTGCGACGGATAACGATCACATCGCGGTGCTCGTGCGCGAGACGATCGACGACAATGGGTCGGTCCTCGTGTTTTGTCCAACGCGCGCGAGCTGTGAAGTCACGGCGGGGTTTTTGAGGACATCTCTGCCGGGGTTGGGCGTCGCGGCCCACCATGCCGGCATGGGCACAGATGAGAGGAGCGAGGCGCAGCACGCGTTCATACACGGGAAACTCCGCGTGCTCTGCTGCACGAGCACGTTAGCCATGGGCGTCAATCTACCAGCCAGGCGCGTGATTTTGCGATCGATAGAGATGGGTCGGAGCGCACTCGACGCGCGCATGATTCAGCAGATTATAGGGAGAGCCGGTAGGAAGGGGATGGACGCGGTCGGGTCGGCGATCGTATTTTGCCCGACGCACAAGTCACCCGAGGAGGTCGCGCGTCTCATTGAGCAGGGACCGCGGGGAGAGGTGAGGAGCACCGTCGGGGAGTCTGAGATGCAGCGCATCATCCTCGACGGCGTCGCGTGTGGTCTCGTGAGGACATCGATGGAAATGAAAGAGTACGTGGCGGGCACGCTCTCCGCGAGTGCGTCCGAAACGTATGATCTGGCTCTAAAAGCGCTTCGTCGTTGCGAGCGAGAAGGGCTCATCGCGTGGGACGGTCAAACGTGGACACCAACAAAACTCGGCGCCGGCGCAGCGCTTGGAAATTTGTCCATGGACGAAATCAAGCCGCTCGTGGCGCAGATTGAACGCATCAGGCGTTCGCTCGTGTTGACGACGCCGCTGCACGTCGTATTTTTGCTCGCACCGTCGTCGGATCGGATAGACGCGGTTTATAGGAACACGTGGGAAGGGATGACGAGCGACGAAGAGGACGTCGCCAGTGCCATCGGTCTGAATGAATCGCTGGCGTACATGTGTCGTCGGTCGCACGCTCAAACGCTCAGGCAGTTCGCGTGCGCGCGCGTCGTCACAGATTTGATCGAGGAAAGGGGCACGATAGAAGAGATTGCGGCTAGATTCGGGACGGACGTCGGGTGCGTGCAGTGGCTCCAGGAGGCGTGCGCGATGCGCGCTCAAAACGTGTGTGCCCTGTGTGAGGCTTGCGGTTGGGATGACGTCGCGACTCTGGTCACGCGAACGGCGGAACGCATTCTCGCGGGGAGCAAGGCTGATATATTGGAACTCACGCGATTGCCGTGCGTCGGCGTGCACAGGGCACGGGCGCTCGCGCGCGCGGGTGTTCGCACACCAGACGACATCTTGGATCTGGGCTCACCGGAGGCCCTGGCGTGTGTCCTCAGAGAGAGATCGAAGAATACGCACGACGCATTTCTCGTCTCATCGGCGCGCCGTATCTTTTCGCACGTCGAGCGAGAATTCGAAGAGAAACTTCTAAGCTTAGATTATGGAGGAATCACAATTAGGTAGAATTATAAAAACGATCGCAATCTTCGGAAACGGGGTGGTTCTTGTAGATTCACTGAAAAGATTCACCCGTCATTAATCGACGCACGTGGCGTGGTGATGTCGCGCGAGTACGGACGCGTCACGTCGTTGGCGACGCGAAAGCGGGACTTAAACATGGTCGACGAAGTGATCAGGTCGTATTGTAATCTCCCCCGGGATCACGACGTCGAAAAATGGCTCGAGACGGCGCCCGGTCGTCGTCACGGGCTCGGTGCCCTTTGGTCGCGCGAGGAGGTGGACATCGATAGGGGTAAGAAGAAAGCGTACGTGTACCCGGATTTCTACGCAGCGAAGATGTGCGACGCCGAACTTCTCCGTAGTATTTATAAACGAGGGTGTCCCGGGACAGACATTCTACTGCGAGACGTTCTCGTCAACGAGTTGAGAGTTGACGAGCTACGGGCGTCCATGTGCATCGGTGAGTGGTTTTCGAACCAGAGACTTGAATTAAAATATTGATAATAACAAAGAAAGTGATGTCATCACTCCCTGTCGTCAACTTAAAACGCATGCGCCGAATCACGCCACCCGACGACGGATTCAAGTTCGACATGAACGCCGCGTGCACGCTGATGATCGCCGTCGGTATGCTCATTTTGTACAAAAGATACAACGATATCAGTCGTAGGCGTGCACAATTTCGTAACTGATGACCTTCGACGGTTCGAGCAGGATATCGCGCTTGAGTAATTTGTTGAGTTTCTTCTCCGGAATCTTCGTTTTGTTCAAATATGTTTCTCTGATCATCTTCATCAGCTTGTCACACGTTTTGATCTCATCTTTCATCTCTTCGTACTTGCCCCAACAGGTGGATGAAAGTTGATGTATGAGTATGTGAGCGTTGCGCGCGATCTTGCGCTCAGACCCACCCAGTAACATGAACGTCGCCGCGGAGGCACACGAGCCCTGTGCGATGGTCGTGACTTTGCACCGAGATTTCTCGATCACATTCATGGCCGAGAAGCCCGCGAAAAGATCCCCGCCATCGCTGCATATGTGCACGCGGATGGTCGGCTCGTACCCGTTGATGTCCGCGGCGATCTTGAGGAGCCACGCCTCCAATTTCTTAAATTTTTCGATGAAATCTAGAATCGATTCGTTTGAGACGTCCCCATAGAAGAACATTTCATTCCCGATCACTTTTGTCGACTCGATTTCGTCATCATCATCTTCATCTTTAGATGCCAGTCTGATCTGCTCGAGCATTGTTGATTAACTTCTTTACCCTTGTGACTTCGCTTGCCTTTAAACGGTTCCCGACACAGATGTGGTTCATGACATCAAAATCGGAGGCCGTCAGTCCGTACTCGACGATCTTCGAAACGTTCTTGAACCTGGCCTGGACGCACAGTGCGTTCAGGGCGTCGATGCCGAGTCCGGTGCGTTCACGTATTGTCGCGAGACGCTGTGCGCGCACGCGCATGTTGCCGTCTTTCGTCCAAACCGACCCCGCGCGAATCTTAGATTCTTTGATGGGTTCACCCAGATACGCTCGCGGTATCGCCAGCGTCGAGTTGGCGTACGCGTACATGACGTCCCAGTATCCGTGATACATCCCTTGGTCGAGAACATCTCCATCGCTGAACGACAGTGAGATTCGCTCTATGTCACAACCCTTTGACTGAGGATAATTCTCGTGCATGATGCTCGCCATATTCCCATGTTCTGACGCGTGTTCGACCTTGAAAGTCGTGTTCTCACCCGTCAAAATATCTTTTATGATGGTTTTCGGTGCTCGAAAATCATCTTTCTCGCCACCGACGTTGTCGTAGAAGTTGAAGAAGTCGAGCACACTGCCTTTGGCGCGGTGCGCGGAATCCACCGCCAGGGCACTCGTCGGGTCGTCCACGAGCGTCAAAAGCTCAGCCACCGACGGTCTGTTGATGTGGACGTTCTCGAAGCCCGCGTACAGTGCGAACTGTTTGCTCGTCGCCACGAAGGCTCCGCGCGTGATCTCCATTCCGTTGGACACGTCGTCGACGAGTCGCTTCAGTAAAGGTGCCTCATCGTAATCTTCAACAAACACGTCTTTGTCAGTGTTCTTGAGAAGCGCGAGAAAGTTGCTCTTTGATCGCATGTGCTCATGCTGTATCTCGATGGCTTGGGGCATGACTCGACGCAAGATGTAAGACTTCCCAACACCCGTCGCCCCCGTCACGAAACATCTACGTTTCGCCGCGACGTGTTCACGAAGCGCTGTCTCGCACGCCTCGTGTATGGAACGAAGTCGAGGCGGCGGCGCTGCGTCATCGGCGGCGGGTTTCTTTTCTCGGATTTTCACAAAAGCCTCCATGTCATGGACGCGTTAACTAATGAAGCGATCGATTTAATTTGCGCCGAAGATGCGCCTCTGAATCAAAGAGTATTCAAACCTTTAAGACGAAAAGTGTTTCCATACATCGCGTGCTTTGCCGCGTCGAATATTATGACATTCTTAGCCGTAGTATTCATCGCCATGACGTTGGCGAAAAAAGATGTTCAGGTATAGAATAATAGAAGATGGACGAAGAAGAAGTTCCTCGTCAGTTTCCAATCAAGGCGTGGCACGAGCAACAGGAGACGATCCTCAAGGCGTGGGGTGAAGCGGCCGCGTGTTACCGATACATCCACCACCAGTCTTTCATGGCGTACGCGAAGACGACGCAACGCGCGACGCTCCCCGTCATCATCCTATCGACTATAACTGGCACGGCCTCGTTCGCGATGGAGTCAGTACCAGAGAATTTGAGACCGATCGCGTCGCAATCGATCGGTGCGGGTAACCTCATAGCCGGTTTGATCGCGACCATCAGTACGTTTTTAAAGTTGCAGGAGAACACGCAGGCGCACAAGCTCGCGGCGACCAATTTCGGGAAATTCTCTCGAAAAGTTCGCCTTGAGTTAGCTTTGCCGTTGAAGGACAGGACCAAAGATGGTGCAATCATGATCGACGAGTGCAAGGCGGAGTACGATCGACTTTTGGAGGAGGCGCCCGACATTCCGAAGGCGCAACTCGAGGCGTTCGAACGCGAATTCCCGGGCGATTCACTGTACAAGCCTGAGATCATACAAATCCACCCCATTCGGACATACGGTGCCATTCGTGAAAACGCGATCATGCGCGCGCTCAGGGGACTCGTCGGTGAGAGCGAAGAGAAGAAGAAGTTGAAGAAAGAATTGGAATCGATTCGAGCCGCGGGTAAGGGACTTGTGACGGCACCGAAGAAAACATCCGTGTTGAAGCGAGGTATTTTCAGTCGCCAGAAGGAAAAGGACATCGAGCTCGTGACACCCGATGTGTCCGACGATGAGGTCGACATTGATGATGATGTTGAGGTCGAACTCGATGAGGTCGTATGAGACGAATAATTTTCCGAGCGTGTATCAGAGAGTCATGAATCTCATATTTTATATTCACCTCGTCTTGTTTCTCGCCGTCGTCATCATGCCCTTCACGAACCGGCGTGAAAATCTCGAATTTTTCAGTGTTTTAGTGCCATTCTTGTTTTACCACTGGAGTGTGAATGACGACACGTGCGCGTTAACTTTACTGGAACAGCGCGTGACGGGCAAACACAAAGACGAGCTATTCATGCAGCGTTTGGTCGGGCCGATATACAAGATGGATGATTCCGATTTAAATAACGCGTTCAAGACGCTCATGTTTGGTCTATGGTCGTTCGCTCAATATAGGCTGGGCCATTTCGATTTCATCGCGGAGGATCTGAAAAAAATTATTAAGTAGTATATATATGACTTTGGTACTACTTTTCTTACTCTTCGTGTGTTTCGTTGTTGTGATTGGTGGTGGGTACTACGCGTACAAAAATATGGGTTCAACTTCAACTCTCACAATCACGGAAGATGGTGCTTCCGTCACAGGAAATTACAAAATGCGAGAACAATACATACAGGCGCCAAAGGTAAAGGAGTGCCACGGTGAAAATCCACCAGCATGGTGTGGTGAGTATGACAAAGGCAATGAAGGGTTTGCATTTGTGTACGATTTGAGTCTGGGTGATGTAAAAAATACAGTATACACCGAGTGTCCAGCCGGAGGACATGCCTGTTGGTACACTGAAAAGTACGATAGTGAGGGTGCTTTGACGGCTATAACTGATAAAGATGGTGTGTCGTTATTAGATAAAATCGCTGATGATATCTGGGACGATAAATTGGACTCTGAATCACCATTGATTGCGAGATTATCAAGCGGTGTGGAGATGAAAGATGGTTCGATGGTTGCAAAAATGAATCTTGAAATGGGGGGTGGTAGGGCGGTCAAAGTCGGTGAAAAAGTAAAACCAACCGATCTCCCTGCAACTGCCTACTTTATCGCGCTTTTTGTGGCGATGCAAAACGCTGGCATGAAAAAACCTGACAAAATAGTTTTAAATGTCGCGAATGCGAAAGATACATTTGACAAAATGGTCCTTGGGACGACGAAGTCCGATTCAAAATTTAAGTCTGATTCGAAATTTAAATAATGTTGGCGGATAAGTAGAATGAAACGCGCGCTCGCGCTGATCGTTATGTTGGCGTCCAGTGCTTCATCAGCGGCGGCCGCGGTCATGGCGCTGATGAAACAGGAAAAAACAGAAATAGTGGCTGTAGAACCTGAACCTGTAGACCCCATCATGAAAAAGGAGATGAACGCCAAGGTTTACAAGAAATCGGATTGCACGGGTCCCACGTTCCACGTGGTAAACACCAGACCGAACGGCACGATGAAAGTTGAAGACATTGGGGGTACGTGGAACGGTGTGGGTCCGAATAAGGCATGCTGCATCGAAACCGCGAACGCACGCATCACTGGTACGTATAAAGTCAACGGCGTTGAGAAAAATTTGCTAATAGAGACAGACGGGAAACACGACATCGAGGGAACGTCGTGCGGTGCAAACTATAAGCTCACGTGGGCGCCGATTGAATAAAATAAATCTCTGCATATAACAACTATGTCTTTCTTGCTTGGACCACTCGGTGGCCCGATTCGAAAAGCGCTTGGAATCCCGACACTCGATATCCCCGGTACGAGTTTCGATTTTTACAACGTCTTCGATGATCCGAAACCGACGAGCGCGTCGAACATCGCGTGTAACTTGTGCTTGTGCCTATGCTGCGCTATGATGGCCAAGAACCTCGTGTCGTTTCCGTTCAAGACACCGCCGGTGCTGGTCTGTCTCGCCATCGCGTGTTGCTGCTCGAGCATCACGACCAAAAATCTTTACGACGAGGGCGTCGCGCGATTCCCCCAGGGAGCTGCACCGAAGAGCGAGGCGGAGGCACCAGTCGAGAAAGAGCCCGAGGCCGAAAAGGCGGATTAGAAAAAGTCATCCGTGCGATACAGCGTCACATCGAAAGGATTCGTCTTGCCGGTGACGGATACCTGTTCACCGCCGTAGAACTCACGACACCCGATGTCCTCCACGCAATCTCTCCCGTCATGCGTGATCGGCACAGAAAATAGGTTCGTGACGCCCGTCGTCGTCCAGTAGTGATAGCGGTCTCGGTGTCCCCGCGTGACTCGTCCATACAGAGGCAGCGTTGTTGTGCCATCGGTCAACACACCCATCTGGTGGCTCCGCCCAGGCTTGTACGTCTTCACGGGCGCGGGACGGAACTCGGGCGTGCGGCGCACTTCGCGGCGCGTCGACAGGGGACGCAAACTCACGACGGTCGGGCGCGGGCGCACCGATGGCGTGGGTTTCCATTGACTGACGAGGGCGACGATGAGTGCGATGACCACAAGAGTCAGCATCTGAATTTTTTGTGCGTTTTTCATCTTACTCTACGTCGAGATTTTAATACATTTCCACGAGAATCCACTGTGATCGCCCGCGTTCCAGGGCGTGAACTCGGCGTCGATTTCAAGGGCGTCGCCCGGTTTCAAAGCCTGCACTGGTGTCCCACCGGTGACTTGACACATCACGCGCCTGTACCTGTATGGTATTTTCAGGGTCAGAATATTCCCAGTCAGTGGATTCTCTATGTTAGAGGAACGAAGGTAGTGTCGTTTCTTTTCGTGTGTGCGCGCGACGGCGAGCGTCGCGGTCTCGTCGAGCTTCACGCGTATGTATTGTTTATCATTGTGTTCATACATCGACTGGTATAGAGTCGTGTGGAAGTGCATCTTGAAATGTGCGTTTGCTTTTAATTATGAAGAATTTGCGCGTATTTTTTTGACCGCCTATGGTAAGAATCGCCCACTCATGTTGGCGATGAACAAAATGTCGGTCGGCGGCGTCGGCGGTGGCGGTCGTTTACAGCGAAAGATCAAAACATGGAAGTTTGGGTGTGAGTTCTTGGTGAGAAACGCACTCGTGAAGGACAAAGCCGCGCTCGGTCGGTGGACGCGCGATCAATTGGTAGACCTCGGGCCGACATTCATAAAGCTTGGTCAAATAGCGTCTGCGAGGAGCGATTTGTATCCATTGGAGTTCGTGCGCGA
>Ga0075481_10000490_pt1 | contig 14840 bp, 8 predicted proteins | sample DEB08_DNA_11_FD_76337 | JGI IMG/M metagenome (GOLD analysis project Ga0075481, IMG submission 76337) | Aqueous microbial communities from the Delaware River and Bay under freshwater to marine salinity gradient to study organic matter... | ecosystem: Environmental > Aquatic > Marine > Coastal ... | reverse complement strand
TAAAACACATTGAATATTATAATTCAGAAAAGATTAACGCATCCATAAAAGCGAAAAGAGATGCAGAAGAGCGTAAAGCTAAAATGAAAAGATAATTATGGCAAAAAGAGTAAAAGGCGCAACTATTACCTTTGAAGTTACCGATGACGGTACTCTTAAACAGGTAGGCCAAAAAGCTAAAAGCGCTAGTAAAGGATTAGACCAAGTAAAGAAATCATCAGGCGATGTGCGTAGGAATATGCAGGCTATGTCTGGTCGTGTTGAATCTGGTTCAAAAGCCTTTGCTCGTATGCAACAAGGGACGGGCGGACTTGTCCAATCATATGCTGTTCTAGCATCCACCCTTTTTGCTCTTGGAGCTGCATTTAGAGTTATGCAAAATGCTGCAGACTTTAAAGCTTTACAACAATCACAAGAAGCATTTGCTAACCAAACTGGTGTAAACATGAATATGATTGCGGCACAGTTAAAAGTAGCAACTGGTGCTCAGATTGACTTACAAAAAGCAGGTGCATCTACAGCAATCATGATTGCAAAAGGTTTTACTACTGACCAAATTACTCAAGTAGCAGAAGCTTCTAAAAATGCCGCTATTGCACTTGGTAGAAACTTCGAAGACACATTCAATCGTATCGTTCAAGGTACAACAAAAGCAGAACCAGAACTATTAGACGAACTTGGTATTACACTAAGGCTGGAAACTGCTGCTCGTAAGTATGGTGCTCAAATAGGTAAAAATTATCAAGATTTAACTACTTATGAAAAATCACAAGCGGTTTTAAATGAAACATTAAGACAGGCTTCAGAAAACTTTGACGCAATTTCTGGAAAAGTTCCAATCAATCAATTAAATCAATTAGCAACTACTTTTACAGACTTAATGCAAACTATTCTTAAGTTTATAAGTCCGTTAGCTAATTTCTTTGCAAAACTACTAAATGAAAATATTGTAGCGGCTATAGCCGTTATTGGATTATTTGCAAAATCAATTGCTGCCCAAGTGTTCCCTTCTATTGACGGTATAGGTGGAGCTTTTACAGCAGCCGCAGTCAAGTCAGGTGAAGCAGTAGAACGTATGAAAGGCCAGGTAGACTCTTTAAAAGTAAAAACAGATATACTATCTAGTTCAGCTTCTGGGGCAGGTCTGGGAGCTGTAGGAAGAAATGACCTAAAAGGCCAAGCAAAAGGTATGCGTAGAAAAGTTGGTACAGGATCTCCTGTGTTAAAAAGAGCAATGCAAGGAACCATGACTGGTACAGATGAAGCGAACTTAAAGAAAGCTTTAAAGTCAGCAGAAATGCAGTATCAAAAACATGGGAAAATAACTACTGGTATATTTAAAGGAGCTAACATTAATAAAGTTAGAGATATGGAAATATCTTTTGCAAAAATGAAAGCAGGTAGTGCTACTACTTTTCAAAAACTAGGATTCCATATGCAAAGATATGTTGCAAAAGGTAAAATTATGACCATGACACTTACTGGACATTTCCAAACTATGTTTGCAATGATATCTAGAGCAGGTGCAGCTACTATGACTTTCTTAGGCAAAGTGATGGGTGCAGCTGGTGTGCTTGGTATAGTTATAATGGTAGTTAGTTCTATTGTACAAATTATAAAAAACTTTGACGGTGTTATTCTAGGATTTAGAAAAGCTATGGCAGGATTTAAAAAAATGGCTGCAAGTGTACTAGAGTTTTTTGGTTTTTCAGAAAAAGCTCATAAAATGAGGTTACAGGCTATAGATGATGAAGTATCAGCTCAGAGAAAATATGAAAAAGCAACAAAAGACAATAAAGCACTTGACGCCAGAAAGAAAGTTATGGACGATATGTACAAGGCTACTCAACAGTTTTACACTACTTTAGCAAACTTTGAACTTGATGATAAGTTTAAAGGTACAACAAGAGAGATTGAGATTTATGCAAAACAAATAGGAACTTCTGGTTTAGTGAGTCAGCTAAGATTACTACAAAAACAACAAGATGTAAACACTGTAGAATATGGCAACTTAGCAATGGGAGTCCAAGATAATATAAATAAATTAAATGAAATAAACCCACTATTTAGAGATTTAGGAATAACTCTGACAACAAATGCAGATCATGTAGACACACAAGTAGTAAAATTAAATAGATTAGGTATGGTGTCTGCAGAATTAAAAGAAATAACTGAAGGTTTAGTAGATTCAAGATCTTCTCTTATTAAACAAGTAGAAGGTTCTTTCTTTGAAAAAGAACTAAAGGCTTTAGATAAAGCAACCTCTCTAATGAGCCAATATAATACTAGCATGATGGAAAAAATCATATTAGATGAAAAAATGGCAGATTATGGCAAAACTATTACAGATACCGAAAGCAAAACCGTCGGTGAATTGCAAAAAGCCCTTCAACTTAGAAGAAACGAATTACAAGTAATTGCCGATATGCAGGTAATTACAAAAAGACTAGCAGATAGACAAAAAATAGAAAGCACCTTACTAGGTATCTTTAATACAAAAATAAATGAAAGATTTAAAACAGAAAATGAGCTAATAGTATTAGCCGCAAAAAGAGCTACACTAGATGAAGAACAAAGCTATATGCTAGATCGAATCAAAACGCAGTATGGAGAAAATAGTAGAGAAGTACAATTACTATCACAAGTGCAAGAAGACCAATTAGGCATAATGGATGCTCAAATACTAGCTTTACAAAGTCAGTTAAGTTTAGTTGGACAAATAGCAACAACATTTACAGAAACATTTGAAAAACTTGCACAAACAAACTTTACAGATATACTACTTGGAGATAAAGGTAGTGCTGAAGGATTTGCAGCAATAAAAGATGGTATTCAAAAACAACTAATGGGTATAGGAGTTGAAAGATTTATAGTAAATCCACTGGTTGGTGGATTCCAAAAAGGATTCGATGCTCTTAGAGGTAATATTGCAAATCAACTTGGTATAGTACCAGGACAGCAAAGTATTGACATGACCGAAGAAGAACAACTAGCAAACAAACAACAAGCATTATTTACATCACACATAGAGGGAATGGCAAGTGTAATGAGTCAGCATGTACAGAATATGGCTAAAGTAATATCTGGAGAAGACCCAGCTGCAGTAGTTGCTGAAAGTGTATCAGATAAAACTACTCAACAAGCAGGTATAGGTGTACTTGACCACTATATTAATCAATCAAAAGGATTTGCAAATCAATTAACAAATACTATCGGAATACTTCAAGGTCAAGGAGAATCTTTCTTCGGCTATGGACATGCAGATAACTCAGATAAAATTAAAGGACTAGAATCACAAAGAACGAAACACTTAGAAACCGTTGGTCAGCTAAGTATAAAAAGAGGCATAGTATCACAAGGGGGTTTACAAGGTACAGGCTTAGCTTCTTCAATACTTGGAGCTGCAAACAGTGGTAAAGGCTTAGCAGGAGTACTAGGAACTGATAATAATCCAATGGCTGTTAAAATAACTGACGACCCGAAGAACTTATTGACTGCATCAGGAAAAGGTGCGGATGGAAAAATATCAGATGCTATTGGTGGAGCATTGGGCGGAACAGAAGGCACCACAGGAGCAGCAGGTGGTCCATTATCAGGAATAATGGGTATGTTAGGAATGGGCGGCGGAGGCGGAGGCCTAGCAGGTGGAGGAATACTTTCCTCTATTATAGGTATGATACCTGGATTAAACATGATTGCACCATTCTTATCTATCTTCGGATTAGCAAAAGGTGGAATCATTGGACTAGCAAAAGGTGGTGTAATGCCAAGATATGCTGATGGTGGAATAGCAACTCAACCAACATATTTAGTTGGAGAAGGAAAACAAAATGAAGCCGTTGTACCACTACCAGATAATAGAAGTATACCAGTAGATTTAGGAAGAGGTGCAAACGCAACAAACAATACAAGTATAAATGTAAATATTGATGGCTCAGGAGCAAATGCAGATGTAACAGCAGACGGTGGTTCAGCACTAGCAGAAGCAATTAATGCTTCCGTAATGTCAACCATTATGAAAGAACAAGCTCCAGGCGGAATATTAAACCCAACAGGATAAGATTATGGCATTAGGATTTAACGTAGGTGGATCATTAGGAGTTGTAAGACCAGATAAAGGTTTTACACAATCAAACGAAACTGTAATATTTAAAGCAGAGTTCGGTGATGGATATGAGCAAAGAATTGCAAATGGTATAAATAATACTAAGCAATCTTTTGAACTTTCTTTTGTAAATAGACCTAAAGATGAGATTGATGATATTGTAGACTTCTTTGCAAGTAAAAAGGGAGCGACTGCTTTTGATTATACTTTTGCAAATACTAATGAAAGTGGGAATGAAGAAACAGTAAAAGTGGTTATAGAAAAATGGAATCAGACTTGGAAGTATGATGACTACTATGACTTAAAAGCAACAGCTAGACGAGTTTACGAAGCATAATGACAGAAAAGATTATAATAAAAGATTTACAAAAGCTAGATCCAGGCTCAGAACTGGTACAACTTTTTGAAATAGAGTATACTAAAAATGCTTACATATATGTAATGTCAGGTGTAGACTCTGATTTGACTAGTGTTCAGATGAGAGACTTTACTAATAATAGTACTATTAGAACTTACACTGCTATACCAATGAAAGCAGACGGTTTTGAAACTAAAAATGATGGTGCTCAGCCAAAGCCTACTGTCTCGATAGCAAATGCAACTACAGCATTTAGTGGTGGAATAGGAACTACAGAATATGATTCTTTAGTTGGACTAAAAGTAATTCGCAGACTTACTCTTAAGAAATATCTATATGGAGAAAGCGGGGATGCAAGTCCACCAGTAGAGTTTCCTAGACAAGTATGGTACATAGATAGAATTAAATCAAGAACTAAGATACAAGTAACTTTAGAACTTGCTTCTCCTTTTGATTTAAGTGGAATACAATTACCAGGTCGTTCTATTGTAGCAAATAGATGTCCCTTTATGTATCAGGGAGCAAGTGACCATTTAGAAGAGTACCAAAAAGCACAAAGTGGCTGTACTTGGAATGTAGATAATAAATATAAGCCTATTAAAAACGGTGGAACAGAATACACAGTATATACAAATGTAGATGATGAGTATATCATTCCAGCAAGTGTTGTTAGCAGTTTAACAGCAAGTAATACTCCAGCTAGTATTACAATAGATGCTTATTATAAAACAAATACAACTGCATTGAGATTTAATGCAAACGGAACAACAACAAGTGTTACTAATGCGTTGTATTGGCAGGCTACAGAAACTACTAGTAGCCCCGGTACAATAAGTTTATCAAATAGTAAGTTTAAGCCTGTGAGAACATATACAACATATTCACATGGCACAGAATATTTTACATATTCAGATGATAGATATAATGATTATGTAATATTCACAGATAATGTATCTTCTAGCCCTACATATAATAAAGTAATTATGTGGAAAGCTGTGAAACCAAGTGAAAGTACAAAACCAGATTTTGGTATTTACTGGTCAAGAGGAGATACTTGTAGTAAAAGTTTAGATGGATGTAAGATGAGATTTGGATTTATACCAAAAGATGCATCAAATACTAGTACAACTGGAAAATCCAGCACAGACACTACTGCTGAGTTGCCGTTTGGAGGCTTTCCAGCAGCTAAGGCGTTCTCATAATGATAGCTGATATATTTGCTCATGCAAAATCGGCTGCTCCAGGAGAATGTTGCGGACTTGTTATAGTAGATGATAATGAGGAAAAATATATTCCGAGTGAAAATCTCCACGAAGATATTTCACAGTTTAAAATTGACGCAAAACTGTTCATACATCATCAACTCAATTCGAATATAAAATATGTTGTCCATAGTCACTATGACTCGGAATGTCGTCCAAGTCAGTATGACATTGACAACTGTAATGCGGTAGGTATACCATATATGATTGTATCTTACCCACAACAAGAGGTATTTATTTTAGAACCACAATGAAAAGAAAGATAATATTATTAGGAAGAATGGGAGAACTCTTTGGAAAAGAGCATGAACTCGTATGTAAAAATGTTCATGAAGCTATGCACGCTATTGACCAAATGAAAGGTGGTCTTAGAAAATATTTATTAGACTGTACCGATAAAGGTATAGAGTTTCATGTTGCAAAAGGCTCAGAACTTCTTGATTATGATAATTTACACGGTGACCTAGGAGAGGATGATTTAATTGTTACTCCTTTACCTCAAGGAGCAGACTTTTTAAAAGCGTTACTAGGAGTAGCACTCATAATACTAGGAGTATTTACTTTTGGAGCAACAACAGCTGTTGGGGTAGCTCTTATAGTTGGGGGAGGATTGCTCGCACTAAAAGGAATAGTAGATATGTTAACTCCCGAAATGCCCGATGATGAATCGGATGAATCAAATCTATTTAAAGGCCCGATTAATAACGCCAAAGTAGGTATACCAGTGCCTCTAGCTTATGGTAAGTTAGAAGTAGGCGGTGCACCTATAAACTTTGGATTTACAGACACAAAAATTACTGCAAGTAATGGATTCACTTTCGGAAGGAAAGAGGGAACTTACTCAGGTAGCTATTCAGGAGGAACCGGTGGAGGTTCATCAGGTGGTGGCTCTGGTGGTGGAGGCCGTGGTGGCGGTACGGACGCTCTAATTACAGAGGAACAAAAATAATGGCAGGAAACTCCAGATATAATAAATTAACAAAATCTACTAGACATCAAACTGCTGTCATATATGATGCTGTGTCTGAAGGCCCGATTGAGGGATTAGTTAACGGACCAAACAGTATTGTAATTGACGGTAATCCTGCAGCTTCTGCAAATGTAAGTACATATTTCCAACTACTTAGAACTCCTAATGCTTCTTATAATGCAACAAGTAGGATAGTAACAGACCAAGGCGGTGGAGCTGTATTTGAAAATCTTACTACTGCACAAGGACAAAGATATATATCTGTAATAGCAGGTAAGAAAAGAGCTACAAATGCTTCTACTTCTGCAGGTAATAATATTATTAGTACTGCTACTTCTTTCTTTGCAGCAGATGATATTAGAGATGAAGCAAAACCATTAAATCAATTTATTAGAATAGAAGGAGCGGGTAAAGACGGCACAGAGTATGCAGGTCAAATAACTCAATTTATAAATGTTACTCATGTAAGAGTAGACAGTCCCCCTGCAAAAACAGTTTCTTCTGCTAACGTTTCAATCGACTTAGTAGACACAATTTCAACTATAAATAGTAACACTCAGGCAACTTTAACAAATGGGGGTGGAGTAACAACTTCAGCTACTGCAGTTATAATATCTCCTCCTAAATCAGCAAGAGGAGACGTACTAAAATACAATTTTAACAACTTTGGCTGGGCATTTAGAAAAGGAGAAAGAGAACAAGCATATCTATCTGCTCCTTCTGGTATAGGTAGTGCTTCTTCAGCACATTCAATAAATGCAGCATTAGACCAAACAGATTTAAGATCAATAGGTCAACCAACTAATAGTGCTTTAGGAATAAATACTGACATTTCTCCTAATAGAAACGGAGAATCAGGAATTAGCAGAGTTGCTTCTACTGGTATGAATATAGCAGACCCAGGAGAAGTAGATTACATTCGTGTAACTTTAAATCATGCTTCAATGATTTCTAATAAAAACAATGGTAAGAAAGGACCGGGATTTGCTGAATATAGAATAGTTTTTTCATATAAAACAGATTCAACAGATAGTTTTTCAAATAACGAACACGTTATTTATGGTAGAAGAACTTTATCTTCAAATGTTAGAGATTATCATAGAAATACTAGAGTCAGAGGTGGTAGTTCCGGTATGATTGATGGACAGATACGAGCTCCTTTCAATAGTATATTTAGTTTTGATATATCAAAATACCAACCTTTTACTGATTACAAAATAGAAGTTCAAAGAGTATCTCCAGTAAATCAAAAAGAAAATGATTGGCAACAAACTAACCAAGGCAGTTTAGTATCTATAGAAAATATTATTACTGATAAGTTAACTTATCCTTATACAGCTTATGCAGCTGTGATAGTTGATGCAGAAGATTTTGATGATATACCTGAAAGAGCATACGAAATTAGAGGACTAAAAGTAAAAGTTCCTACTAACTATTTTCCAGCAGATGAAATACATGATAATACAGGAGCAAGAAGGGCAACTGCTTCTTATAGTCGTAATGTTACTACAGGTGTAGACACAGGAAACCCTGTAGACTGGGACGGTAACTTTAGAGGAGACCAAAAAACTTTTAGTGCTACAAGTCCTAACTATATGCCTGTATATACTAGCAATCCAGTATGGATATTTATGGACTTACTTACAAATCCAAGATATGGTCTTGGAAAGTATGTAGACCCAGATTTTGACTTTACACAAGTAGATAAATACACTTTATATAATTTAGCGAAGTACTGTGACGAACTTGTACCAAATGGAAAAGGCGGAACAGAGCCTCGCTTCTCATGTAACTTATATATACAGAAAGGTCAAGATGCTTTAAGATTGCTTAAAGATTTAAGTACTATGATTCGTGGTATGCTTATTTGGCACAATGGTCAAGTGAGTTTAAACTCAAACAGAGAGAAAGGCCCGATATATACTTTTGGTAAATCAAATGTTATTGAAGGAACTTTTAGTTATTCAGGCAGTTCTAGAAGATTTAGAACAAATGAAGTAAAGGTTACTTGGAATGACCCAGGTAATAGATATAAACAAGCAGTAGAAATAGTAACAGACGATAATAATATTGCACAAACAGGTAGGGTAATATCAAAAGATTTACCAGCTCTTGGTTGTACTTCTCAAGGTCAAGCACAAAGACTTGGAAGATGGCATTTACTTACTGAAAAATTAGAAAAAGAAATCGTAACATTTAGTACAGGTATCAATGGGGGTGCTTTAGTTGCTGGAGATGTTATTCTTGTACAAGATGCAGATGACAAAGATGTACAATTCTCTGGAAGAGTATCAACTGCAAAAGCTTCTACTACTACTGTAATCGAAACAGATAGAGCATTAAGTCTAAATGGTACAGATAATTTTGATTTACATTTAATATATCCAAGCGGAGGTGCATATATAGCGCAACCAACTGCTACAATTAACAGCACAGATTATAAAGTAGGCGACCTTGTATTAGAACACGCAAACGGAACAGCAATCTCAACTCAAGCTTCTGCATCACAATTAAAAGATGATTCAGGTGGCCAAGTACAAGTTATATGGTCAGAAGATCAAAGAATAGAAACAAAACCTATTTCATCATATAACTCATCAAATGTAACTGTATCAAGTGCATTTAGTTCCGCACCTAACAGTGAAGTAATATATGCAATTACAGGACAACAAGCATCAGGAGCTGATGTAACTGGAAGTGCAAAAGAGTATATTATTACTGGTATAAAAGAAAAAACAAAAGAGCTACAGTTTGAAATTACTGCAGCAGAATATGATGTTAACAAGTTTACAGAAATAGATAGAGGTTGGGTAATACCAGATATACCTGATATAATGAGACCACCTCTTAGAACAGAGATAGTTCCACTGCCAATAAATGTATCTATACAAATAATACCTGATGAAGAAGGTGGAGATGTTACAGATGTTGACCAACCAATAAGAGGCTATAAAGCTTTAGTACAATGGACAGCACCAAAATCTATAAGAACAGATTCAGACGGAAATGCATTAGATGATATTTATGAACACTTAGCTGGTTTTGACTTAGAACATGATGTGCCTCAATCTGATAAAGTAAGAAATAATAGTGGCTTTATTAGAGAACAAATTAGAAGTAGAGGACAAAGCAGTTTTAGCATAAGAAATATACCACCAGGGGATGAGTACAGAGTACGTATAAGAACAGTTAATACTCAAGGGTACACTTCTGAGTTTATACAAGCTAAGTTTACTTTTGACCCTTCAGATGTAGCCGCACCAAGTGAAGGTGTAATTGGAGCAGGACTAAATCAACAAATTGCTAGAGGCGGAAGTTTAACTACAGGGATGAGTATAGGCAGTGCAAATGCTACTGTTAATTTTGATTCAAGTACTTATACATTTACTCCACCTACTGGAGTACCAAGTATAACTATAGAAAGTGGAAACACTAATTTTACTCAACAAAACTTTTCAAGTTTGGCAGACGGTGAAACAGGGTACTTACTATTTGATTACGATGGAAACTTAGCAAGAGGATCTACAAGAACAGACGTATTAAGAGCAGTCGTTGCTGGAACAGATAATGTAGCAGCTACAGCTGCTGGAGGACAACCATATTACTTTAGCTTCTTTAAAAGATTAGGACAATCAAATGAAGACTTAAGTCAAGCAAATGGTACTTTTAGTTTAGAAAGATTTAGTTCAAATGTAGTTGGGTCTTCCACAACATTTTTATCGGACTTTAGAGCAGGGGACTTAGTAATATTAGACGATGCTGGAGCTTCTCGTTTTTGGGCAAGAGTAGCACATATTGAAAATGATACTTCAATGACTGTAGCTAGTGGCTCTGACAGAACATACTCAGGAGCTAACTTATTTGCACAATCATTAAGATTCGATAGACAGAAAGATACTGTAATAGCTTCAGTACTAAATACTGGAGGTACATTCTCTTTAGTTAATTTTGCTAGTGGAGAGAAAGGAGCAGACGGACTACCAGGTGCAAATGGTGCAAATGGCTCAGCAGGAGTAGATTCAAGAACAGTAAACTTAACTATAGGTGACCAAGCATTTACCTATGCAAATACAGGAAGCACTCCTTCTCCTTCAAGTACAACAGTAACAGCTACTGCATTAAATACAGATGGAACTGTATATTACGAGTTTTTCTTAAATGATGTAAGTCAGGCAAATACTACTACAAATACTTACACATACACACCTCAATCTTCTTTCAGCAATATGCCTGATAAAATAGAAGTTCAAATTAGAGATAGTGGCTCTGCAGCAATTAAAGCTAGAGACCAATTAACAGTGTACGGTGTAAAACCTGGAACAGACGGAACAAACGGAACAAACGGAACAGACGGTGATAATGGTGCAGATGCGATAACTGTTATATTATCTAATGAGGCACACACACTTCCAACCACAAATGCGGGAGTAGTAACTTATACTGATTCGGGAACAGATATTGTAGTATACGATGGAACAACTCAAGTTCCTTATGATGGAAGCTCTCCTTATGCTTCTCCTTCTTTCAGAGTATCTGCTTCAGGTACTAGTGTTGGAGTAGGAACTGCAAGTACTGTTTCAACATACACAAGAAGATTTGGAGTACATAACTCCATGACTGCAGATAATGCAAAAGTAACTTATACTATTACAGTCAAAAATAGTGATGGTAATGAGTTTACATTTACAAAAATACAATCATTATCTAAATCAATTGAAGGAGATAATGGAGCACCAGGAGTAGATGCATATACTGTAGTTTTTACAAATGAATCACACGCTTTTGATGCAAATAGTAGCGGAACAATTAGCGATTTTACAACTTTTAGTTCAAGTCCAACAGTATTTAAAGGAAGTCAGGCATATACTTATGATGCAACTTCTCCTTATACTGCAAATAGTTTTAGATATGGAACAAGAACAGATGTAAATGTAAGTTCAGCTGTATCAGCAAGTGGAGTAATTTCTCTTAATGCAAACTCAGCTATAGGAAGTGGTTCAACTCTTACAGGTAGCACAACTATTCCTATTATCGATAATTCAGGTGGCGTAACAGTAGCAGTAAAAACACTTAATTTTGTAAAAGTAAATGCTGGTAGCATAGGTGTTGATGGCGTTAGAGGTTCAAGTATCTTTACTTTTGAAGAAAGTGATACTTCACAAATATCAGCAGCACAAGCAAGTAAGTTTGCAGGTACTCTTAATAATGCCTCCGCACAAGCAGTAGCTTCAGCTGTAATAGCAAATGCAAGTGATAGCACAATAAGACCAAACGATAGAATAACAGTAACAGACAATAGTGCAGATGTTGCAGGTACAAGAATATATAACGGTTCTGCAGCTACTTCATCAGGTTCAATAACAGCAGCAAACTTCAGTTCTTTAGTAGTAGAAACTTTTGACGGCTCAGTAATCGTTGAAGGAACATTACAAGCAAATAGATTAAGCGCAAACACTACATTTACAAATAGAGCAAACATAGCAAATACAATTCAACTTGGAACAAGTGGAGATAATGGTAAGTTTGTTACAGCAAATAAAACAACCTTTGCAGACGGAGACTTAGGAGTATACTTTGATGGTGCTGGTAATGTAAATATTGGACAAGATTCAGGAAACAAGTTTATTAAGTTCTATAGTGCTAATGGAACATTAGCTATAGGGCAATCTGTACAAATAGGAGCAACAGCAGCTTCTACTATTGAAGCAGAAGTAGGAGCAGCAGCTGCAGCTTCAGCTGCGGCTAACTCAGCTTCAGCTGCTCAAAATACGGCAAATAGTAAAGCTACTTTATCACAAGCGAATACAGCAGCTAATACAAACATACTATCAAACGGGGCTAAAACTGGTGGTAGTGTGGGTGGCTGGACTATTGACAGTAGCGCAATCTATAGTGGAACAAAAGATACAAATGGGTATACTACTGGCGGTATTACTTTAAATAGTGCCGGCTCAATACATGCAAAACAATTTTATATAGATACAAGTGGAAATGCTTTCTTTAAAGGAAGTATAACCATAGATTCTGTAACAGAGGCAGGCGGAGCTACTTCAGATTCAGTTAATTCAGCAGCTAACTCAGCTTCAGCTGCACAAAATACAGCAAATAGTAAAGCTACTTTATCACAAGCGAATACAGCAGCTAATACAAACATATTGTCAAATGGAGCCAAAACAGGAGGCTCAGTAGGGGGATGGACTATTGATTCATCTGCAATCTATAGTGGAACAAAAGATACAAGTGGGTATACTACTGGTGGTATTACTTTAAATAGTGGTGGCTCAATACATGCAAAACAATTTTATATAGATACTGCAGGTAACGCTTTCTTTAAAGGAGACATATCAGCTGCAACTGTAACAATAGGACAGATTGAATCTTTCCCTAATACAGCAGCTATGAATACTTCTACAAGTGATGCTTCTAATGCAGCAGCCAATGCTTCTACTTTAGCAGGAACAAAAGCTACTTTAGCCCAAGCTAACACAGCGGCTAATACAAATACCTTGGCAGGCGGAGCAAAAACTGGTGGTAGCGTTGGGGGATGGACTATTAATTCATCTGCAATATCAAGCGCAAACATTGTAATTGATTCAACTAATCAAAGGATTTTAATTTCGGATAGTTCATAATGGCAAATAGAGTAGTAATAGGTAAATTAGCAACAGTACATACAGTAAGTCAGCGTGCATTTGCAAATGCAACAGGATATTATAACGTCACAAATGCAGAAGCAATAAGAGTGGGATCTTATATTAGTATAGATGGAACTAATAACATTGGGGGTACAGATGTATACGTTTGGTATAAAAATCAAGTTGGAAATGGAGGCACTTGGGATATAGTTTTAAGTCATAATATAAGCACTCAGTATTTACCTGTAAATGGCACTTTTTATGCAGCCTATAATGAATATGGACTTCAAGTATCTCAACCAGGAGATGATGTGTTAAGTCCAACAGAGCCTTTAATTTTTGATTCAACTTCAGTAAGAAGTGGAATGACATATGCGGGAGGTAGCGCTGCTTCCGTATCTTCTACAGGAATAAACTGGTCTAGTACAAAAGGAACACTTGGATATATTCCTGTATGTATTTCAATGGATGATAGAAAAGGAACAGTTGAAACTTATGATATTGGCAACATGGAAGAAAGGTATCAAGACAGAGCAGGAATGCACGAAGTAACAACAACCAATATAAATCCAATAAGGTTTTATGACTCTGCAGTAAATACTGGTGGCGGTGCAGGCCGAGGCAGAACTGCAACTAATTTTAAGTTTATTGTACTACGCCTTCCCTGTCAGTATGGAAAAATGAACGACGCAAGTCTATGGAGTTAAAATGGCTAATCGAATTATAATAGGAAAAAGTACAAATACAAATCTTGGACATTCAGGAGGAAAGTTTGGCTTGTATATTTCTCGTCCAGGAGATGATATTACAAATTGCACAAAGGATCAGCTTGTATTTAATACAGATAATGCTGGTGCTGTAGCAGGAGCAATTGATGTTGGACAATTTCAAATAGTTCCTATTTCAGGTGGAACAAATGCTTCTACGAATGTTACTGTTGCAAGTGGCTCTACAGCTACAATAAGTACAGAAGATTTAGGAACAGGAAATCTTTTATACACTGATTTTCAAGGATCTTACAGCTCGCAAAATGATTTTGAACAAACACTAAATGGGAACTATACAGGAGCTACAAGTGGAACAATAAGTAATACAGGAGATACTTCTATAACTGCAACAATATCAGTTATAAAAGGTTTTTCAGTGGCGGCACTTTTCTAATGGCAAATAGAGTATTAGTAGGTAAAAGAGGCACTTCAGATTTTGGTGTTTTCGTTTCGCAAAATGGAGTAGATGTTGCTAATACAAGTAGTACAACTCCACTTGCTTTTGATTCTCGGGCTGTTCGTGGATTAGTAATTCATTCAAAAGGAGAAGGTTCAATAGCACCACATGCTACTAATGATGCATCAGGAGTTGATTATTCTACAAGTGCTACAATAAGTCATAATTTAGGATATGTACCTCTTTATGTAGTAAGATGGTGTTATGCAAGTGATTTAACAAGTGGTGTTGCAAATAGAATGTATACACCAAGTTATGCAAGAAACAATAACTATGGCTATGATTT
>Ga0075481_10000487_pt1 | contig 14863 bp, 12 predicted proteins | sample DEB08_DNA_11_FD_76337 | JGI IMG/M metagenome (GOLD analysis project Ga0075481, IMG submission 76337) | Aqueous microbial communities from the Delaware River and Bay under freshwater to marine salinity gradient to study organic matter... | ecosystem: Environmental > Aquatic > Marine > Coastal ... | reverse complement strand
CGGTTGCCTTCAGGCAATGCCGGGATCGTGGTCACGGTCGCCTGTTATGGAAAAGCGATGCTTTGTTCATTTTTCGTTCACTTTGCTCCGGTGGAGCGTTCACATGGCGTTCCTAGCGTCTGCGTCGTCGGGACCACCATCACCTGGCTCAACCCAACAAGCGGAGGACCTTCGTGAAGAACATGAAGACCCTGGCTGTGACGGCTGCCGTCGCAGGCATCTCGATCGTTCTTGCTGCATGTGGCTCGAGTGATGATTCCTCGACCTCCAGCGATTCTGGTTCGAGTTCGTCGGCAATGGACGTGACCTGCGTCGACGGGAGTATCCAGGCGGCCGGCTCGAGCGCCCAGGCGAATGCCATCACCGAGTGGGTGACGGCGTACCAGATCGCGTGCCCCGAATCGACCATCGACTACCAGCCCGTTGGTTCCGGCGCGGGTGTCGAGTCGTTTGTCTCCGGTCAGGTGTCCTTCGCGGGCACGGACGCAGCGGTCGTCGAGGAAGACATGGCAGCGGCCGTCGAGCGTTGCGAGGGAAATGACGCCCTCAATATCCCGATGGTCGGCGGCGCTATCGCCGTCGCATACAACCTCGAGGGAGTCGACAATCTCGTGTTGAGCCCCGAAGCCATCGCCGGCATCTTCGCCAGCGAGATCACGTCGTGGAACGATCCCGCCATTGCGGCCACCAACTCCGGCGTCTCACTACCGGATGCCACGATCGCCCAGTTCCACCGTTCGGATAGTTCGGGAACAACCGCCAACTTCTCCGCCTACTTGGCGACCGTCGCATCCGACATCTGGGCGTACGACACCGGCAAAGAGTGGACCGCGCCCGGCGGACAAGGTGCTAAGGGCTCCGATCAGGTCACTGCGTCGGTTGAGCAGACTCCGAACTCCATCGGGTACGTCGAACTCTCTTACGTCATGGATGCGATCAACGCCAAGGCAGCTTCTGTCGACCAAGGTGCCGGCCCCGTCGAGCCCACAGCTCAGAACGCTTCCAATGCCTTGAGTGCTGCGGGGATCGTCGGCGAAGGAAATGACCTTGTCCTGTCGATCGACTACGGGACCACCGCCGAGGGCGCTTACCCAATCACTTTGGTCACCTACGAGGTGGGCTGCACCGGGGGTCTGGCCGAGGATCAGAATCCTGAACTCGTCAAGGCCTTCCTCGATTTCGCTGCCTCGGACGACGGACAGGGAATGCTGGAGAACATCGGCTACGTCCCGATCACCGGAGAGTTGCTCGACAAGGTTCGCACCTCGGTCGACGCCCTCCAGTAATCACGACGCGCCACACTCGCTCGACCTATCGGCCCGGCCCAGGCAACGATGACTTCGCCTCGGGTCGAGCCGGAGGTATTGCGGCTGACACGCATGGGTGACACGGCCGGACACCACCGGCCAGAACCGTCGGTGAATGAGTGCCGGGGGAGGATTTTGTTGCCACGTCAACCTGCCCAACGACGGTGCAACAGCGGAGAAATTCCACTAGCGTTTCGCCTACACCTCTCCACCGAAACACCGCAGAAAACCCCGGTCCGACACCCCACTGAAAGGGACCTCCCTACGTGAGCGCCCCGGTCCACGAACCCCAACTTCATCCTGGGATCACATCAGAGCGATCCGTCAGACCTGGTGACCGTAACTTCCGTTTCCTGACCACCGGAGCGGGCATCACCGTTCTGATCGTGCTGGCGGCCATCGCTGCGTTCCTTATCTGGAAGTCCGTTCCGGCTCTACAGAACAACACCGGTTCGCTGCTCACAAATCAGCAGTGGCTCCCCGATGCGGACCCGCCGTCCTGGGGGATCTCCGTCCTGATCTTCGGGACGCTGTGGACATCGATCCTGGCGATGGTCATCGCCGTGCCGATCGGAATCGGAACCGCCTTGTTCATCGCCTTCTACGCTCCCCGGCGGCTCTCCAAAGGCCTGGGGTTCATCGTCGACCTCCTGGCGGCAGTTCCTTCGATCATCTTTGGCCTGTGGGGTCTGTATAACTTCATGCCCTACCTGGTCCCCTTCGCCGAGTGGCTCTCCACGTATCTCGGGTGGATCCCGATCTTCACCAACAACGTCGCCCTCTACACCAAGAGCATCCTCATTGCCGGGGTCGTTCTCGCCTTGATGATCCTTCCGACGGTGTCGGCGATCTCCCGCGAAGTCTGCCTTCAGGTGCCCCGCAGTCACATCGAGGCAAGCCTCGCCCTCGGAGCCACTCGCTGGGAAATGATTCGCATGTCGGTCTTCCCGTTCAGTCGCCCCGGCATGATCTCGGCCGCGATGCTCGGATTAGGTCGCGCACTGGGTGAAACCATCGCGGTGGCGCTCATCCTCTCGGCGGTCTTCGAGATCAATTGGAAGTTGACCGAGCCTGGCGGCAACTCGATCGCCGCCAACATCGCCCTGAAGTGGGGTGAAGCTGGTGACAACGGTCGCAGCGCTTTGATCGCCACCGGGCTCGTGTTGTTCTTCATCACCCTCGTGGTGAACATGACAGCGCGGTGGGTCGTGAACCGTCGCAAAGACTTCTCCGGGGCCAACTGATGAGTCTCAAAACCGACGTTCACTTGCCCATCAACCCGAGCGACGATCCGCTCCGGCTCACCGGACGCCGTCTCCCCCGCTGGGCACCTGCGGCCTCTATGGCCGCCGGACTGGTGATCGGCATCCTTCTTCTGGTCACCGGGGTGAAGATCCTGGGCCTGACCTGGTGGGTCGTCGCACTGCTCGCCTTCCTGCTGATCTACGGCGGGTGGACGCTCTCGGTCGAGGGCCGACGACACGCCACCGATCGGATCGCAACCGCCGCCGTCTACCTGACCGCAGCGGCCGCGATCATTCCCCTTGCGTGGATTCTCATCACCGTCATCACCAAGGGCATCTCCGCCATCAACCTGGAGTTCTTGACGTCCACGATGCGAAACGTCAACCCCCGCGCCGAAGGGGGTGGCATCCTCCACGCCGTCGTCGGCACCCTCACCCAAGTCGGTATCGCAACCTTGATCTCCGTCCCCATCGGTATTTGCACAGCTATCTACCTCAGCGAATACGGGCGTGGGCGACTCGCTCGGAGCATCAACTTCTTCGTCGATGTGATGACCGGTATCCCGTCCATCATCGCCGGCATGTTCATCTTCACGTTCTGGATCTTGACCCTCGGCTTCCCCCAATCGGGTCTGGCCGCAGGCCTGGCGTTGAGCATCCTGATGATCCCCGTCGTCATCAAGTCAGCCGAGGAGATGCTGAAGATCGTTCCCAACGAACTCCGTGAGGGGGCGCTCGCCCTGGGCATACCCAAGTACAAGGTGATCATCAAGATCGTCATTCCCACGGCGATCAGCGGAATCATCACCGGCGTCATGCTCGCTGTTGCCCGAGTCACCGGAGAAACCGCGCCCCTGCTCCTGACCACCTTCCTCGCCCAGGACGTGAACTGGAACGCCTTCGAGGGATCCCAAGCGTCACTTCCGACCTTCATTTGGGATCAGATAGCCCGAGGCACGCAGTCCTCCCTGGACCGAGCATGGGGTGGCGCGTTCGCGCTGATCTTCCTCGTGCTGATCTTCTACTCGGCAGCTCGGATCCTTGCCGCGATCTACGCTCCCCGGGAGCGTTGATGGATGCCCACCGCACGTCAGTATCGTCGGATACCGCCACCGACCCAACCGTCGAGGCCACCGGACAGGAGAAGCTCGTGACATCATCGATTGTCTCTCCCGAGGCTGTTCCCCAGTTCCGGATCGAGCTGAAGAACCTCGACATCTACTACAGCGATTTCCTTGCCGTGCAGGGAGTAAGCCTGCAGGTGCGACCCCAATCGGTCATGAGCTTCATCGGCCCCTCCGGGTGCGGAAAGTCGACCGTGCTCCGGTCTGTCGACCGCATGCACGAGGTGACTCCGGGTGCCCGGGTCAGTGGCCAGGTGCTTCTTGATGGTGAGGACATTTACGCTCCCAACGTCGACCCCGTGCTTGTGCGCCGCACCATCGGGATGGTGTTCCAACGCCCCAACCCCTTCCCCACAATGTCCATCTACGACAACGTCATCGCCGGCCTCAAGTTGGAGAAATCACGCGGGGTGAAGAAGTCCTCGTTCGACGACACCGTCGAACGATCCCTGCGAGGAGCCAACCTGTGGGACGAGGTCAAGGACCGTCTTGACCGCCCCGGGGCCGGCTTGTCCGGTGGGCAACAGCAGCGTTTGTGTATCGCCCGCGCGATAGCCGTCGAGCCGGAAGTGCTCTTGATGGACGAGCCGTGCTCAGCCCTAGATCCGATCTCGACCCTCGCCATCGAGGATCTGATTCACGACTTGAAGAATCAGTACACGATCATCATCGTCACGCACAACATGCAGCAGGCTGCTCGAGTGTCGGACGAAACAGCCTTCTTCAATCTCGAGAGCGTCGGCGAACCTGGCAGGTTGATTGAAGTTGGTTCAACGACGGACATTTTCTCTCAGCCGAAGCATCAGCAGACCGAGGATTACATCTCCGGGCGTTTCGGGTAGGAGCGATCGGCATCAGCCGTGCGTGATGTGGGCCTAGATGGACTTGAACCATCGGCCTCTTCCTTATCAGGGAAGCGCTCTAACCAGGCTGAGCTATAGGCCCCGAAGCGACGCTGACATTACCTGATCGGCGAATGCGATCCGTCTCTCGGTCCTAGTTATCAGATAGGACGACTTCGATGCCGCCCGTAAGGCCGACGGTCACGTTGTATAAGAACGCGAACAAAGTCGCCAGGGCGGATACCAACACGATCTCCACACTCGCTATCACGGCAGCGAGGCCAAGGACACGCGACAGTTCAAGTGACGTGAGTAGGTCGAAGCCACCGGTTCCTAGAACATCATCGATCGTTCGTGACACTGCATCCAGGGCTCCCATGGAGTCCAGGGTCCAGAACACGAAGCCGAACGCGACGACGATCACGATGCCTATCGCCAACGACAGTAGAAACGCAGCCTTCGCTACTGACCAGGGGTCGAGTCGCGTGACATACACCCGAGCGCGCCGCGGCTCGGGACGCCTTCTGCGCCGCTTCTCCGGTGAAGGATCGAAACTCGTGGCTGACGGCGGCGCGTCGGCCGTGGGATCCACCGGCCACCCTGCTGCACTAGTCGACTCGACCGCGACGGGTGGTTGCTCGCCACGACGCCGCGCTCGTTGCCCTGCCGGTTGGCTCACGCCGAGTCACCCTCCTGGCTCTCCACTGCTGCCTCGGACTCCCCGTGTTCTGTCCCATCCTGCACATCATCGGAGATGTCGTCCTCACTTGTCTTCTCGCCGCTTCGTGCCACCGCGACAACCGAGTCCTCATCACCCAGACGCATCATCGTGACACCCATCGTGTCACGGCCTGACGGCCGCAATTCAGACACCGCTGTCCGGATGACCACGCCGTTGCTCGCGATGGCGAAAATTTGATCGTCTGGATCGCAGATCATCGCCGCGACGAGTACTCCGCGCTTCTCGTCGATCTTCATCGCTCGCACGCCAAGGATCCCTCGGTTACGCGCAGTCCACTCGTCTTCCAGGGTGCGTTTGGCGAATCCACCGTCGGTGATGGTCACGATGTGCTGGCCCGGTCGCACGATGTCCATGCTGAGAAGCGAGTCGCCCTCACGGAACCGCATCCCGATGACGCCGCGTGTGTCCCGACCCATCGGACGCAAATTCTCGTCGCTTGCCGTAAAGCGGACGCTCATTCCCTTCGTCGACGCGAGGAAGATGTCGTCTTCCATCGACACCAAACGTGCACCGATCACTTCGTCGTCTTCAGCCAGATTGATCGCGATGATCCCACCTTGCCGATTCGTGTCGTATTCGCTGAGTCGTGTTTTCTTCACTTGGCCGCTCCGGGTGGCGAGCACGAGGTAGTCGGCTGCGTCATACCCGGGGATGGACAGAACCGAGGCGATGGTCTCCTCGGGCCTGAATGCCAGGAGGTTGGCCACGTGCTGACCCTTCGCGTCCCGACTCGCGTCGGGTAGTTGGTAGCCCTTCGCTCGATAGATGCGGCCTTGGTTGGTGAAGAACAACAGCCAGTTATGCGTGCTGGTCACCATGAAGTGTTCGACAACATCGTCCTGTCGGAGCGCAGCGCCTCGAACACCACGACCACCACGGCGTTGCGCCCGATACAGGTCTGAGCGCGTTCGTTTCGCGTAACCACCGGAAGTGATTGTGACGACGACGTCCTCTTCTGCGATGAGGTCCTCGTCGGTGACCTCACCGTCCCAGGGGAGAATCTCGGTTCGACGATCATCGCCGTACTTGCCGACGATCTCTCCGAGTTCTTCCGCGACGATCGAACGTTGTCGGGGCTCGTTGGTGAGGATGTCGTTGTAGTCGGTGATCTTCGTCATCAACTCGTCGTACTCGTCGATAATCTTCTGACGTTCCATGGCAGCGAGCCGACGTAGCTGCATGTCGAGAATCGCGGTCGCCTGCAGTTCGTCGATCTCCAGCAGCTCTATCAGACCGCTGCGGGCGTCCTCCACTGTCGCGCTTGCGCGGATCAGGGCGATGACGTCATCCAGTGCGTCGAGTGCCTTCAGATAACCACGAAGGATGTGTGCGCGTTCCTCGGCTTTGCGAAGCCGGTACCGCGTCCTGCGCTGGATGACCTCGATTTGGTGCGCGATCCAGTAACGAAGAAACTGCTCCAGCGTCAATGTGCGCGGGACGCCATCCACCAGTGCCAGCATGTTCGCACCGAAGTTGTCTTGTAGTTGGGTGTGCTTGTAGAGCTGATTCAGCACGACTTGTGCGACCGCGTCCCGCTTCAAGTCGATGATCAAGCGCATGCCGGTGCGAGACGATGAATCATCCCGCACATCGGAGATACCGATGAGTTTTCCATCGCCGACAAGTTCGGCGATGCGCACTAGGAGATTGTCTGGGTTCACCTGGTACGGCAGCTGGGTCACGATCAGGCTCTGTCGACCCTTGGCGTCCTCGTCCACTTCGACAACGGCGCGCATCGTGATCGATCCACGACCGGTGCGGTAGGCGTCCTCGATGCCTCGCTTGCCGATGATCGTCGCACCCGTAGGAAAATCTGGACCTTGGACGATGTCGAGTAGAGCGGTCAAACGTTCCTCGGTGGATGCTTCCGGGTTGTTCAGCAACCACGTCGCAGCCTCAGCAACTTCCCGCAGGTTGTGGGGCGGGATGTTGGTAGCCATACCGACAGCGATGCCGGCGCTTCCGTTGACCAGCAGGTTCGGGAACCGACTGGGCAGAACTGTGGGCTCGAGGGTCCGGCCGTCGTAGTTGGGTGCGAAGTCGACGGTCTCTTCATCGATATCCCGCACCGTCTCCATGGCCAACTGGGCCATCCGGCATTCGGTGTACCGCTGGGCTGCGGGTGGGTCGTTCCCGGGTGAACCGAAGTTCCCCTGGCCTTGGACGAGCGGGTACCGAAGACTCCACGGTTGCGCGAGTCGGACAAGGGCATCGTAGATCGCGCTGTCCCCATGTGGGTGATAATTGCCCATGACGTCGCCGACAACTCGCGCGCTCTTGGAGAAATTACGGTCCGGCCGATACCCACCGTCGTACATCGCGTATAACACTCGGCGGTGTACCGGCTTGAGTCCGTCGCGCACGTCGGGAAGCGCGCGAGACACGATGACGGACATCGAGTAGTCCAGGTAAGACCGCTGCATCTCGGTTTGCAGATCAACCGGCTCGACGCGCGTAGCCTCTGGTGGTTCGCTGGCGGCCGTCGTGTCGATGGTGTCGGGCACTTACGCCTCCGTCATTGTCGTGGTTGGGGAAAGGGTGTGGTTCTCGTCGTGTGTCATCGCTTGTCGCCGTCAAATGTCCAGGAAGCGAACGTCGCGGGCGTTTTGTTGGATGAAGTTGCGCCGTGATTCGACGTCCTCCCCCATCAGCACGCTGAACATTTCATCGGCCTGGGCGGCGTCGTCCAAGGTCACTTGGAGTAAGACACGGCGCGCCGGATCCATTGTCGTTTCCCACAACTCATCGGCGTTCATTTCGCCTAGGCCCTTGTAACGCTGAACGGCCTCTTCTTTGGGGAGTTTGCGGCCGGCTGCCTGCCCGGCTTCGATGAGTGCGTCTCGTTCACGATCGGAATACGCAAAATCGGACACTTCACGCTGCCACTTGATTTTGTACAGCGGCGGTTGCGCCAGGTATACGTGCCCGAGTTCCACCAAGGGACGCATGAAACGAAACAGCAGCGTCAACAACAAGGTACGGATGTGTTGACCGTCGACGTCGGCATCGGCCATCAGGACCAACTTGTTGTACCGCAACCGATTCAAGTCGAACTCGTCCTGCACGCCTGTACCAAGCGCGGACACCAAAGCTTGAACTTCGTTGTTACCCAGAACCTTGTCGATGCGGGCCTTTTCGACGTTCAAGATTTTGCCTCGGATCGGCAGAATCGCCTGAATACGAGGGTCGCGACCCTGGCGAGCCGAACCGCCAGCCGAATCACCTTCGACGATGAAGATCTCGCAATCCTCAGGTTCGCGGCTCGAGCAATCGATCAACTTGCCCGGCATGCCCGCGCCGCCAAGAAGCCCCTTCCGATTGCGAGCTAGGTCGCGCGCCTTGCGCGCCGCGATGCGTGCCGATGCTGCGTATACGGACTTGCGCGCGATCTCTTTTCCTTCAGACGGGTTTGACTCGAACCACGCACCGAGTTGATCGTTCACAATCTTCTGCACGAACGTCTTCATCTCGGTGTTGCCGAGTTTCGTCTTCGTCTGGCCTTCAAACTGCGGATCCATAAGCTTCACCGACACGATCGCGGTAAGGCCTTCGCGCACATCTTCACCTGTGAGATTCGCGTCCTTTTCTTTCAGAACACCCCACTCGCGGGCAAACTTGTTCACCAGGCTGGTCAGCGCGGTCCGGAAACCTTCTTCGTGCGTTCCACCCTCGGTGGTGTTGATGGTGTTCGCGAAGGTGTACACCGACTCAGCGAACGTCGTGTTCCACTGCAAAGCGATCTCGGCACTCAGCCCAGCGTCATCGCTCTCTGAGCCGATTTCGATGATCGACGGGTTGGAGACACCTTTGCTGGCGTTGATGTGCCGGACGAAGTCGACGATGCCACCGTCGTAGTGATACCGGACGCTCTTGACCTGCTCCTCCGTCGGATCAGCGGCTTCTGCAGCGTCGATGACCGGTGCTGCCCCGCGCCGCTCGTCGGTCAGTTCGAGACTCAGCCCTTTGTTCAAGAACGCCATCTCCTGGAAGCGACGAGACAGCGTGGTGAAGTCGAACCACGTCGTGTCGAAAACTTCCGTATCCGGCCAGAACGTGACCGTGGTGCCGGTGACGGTCGTTGATTCCCCTTGCAGGAGCGGGGCGGTGGGAACGCCACGGTCGTAGGACTGGCGGTAGACAGCTCCGTCGCGGTGAACCTCCACTTCGAGATGAGTGGAGAGAGCGTTGACGACCGAGACACCAACACCGTGCAGCCCACCCGACACCTGGTAGCCGCTACCACCGAACTTCCCACCCGCGTGCAGAACGGTCAGGACCACCTCCACCGCCGGCTTCTTCTCCACCGGATGCTCGTCCACGGGAATTCCGCGACCATCGTCGACAACCCGGACCCCCCCATCGGCGAGCAACGTCACAGAAATCGTGGAGGCGTAACCGGCCATCGCCTCATCCACCGCGTTGTCGACGACTTCATAAACGAGGTGGTGCAGGCCCCGCTCACCGGTAGAGCCGATGTACATGCCCGGGCGTTTGCGAACAGCATCCAGGCCCTCGAGAACGGTGATCGCACTTGCGTCGTAGGACACTAAGTCCTGCCTTTCTGAACGAGACGCCTCGGTGTTTCCGAGGGCATGGCGGGCCTCCATGGAGTGGCTCTGCTGACCAGTTCCGACAGTGGGAGGAATACGGGCCGATTCTACCTCCAGAGGACGGATTCTGCGCACACCGACCTGCGTAAAAACGGACGAGAATGCCTGATGCGGGGAACGAACCCCCAGGTTGTGTGTAGGGGTACTGATATTCCCCAATAAAGCGTTAGTGAATGTTGTAGGCCTGCGTGGTGCCTTTCTGGGTGGCGCCCCGGCCGGCCTGGACTAACCGTAGGTATCGCGGGGGCCGCGACCCTTGACCACCCGGGGGCCAGCGCGCCACGAGGGCGCCTGAGGCCCCTTCACTTGAACGCTCTCCACAACATCTGGGCCTAGGGCCGCACGCACCCGTTCCAGCAGAGATGCCGTGAGTAGGCGCACCTGTGTGGCCCAGGCGGTCGAGTCCGCTCGCAACACCAACTGGCCGTCGTTCCACGACTCGACGTGAACATGCTCGGCTACGTCCTCGCCGACGATCTCCCGCCAATGTTCGGATAGGCCAGCGCGCGCGGCGTCGTCCTCCCATCCCTGGTGGCTGAGGAACTCGGCGAGCGCCGTCGACATCAAGGTTGGATCACCAGACTTCCCCGCACGTGTGCCGAATGGCTTAGAGCGCTTCTTCGATGTTCGCCCCGACGAGTTTCCAGAGGACGTTCCCGCGGCCGACACCCCGCTCGACCGGGCACGTTGAAAGGCACGGGTCGCAGCGTGAAGATCCGATTCCTCGCCGTCTGGGGTGTGTGTGTCATCGGACGTCATGCCGCGGTCACCTGACCCTTGGTGACCGTGAATCGGGCACCGGTCAGCTCGGCCGGAACGTCGGCGAGCACCGCCGCGGTGATAAAGACCTGGGTCACTCCTTGAACCATGGTCGCCAAGTGATCTCTCCTGGTGGTATCGAGTTCGGCGAACACATCATCGAGAATGATGATCGGGTCCACGTCGTCGCCGCGGAGAACCTCCGCCGCCGCCAACCGCAGCGACAAAGCCATGGACCACGATTCACCGTGCGACGCGTACCCCTTCACTGGAAGACCGTCGAGCACCAGGTCGACATCGTCGCGGTGGGGACCGACCAGGGTGATCCCGCGTCGGAACTCGTCTTCTCGTCGCTCGCGTAGATCCTGACGAAAAGCCTCAGGTAGGGCATCTGTCGCGTGCTCTTCGTTGACGATGGGTGACGACGGCCGGTATCGAACATCGACGGTGGCTCCCTGCGCGATCGACTCGTACGCGGCCTGGACGTGCGGGGCGAGGTCGTGAATAAGTTGTGAGCGGTGGCGAATGATGTCGGCACCAAGTTCTATCAGTTGGTCATCCCATACCTCGAGGGTTTGAGTCATCGACGCCGATGGACGTCCGCCTGCGGACTTCAAGAGGGCATTGCGCTGTCGTAGCACTCTGTCGTAGTCCGCCTTCACTCCCAACATGCGTGGATGTCGTTGCACGGACATGTCATCGAGGAACCGTCGCCGGTCTGCGGGATCACCTCGTACGAGAGATAGATCCTCGGGAGCGAAAAGCACCGAACGGACGATCCCCAGGATGTCTGCGGCTTTGGTAGCCGGCGATCGATTGATGCGAGCTTTGTTGGATCCGCCGGGGTTGACCTGGAGATCCAAGGACACCGAGCGTTCTTCTTCTCGCACCCGGGCCCGGATAACCGCACGTTCGGCTTCTTGTCGAACTAGCGGAGCGTCCGTAGATACCCGATGACTACCAAGAGTCGCCAGGTAGGCGATCGCTTCCACGATGTTCGTTTTTCCCTGCCCATTCATGCCGACGAGTGTGGACACTCCAGGTGTGAACTCGATATCCACCTGCGGGTAGGAGCGATAGTCCGTCAGGCTCAGTGCCTGAACCCACATGGTCAGCCAGTCAGCCGAACAGGCATGAGGAGGTACCGGTATTCCTCAACGGAGGTCCCGTCAACCATTCCGGTGATGACTGCCGGCCGTGTGGCTTGGGTGAAGGCGAATTGCGCGGTTGCCGCGTCAATGGATGTCAAGCCGTCCTGGAGGTACACGGGGTTGAACGCGATCTCGATGTCGTCTCCATCGATGGATGCCTCCACCACTTCTTCAGCTTGGGCGTCCTCACCGTTCCCGGCACGAAGGGCCACCTCGGCTCCGCTGAACGTCAGTCGCAGCGGAGTGTTCCGTTCGGCGACGAGGGCCACTCTCTTGACCGCTTCGATCAGCGACGCTGTGTCCACGCGGGCGTGCGTCGACGATTCACTGGGGAGCAGCGATCGGTACTTGGGAAATTCACCATCGAGCAGTCGCGTCGTTGTCCTCCGGTCCGCACCCTCGAAGCCCATGAGCCGTTCACCTTCGGGCGCCAAAGCAATCGTGACGTCGTCGGCCGGCGCCAGCGACTTCGCGGTGTCCAACATGGTTTTCGCCGGCACCAGCAATTCCGCGTGCGCTTTCGAATCACTCGGCGACCACTCGCATTCACGTACAGCCAATCGATACCTATCCGTCGCCGCCATCACAATGGTCGATCCGTCTACTTCCACCCGAACACCGGTCAATGTTGGGAGCGTGTCGTCACGACCTGCCGCAATCGCCACCTGACTCACAGCGTGCGCGAACAACGACGCGTCGATGGTTCCACTCGACTGGGGCATCTCCGGCAGTGACGGATAGTCGTCCAGCGGGAGTGTGGGAAGGGTGAAATTCGAACGTCCGCAGGTAATCACGACGCGAGAGCCCTCGGCGGCCATAACTACTGGTTGTGCGGGCAGTGAGCGGGCGATGTCGGCAAGCAGACGGCCGGACACCAAAACCGATCCTTCGGTTTCCACATCCGCTTCGATGCTGGCTCGAGTCGAAACCTCGTAGTCAAAGCCACTGAGGGCAACGTGCGAGTCACTAGCGGAAACGACGAGGCCAGCGAGTACCGGCAAACTCGGCCGGTTCGGCAACGTACGAGCCGACCATGCGACAGCATCGGCGAGCGAGTCTCGTTCCATTCGAATTTTCACTCGTCCACTCCCTTACGTACGGGTTGACTGGTGCGTTCAGCCAAAGACGCCCACGACAAACGGCGATTGACGAAGACTAGGGGAGATATCCACGGGGACGTCCGTGAAGGTTGTGTAGCTATTGATGAATGAAGATAAGTAGTCACCGTCATAGGGGATGTGGATTCTGTGTACAACGGGGAATTCCTTCGTAAATGCGGGCTGGTGCGTTGGGGACTGACTGTGGGTGGGCGCGTGGATGACGGCCGGTGGTCTGGGGATAGGAAAAGAACATCGGTTGTCTGTCCCCAGTGAGGGCAATTTCGTCCACAGGTGCGGCTTCTCCCTACGAGGGGTTCCCGCGAACCCGTCCACAGGTGATCCACAGATGGGGATAGACACACGGATCGCTCAAAACGGACACTCCGGGGTGAGTTATCCCCAATATTATCCACATCCTCGGTCCACACCTGGGGACATTCTGGGGATAAAGGCCGACCAGAGACGGAGGGGGTGGGCGAGGGATGGGTTTGTGAAGCGACGAGGGTGGTCATGGGGTGGGCCGTGGCTGAGACTTAATGCGGCTCGTGAGATCGGTGACCTGGTTGAACAAGGACCGACGCTCGGCCATCAGTTGGCGGATCTTTCGGTCTGCATGCATCACCGTGGTGTGATCCCGCCCCCCGAACGCCTGACCGATTTTTGGAAGCGACAGATCCGTTAATTCTCGACACAAGTACATGGCGATCTGCCGGGCTGTCACCAGGACGCGAGACCGAGACGAACCACAAAGGTCGTCCACGGTGACTCCGAAGTACTGAGCGGTCGCGGCCATGATTTGGGCCGCGGTGATCTCGGGTCCAGTTTCCGACGGCAAGAGGTCCTTGAGTACGACTTCGGTGATAGTCAGATCGACCGGTTGGCGGTTCAAAGAAGCGAACGCTGTCACACGGATGAGCGCACCCTCAAGCTCTCGGATGTTGGTAGTGATCTTCGACGCGATGTACTCCAATACCTCGGGCGGCGCGACGAGGCGCTCTTGCTTTGTCTTCTTTCTCAAGATCGCGATACGAGTCTCGAGGTCCGGTGGCTGAATATCGGTGATCAACCCCCATTCGAACCGCGAACGCATACGGTCCTCGAACTCCTGCAATTGCTTGGGCGGCAAATCGGAGGTGATGACGATCTGCTTGTTGGCGTTGTGCAGTGTGTTGAAAGTATGGAAAAACTCCTCTTGGGTCTGGACTTTTCCGCTGAGGAATTGAATGTCATCAACGAGCAGGACATCGGTTTCTCGGTAGCGCCGTTGGAAAGCTGAGGCCTTATCGTCTCGGATGGAGTTGATGAATTCGTTGGTGAATTCCTCGGAGCTCACGTAGCGGACGTGCGTTCCTTTGTAGAGCGTGCGGGTGTAGTGGCCGATGGCATGGAGCAGGTGCGTCTTTCCCAAGCCGGAGCCGCCGTAGATGAACAAGGGGTTGTAGGCGCGAGCAGGCTGTTCCGCAACCGCGACGGCCGCCGCGTGTGCGAACCGGTTGCTGGAGCCGATGACAAATGTGTCGAAGATGTATTTGTCATTGAGTCGGCCGTCACCCGAGCGGGTGTCGGGAGACCCTGTTCCCGGACGTACAGCTGCCTCGTCGCGCACGGGCTGGACCTCATCGTTCTCGACACTAGGTACATCGTCGGCGTAGGTGGCGTCTGCCATCTGATCAGTCACGTCGTCATCGACGGACGGGGTCAAGGACGGGTCGACGGTGACGGCGAGTCGGATTTCCTGTCCGATGGTGTCGGTGAGGGCCCGAACGACGATAGGCCGGAGTCGGGTCTCCAGGACGTCCTTGGTGAAGTCATTCGGGGCGGCAACCAGCGCGGTGTCACCAACGAGCCCGAGGGGCTGGGTGAGGGTGACGAAGGCGCGCTGCTGGGCGGGCAATTCCTCCTCGGTGAGGCTCGCCAGGGCGGTGTCCCAGTACGGGGTGAGGTCGTTTTCCTCTGCCACGGTGCCCACTTTCCCCAATTACCG
>Ga0075481_10000465_pt1 | contig 15169 bp, 20 predicted proteins | sample DEB08_DNA_11_FD_76337 | JGI IMG/M metagenome (GOLD analysis project Ga0075481, IMG submission 76337) | Aqueous microbial communities from the Delaware River and Bay under freshwater to marine salinity gradient to study organic matter... | ecosystem: Environmental > Aquatic > Marine > Coastal ... | reverse complement strand
TATCGGCGGTGTACTCTTTGGACCAACCCTATTAAAAGTAACGACTAAGGTAGGTGCAGATTTTGGTATAGCTCTTACTGATGCTGTAAGCTGGCTTACCGATCAACAGAACTCTGCGACTCTTGGTAGACTTGCAACAGGACAAACGTGGAGAGAAGCATCTCGTACTATGCGGTCTGCCGAATCTTCTGCAGCTCAGTCCATATACAGTAGCTACATAAATGGGCTACCTGTAGAGATGAAAGAAGAGTTTCAAAGAAATGCTCAACAAAAACGGGCTATGATGGACAACATCCTTGCTCTTCAAGCGCGTCTCGGAATTCAAGTAATATCTGAAGATGATGTCCCCCTTGTTATGGGTGATATTCTAATGAGTCCTTTGATGATTCAAATGGACGAAATGCTTCGGCAATCAATATCTGTATCAGAAATCAAAGACATTCCAAACATCCTCAAGTTACAAGAACAATTGCTAGTTAATCGCTCTAACTTTGCTAACAAGATGATGCCTATAGCAGACGAGCTTCTTAAGTACTCCGATCAGCTAGATGAGGAAACGGTATCATTCTTGTCTGGTTTGCGGAATATGGCTGCAGATGAGCTTCAGAATACCGCTACCGACAAACAAGCAAAAATAGAGTACATTACGGAAGTGCACAATCGTGTCCTTGAATTGATGCGTACAGGCGGTGAAGGTACAGACTTTGCTGCATCTGATTTGGTACGTCTGTATCAGCAGTTGACAGACAGTTTACTTGACGGAAAGTACGGTGATCCTAAAACAGCCGCCGACCTAACAGCAAAGCTAAAAGAACAAGATGCACTCAACGCGCAGATTAATGCGTTTATTCAGGGGCAGATCGACCGTATGACGAGTATTGCAACTCTTGGGGATGAAGAAGTACTTGGTGACACTGTTGTTTCTTCTCTTGTGAGTGTGCATGAAGGTGCTAAAGCTGTTATGCGCGGTAATTATGACAAGATAGCTCTTAACTCTAAGAACCCCGACACGGGACAAGAGTACTTGGTGAACTTGGCACCTACTATTATGCGGTTAGCTCGCGGCAATCAGTCGTTCCATGCACTATACGGAGAAGTACTCAGCGAAACAGACATGATGGAATCTAGCCTTTTAAAGAGGGCTGTCTCCTTAAGATACAAAGACCCCAAGAAGCGTGAGTTTTTAGGTATAGCGAATAACGCCGCAGAACGGTTCTTATCAAACACCTATACAGGTATTCAAGATCCTCGTGAATTTTCTGAGTTGATGGCATCTGTGTACGATGCACTGCCAGAAGGTAGCAGAATGCGGGACGATGTGGTTGACGGAAATAGCCCAATAGCGGCGTGGATGTGGTTAGAGAATTTCTTGGCTACAGCTTCTGCGGACGACATAGCGGCGGTAGCAGATGTTCCTGCTATTCGTAATATTGGAATAACAAGTGTAGATGACGCTAGGATCTTTGCAGATAGCATGACACTTCCATTTAATGTTTTGGAAGCTGATGAGATAACTAAGTTTTTCACAAGTGCTTCATATAAAAATAGGGGGGACAGAGGTTATTCTTCTATCCTCAAGGGCGCACGAGAAGAGGTTGATACTGCACTTCAGTTCTCCTTAGTGGATGATATGTTTGGATCTCCATCTCTTGCACCAGAAGATGCCAGAAACTCTGTCGGGAATGCTCGGAAGGAATCTAGGACTTTCTATGAGAGATTTGGATATAACAAGGACGATGAAGTAGGGTCTCTAATCCATGATGTCGTTACATCCAAAACAGATGCAGAACGCAATAAAGCGGCATCTAGACTTCTTGATAAAGTAACAAAACCTTTGTCTGCAAGCAAAGTAAAAAATCTCAACCCGAATGAAGTACAGAGGATTGTTGACACAGAAGTTGCTCCATTCTTTGCTAGAATATACGGTGAACTAGATCCTGAATCTGGTGAGTACGTACTTGTTGCAGGCTCAGAGGGTGCCAACACAGTGGCAAAAATTATACAAGGTTACACATCAAATCTGTACCTACAGTCAAATGCAGGCAAATGGCTAACAAATCAAGCTAATATCAATAAGCTGCCTCTTGGTGCTAATGTTACGCTGGAAGGTATCGAGAATATTACTAAGATATCTAGTGGAGCATCATGGGAAAAGGCAAATAACAATTACGCCCAAACCATACGCCCATTGCTAAATATACGGCTTAAAGATAAAGTAGTAACAACCCTAGACGACGGTACGGAAAGGGTACAGTACGTTAATTCTAATACTCGTCTTCTAGATGAAAATGATCTGTTTGATTTTGCATCACTCGAAAACATACAGGATATACCTGCAGTACGTAAGATGCTTGATGAGGCATCCGACGTACTAGAAACAGAAGCCGGAAAATTTAAGACAAGCGTACAGTTTGATCCAGAAGAAAAATTACGAGAAGAATCATTCAAAGCTATTCAGAAAGTAGTTAATGAAGCTCTCGGTAGCTTGGGAACAGAACAAGCTCGAGGTCAGACAGCATTCTCTGTTCTAGCATCTAATGGATTTAGTCTCGTTAAACGGATGGAGACAGACCTTGTTGCTTCTAAAGGTCAAGAGGCTTTACCTGCATTTAGAGCTGCAATGTCAGAGGTACTTTCTCGGGAAGCACTTAAAGAAATTGCAGTGGACGGTACTCGTGGAAGATCCATCGATCTTGTTAAGTTGAATGCACTTCTCGATAATCAAGACTTTGTACGGGCAATGGAAGATCTTGATCCGCAAAGATTAGAAGGTCTGCGTGTAATTCAAACAGGATTGAAACAAGCATATAGATATGGAGAAGACCGTGTTGATCTTCCAACAGTAGGTAATAAACCTACGGCTGTTAGCTGGTACGGTATGATCAACAAAGTTTGGCAGGTATCACGTCACACGATCAGCCCCCGTCTTCTTATTCTTGAGGTGGCATTCCGTAACAGTATGAACATGTCGTACAACGCTATGGTCGATATGATCTCTAACCCAAAAGTAGCTAAAGCTGTTATGGATTTGGCTATCAAGGGTGGAGAGCCTAGTAAAGAACAGCTCGATCTTATTCAAGAGCACATGGTATCTGGTCTGGTACGTCAAATGTATCACGCTGACAGAGGTACCAATGACATACTGTCAGGACCACAAACAACTCGACGTGACATTAGCGGAGCATTGAGAGCACCCTCAGCTATTCCTGTAATGAACTTCCAGAACTTTGCTGGCTGGGAACAATTTAAGAAACGTAAAATGACTAATCAACAGAACATGCAACAAGGAGCACAATAAAATGAAAAGTTACTACAACGGACCAAAGGGTATGCGCTACGGCGGCACCGCCCGTAAACCCATGATGTACGGCGGAACTACAAGTAAAGGCAAGAAAAAGAAAATGATGGCAGGTGGTATGGCAAAAAACTCGACTGAAATGTCAGCGCCCGCACCAATGACCGCCGCTGCGAACATGGTGATGCCACAAAAGATCTAAACTTCTATAAAAACTTAAAGGGTTGGGCTTTTCCCGGCCGACGAAAGGGCGCTAGTCTTACTGGCGCCCTTTAGTTTTATGGGATGGGGTTTTTTTATTTTCTACCGAAGCGTTTGTACCACAACCAAGCATGTAACTTGCCCGAGTACTTACTCAATAGTGTAATCGGGACGCTGTGCCAGAACCAGTGATTGTATCTCATAACGCATCACTTCTTACGGCGCGTAACTTTGCGGATACGTTCTACTTTACTTTGAATGTAGTCCTGTTCGTCTGCAAAGAAGTTGTGCAAGGCTTTCAATAGCTTTAGCTGTAGGGACTTCAGGTACTTGCCTCGTGGCATTGCCCAACCAAAGAAGAAGCCTGCAATAAGAAAGTAGAATATAGTTATGTGTTCAGGTAAGTCGTACATGGTCTATTCCTCGTAAGGTTTGTCGTTGTCTATGCGGCGCTTTAATCCGTACCCATCGTAGTACCACACACGATTTTTAGGGTCGAGCGGTATATGCGGCATGTCAAAAGGTAGCTCAAGCTGTACTTCTTCAAGTTCGATCTTAGGTTTGGACGTACCCATACGCCTTCTCCATGACTTCACTGCCCGCTGTTTTCAGGTAGCGTAATAAGGATGCAATCTGGAAGGTACCATCAAAGTCTGGAGCTTCCTGCTTCATAGTTTCTGTAAACAGATCAGGATCTACATAATCCATTTCAAGTTTAACATCCCCGTTTCTCGTTAGGCCGCACTGAAGAGTAAACAGTGCATCTATCTTTGTTGTTGGTTTTTGTTTCATGCCTCAATCTTTTTAAGCTGGTTAATGGGAAGGTTGTAGCAGTCGGCACGGAATATGAAACCGTTCGACGGGTCTACATCGCCACGAGTGTAGCGAGTAGCTTTGGTGTAGAACTCGGACTTCTCTATTAAACCTAGTATCCACGCACGACGCATGTTATGAAGTACACGTACAAAGACGTAATCGTCGCAGTCTTGATCTGAGCCGTGTGCCGCGACAGAACAGTCGTAATGCCCTTGAGGGATGCTGTCACACCGCTTAGTCTTAACGTCGATACGACGCCCATCATGTACGAGATCGTAGTGATAGGTATTGGAGAATTCGGCGTTAAGTACTCGCTGTACAAGTACTTCACCGACGGAACCAAGCGTGTTGCTCTGACCGTTTGTTATGCTACCTGCAAGTATTGGCATGTTGGATGCCCGTTTGCCAGCTTCTACAAGTATGTCTTCTGTAATATCAATCGCTATCATCTTCTAATGCCTCTATGTAATCGGGATACACAAATACAGGGGTGCCTTCTCCGACATACGCACCAAGTATGTTGTACTCGAAGTACTCGAGAGCATCAACCGTATTCATTCCGTGCTCTTGGACGAGAATGTCGATGCACTTTGATGAATCGTACACGAGGATGTTGGGGGCACCACAACGGCACCCTAGTCCAATTATAGCATCATCAAAGCCATCGACTTTCATCATCGTATTTATTCCGCCGCAACTATGTCAACAATCTCACAGGCACCTGCAGAACAAGCCAATTCACGATTACCGTTAGTTGTGTCGTGTGTCTCGAACTGCCCCATATCCATCCAATCTATATCCTTTGGCATGGTCATGTCAACATTAATTATGTTGCCTTCAGGGGTTTCTATTCTTTGGAACTTGCCGTCATACTCTTCTTTTGTGATATCTTGGTACGGAGCTTGCTTGTACGTGTGATCGCTGAAGGGCAAGAACGAGATACCGCTAACCAGATCGAAATGCTCGTACACCCAAGCACCAACCTCGAGCCACTCGTGCTCTTTGACACTGATCGTCACGGACGGTTTGTGCTCGCACCAGTGCATAGCGTACACTTTCCACAGCTCAAGTTGTTCGATAGCTGTCATGTCATTACGGCATGTAGCGCCTTCTGGAGAACGTGTGATGAAGCTAAACACAGTCGTATTGTCAGGCTTCATAACGTCAGGCTCATTAGGTACGCCCTTGTTAATCAAGAACTGTGTGAGCGGATCTTTGTTATCTCCGCGTACAGTACGTACATAATAGGGGTTGTGACGGGCGTGAATACCACTAGCAGAGTCTGTTAACTGGGACACAGTACCTGATGGCTTGACACACGTAATGGCTGTGGATGGGTTAATACCGATCTGCTCTGCCACGTACGCATTCTGGGTCACAGCGGCTTGGCGCATCTTAATCAACCAGCGATGTGAATCTACCGTCTTAGATAGTACAGAATGGTCCATAATACCCGTGAGTGAAACCCCGAGAAGACGCTCTTCTGCTGTGTTGTTCTCCCACACTTTACGTAGGTACTTGAAGTTTGTCAGCGTAGACTGAAACGTACCGAGAGTTGTTGCAAGACGTACCTTATGCGTAAGAGTATCAATAGTATCTGTAGCGCGTACGACCACTTCTGATAGGTTACAGAACTGGTACGGACGAAGGATAATCTCTGAACAGGGGTTGCACCCGAACTCGTGATCCCCGTCACGGCGACCATTCTCAAGTACTTTCTGACGGGCGGCGTCTCTATTGAAGATGCCACGCTCTCCGCTCTTACTATCGTACAGAGAGAGCCACTCTTTCATGAACGTACCGATGTCTGGGCGTTTCGAGTACGAGACAGAGTTATTGGCGAGGGCACGTTGTCCGTTGTCCTCCCACCACATGCCCGCTTTGGCGTGTGCCATCTCACGGTTCGATAGATCAGATAGACTGATAAGGGCAGAACGACGTACACCGCCTACCACAACAATCTCACCGATCTTGCACATGATGTCGTGGCACTCAAGAGCAGAAAGACGACGACCCGCCGCTTTCTTGAAAATGTTGATCGTAAAGTCACATAGCTCTAGGAGAGGTTCAGGGCCCGATGCACGACCTCCCATAGTCTTCAAGCGCTCACCTGCAGGACGTACGGCTGATACGTCGATAGAAGGTATCTGTCCTGCGTACAAAAGAGAGATAAGCTCGCGGTATGAACGTGCCCATCCGCTGCGGCTGTCCGCAACGTGTACGACAGTGGGAGACTTTTCAAAGTGTTCGTTAACGATAGGTAGCCTACCGACGTTAGACTCCTCAACAGAGAATCCTACACCCGTACCGCACATCAAGATGTACATGCACTCATCGAATGCACGAGGGCTGTCAACAGGTACGTACGAACAGTTGTATCCGACGATATTGTCACGCTCAAGGGCGGGGCCTGCAGTCATCAGGCAACGCATAGACGGCATGATATCAAGATTAAGAACAGCCTCCTCCAACTCTTCTCGGAACTTTTTATTCAGTTTATAATTATGGTTGTCCAGCAGATGCTTCTCCATAAAGTTGAAGTACCGAGCAACGGTTTCTTCCCACGTCTCACGGCGGTTCTGTTCAGGTAGCCATCGAGCGTAGCGCGACTTATGGATGAATTGTTGGTAGACGGTTGGTAATCGATTAGATATCATGACATTATGCCTCCTCTTTCTTTTCTTCGATTTCGATTAGTTTAGTTAAGTACCACTGAGCTTTACGTAAATCCTCAAGCCCATTTTTATACTGCCAACGCCAAAGGTACTTCATGACATTGCCTTGTAGGTAGTTGATGAAACCGTCACCAAGAGCGGCCTCGATTGCATCGATACACTCGATTCCTGATTGATTGTAGTGTGAGGGTTTGTTTACAGGGTCGCTCATTGTTTCGGACCAAAGTTAACACGAATAATGTTATCGTCGCCTGCTTCAAAAGAGAGACCTGCCTCTTCGGTTGCAGTCCTCTTAAACTTGTCAAACTCAACAGCGGCAGCTCCGTATGCAAACACATTCTCTACGTCTGTATTGAGCATTGCAAGAAGCCCCTGCATAACAATCTCAGCAGGATGCGGGTATCCTTCCTCATCTAGCTTACCCTCTGTTGTATCGTACAGGGTTACTGCAAACGTCTCTTCACCTGTAGGACGTACGACCATGTAGTACCGATCAGGGAGTAGAGTAGCACGCTCCATCTCGATTGCCATTTCAAATTCATCTTTCATTAAACCACTCAACAGGTACGCTACCTTCTGCCCACATGAAGCCGTGCTTCTCGCACCACATGGCATAGGTCGTTTTACTGCCCTTTCTAATCTTGTTACGCGCTCTCATAAACACGAATCGTATATCTATATCAGGATTCTGTTTCTTGATCAAGAGGTGTTTTGCGCGATCTGCAGTATCAAACTTTCCTTTCGCCTCAACAAAGAATCCGTACTCGGGGAACCAGAAGTCAGGCGTGTAGTTCTTTATCTTCGGCTGGTACGGTACTTTCTGTGTTTCGTACTCGTAGTTAACTTGGGCCTCAGCAAGTTTCCTAGCGAGGCCCAACTCGAAGTCTGATCTGAATTTGTGTCTGTGTGAACTCAAGTCGGAATCTCCAGCGATATGGGCGAGAAATTGTTCAGCAGTAGGTCTAATCGCTTTAACACGTATCCTGCCATCTTTGGGGACGACCTTTCTAAATATGTAATCTGCTCTTGTATCTTTTGAGTTGGTAGGCATACAATCCCGTTATTGTTTAAGACAAAATTTACTATCTGGAATTGGCGCTCAATCCTACGAACATCCCGCTCGTACGTGTCGCCGTTAAGGTGTGAGCACAGACCCTCTGGTAAGTACAGCTCAAGAAGAGTAAGGGGCAACCCTTTACTGTGATTCCGAAGATACACAACATCAGGTGTGCCCCCCTTCTCAGTAGAAGACTCTACATAAGCATAGAACACATTGGGGTTTAGCTCTACGTCAGATGGTTTAAAATGAGTATAAAAGAGTAGACTCATACAACGCTTTCTACTTTATGTTTAGTGTACCAAGCCCCCGGACGAGACTGTGCTCTTGATGTAGCTTTGGGGGCGTACACCGCATCAGGCCAGCATTCATTCTTGAATCCACAGAAGGAACACGATGTACACATTACTCGATTACCTGTAGGCTTTCCCTTGTGCATCTCGCGCTCATCCTTGAATCCACGAGTAAACTCAGGGTTAGACAGAAGGTACTTGGCTCGTGATAGGGCATCTTTCATGTACGCCTTGCGATCAGCTTCCTGATCTTCAGGTACTTCACAGATAGTCCACTCACCGCTGTTTTTGTTTACGACAATCCAACCACCAAAAGGAAGATCAACAGCAGTAGCGTACAAATAACCTTGCATAATGTACCCAAACGCATCATCCGCTTTGATCTTTTCGTACCCGCCGAAAGAACCGAATTTATGGTTAAAAGCGAAATCAGATGCCGACTTGATGTCCCATACTTTCGGCCCCGTCCCATCATCCATGATAAGATCGAGCGTACCCTTGATAATAATGTCCTCTCCAAGATTCAACTCCACTGGTTTCTGTATATCAATGATGTTGGCACCAGAAAGGCGCAAAGACATTATAGCTATTGCTTCAATCAGATCTCCGAATATGAATTTCATAAACGTGCTGTAGTCCATGACCTCTTCTTTGCCACTCAACTGCATCTGCTGTTGGCAAAGCGGACGGCCTAATCCTGACATACGTATGGTTGGTTCACCGCGACGAGAGAATTGCTTGTCGATAGCTGTTGCACAAGCCTCAACAAATTCGTCACGAACGGTTTGGGGGAGATTGACTCCCCCCCTCGCCGCTTGCTCTAAGACTAGCTGTACACTAGGCAGCGTCAGCATCGTCAAGCTCCGCCTCTAGAGAAACGTCAATGGCGTCATCTGCTAGTTTCGTAGCGTCACGAAAGTTCTCAAGGATTCTTTCATTCTGTGACTTAACAGTCTCAATGAACTTCTTGATAGTTTCCATGTCATCTGCAGAAAGATCTGACAGATAATCAACCTGTGCAAAGGTTGGTGTCCAGTAGGTCACTGATCCTGCTTTATTCTTCTTAGTACCGATCTCAAAGACGGTTTTCTGCATCAGTTTCTTCTGACGGGTAATTCCATCAATAGCTTCACGCGATGGGCGGAAACCTGACTTCTTGAAGTACGCAACAACAGGGGTATTATCGAGTGTTACTTCTTCGCCCGTGCCATTCTTGGCAGTTCCGCTTACAACTCCGTACAGGACGAGGTTACAAACAACCTGCTGACTGATCAACACGCGAGGGTCAGACGGGTCTAAGCTATCTGCTTCGTCTTTGTTGAGACGACCACAGCGCTCGGTACCTGTACTGTCTGGGAAACGATCACCCAAGCTCTGACTCTGGATGGACTGGCTGATGAAACGGCCTTCCTCTGAGTCGTATAAGCTGTAGGTGTACATGCGAGCAAATGGGCGGAAGTTCAGCTTATCTGCATAAACAAACCCACCGTCAAGCATAACGCGCCATGCACCACGAGGCAGTGTATTGCCCTGATCGTCTTCAGCTTCGTAATTGATGCTGAGACGAGCAAGCCCAGAAGACGAACCAGTCTTTGGGCCATAGGCTTGGCCTGTGAGAGCCATAAGCGCTTCTTCATCAAGATTTTCTAGATTGATATCATCGATTTTCATTAAGTCAGTCATAATGTATTCCTTTCTATGACTTGTTAGCCTTACCATATTAAGGGTTGACGACAGTCGTGTCAAGCCAATTTTTACCTATTTTTAATTCAATGTCGATGGGCATGTCGTACTCAACACCGTAACGTCTTGAAGTCTCACGGGGAATCGATAACATAGCCTCACGCATTAATTTTATGCACAGGTCTTCTTCACTGGGGTACACGTCCATGACAATACTGTCGTGTACCGTATTGCAGATGACGCTGTTAAGTTTGTGCTGTTTAATCAATCTGTTAAGCTCAATCAACGCACAGGGTAGCAAATCACCTGTAGCAAAGCCCTGTACGGGGTAATTGCAGATAGCGGTACGGTTTGTCGCAGTGCCCCACTTAGTCCATTTGGTGTCAGGGAAATGGTACTCACGACCAGACGGAAGAATGATCTTCTTCTTTTCCACAGCATCTTTCTGTAGTTTGTCGTGCCACTCGGTAACGCTGGCATACTTTTCCTTGAATGCTTGGTAGTAGCGCTGTTGGGCGTCAGTACCCGTTACGCCGCCGTACAGAGGCTTGAAGGTGTGGGCTTTAGCATCCTGCCTGCTACATCCGATAACGCTGGCTGTATAGCTGTGTACGTCCGTCCCTTGCTTAACGTCAGAGTATATCCCAGAGTCCCCAGAAAGGAAGCCTGCGACCCTGAACTCGAGTTGGCTATAGTCCCCCTCCAGAATGCTTCCCCCCTCCCAGCGGCTCTCTACGACCTTCCTGATGACGAATGTAGAGCCACGTGGCATGTTCTGGAAATTTGGATTACGGGAGGACAAACGACCCGTAGCAGTTACACATTGCATGAACTCGGGGTGAATGAACCCATGCTTGTCCAGATTGTTGTACATACCATCCACAAAATTTGAAAGGTACGTGCGGATAGCAGAGTATCGAATGTACGCCTCGACGAATTCCTTAGCCTGTCCTTCTAGCTCGGGTAGCCGTTGCTCGAGGGTATCCTTATCTGTCTTGAAGCCCCCTGCCGCAATGTCCATGACACCACGAGGACTGAGCTTGAATCCTGCCGTCTTGCCTGTACTGACATAGGTCATGCCCACACCGTTACAAGGTTTGCAAAGCCGCTTCTGTGCGCTCAGAGTGCCGTCCTTCTTCATGAAGGATACTCGGCCTTGACCAGAGCACTTGCTACACTGGGAGCCAATCGTACGGCGCAGTACGGTGGTGTTGTCACTCACTGCCCGCTTGAATTCGGTTTGCTTCATCCGCGCTCGCATCTTCTGCTTCTTGGTAGCGCCCCGCGTTTCGGTGCCCAAGTTGAACAGAACCTTCCAGACGTTTTTGTTATTAACCTTGCGGGAATAGAACAGCATCGATCTGTCATCGGGGCTATCCAAATTGATAGGGGTATCACCCATAGCGGCTTGTGCCATTAGCCGTAGCTTGAGGGTAAGGTCAGCCTGCTCCTGCTCAAATTCTAGTTTTAGTTGATCTAGGCTTTCCCTGTTTATCTTAATGCCTGCTCGCTCGATGTCACACAGCACATCGGTAAGCTCACAGGACATTTTAAATGTGGGTACGAGACTCATTGTATATTCTCTCCAATGTTGTGCCAAAGGCTTCTGCTTGTTTGATTGCAATCTGTTCAGTACCGAGTACGTCAGCCTTGCCGTATTCTTCTACGATATCATACGGTATCTTGTCAAACATTATACCGTCATCTAAGTACGGCTTAACCAAGTCTACCTTCTTCTGTTCGACGCCGTACTTCTCAGACAAGGCTTCCAAGTTCAAAGGCCAGCGTCGTGAACCAGCCAAGATGTACTCAGCAACCATCGTGTCGTAAATAGCGCCATTATATTTCCAGCCGCACTCGCGCAACCACATCAGATCGAACTTGATGTTATGTCCGATCAACAGGTCGCACGTGTCAAGTACCGCACTGAATTCCTCGAAGGCTCGAGGTGAAGCTGGTTGCTTGTCATGATAGAAACAAAGGTACTCTACATTCAATCGGTCTATGTACTTGTACCCGAGAGATACGAGCCGTGAACCGAAGAATGGTGAAGGTGTCCAGTTACCATTGGGCTTGTTAGCAGTGGTGGTCTCAACGTCAAATGTAACTATGTTCATAGCTTCTCCATATCGATACGGTCTACCAAGTATATCTCTACACCGATAGCCTTCTGCTGAGGGGAAGGTACTCGATAGATCAAGCTACCGTCACTACGGTACGATTTAGTCTTAACGTCGTACAGTTTAGTTTCTCCTGTCTCAGGATTAACTGCGATCAGGTCAATCAGACCGCTACCTGCTACATTTGTAAATACGTGCCAGCCCTCACGAATGAGTTTTGCAGCCGCAACCATTTCGCTCAATGCGCCTCTTGCGTGTGTCTCGTGCATCAGTAGTAATACCCCCTATTGACATCTATGTGTGTGTTAATTGTCCCATGCCACCCGTTGATCTTGTTTTTAGATATGCACAGGAAGCGCATGAAATTGTCTTCGTCACTATTGCCAGTCTTTCCAATACCGATGATGATGTCGGCCTCACCCGCCTTACCAGTACGGGAGTTGTCGAGCATCGAGTAGTCAATGTGCATACGGTTGTGTGCTTCGTAGCTGGCCTGACTCACAGCCCAAAACATCAGATCACACTTCTTGGCGATCTCACGGGCAGTGACATAGGTTTGCTTCAAGCGCTCATCACCACGATTGAATTCACCGCCGATACGAAACTTATCAAGCTGATCAGCGAATACAACGTCGGGGCGGCGCATACGGCAGAACCGCTCGACCTCTTCAACAGAGGTACCGACTGATTCGATAATCGTAAGGTACGGCTTGATCTCTTTATGATACACCTGAGCGAATGATACCTTACCGCTGATCATCTCATCCTTTGTAGCCCGTAGGTAACTTTGAATGATTCTAATTTTAATCTTGCTGACTGGCTCTTCGTTAGCCCAGTACGCAACAGTCTTACCTTGTCGTATGTATGATGCGGCAAGCGATGCACAGAAGGTTGTCTTGCCCACTTCAGGGCGAGCAAAGATGATACCCAAGTTACCACGAGATGTACCCTGTACATTTTCCTTGATAAGGTCAAGCTCAAAGGGGAAGTCACAGCCACGCTCCTCAATCTCAATTAGTTCCATGAAATCGGCTTCATAGATAGTATAGGTTTCGCTGGAGCTAGTGGTGTGCTCTGTGACACGTTGTATAGCTTCCTTGATATCCGTGAAGTCCAAGTCCGTACCTGTGTAGATATCGATGGCTTTCTCGCCAATGATACGGGCTTGGTCTCGCATCCAGAACTCATGCACGATCTTTTGCTGTAGCTCAAGGTTAGCTTTATCAGACGGGTCTGACATGTCGCTGAACATATCGGCTATCTCATCACGGGTACCTTGTGTCAAAGCAGGGTTGGCTGTGAGTAGCTGTGAATGAACTTCAGCTTTGGTTAGGTTGTACTGGCCTACATCGTGGCAGTCCACAATCGTACGGTATATAGTCTTAGCCAACCCCTCAAACATATCCTCAGATAGTATGTGAGATATCTGGCTATAGAACTCCCTGTGTAGGGCAAACTGGAGTATCTTCATCTCCAGTGACTTTGGTTCGGATGAACTCATCAAGTTTTCCTTTCTGCATGTTCTTTAGATCATCTTCAAGAATGAGCATGTGGACATTGATATATGATTTCAACGTCCGCACAGTTTTCAAGCCTAGCTTGGTAGCGTCTTTGTCCAACGCAACATACACCTTGTCAAACTTCTTTAGTTGGGCAATGTGTTCTTTGAGAAGAGAGGTACCCAGCATTGCAACACCCGTCACAAGATGACTGATGCACGATGCTGAGGCGCAATCTTCCACGAGTACGGCAAGGCGGCTATCCCCTGCCATAAACATCTGCTTTGATTTGCCGTATCGATACCACTTCGGTTTAGCTCCTGACAAGCTCCTACCTACTGCGTCAACAATATGGCTTCCATGATAGATCAAGTACACGACACGATCTAGACGTTGGTCGTACATGAGACGTACTTTCCTGTTGAGGTACGCATCCATAACCTGTACTTTGTTGAGGTAATTCATAGCGGCCTTGCTTCGAGACACGTCAACGAAAGTATCGGGCAGCTCAAATGAATTTTGATTAAGCTGTTGATTTTGTTTAGGTAACAGAGCCTTAGAAGCAACCGTACTCGATAGCCTGTTCCGTATGCTACCCTTTGCATTGCAGTCGGCATGGAAGCATTTGAATGTAGTGTGCGTCCCATCATTGCTCGCCGCAAATGAATTTCGATGTCCACAGAAAGGGCAATCAGATCGGTATCTGGTACCTGCTTGGATGCCTAAGCTCTCAACATAGTCGTGTTTTGTACTCATGACCCTGAGCTTAATCGAAATGAATTTTGGTGTCAAATAAATTTTTTTCTTGACAGTCGATTTTCTGGGCGGTACATAAAAGGAATTCCCCCCTATAGGGTACCCTATTAGGTATCCCATATAAGGAAATAAACTTCGTTAATATAACCCTATGAGGATAGCATGGCTAAGAAATACATCCACGTTAATCAACACAGAATCCGTAGCAACAAGAAGCATGGTGCGGGAGACCCTGTAATTACAATCAAGGAAGGTAAGATGAACACGTATTGCAATGAAGTCGTGATCAAAGGAGTGAGTGTTGTACGATATGGAGGCAACGATAAACCTCTCTTGTCATGTGGTGCAAGAGTTGTTATAGAGACAGAAGCGGAGATTGAGGTAATCAGATAAAAAAGGGGGAACACCTACGGGTACTCATAACCGTTAGCTATTCGGTTTTTAAAACAAGTATTTAGAGGAGATAAATATGACACAACATTATGTACGACCAATCAAATCGGCTCTTGACGAGGTCAAGAAACGTGCGTCCAATGCTGAGTGGGAAGGCAACCAAGAGCAGGCAGATATCCTGTGGAAAAGATATGATGATCTTCTTAAGCGTTGTCGTAACGGTGAAATGTATGAGGTGATGTTTTGAAAAAGCTAGGTGTAATTGATCATGCTTGAGACTGCTCTCATGTGCATGGCTTTGAACATGTACCACGAAGCTCGCAACCAACCGAACATCGGTCAGCTTGCCGTTGGTCAGGTTGTAATGAATAGGGTAGCTGA
>Ga0075481_10000464_pt1 | contig 15170 bp, 10 predicted proteins | sample DEB08_DNA_11_FD_76337 | JGI IMG/M metagenome (GOLD analysis project Ga0075481, IMG submission 76337) | Aqueous microbial communities from the Delaware River and Bay under freshwater to marine salinity gradient to study organic matter... | ecosystem: Environmental > Aquatic > Marine > Coastal ... | reverse complement strand
AGACACGATCGGCTGATAACGCTTCAGCTTGCGGGCGTTGGGGTCACCCAGCAGGAGCTTGAGCATGGAAATCGCCAAATCGTCTGCAGCCCAGATTACTGAGAGCGAGGGGTGTGCCCGTGAAAAAACCAGAAGCCAATCGATACAGTGCCCCGATGACCGTCTCCATCGAAGCTCTCAACGCCGACACCCTCGCCTTGCTGAGGCGCCACAACCTGCTGCGCACCCTGGTGGAACGGCAGGTGGTGGATGAAGCCGTGGAACAGGTCAGCCTGAGCGAAGAGGAACAAAAGCAAGCGCGGGATAGCTTTGCCCAACGCAATCGCCTGCAAAGTCCTGAGGACATCGATGCCTATCGGGGCAGGCTCGGCCTCGGCCATGAGGATCTCGACCAACAAATCCTCAGGCCTTACCGGATTCAAAAACATTGCGAATCCAACTTTCATGCCAAAGCCGAAGCCCATTTCCTCACCCGCAAAACCCAGCTGGACCAGGTGGTGTATAGCTTGCTCAGGGTGAAAGATGGGGCTTTGGCGAGAGAGTTGTACTTACGGATCGCCAATCGCGAAGCCAATTTCGCTGATCTAGCAGCGGCCCATGCCCAAGGCTATGAGCGCTCCACCAAGGGAATTGTGGGTCCGTTGCCCTTAACACAAGCCCATCCCCACTTGGCCGAGCGCCTGCGTACCAGCTCACCAGGCCTATTAATGGAGCCCTTTCGAATCGGCGAATGGTGGTTGGTGACCCGGCTGGAGAGCTACACCCCAGCCACCTTTAGCCCTGACATGGCTAAGCAAATGTCAAAAGAGCTGTTTGACGTTTGGGTTCGGGAAGAAACCGATAGCCGGATGAACAAGCTTCCCCAGGCTTGAGCTTTGAGACCAAAACCAATCAATAATGCATGCTTCATTTGATGTGGAGTCTGCGCGTCACAGCCGCTGCAAACACCTATGACCACGACTCCCATCGCCGCACTCCAAGAGCATCCAGCTTTTCGCAGCCTTAGCCAAGAGGGCCTGGCAAAAGTCAATCAAGCCGCCAAGTTGCTGCGCTTTCGCATCGGCCAGACCATTGCTGATGGCGCCACCATGCCCGCCAACGTGGTGTTGCTCCTGAACGGACAGGCACGTCTGCTGGGCCGCGAAAAAGGTCAGCTGGTGACCCTCGCCAAAATGGGGCCTGGTTCTTTGGTGGGCTTGGTGTCGTTGCTGCGTGGCGTGGCCTGCGAAGACGTGAGCACCTCCACCGAAGCCACCGGACTTGCCATCCCCGACCAATGCATCGCCGATCTGTATCGCGACGAAGAAAGCTTTCGCACGTGGTGCGACCAAACCCTGTGGCCCGCGGAACTTTCAGCACAGATTGAAGCGATTCAACAGCGCTCGGCCAAAAGCGACGGATCCTTATTGCGCTGGCTGAGACCGCTTGCTGAGCAAGCCAAACTCCTCAAAAGAACGGATGAGGCGCGCCAAAGAGCGGCAGAGAAAGGCTTCAAAGTGTTTGCCCTCGATGCCGCCAAACCAACGGAGCTGGGGATTGCCAAGAGCACCAATGATCCCTTACCTCCAGGGGCATCACCCTTTGCGCTACGCGTGATCGCAATCCCAGAGGCTTTGACGGAAGCCATCGCTGGAGAAGGCACAACCTCAGCGCTCACTCCCGAGATCGTGGAACACACCCAGGAGGAATTTCTCTCTGTGGAGGATGCTCCCGACCGCCCCGCCGCCAGTGGTTTGCATCAAACCGGCAGACCTGGTTCTGGCCGGTTCCGGCTGGTGCGAGGCGAAGGGCCCTTACAAGAAACCCTCGCTTGTTTCCAGATGATGGCAGCGGTGCTGGACTTGCCCTTCCGCCGTGACGCGATTGAGAAGGTGTTGCGCGACGTGGCGCGCCGCAATCAAACCCCCAACATGCAAACCTGCGGCCAACTCGCCGCAGGACTCGGCTTACACGTGGTGGCGGCCAAGGTGCCCATAAGCGAATGCACGCGCCTCAAAACACCCGCATTACTGCAATGGGGCGAAGGGTTTGTGCTCGTGATCGGCAGCAGTAGCAACGGCTTGCTCTTGGCCTCACCTCGCGAAGGGGAAATCACGGTCTCCCCCGAACAAATTTCAGAACGCTGCCCAGAGGGTGTTGAAATTTTGTTAGTGGATCGCTCCCATAACACCCCCGATCAAACCTTTGGGTTCAGTTGGTTCCTTCCTGCACTGAGTCGATACCGCGGCGTTTTGGTTCAGGTATTTGTAGCCAGCTTTGTCGTGCAGCTGTTTGGCCTAGCCAACCCGCTGTTGATTCAGGTGATTATCGACAAGGTGATCAGTCAACGCAGCCTCGACACGCTGCAAGTGCTGGGTGTGGCCCTGGTGGTGGTGACTCTGCTGGAAGGGGTCTTGGGCAGTTTAAAAACGTTCTTATTTGCCGAGACTACGAACCGCATTGACCAACGTCTTGGCGCTGAAGTCATTGACCATCTGCTTCGGCTCCCGTTGGGTTACTTCGATCGAAGGCCTGTGGGTGAACTGGGAACACGGATTGCCGAGCTCGAGAAAATCCGTAATTTCCTCACCGGCCAAGCCTTAACCACCATTCTCGACGCGCTGTTTTCAGTGATCTATATCGCCGTAATGGCTCTCTACAGCTGGGTGCTCACCCTGGTAGCCCTAGCGGTGCTCCCCATCCAAGTGGGCCTCACCCTGCTGGGAGCGCCGTTGTTCCGTCGTCAGTTCCGCCAGTCCGCTGAAGAAAATGCCAAAACCCAGAGCCATCTGGTGGAGGTGCTCACAGGCATTCAGACTGTGAAAGCTCAAAACGTGGAGATGGTGAGCCGCTGGAAATGGCAGGAGCTCTACAGCCGTTACATCGCCCGCACCTACGAAAAAACAATCACGGGAACAGCGGTCACCCAAGCCAGCCAGGTGTTGCAGAAACTGTCTCAGCTGCTCGTGCTTTGGGTGGGTGCCGCGATGGTGCTACAAGGCGAACTCACCCTCGGCCAACTGATTGCGTTCAGGATCATCAGTGGCTATGTGACGCAGCCACTGCTGCGACTCTCCACAATCTGGCAGAACATTCAAGAACTGAAGGTGAGCTTTGAACGCTTGGCCGACATCATCAACACCCCCTTGGAATCGAATGAATCCGATCAAGCCAAAATCCCTTTGCCACCCATTGACGGCCAGGTGAAATTTGATGATGTGAGCTTTCGCTTTAAGCCCTCGTCTCCGCCGGTCTTAAAGAACATCAACCTCAGCATCGAAGCCAACAGCTTTGTTGGGATTGTCGGCCAAAGTGGCAGCGGAAAAAGCACATTAGTGAAGTTATTGCCAAGGCTTTACACACCAGACAGCGGGCGATTAATGATCGATGAATATGACATCGACAAAGTTGAGCTCTATTCACTAAGACGGCAAATTGGAATCGTACCTCAAGATCCTCTGTTGTTTTCAGGCACGATTTCAGAAAACATTGCTCTTACCCAACCCGATGCGAACAGCGATGACATCGTGCATGCAGCACGCATGGCTCATGCCCATGATTTCATCATGCAACTGTCCAGTGGCTACAGCACGAATGTGGGGGAGCGCGGCAGCAATCTCAGTGGCGGCCAGCGTCAACGCATTGCAATCGCCCGCACCCTGCTTGGCAAACCCAAATTATTGGTGATGGACGAAGCCACAAGTGCACTCGATTACGACACTGAGCGCAGGGTATGCAACAACCTACTGGAATCGATGGATAACAGCACAGTGCTATTCATCACCCATCGGCTGTCATCGATTCGCCGTGCTGACCGCATCTTGATGATGCACGACGGAGCCTTGGTAGAAAGTGGTACCCACCAAGAATTGATCGACCTTAAAGGACGTTACTTCGCCCTTTATCGCCAACAGGAGGCAAGCTAATGCTTGGTCTTAAACAAGGACAAAATGCGCTAGACAAAGCCGTTAAAAGCTCAGACCATGATGAATCCGTGCTGCAGCAACCTCGGTACTGGATGCGGGCGATCACCTGGGGGCTGATTGGAACCACTGCATTCGGAGTGGGCTGGTTGTGTTTGGCAAAAACAGAGGAAATTGTAGTAGCAACCGGAAAACTTGACCCCCTTGGTGCTGTCAAAGAAATTCAAATGCCCGTCGGAGGCATTGCTGACGAAATTCTCGTGGAAGATGGTGACCGTGTTACAGCTGGGCAGGTCGTAATGCGCCTCGACACGGAATCAAGCAGCCAGCAGTTAAAATCTAATTTACAAAGTATTATTTCAAAAGAAGAGCAACTCAAACTCAAAACGTATGAACTCGAACGTTATCAGCAACTCAATGACGAAGAAGTAACCATGTTGAGTGGAAAATTAAAACTTGAAAATAAAATCTTGAGTCGTTATCAAGATCTTGCAGAACAAGGTGCTTCATCTGAGCTGCAATTCCTGCAGCAGCGCAACAAGGTACAAGAGGTTCAGGGTAAATTATCCCAAACAAAGGTGGACCGATTACGACAAACTGCGATTCTGCAGCAGGCCATTCAGCGAATGAAATCAGAGCTCTCTGATCTCCAAGCCAAACGCACAGAAGCCGAAGTCACCCTCAAATATCAAGCGCTGCGCTCTCCCGTGAATGGGGTCGTATTTGATTTGAAGCCTCGCTCTACCGGATATGCGGCGCAAGGCACCGAAACGGTGATGAAAATCGTTCCTTTCGACAAGTTACAGGCCAATGTGGAAGTGCCCAGCCGTGATATTGGCTTTGTGCGCGTGGGCATGCCAGCTGACATCAGCATTGATTCTTTCCCCGCCACTGATTTTGGCGTTTTGGAGGGAACGGTGAAATCAGTGGGATCCGATGCCCTGCCACCAGACCAGCAGAAACAACGTGACGAATATCGATATCCCACCACAATCACGCTGTCCAGCCAGCAACTCAAACTCAAAAGCGGAAAAAACCTTCCGCTTCAAGTAGGCATGAGCCTCACCGCTAACATCAAATTGCGCAAGGTCACCTATCTGCAGCTACTGCTTGGAAACTTTCAAGACAAGGCAGACTCATTGCGAGAAATATAAATTTTCTATCAATCAATGCACAGGTACTCCAATGACCGTATACATTGAGATGAGTTAGTGACACCACTCAAACTGTCAGGATATTCACACTGTCGAGTTGACATGATCGATTCACGTAATAAAATAGTCGGGTAATCCAAACTTTAAGGGCCTTGGCTTTTACGCGCACCCCCTCAAATCCAAATGAGTTTCCTGCTAAATACACAGGAACAGAGGAGAATGATTCACTATTCCTTGTAGATCAGCCTTCAACCGTTCTCATCGAGGGCCTTGACGGTAACGACGTTATCGACATTGTTGGTCCATTTCTTAACAATGGTGTCATCAGCGATTTCGCCGTTTATGGCAATGGCGATGATGACATTATTGAAATTTCCGCTGCAAATGTTGTAAACAGCCTTGTTCAAGGTGGTGGCGGCGGGGACGTAATCAAGGTTGGTGATCGCACTTCACCAATCGCTTTCGGCGGAGCCGTAACCAACTCCATCATCCGTGGTGGAGCCGATTCCGATTACGTAAGCGTTGAAAGCGCTCAATCCGGTACTGTTATCAATGGCAACAAAGGTAACGACCAAGTTGACATCTGGGGCAACACAAATGAAATCCGTGCTTACGGCGGTTCTGAGAACGACGAGATTTACATCTCTAGTGGCACATTTAACAATTCATCAGTCAATGGTTCCGCTGGCGCTGACACGATCTGGGTTGGTGGTTGGAAAGGAGTTGGTGTAGATTCACCCGAAAATGTCGGAACAGTTTCCATCAGCAACTCCAGCATCTGGGGCGGCTCTGAGGATGACATCTTCTATCTGCTCGGTGATTATATCGAGTCCGATGACCTTCTTGTCAGCGGTGACAAGGGTAACGACAATTTCTTCACCAGTACTCAAGGTGGCGCTTTTGCGGGTGGTGTAACCGGTACCTTCAACGGTGGTGAAGGACGCGATACCGCTCGGGGCACCTTCCAAACCGATAAGCAGGGTGCAACCAACACCTTCGACATGGGAGTTGGTGCTGACACCTTGATCTTGGAGAACGCCGGTGGGCTTGCTGCTAAAGACACCTATGTCTTCAATTCCGGTGACAGTGTTTCTGCTACCAATCTAGACAAGGATGGCTCTAATCGTCTCCGGACTTCTACAACAATCACGTTCGGAAACGGAGTTGATACAATCTGGGGATTAGATGCAACAGATAAGATCGATATTGATTTTACTCCTGCTGCTCGCGTAGTCCTGTCTCCAGCATTCTTGGAGCCGAACAGTGGAGCAAAATTTACAGATGTTCTAGATGCTAATACCATCTACGAAATTTACGGAAATTCAAATCCCAACACTGGAGTGTTTGAAGTCACTGCCGAGGATTTTGGCAATTCGTCACTCTATATTGTAGGCGGCGAAGGCAAAACCCTTGAGGACGCTCTTAACACATCAGAGAACATCTTCATCTCTGACCGAGACTTGACCCCCGATCAGTTCATCTGATTAAGTTTAGCTTGACACAACTAAGCCCTGCAAATGCAGGGCTTTTTTATGCTTACTGAACCACAGCCAAGGCAAAAGTGTTATGTGTCGCATGAATGAATGATGCTTACGCAATGAATCAATTAATTCATTGCCAACAATAAGTCGAGCTCAGTTAGCCAACAGATGAGAATCGATACCAGATATTCACATTCAACGAAGGGTGACAACTGGGAAACATCAGAAGAGTGGATTAAAGCTCTACTCGTATATGCTCATGATCCAAATCGCATTGGCGAATCGATCGAGAGAATGAATCGATATCCTCTTGAAATGCACTCAAAGCATTAGACGAGTAAAGCTGCTTATGAGGCTCGTTAAGCTTCCCGCCCTTGCACCAAGACATGGTCTTCAGCAGAGACTTGCCTTGCCTAGCGAGGCCATACCTATTAAGAAGTCTTTTTATTGCTAACAAAGCAGCGTTGGGAGTCACATTAGTAGATTCATGAGCAACATTTCTAGACCCAACTGAACGGAAAAACAGAGATAAATTCTTAGAGGTATCATTAGGACAACCTAAAACAAGCCACTCATGCATATGAGCCAATATATTACTAGAAACTAGGCTATAGTTCAAAACTTTAACGTCACATCGTAGAGATACCAAGTTTTGCAAACACTTGGTAGCAATTCTCAGTGAGTCGTAGCCAGACGAAAAACAGCGAAGACTTCTTGCTTCGTCAGTTGCTTTTACTTTTTGAGCCCAAAGAGAATAACAATGGTCTGTAGGATTACGAACAAAGAGCATCACATGAATACGAGAAAACCCAAGACAATGCAGGAAATCAATAAATTGCCCACAGTGCACTGGATCCGACAACTCACGAGCAAAATGCTCCTTACTAAAAAAATAACAATCAGAAGACAAGTCTAAATTTGTAATCACTTCAGGGTTCGTCTTGGATTGCAAAAAAAATTGAGTTAAGAGATGGCCATTACCCGAAATACTATCTTGAGCATCCGGATACACAAGACCACATTGCCTGAGCATCAGACGATTGAACTGAAAATAGCGTTGCAGATAACTCGTCCCTGTTTTACCCAAACCGATATGCAAAAAAACTGTGCGTTCACGAGCGGTGGCCATGGTTATCTCCGTTTTGCATCATCATTCCATAAACGTAAAAAGCTGGGATAAAGAAATTCGGCCCCCTTCGCCGATAAATGTGCATGGTCTCGGTACAAACGAATGCCATTGCGATGGGTTTGGCACTCATCCACAGTGGGAGTACAGAGAAGAGAAAAGACATCCCAAAGTTCCAAGCCTCGGTCTTGCAAAGGCGCGAGCTGAACTAAAAGCGGATTAATTCGATTCTCTGCAACCTGACGCATTTGACGATTCGGCAAGGAGCAACGCTTCTCAGCATCCCACTGAAACCAGCGTAGTGGGTAGCGACAAACCGGATTAAAACGACGCGTAAACAGCGGAATTGGACTCTGGAAAATGACCCTTACGCCCTTAGACATAAGTTCATCTGTGATTTGCGTAAGACGATGGAGGAAATGATCCGAGTATTCACCACCCAGCTCCCGTGATGAAGACGCCAAGAGCACAACATCACCCGGTTGAGACGCTGAGACCAATCGCTTAAAACGAACATTTTCAAATCGGGTGCAATCATCATCAGGGTCACTTCTCCTCGAAGGGAAGGGACATTGGGCGCGTAACAGTACCTCAACACCAATTCCTTGCTCCTCCCGTAAACGACTCACAATTGGAGATAAATGCGCCGCAAAACTATCTCCCACAAGGAATAGGGTAGGAGCCTCAGATTTTTTTGGAGTGATACTGCAATTTCTTAAATCATCAACAGACAAGTCAACATTGGAGGTAAAACTAAATCGTTTAAAGCATCGCTCACGATTAATTGTAGTCCCCGCAATTTCAGGTGCATAAGCCAAATGAGGGAATGCAGCAGGGGGTGAATAACTACTGATGGCTTTACGACCAGTCAACGCAAACGTTCCTAAAAATAAGGTGGTCATACCCATGCATAAACTACCCAATGCAAGCTCGCCAGCAGGATGCGGACGCCATCGATGACGACGCAAGGGATTCTCGATCATGGCATACATCAACCAGGAAAGAGATATTGTGAGTCCTACAAGAACAAGGCTTGTATAAATATTAATATCGAAGATCCAGCGCATTAAAACAATTAGTGGCCAGTGCCACAAATACAACCCATAAGATCGAACACCAACAGCAACTAAAGGGGCCAACGACAACATTCGGCACAACCATCCAGCGCCTTCAAGCGTGAACAGTAACAACACCGTCATCACTACGGCCAAGGGAACACCGCCAAGCTTTCCGACGCCACTCCCATTGTTGAAAATATAAAAAAGATAGAGAAGACTCAAAACGGAAATATAATTTGCCATCACATTTTTCAGGCCTGAATGCATCAAGGCCCACACCTGTGGCGCCAGGCAAGCAAGAATCACTCCAGCTGCTAGTTCCCAAAAGCGAGTCGGCATCAAATAGAAGGCAAAACCAAAACCCCAATGTTGCTCAAGAAGTGCATGTTGAAACCAGCAACTTGCCACACCAAGCAGTGAAACAATTAAGATAAGGGCAATCCGTGAACGCCTAAGCAAAAACCATAGGAGAGGAAAAATAATATAAAATTGTTCTTCAACACCTAGCGACCAAGTGTGCAGGAATAAATTCATTTGCGCACTAATTCCGAAGTAATCAGTACGCTGTGTCAAGAGAAAAAGGTTAGACAAGCCAGCCAATGAAAACATTCCAGTCTTCATTGAAGTAAGGCGCTCCTGTGAGCCAGGATGCATCACAAATAAAGCGAGCAGACTACTGATGAAAACAACAACAATGAGGGCAGGATACAATCGACGCACTCGCCGACTATAGAAGCCAAGAATAAATTCCTTGAAATTTGTTTGAGGCTTATGATGCAAGGAGAGGGTTACAACAAAGCCAGAGATTACAAAAAAGACATCAACACCAAGGTAACCATATGGAATCCAATCAGGATTAAGATGATTAATGATCACCGCAATCACAGCAACAGCCCTGAGTCCATCCACAGACGGACGATAGACATTTGGCGATTGACGCAATAAATGATTCAATGCGAGATCACTCCAAGAAAATGCTTGTGGATGGTCGGTGTAAGATTGATTTTACTATTCCATATCACTTCTCCTGAAGCCAAAGATGATTGAAGGTCCTAACTTTATTTGGCTACATCTCCCCAAAACAGGAGGTACGAGCATGAATCGATTGATTCGTGAACATCATATTCCTGAGGTAGTGGTCGATCCAGATCATCTCGACAGCAAGCATGATTCCATTCCTGTTCGTGAAACACGCTCAGAATGGCGTGCAGGCCAAAGACAACGATTCATTACGGCTCGTCGGCTTGAAGCATGGCTGATCAGTGACTGGCAACATAAGCGTCGTCACATGGGAGTTCCGAATCTGGACTTCGAACCCGTGCGTTGCGGATTATTTTATTCGTTCCGTCTAGGTGGAACCTGGGTAGCCGCTGATTGGTGGCTTCAATATTTTGAACTCAATCCAACAATGCAAGCAATTCGCCTAGAATTTTTGCAAGAAGATCTCAATAAGTACCTCATACCGATACTTCCATCAGGGACTCAACCCTTTTCAGTACCACCAAGAGAAAACGCTAAACCAATCGAATTGAACAAAGAAGAGCCTACTCTTACAACAGAAGAAAAGATTCGAATTAAAAAGGTGAATCCTCTCTGGAGCAGTTGGGAAGAAAGCTTATACTAGTTGACTGTTGCACGTCAATTGGCGCAAATTCATTGAGATAAAATCATAATCAGATCATGAAGATCCTTTTCGTCCATCAAAACTTTCCCTCTCAATACAAACACATTCTTCAGGAATTGAGCCAAGAAGGCCACGAATTAGTGGCTCTTGGATATTTTCCACTATCTGAAGATGTACCACCTAACTTACACTACATACGATACCCAATCAAACAAGAAAGCACAAGAGGAATTCACCCCTTAGTGATTGATCTAGAAACTAAAGCCATCAAAGCCGAAGCTTGCGCCATCACTGCATATCAGCTCAAAAAACAAGGATTTTATCCTGATCTTATCTGTGGACATGCTGGATGGGGTGAAACTTTATTTCTCAAAGATATCTGGCCACAGACGCCACAGCTCACCTATCAAGAATTCTTTTATCAACCGCAAGGATTCGATTCACATTTTGATCTGGAATTGCAACCAAAGGCCAGCTGGCAAAGCAGCGCCCGTCTTCATTTTAAATCAGCAAATAGTTTTCTTAGCCTAGAAAGAAGTGAATGGAATCTAACCCCTACCAAATTTCAGCGGAGCAGTTTTCCAATCCATTGGCAACAACGAATGAGCGTCATTCACGAAGGAATCGATACGGAGATCATCAAACCAAAAGAACATCACGAGCCCCTACAACTCAGCGATGCATTAATAACAGGCAAGACTCCACTAGTGACCTTTGTTAATCGCAGATTAGAACCCTACAGAGGATGTCATACTATGATTCGAGCTATTCCAGAAATTCAGTCAAAGGCTCCCACTGCCCATATAGTATTGATAGGGCATACAGAAGGCACAAGTTATGGAAAGAAGTGTCCTGAGGGAGAATGGAAAGATTACTTCCTTAAAGAAATAGAGGGGAATTACGATCCATCCAAAGTCCATTTTACTGGCGCTCTCCCCTTCCATCGCTATCTTGATCTACTTCAACGATCGTGGGCTCATGTTTATTTAACATACCCTTTCGTTCTGGGTTGGAGTATGTTAGAAGCGATGAGTTGTGGATGTACGCTAATCGGTTCAAACACTGCTCCCGTTCAAGAGGTGATTGAGCATCGCAAGAATGGTTTGTTAGTTGATTTCTTTGACCCTCTAGCCTTAGCACGATCGGTTGCCTCGATGCTGCAAGATCGTGATCAAGCCATGGATCTTGGTTCAAAAGCACGAGAAACAATCATGAACCGATTTGAGCGAAAAAGTTGTGTACGTGATCACATCCGCCTCATTCATCAGGTAGCGAAGGGTTCCTTTGACCAGTGACTGAAACCTATCCTATGCTGTAGGCCGAAATGAAGCACATATGAAGGCCTCAATCCTGGTGATATCGCGGACACCGAAGCTTCTCACGCGTTTCTGTGACGGCCTTAATCAAGCGAGTTCACTGCCTGCAATGGAGCTTGAAATTCTTTGCTCTTGGAACGGATCAACAACAGACGAAGCCTTAATTCAAAATAACAGTCGCTACGACTTGCACATTGCGCAACGGGTTCCTTACCACTTTGCTGGAAATATGAATGAGCTAGCAGCAAAGGCAGCAGGAGATATCCTCATTTTAGCGAATGATGATCTAATTCTTGATCCAGGTTGTCTGGACGCGGGCATGAATCTCCTAGAAAGCAAACCGGACATCGGACTCGTTGGAGCAGTCCTTCGCGACCAGCACGGTTTAATTACACATTGCGGTCTCAATTTTGACTCCCGTTACAGTGCCTATCATTTGCTCGATCAACTGATCGGCACCGAACAAAGCGAATGCTTAACTTCAAGAGCTGTACCCGCTGTCACTGGAGCCTTGCATTGGATCAGCAAACAAGATTTTCAATACAAAACTTTCAATATTAACTACAAAGTATGTGGTGAAGATATCGAGCTCTGCTTTGATCTTCAGCAACATCAAAAGAAGGAAGTGTGGCTATGTACTGAAGCCACAGCAGTTCATGAATCAGAGTCAACGCGCAGTCTGGATCCAAAACAGGCCAGCAACAGTGAAGATCAACTTCGCCTTCGTCTTCGGATCAAAGAATTTGTCGCTCAAGCCAATAAGAAACAACTTAAAACCATAATCAGTCAGCAAGAGTTTGAATCCAGGCTACTGCGTCACATCCTTAGAGGCAACGATCAACTATCTCAACTGCAACACCTTTACGATCAACTCAAATCCTATTTCAAGAATGATGAAGAGAATGCTCATACGCCCGAGCTTTTAGGCTCTGCGATAATCTCACTTTTTGTGGAGCAGAAAACGATTTTGCTAGATCTCCGAGAAGAACGTTTAAAGCTTAAGCAAAATCTTGAAATTTCCAGGAGCCGCAACTCATGAAAACCATTCCACTTAAAGGGATGCGCATCGTCGTGTCAGGGTTTGAGCTAGAGCAGGCTGAACATCGCGGTATTGCTGTCTTCAGCAAAGGACTATTACGCACTCTCAAGAAATTAGGTACTGAAGTGTGGCTGCTCACAGAGCATTCACCATCCGTCGAAGAGATCAAGAAAGAGAATCTGCCCGCAACAGTCAGCGAAATCATCTTCTGTTCAAGAGTGATGGAACTATTAAATGACGGAGAAGTCAAAGTGAGATCCAGTGGGTTGAAAAGATTTTTTGCAAAGAGTCCACTATTAAAGCCATTTAAAGCAGTCATCAATACCAGAAATATCATCAGCCGAGTCTTCCCCAAACAATCATATAAGACGCAAGATTTGCGTTTCATCACCAAGGCACAGTTGAACAATAGCCCATACAAACGAAGCGAACGTCTTGCTTACTTAGAGGATGTTGACGGAGTGATTTGCGCGGGTGGCTGCTTCGTTGCAAGCATGGCTTTAGCTAAACGCAATTCAGCAAGAATTGTGTCTATTGATCTAAACGGTTTTCATGGATTGATCAATACAAGTCCTTTGAATATCAGACCCCGCCATTGTGATGTCTTCATACAAACAATTCATGATCTGATACCACTGCAATACGAACGCACACTTGATCATCTCCCTTGTTTCACCCGACGACTTCTCGCCACAAGCGAAGCAAAGCGGTGGTTTGTTTCTCAAGATGCAAAAGACAATTTCGATAAAATCCTGCTCAATCCTCAAAAACGTGAATCAAATAGAAACTCCAAAGTTATCACTCAGTCTCCATCTCTTCACTTTCCAGGTGACGCTCTAGATTGGGAAGGACGCATAAGAACGTTAAACGTTCCCTCGCTCAACAACAAAAGCAGTCAAACACTTCAACCCTTTTCCTACCTCCTTTTTAATTCTGCGGTTGTCCCGCATAAGAATTTATTATTTGCAATAAAAGCCTTTTCCGAATCAGGCTTGGACCAATTGGGATATCACTTCTGCATTACAGGGAAACCAAAGAATGATGCTTATAGCTCTGAAGTCAAGGCCCTCTCAATGAGCAATAAGTCTATTGTTTTCACTGGCTATGTCAGTGAGGCCATGAAACGTCAGCTTTATCTCAATGCACTTGCATTGATCAGCCCCTCCTTAATTGAAGGCTTTGGCATTCCAGTGTTAGATGCCGCATGTCTTGGAATGAATACTATTGCTAGTCCTTTGGGATCACACCAAGAAATCCACAGCATGCATGATTTCGAGAATTATGTACTGCTCTGTTCCACAACCCATACCAGTGATTGGGCCAGTGCAATGCGTCTATGTACTGACAAGCATCAGCAAAACATATCGAAAGAGACGGAGCAGTCTCTTCCATTTAAACTAAACGAATTAAGGCATACACGCATCTCTCGCTACCGTCATTTTCAAAATCAGATCGACAATGCTCTCAGCCATGACGTGTATCAGACATTGTCGTCAGCACACTAAACCACTCACCTTCACGATCCTGAAATTACACTCAGTTCAAACTGAATAGCTTCTTGCTGCTTTTTGAGATTCATCGACTGGGCAAGTTCAAAACCAAGGGCTGATAGTTGCCTCCATGTTTCATCACCACTACACAAGTTCCTCAGATGCGCGGACAACACTCTCCCGTCATCATTAATAGGGAAAAAGAGCGAACTCTCGCGATGAAATTCATCATGAACAGGGATGTCACTTAACAACGTTGGGATTCCCTCTGCCTTAGCTTCTAAAACTGGGTAATCAAATCCTTCTTCTGTACTAGCTGACACCAAAGCCAAACTCCTACGAAGCTGCCCCACCAACTCAGTATTCGTTAATGACGGAATGAACTGCACTTGATGGGGTCTTGCAAGTTGACGCACAAGCTGTTCAAGTTGATGCGTCTGGCGACTAAAACGCCCCACAATCCTCAAGATTCCTTTCCACTCCGGCAAGTGCTTTTGAACTCCCTTGATTGCCCTCAACAAAGCCGGAAGATTTTTGTTGGCATCATGTCGGGCCAGCACCAAAAGATCCTCACTCATTGGCGCTGCAACCGGCTGCCGAATCACTTCAATCCCATTAGGCACCACCACCACATCACTGGCAGGCGCACCGAACTCCACCAATTGATCAGCAACAGTGCCGCTAATCGCAATCAATCGCGACGCACAACGCACATGATGAGGCATCCAATAGCGATAGCGCAGCCAAGCTTTGCGGCTATTGGATTGCCTTAAAGGAGTGAGATCATGGCAGGTAATTAATTGCGGCACCTTCGGCCAACACAGCAATGCATCAAAGAAGGGGGAATACACGCCTGACAAATCCTCAGGCGTCAGCTGATGACGCCGTAGCAGTCCGGAAAGGTCCACACCATGCTGACCCAGGCTGTAACGCTGCAACACACGCATGCGCCTCGATGGTGCCCACGCAACCATGTCAGG
>Ga0075481_10000454_pt1 | contig 15284 bp, 9 predicted proteins | sample DEB08_DNA_11_FD_76337 | JGI IMG/M metagenome (GOLD analysis project Ga0075481, IMG submission 76337) | Aqueous microbial communities from the Delaware River and Bay under freshwater to marine salinity gradient to study organic matter... | ecosystem: Environmental > Aquatic > Marine > Coastal ... | reverse complement strand
TAGAAGTTTCTTTAAATCTATATAAGACTCTTGCGGGATGTTCCCTCAAGCTGTCTTATAAGCAGTCGGCAAATTTGGGGGTGGTGCCACTGAGGTTCAATTCCTCCATCCCGTACCAATACTTTTCATATGTATAAAACATTGCAAAAGAAGATGTGTGATCCACCTAGAGGTCACAAGTATGGATTCCCAAAGTTGTTGGTTTCTTGACAACCGAAGAAGTTAAGAAAATTCTGAACAAGGTTTCTATGTTGTAAACATAAATAGTTGCTGAATTTCATCAACTATTTGGAGAACATAGGAAATGCCTGCAAACTTTGATACTACAGAAGCACAAGTACCAATTTATGATGAAATCTTTCTCGGTAAAACTGATGATGCAGCAGATCCTGAAACACTTTATGATGGTTATCATTTTTATCTCAGTGATTGGTCAAATATATGTTTGAATATTGCAACTCTTTCTGGAGCAAAACATTATAAGTTCAATGCAGATACTGGACAATATGAAAATATTTTAATTGAAAATATATCCACCATTAATCAATCTATATATGGTGGTGCAGCTCCTGCCGATACTTCTTACCAATTAAGAAACGATATTAATGGAAACATAGATGACCCAGTTGTCTATGCATTAAATCCATTAATAGGTCAGTGGATTCCTCTTGTTGAAAAGATCATAGAGTTTAGAGCAAAATTATTATTGTTGATTGAAGAAGTCAACAGAGTTGAACCTATTGTAAATAATTTTGCAAAACTTACTGTATCACAAAATGATCTTACGGCTCTCCGAAATAATATATCTCAACGTCAACTTGCCCTTAATGCATCCGCTCTACAATTAATAAGAGAAGAAGAAATACCAGAAGAAGGAGGTAGTGGCGGAGTTGTTTTGTTTAGTGGTGCAGGAGATGGTTCAACATTATCATTCACATTAGATTCTTCACCATCATTACCTCTTTTTGTTAGTGTTGATGGAGTAGCAGAAACTGCTTATTCAACATCTGGAAATGATATTATATTTGATGTTGCACCTGCTATTGGAGCATCAATTTCTGTCATTGGAAGAATAGCACAAGAATATGCATATGGAACTGTTATTAGTGTTAGAAATAATGTTTTTGTTTTGCATCCGAGAGTTAATACTTTTTTAGTTGGTGGTGCAACCAGTGGCGCAGGTGGTTCATTTGACCATCGTGTTACATTCAATTCATATTCTGATTCTCTCTTGGGTGTAGGTGTTGCTCCTCCAGATTCTTCTTTAGGTCTATCTGTTTCTTCTGTAATTGATAATGATTCAGAAGATGCAGATATTACATCATATTCAAATGCAATCAATGACCAGGTTGTTGCTTATGTGAATCAATATATTTCAGACCATAATACATTAAAATCTACAATGCAAAGTATGATTCCAGTAATCAGAAAAGGTGCAACAGCTGTAAGTTATCATGTATCAGATAGTCTTCATCAAATAGTTTATCCAAAATCAACTGGAAATCCATTTTTGGATGATTTATATAATCTCCTTCAAATATATGAAACAGCATTTCCAAATCAATCATACATGTCTGAAGAAGCAATAAGTTTAAAAGAAAATGATGTAAGAAGAGTTATTGTTCCAACACAATATTCAGAAAAAGTTATTGGGGCAAGAGGTGTGGAATTATTACAACAGGCAAAGACAAATTTAGAAACAATGGATAGTAATCTTTTAACTGGAATAACAAATATGACTGTTGATCCCACCAATTCATATTATACAACTTCATCTCCTATTGTTACTAATCTAAATGCATTGAAGGCATTAATCAATGCCTAGTGTAGCAAGAGTTGGAGATCCAACTGCTGTGGCAACATGTCCACCTGACCATGAACCTGCAAAGGGTATACAAGTTTGGGTAGGGAGTGCGGTTATTTCTTCGGGTAGTGGTAATGTTTTTGTTAATGGAATATCAACTGCAAGACTTGGAGATTCCATTGACCTTGGTGATCCTAAACATCCAAAGGGTGTGATTGTTGCAGGTAGTGGTAATGTTTTTGCAAATGGCATAGCAGTATCAAGAGTTGGTGACACTACCATTAATGGTGCTGGATGGGTAGCACCTATTTCTGCTGGTAGTGGTAATGTTTTTGCAAACGGGTAATATGTGAATAAATAGTTGTTCATAGACAGGAGTTTTATTTTTATGGACAACTTTTCGTATTTTATGGGACGAGACGGATTCGTCTGGTGGATTGGTGTGGTTGAAGACCGAGACGATCCTGATTTGATTGGAAGAGTTCGTGTTAGATGCCTTGGATATCATACTCATGATTTGGAAGATATTGCAACTGACGACCTTCCTTGGGCCCATGTAATTCTTCCTCCTACTGCTCCATATGGGGCAATGCATAATTTGACACCTGGAATGTGGGTGATGGGTTTTTGGAAAGACCCACAATCTATGCAAGAACCTGTTGTCATTGGAGTTCTTCCAGGATTTCCTTCCAAGGGTGCAGATCCATCAAGAGGATTTTCAGACCCATATTCTGAAAGCACTTCTGATTCACAAAATTCAAAATATAAAATTAAACCTGATTATGGTCCATACCCTGTTCGTACTGAAGAACAGGACACTTCTCGCTTGGCAAGAGGAAAAACAGAACCTCATGAGGAGATTGCCGAACGTGATGGATTGGCAACATCAGGCGTGCCGACTGCATTAAGTCAACCAATCGTAAAAGTTGGCGAGGATCCTGCCAGTAAAGATTTTACTGGAGACTATTATGATGCAGTTAATGAAGCTTCAAGCACTTCATGGAATGAACCAAAGACTACAGATTTATCTTTAAAAGGACAAGATAAAGAGAACAAATATTATACAGAAAATGTTGAAATAAAAAAATCTGTAACAGGAAAAAATCCAGAGACATTAGAAGATAGAACACCTTCTATTCCAAGAAGAAATACTGAATATCCATATAATCGTGTGTATGAATCCGAATCAGGACATATTGTTGAAATAGATGATACACCATATGCTGAACGAATGTATAGAAAACATCGTACAGGAACTTTTCAAGAATGGGATGCTGATGGTAATGCTGTTACAAGAATAATAGGAAACAACTATACAATTGTTTGTGGAACCGATTTTGTAAATGTCAAAGGAGATGTGAATCTCACTATTGATTCAAATTGTAAAACTTACATTAAAGGTGACTGGGATATTCAAGTTGATGGAAATAAAACCGAAACTGTAAAAGGAAATGTTATTGAAACTTACACATCAACAGCAGACTTCACTCATGAGACAATTGTAACAGGAACAAGAACGGAAACAGTTTCCGAAAAGGTAACCGAAAATTATAAGAAAGAAAAGTCAGAAGAAGTTGGTGGGAATCTTACTGAAAATTATAAATCAAATCAAAATACAAAAGTTGGTTCAGTTAGAAAATTGCAATCAGGATCAGAAATTGATATGGATGCTGGAGTAATTAATCTGAATTAATAGGAGCTATATGGTAAAGGTAAGAAGAAAAAGAAGAAAAACATATATTGTAATTTTTCAAGATTTAGAAAATGAACAAAGATTTGGAGGATTGTTGCCTGCATATAAATTTGAGAATGCTGAATTTATGGCAACATGTTTAAACGGAATGATTATTGGAGAATTAGATATTGATGGTTCAGAAATGTATTATAAAGATAAAATAGAACAATTGAATCATTATACTTATAACGATACATGGTTGACTTAGTAATAAATATTAAAAAGGTTTAATAAAATGTCAACAGTAGTTTCAGGATCAAATCCATATATTGATGCTTCTTCAACTAATGAATCAGATAGAAGCGCACAGATATTTAAAGATTTAAATTTAAATTTTATCATACATCCATTAAGAAAAGATGTTTCTCAATTGACTGATGTAGAAGCAATCAAAAGAAGTATGAGAAATTTAATCTATATTAATGTAGAAGGAAAGTATGAAAAACCATTTCATCCAGAAATAGGGACTGGTATTCGTGATTCTCTTTTTGAGATTAATGATCCTTTTGCTAGAACAACTATTGAAAATAAGGTTAGATATACCATTGATAATTTTGAACCAAGAGTTGATTTGGTGAATGTTACTGTTGATACTGATTCTAATGAAAATGAAATAAAAATAAATTTAGAATTTTATATCAAAAATGTACCAACAGATTTAATAGAGTATGAAACAATACTAAAAAGAGTAAGATAAAATGGCAGAGAATCCACAAAGACTTCGAGTTACAGAATTAGATTTTGATAATATTAAAGATAATTTAAAAGCATATTTAAAAAATCAAGATGTTTTCACAGACTATAATTTTGAAGGATCTGGATTAAACATTTTGTTGGACACTCTTGCATACAATACACATTATTTGGCATACAATCTTAGCATGGCAATGAATGAATCATTTTTAGATAGTGCAATGCTTAGGTCATCAGTTGTATCTCAAGCAAAAACTATTGGGTATGTTCCAAGGTCTATTCGTTCAGCTGTTGCAACAGTAAATGTCATAATAAATGATCCAACATTAATTCAAGCAACCTTAGAAAAAGGTACTGCATTTAGAACAAGTATAGATGGTGCATCCTATTCTTTTATTAACATTTCTGATTATTCTTCTTCTAGAGAGAATGGTATTTTACAATTTTTGAATGTTCCAATTTATGAAGGTACATATGTAACAACTCAATATACAGTTGATTATACAAACCTCACACAAAGATATTTGATACCGGCAAATACTGATACAACTACAATCAGTGTTTCTATTCAAAATTCAAGTTCTGATACTGAACAAAGAAGTTATAGTTTTTCAGAAGATATTTCTGAATTGACAGATTTGAGCGAAAAATATTTTTTACAAGAAGTTGAAAATGGTCAATTTGAAATATATTTTGGTGATGGAGTTCTTGGTAAAAAATTGGTAAATGGAAACATTGTAATTATAAAGGGTGTGGTCACGAATGGATTAAATGGTAACAATGCAAATTCTTTTACAATTCAAGGTAATGTTTCAGGAGCATCTAATTTAACAGTAAGAACTGTTGCTGCTGCTACTGGAGGTGATGTTGCTGAATCAATTGAATCCATAAAGTTTTTTGCACCATTAGGTTATTCAGCTCAAAATCGTGCAGTTACCGCATACGATTATAAAGCATTAATTCCTAAAGTTTATCCGAATGCACAATCAGTTCAAGTATGGGGAGGAGAAGAAAATGACCCTCCAAGATATGGAGCAATTTATATTGCTGTTAAACCATATAGTGGTATTTCATTGACAGAAACACAAAAACAAGTAATTGTTGATAGAATAAAAAAGTATTCTATTCTATCAACAACTCCTATTATTGTTAATCCGGAAATAGTTTCAGTTCTATTAAATGTTACGTTTAGGTATAATGAAAATCTTACAAACACAACTGTATCAGAACTAAACTCTATGGTGACTAAAAATATTTTAGATTATGGATTGAATGATTTGGAAAGATTTAATAGAATGTTCAGGCATTCTGAATTGACAAAGATTATTGATAATACTCATACTTCTATTTTATCTAGTATTGTTAGAATGAATATATCAGCATCTTTTATTCCTTTCATCAATACAAGTCAGCAATATATTATCAATTTTCGTAATGCTTTGTATCATCCACATACAGGTCATGAGCCTATTATAAAAACAACTTCTTTTAAAATTTCCGGATCAGATTTAGACCATTATTTAAATGATGATGGAAACGGTAATATTAGACTCTATAATCAAGTTGGCACAACAATTACATATGTGAATAATTTAATTGGAACTATAGAATATTCTACTGGAAAGATAACATTGAATAATCTTAATGTTACTTCTGTAGGAAATAATGACGGTACAATAAGAATTTTTACAATTCCAAGTTCTTATGATATTATTCCTGTAAAGCAACAAATTGTGACAGTTGATATTGCAAATCTTACTGTAACAGGATTAACAGATAATTTTGAAAAGAGCACTGCTCAGAGATCACAAATAGGATTATTTAGTTTGTTTAATATTGTTGAAGGTGATAAATTTATTAACATAGATAAGAACTTAAAAGATATAGTTAATGTGAATGCTTCATTTACCACATTAAGTAATAGTGGTGGATCGTATTATTAATCTAGGAAGTTAGATGCAAAATAAAAAAGAATTTTTAGAAAAAATATCGCCTATTTTAAAATTTCAACTTCCTGATTTTATTCAAGTTGACCATCCAATATATGTTGAATTTTTAAAAACATATTTTGAATATCTTGAATCTGCACAGTTATATGTAGAGGGTAAAAATCATTTTCTTAATCAAGAAACTAATACTGTAGCATTTATTCTTGATGAACAAGATCATAAAATAATACTAGAAACATCTTCATCAGTTTTTTTAAAAAATGAAACGATAATAGGGCAAACTTCAAATGCTTCTGCTAAAATTATTTTAAGTGATATTGATGATTCTAACAAACTTCATATTTATTCCAATCAGGCATTTTTAGTTGGTGAGGTAGTTGTTGGACAAACATCAGGTGCCACAGCTGTAATCACATCTTATCTTTCCAATCCTGTTCAGAATATTCAACAATTTTTATCATACACTGATATTGATCATACCTTAGATCAACTTGTAAATAGATTTCGTGATTTATTGTTAGAATCTTTTCCTGTTCAACTTGCTGATAATCTTGAACGAAAAACATTAATAAAAAATGTTCGGGATTTATATAATGTCAAAGGTACTGCTGAAGCGCATCAGATATTCTTTAGATCAGTGTTTGATGAACCATCAGAAATATTCTATCCAAGTGAAAGAATGTTACGAGCATCTGATGGCCAATGGTCAACAGATACTATTATGCGTGTGGTGGAAAATGATAATTCTGTATTTACAAATCTTGTTGGTCAAAAAATATACACATTGAATTCTGTTGGTGAAATTCAATCTAGCGCAATCATTTCCAATGTTATTAGATTCAGAGAAAAAGATTATGTAATTTCAGAATTGACATTAGATAGAGAATCTATTGTAGGAACATTTACTGCTGAAGAAACAATTTTTGGAATTGACCCCACAATAGATTTGCAAATTAGTGCGGTTGTTAAAAATATTGTTACTAATATTGAAATAACCGATCCAGGATTTTATTATTCTGAGAATGATATTGTTACGGTAGAAAAAATTGGAAATGAAACTTCTACTGCCTTAATAAAAGATGTTGGTACTGGAATTGTTGATGAAATTTTAATACTTGATGGTGGGCAAGGATATAGAGTTAATGAGAGAGTAATTTTTGATAATTTAAATACAAATGGTGTAGGTGCAGAAGGTAAAATTGCAATTGTTGGTGGTTCTTTTCTTTTAGAAGATGCTACGGAGACAGACCTTGATAGTACAGATTATTCTCTTCTTTTAGATAATAATGGTGATTTTATTCTTTTTGAAGACGGTGATTTTATAAAATTAGAATTGCCGAGAAATCAAAACAATAAGATTTTATCAGAAACAGCAGATGAAATAGTCATTGAAAACGAAAGAGCAGATGGTACAACAGGTGGTACATTTGTAGATATTGCTAATTATGATCCAATCGCAGCTGGTGCACCACATCCGCATTTTGATGCGATGGGTTATTGGTCAGTTGATATTGCTAATGAATCATATGAAATAAGAAAAATAAAATTATCCAATAATGGTATTGGTTATAAGTTTTTGCCAACTGCTTCTGTTCCTGCTACACTTTCAGATGGTTCATTTAATTCTAATGGAACAGATGCTGTTTTAATACCTTTATCTACATCAAGTCCTGGAGTTGGTAATGTAAGAAATATTCAAATCACTAATTTTGGATTGGAATATAATCTTATTCCAGAGGTAGTTTTACAAAGAAATATTATTGTTAAAGGTGTACAAGGAACATTTTTAAATGGTGATGAATTAACAAGTCATGTTGGAACAGTAATAAGTTATGATTCAACATACAGCATGTTGAAGATAAGAACCAGTCAAGATTTTTCTCCAGGCGATAGAATTGTTTCTGTTACTGGATCTGTTGCATTTGTACATTTTTCACATCCAGCAACAATTCGTGCAAATGTTGGCAGTATCGCACAGACATCTGGAAAGTATATTTCTGATAGAAGTAAAATATCTAATTCAACTATTAGGTTACAAGATAGCAATTATTATCAAGATTTTTCATATGTTGTAAAAGTAGCAAGATCAATTAATGATTGGAGAAATGCTGTAAAAAGATCAATTCATCCTGCTGGATGGAATTTGTTTGGTGAAGTTGTTATTGCTGATTTTGTTTCTGCATCAATTACAAGAATTACAAATAAGTTTTTGACTGGTTTGCCAAGCACAGAATTTTCACCTATTATATTTGGCATTTTATTTGGTAGAAGACTTGGCACAATTTATCAAGGTGAAGTCAGAGAAAATCCACAAAGGTCTGTAGTTTCAATAGATGATCTAAGAAAAGAAAGTATTCTTCTAGAAGATAATGGAAGAATCATTTTAGAAAATGAAACTGGATTTATTAGAAATGAGAAGAAGTTTAGGGAAGTTACATTAAGCAGTAGTGTAACAGTAAGAGCAAGAGATAATAGACCTGCAATTGCCAAGAAATATGGTCATTTATCAAATCTACCAATTTATGCTTTTGTCACACCAAGAATGGATAGTGATGAAGTTGCATCAAATTGGTATGGTATCAATAGAACAAAATCAATAACTGAATTAAATAAACACATTGTTGATGGTGAATATTATACAATTGGTCAATTTTCAAGTGTAAAGATTAATGAAGTTTCTGATACAGGATATCTTCTTTTTGATGAAGGACTGAGTGGTGATGGTGATAAAATTATTTTGGAAGATGGAACAGGTTATCTTAAAAATGAATTTATACATATTCCAGCAACAGCATATTCTAAGAATATAAATGTTCCTCCACCAGCTGAAGTTATACTTTCCAATGCACCAAGAGAATCATTAATTGATGCATATTCTGAAAACGAAGAGAATCAAGATTTCTGGACTGCAAAATTTAGTGAGATAGGAATCACATGGGATCGTACGGACTTTACATTTGATGATGGTGTGCTTACCAGCATAACAGTAAATCTTACATCATCAGTTGTCAAGTCAGGATTCACCAGAGGAATTTCTCTTGCCAATCTTCCAATCTATGCATTTGTGACTCCTAGAATGGATACAGATGATGTTGCATCAAATTGGTATGGTATCAATAGAACTATTTCTGATCCGAATGTGGTTGATGGTGAATATTACACAATTAGTCAATTTGCAAGATTTAAGATTAATGAAGTTGCAGTACCAGCAAATGTATTGCAAGAAAATAATGATTTGATCAATTTGGAAAGGGGTAGTCAAGATTTGACAGATTCCTTTGAAACTAATATAAATACTTTTGATTCTGATTTAACATTTGATTCTGGAACTGAATATGTTGGAAACGAAGATTATAAGATTCCAGAAAAAGCATATAGAAAAATTGTTAATGTTCCACCACCTGGTGAAATAGTATTGAAAACATCATAAAAAATTATATAAATATTTTAAAAGACATTTAGGAGAAAATAATGTCATATCAACCTATCGGCAGAGGTGCGACTGCTAATGATGGCACTGGTGATGATCTGAGAACTGGTGCACAGAAAATAAATGAAAACTTTGTAGAAATTTATACTGTTCTTGGTAATGGTACAGATTTAACTTCCGATACTGTTGTTTTGGCAGCAACAAATCAAACTCTTACAAATAAAACGATTGACACTGTAAATAACTCTGTAAGAATTGATTTGTCTGAATTGACTAGTTTTACAGGAACTTTAACTGAATTTAATAATGCATTGTCAGATGACAATTTTGTTTCTCTTTCTGGTTCCGAAACTCTCACGAACAAAACTATTACTGCAATTGACAACACACTTACGGTTTCCATAAATGATTTGTCTGATGTAATGACAAACGGCACGATGAATGCAATTGATCATGATCCATCTGATGGTCAAGTATTGTCATGGAATGAATCAATGGCGCACTGGATGCCTACCACATTGAATTTAGGTGCTCAAGAAATTAATGATTTGTCTGATGTAATGACTTCTGGCACAATGAATGCGATTGATCATACCCCAACTGATGGTCAAATTTTGACATGGGATTCTTCTATGAATCATTGGATGCCGAAAACTGCATCAGCAGGATTATTGAATATATCAGAAGATTCAGATCCAGAATTAGGTGGTGATTTAAATGTTGGAACTCATAGCATAATTAGTTCAGCAAATAATGATATTTCTATTCAACCTGGAACTGGCGGTGAAGTAGATTTTGGTTCTAATATTATTAAATTCTCAAACATGGTGAGCCAAGAATCTGATTTGTCAAATTATGATCCTTCTACTTATCATGGAATGTTGATTCATGTACATTCCACTGGTGCGATATATTATGCTCACAATGGTGCATGGAATAAATTGCTTACTGATGTTAGTAATGGTCCAGTTTTGAACTATGAAGCACCAACTGCAACCATGATTTTTACTACTAATGCTGCGAATGGATCATCCTATAGATTTTCTGGACCTGGAATTTTATCAACAACAGAAAATCCTAGTTTTGCAGTATATCGTGGGTTTACTTATATTTGGGATAATTCATCTTTTGATGATGGATTGGGTGGGGGACATCCTTTTGTGATAAAATTCTCATCATTGGGCACTGTTTATACAGAAGGAGTATCTTCACCTTCTACTGGTGTAACAAAATTTGTTGTTCCAATGTCACCACCAAATGCAGATGTTAATTTAGTTTATGAAAGTTCAAATGCATCAGCAATGTCTGGTAGCATAACTATTGTATAAAAAAATAAAGGCACTTTAAAATGGCAGCAATAATTACTGAAAAATTTAGATTACATAATGCAAAGCAATTTTTTGAATCTTTTAATGAAACTGGAGATAATACAAGTTCATCTTTAGATTCTACATATTACTTTTTTATTGGAAAAAGTTCATCTTTCATTGATGCAGACAATTATGGTGTGGAAAATTCGGTGAGTGATAATGTACCACCTGTTCCGCATGATGATGTTGCTTCTGAATCTTACACATGGGATTCAATGATAGCTGCAAAAAGAATTACTTCCTCTGATGTGACTTTTGCAATACCTAGAAGAAATTGGACAAATGATACAACATATGATATGTATGAGCACGATATTAGACCTGCTGCTGGAGTAGATACTGTTGGAAATTTAACATCAACTGGTGTTGATTCTCTTTGGTTTTCTAATTATTATTTTATAACATCAGAATATAAAGTTTATAAAATTTTAGAAAATACTGGAACCAATAGTGATTTTAAATATCTTGGTACTGAACCTACATCTACATCATACCTTCCATTTTTTTCTGATGGCGGTTATTTATTGAAATACATGTATACTCTTTCTGTGGAACAAATTGATAAATTTTTAACATCTGATTTTATTCCTGTCACAACAGATTCGGATGTTTCTGCTCAAGCAGTAGACGGCAGAATTCATGTTGTTCGTGTAACAGGAGGAACTGGTTATACTAATGGAACATATTATACATCAATCAAAGGTGATGGTAATGGTGCAGTTGTTAAGTTATTTGTTTCTGGTGGAACTATTCAACCTTTTGGTAGCGGTTCTACCAAAACAGAAGTATTGGACAGTGGAACTACAGTTTTAAATACTACAGGTGATGGCAGCACTTTAGCTTATACTTTATCAACATCAGTAACAAGTACAGATTTTGTACAAGTCATTGTCAATTCATTAAATATAGATTCATCTCAATATACTATTAATGGTACATCTTTAACATTTACTACTGCACCAGCAGTTGGCGAAACAATTGTTGTCACTCTTGGAAATAATGTTGGTTATACTTATGGCTATATTGATTTGACTGATGTATATTCCGATTCTTCTTTAACAACTCCTGCTAATATTGATCAATCTAATACTGGTGATGGCGGAAATGTTGATGCAGTTATTTCACCAAGAGGCGGACACGGATATGATGCAGTGGCTGAATTAGGTGGTCATTTTGTAATGATGAATGTTAAAATGACACAATCAGAGGGTGATGATTTTACAATTGCAAATGATTTTAGGCAATTGGGTATTGTTGTTGATCCTTATAATTGGGGAACAACAACTGCTGCAACTGAATCAACAAGAAGACAATCCTTTGCTATAAAATTTGGTGCTGCGCCAACTACTGATTTTATCATTGATGAAAAACTCACACAATCAGTTACTGGAGCAATAGGAAAGGTTGTTGATTGGGACTCTACAAATAATATTTTATATTACACACAAGAGCGGCATCCGAATTATGGAATAGATGCTAATAACAATTATGTAGCATTTAGTGGTGCAAATTTGATTACAGGAGCAGTTTCAAATGCATCTGAAACACCATCAGTAACAGCAACAGAAACTATCACACTTCCTGGAGGTAATGATATTATCTTCACTACTGGTTATTGTTCTCCGGAGTTGGAACCAGATTCAGGAAGTATAATTTATTTTGAAAATAGAAGACCTATTTCAAGAGCAGCTGATCAGACTGAAGATATAAAAATCACAATTGAATTTTGATGAATAAATATATCTATAATTTTATTAAGGTTAGATAACTAATGGCAGAAGTTAATTTTAATGTAATACCATATAATGATGATTTTGATCCAGATAAGAAATTTTACAGGGTTTTATTCAGACCTTCTTATGCGGTTCAAGCAAGAGAGTTGACGCAAATTCAGAGCATACTTCAAAATCAAATTAGAAGTATGGGTGAACATATCTTTAAAGATGGTTCGATGGTTATTCCTGGAACGCTTACCATTAATAAAGAATATGAGTATGTGAGATTACAAAGTTATTCAACAAGTTCTATTGAAGATTTAATCGGAACCAATGTAACAGGTTCCGACACAGGTATTCAAGCATTAATTATTAATGCTGTTGAAGCGGAAGATTCTGATCCAGCTACTATATTTGTTAGATATGAAACTCAATCTGATGATTTAGATTCTAATAATTTGTATATAAAAAGATTTAATCCTAATGAAACTCTTTCGGGAACTACATCAGGTGGAGTGGCAATCACTTGTCAAGTAGAAGAAACCCATTTAAATGAATTTATTCCAGTTGCTAATCAAGGTTCAAGTGTTCATATTGAAGAAGGAGTTTATTTTATAAATGGTTATTTCGTTAAAAATTCCGAACAAACACTAATTCTTGATAAGTATTTCAACTTTCCTTCATATCGTGTTGGATTTCAAATTCAACAATCTTTTATTAATTCATTTAATGATGATTCATTAAATGATAATGCCACAGGTTCTTCCAATTTAAATGCTCCTGGAGCTGATCGTTTTTCTATTTCAATTACATTAGTTAAAAAGAACATTAATAATTTTGATGATACTGATTTTGTTCAAATTGTTCAAGTTGAAAACGGTGTTCAAGAAAATATCATTAATAAAACAGAATATAATGTTTTAGAAGAAACACTTGCACGAAGAACATATGATGAATCTGGTAATTATGTTGTTAAGAATTTTGATATTGATATTCGTGAACATAAAAATGACGGTACAAATCGTGGAATTTATAAACCAGATTTTGATAACAAATATGAAATAATTTATACAGAAGACCAATCTGATGCTCTTCTAGCAGTGGGACTTTCACCTGGAAAGGCATATGTTGAGGGGTATGAGCACCGAACATTAAATCAAAAATTTATTACTGTATCAAAGGCAAGAGAGGTAGATACAGTTCAAAATTCTTTTATTAGACTAAATTTAGATAATAGTATTAATGTAACAAATTCACATGGCATTCCAGATTTAGGAAATGTAACAGGACAGACAGAAGCATTTAAAGAATTAATTTTATATAAAGCAACAACCGTTGAAAGAGGTGTTGCCAATACAGGAACTGTAAATGCACTAAATGAAATTGGAAGAGCAAAACCTAGATTTTATGAATATCAGAATGGAAATATTGGTGGTTCTATTTTATTTGATGGTGTTGGAAATGGTGGAGCATCATATACACTAAGTTCTTCTGCAACTGATGGTTCTAATCTTTCTGTAAAAGTTAATGGATCTCTCCAAACAGAAACAACAGATTTTTCGGTAAGCGGTACTACCATTACATTTGTTTCTTCACCTTCTAGTTCAGATACAATTGTTGTTAAACAACATACTGATGTTTATAAACTAGGTCTTTTTGATATTAAATTTTTCTCTCAATTAATTGTTGGCATTCCAACTATAGGAACACCTGGAACACCAAGTGCTGTTCCAGGTTATACCTATGCATTGAATATTGGTAAAACATTAACAGGTCAATCATCAGGCGCTACAGGAATTATTGAAGAAAATTCATCAGCTGACACTTCAGGTGGTATGTTTCTTTTATCTAACACTACAGGAACATTTGAAGTTGGTGAATCTGTTATTGATGCTGATGGTAATATTTTTGGTGTTACATCAGTTTCACAGTATTCAGTCAAAGATATTAGACAAATTTATATGGAAGGAAATGCTCCATATAGTGCTGATGTTGTATTGAATTCAGCAGGTGATGCAATTCTTTCCGGAACTGAATTTACTTGTCCTGTATATAAACTACCACAAAATGTAATTAAAACACTAAAAACAGAAATTAATCAAAATGTAGCTGATACTTCTCATAAAGTAAGAAGAATGTATGTTGGTACTGTTAATTCTAATGGAACAGTAAGTTTTAGTTCTGAAGCAAATGAAACATTTGATTCTTATTTAAGTGCTGATTATACGATGTCAATTATGTCTGCTGGAAATGGATCAACATCTGATGTTCCAGGTGATATAGTAGATTTATCAGATAAAATTACTATTGGCGGTACACCTTTTGGAAGACAAATTACTATAGATTTTGGATCAACTGATTTTAGTGGTGCTGTAGTAAAATTTATTGCCACAATATCTAGATCCGTAACAGAAGAAAAAAGCAAGAATTTAATCACTGGACAGACTATTTCTATATCGACAGTTTCGGATGATGATGCCTTTGAAAAAGCAACCAAATCAGTAATTAGTCTTGGAAAGGCAGATGTATACAGATTAAATTCTGTTTATATGTCATCCAATTTTTCTACTCCTGCTACAATTAATGAT
>Ga0075481_10000452_pt1 | contig 15319 bp, 12 predicted proteins | sample DEB08_DNA_11_FD_76337 | JGI IMG/M metagenome (GOLD analysis project Ga0075481, IMG submission 76337) | Aqueous microbial communities from the Delaware River and Bay under freshwater to marine salinity gradient to study organic matter... | ecosystem: Environmental > Aquatic > Marine > Coastal ... | reverse complement strand
CACGCTAAGTTACACGTTCTATCAAAACTAATTTCTAATGTTTTTGGAATAACATCCTCATATGGATCATTTTTTGAAATTGCAATGATGTCTTTTTCTTTGTATATTTGACTCTTATATACTCTATCAGAAATATTATCTCTACCAATATCTTCAATTTTCCAGCAGTATTCACATTCGGGTGGTCGTTCACCTTTGATCATACGCTCACGTTGTTTCTTTTTGTGTGCTGTATTATGCAACGCACTAGGATTAGTTTTAATTTCTTCCTTATCAATAGGATGAGGAATAGGCAAATGACAACTATGTGTCATGCCATGACCTAAATGGATAGTTGCATTAAGCCATTTAGCAGCACAGAAGCTAGGACTAACTGAGTCTAGTACTCTTTTACGCCAATCAAATAGTCCTTTACTCATAACGTTTTACACTCCCAATAAAAATCTTCCATTTCAGGAAATACTTCTAAGAAGTTCTTTCCTCTACGTTTGTCATGTTCATCAAAGAATGCAACGAAGTTTTTTCTTCCTTCAATAAGATCTTTTTCTTTAATGTGCTTAGGACTCTGCTGCATTACCCAATATATCCTTTGTAATCTATTAATCTCATAATCATACATTCCAATACCGCACAATGGAGGCCAATGACTATGTTCTTTATTTTGAAACATCCATGTTACTTGATCTTCAAGCATTTTTAAATATTTTTCATTCTGTACTATTAGTATTGATTGATGCGGTGGCCAACGTAAATAACTAACATCTAAACTTACTGCATGGCTTTTTGCAGGGTCAGTGTGATGTTTTTTACGCAAGTCTAACAAGTCTTTCATTAAATCTTGATAACTAGACAAACTTAATGAGTTGTATGTTGCCATATTTGTAATTTTACAATCTGGTATTTCTGTTAAAACTTTATCGCAGTTATCAATCCACTGGTTATAATCCATACCGTGTCTGATATACTCAGCACGTTTACCATAAGCTTCTGCACTAGTATAAATTTTAAAATCTTTGATTAAACCTTCACCTTGAATGCGTTTAGCCTTTTCTATCATCTTGTCAACTAAACCGTCTGGTACACAAAGATTGCTGTTTATGTTTAATTCTAAGTTAGGATTAGGGTTTTCAATAATATAATCTAAAACTTTGAAAGTATCCTTTGCCATCAACGGCTCGCCGCCAGTAATTCTAAATGTGTGTAAGTCTGGATACAACTTTGGCCACCACTTCCAAAACGCATCAACATAAGGATTTGGATCTTTATGCGGAATCGGTGTTTTACCGTTTTGTGCAATCCATTCTAAATTATTAAAATTATATGTAGTGCCAGTATACCCGCCGTGCTTTTGTATTTCTTGCATCCAAGTACTACTAATTTCAGGTGAACAGTATGTACACGCAAAGTTACAAGCATTTGAAAAACTAACTTCTACATAGCTAGGATTTGTATTTTCATCTGGAGAGCTCTTTGCAATAATATCTTTCTCAGGCCAAGCCCAATCTTCTGCACTTTTAGTTATTCTGTCACTAAATGTAGAGCCATCTGACGAGTCTTCTGCTGTCCAGCAATAGTCGCATTCTTCTGGACGTTCACCTTTGAGCATTTTAGCACGTTGTTGCTTTTTAAAACTAGTATTGTGTAGCGCACTAGGATCTACTTCAATTTCTTCTAAAGGTATTTTATGTGTTGCTGGGTGGTGGCAACTGTGCGTATGACCTGTTTGTAAGTGAAGTGTAACTTGCTTCCATTTGGCAAGGCACATAGAACAACTAATATTATTAAGTTCTTCTCTTACACTCTTATATCCGGTTAAAACGTCACCCATTATACGTCCTTTAGTTCTTCGATAAATCTTTGATTATCAGTTCTTGAAGGATTTTGATAAACTGATTTAAAAAATTTACTTTGTTTAGCGTTTAACGGCTGTTCTGCAATAGGAATATCTAAGTTAGTTAGGATTTTATTGCCTAAATCTTCAATGGAATCTTGTAGTCCTTCCATTGAAACCCTTGGTTCAACTTCGTCCCAAAGACTATTTAGGTATTTAAAGTCTCTTACTTGCACATAATCCCAATCTGTACACATTGTTTTATACAGACCTTCTCGTGCGCCATAGATTGCCCAAAGGCCATTGTCAACATCTGCACCTACCATAGACCAAATATATAACCAATGCAAACATCTCCAATGATTATCTTTAAACTCTTGGGGTGTAATTCTTACGCCGCGATCAGTAGCAAGTTTTACACCCTCTCTAAAACCTGCTCTCCATGCTTGTCCTGGTGTTTCATTATTAAATACGTCTGAATAAACACTATTCATTTGTATATACTGTGCATCCCAACAAAAATCTACTTGTGCATGTGCATTGTTAGGGTCAGCATTTTCATGTGTTCGCATATTTAACACATAATCAGTTGGCCAGCATTTAATACCACCGTTACCGTACATTAATCCATTTATTTCATTTCTTCCGCACCAGCTAATAACAGCATTTTGTAAATCAACATGTTCAGTAAAATCAATTTCTTGGTTTAGAAATTCTGCACGTATTCTGTTGTCGCCGTCAACTGTAATAAATCTATCTGTTTCACTTAATCTCGCACAGGCTTTGTGTGCAGCATCTGAGCCTTCTACTCCATGTACACGTTTAGCCCATGGTACTTTTTGACATAAGTCTGCATAGTTTTTTTCTGCGTTTGGCTCGTCATAAGACAAATAAATTATGTCATAATCAATGGGCTTAAATTTACTCATTTACTGTACCACCTCATGTGCATAGTGTTCAAAATATTTTGCTGTGTATATACTTACGTTAACTCCATCTAGTTCGCTGTCATATATGAAAGGTATAGTTTTTGGCTTTGCCCAAAGTAATTCTTCTGCATTTATTTCCAAAGTTCTATAAAGAATATTAGGATCATATTTTTCTGTTACACTAAAGTATAGTTTGTCATTAATAGAATAACCACTAGTGTTTAAAAATGCTTTAGTATAAGGATTAAGTATAATTGTCCAGCATTTATCAATAAAGTTTTGTTGGATAATAACGTCATAATCCTTATTAGTCTTATAATTATAAATCCTTGTACCTACTAGTACTAATTGTCCATTTTCTAAAGAGTCCTTACTTACTACAGTATGTCCAGTCTCGTAAAACAAAGTTTTCTTATTTAATGAATCAAATTTTAAAAGTTCTTTTGAGTCCCAAACAATCAAATGTCTATTAGATTCTCTCCAAAAAGAAGTTTCTTGTTGTTTTTCAAATTGTTCAGAAGCATATCTAATACTAAAAATTTTATTATTACTCAATACAATCATACCTGATTGTAGATCCTTAGGGTCAATAACTTTTAAGTACTTGTTTTCATCAGCATATAAAATAACATCTTCTACGATAATTTCACAATTTGCTTTTCTAAATTTAGTTTCTGCTTTTTGATCTTTTTTGATTCTATAAACTGTTTCTTGATGCCAAACATGTTGACCTTCTGTATGCGGTAGTTCGTCATACCAAACATCAACATGTACACCTTCATATTCGGGCTGCATTGTTAAAAATTGTAAATCATGTGTAACTGTTGACATATCTGTTAATAGTACATCTTTTACAAAAAGCTCTGCGTTACCAAATATTTGACCTTCATCGTTATCTTCTAAAAGTTTGTAAACATTATTTTCATAAAATACTATTTGATCTTTTACATATTCGCCTTCAATTGCCCATATATAAACATCAACACCGTCATATGCTGGTTCGAGCGAACTATGTCCATCGTTATAGTTTTTTATTAATGGTAATTCGTAACATAGTGTTGATGCAATTTTATTTTGATCTTCATATGTTTTACGTTTTAATTTTCTATCTTTGAGTGAAACATCATATGCAATAATATACTCATCAAGCCTAAACTCTCCTTGAAGTAACGGTTTTGCTTCATCTTGAGTGACTGTTAATACTTCGTATTCGTCTGAATCGTATTTTCTATTACTAACTTTTTTAACTGATCCAGTTTCTTTTTCATAATAGATATATGCATCATTTGAAACAGCTTCTACTTTTAATTTTCTTAATAAACTTGCTAGTTCAGACATTTACTAAACTCCTATAACGCTCAACTACTGGAGTCTTTTCTAAAAAACTATTTTCTGTATAGTGCAATATGCCATTTTGTAAAAAATTTCCTATTTTAATACTGCAATCTTTTGAAATATAAAATCCAACTTTATCTAGCCACGAAGCTTCTATTTCTTTCCAGTCTTGACAGTGTGCTTTCATGTGTACAAATGTAGGTATTGATGAAATACTATTAGTAATTTCATCTTCACAATCTAAAATTTTTGCAACAATTGCCGCACATACATCTATACTAACTTGTTGCGGCCGAGACTGTGGCATTAATTGTTGTTCGTAAAACGTTTCCCAATTGTTAACCACTAACTCTAACCATGCATAAAAGTCTTGTGCAAACTCACATTTTTTGAAATAGTGAAATCCGCTAAACAAATTAGGAAGATTGCTATCAATAAACGTTCTTCTATAAAATTGTGTATTTGCAGAAGTTCCTCTATATGTTAACACATTGTTAGTAAAAAATAATTCATAGTTTGATAAAAAATCCCACCATACATCTATATTTTGTAATACTAACATATCTGTGTCCATTACGATAGTTTCATCGTAAGGACTAGCATGATACAATTTCCAACGGTTTTCTACTTTCCAGTCACTATCTTCAGCATGATCTCCGTAAGGAATTGGAATAATTTGATCAAATACATTTGGGTTTGATACTTCATCGTTTGTAACTAAACTAATTTTTGTATCAGGATTATGTACTAGCAAACTCATTGCTAATAAAATTGCTTGATCTACATAATTATCTGTTTCATTATTTTGAGCTAATACAACTATTCCTCTATTCATTTGCTAACTCCATATCAATCATCCGTGTTAAACTAAACTTATTCATAACATGAACCGTTAGTCCTTTTGTTCGTACTGTAGTATATTCGCCTAAGTAGTTTTCCTTGCCTACAAGAAACATCATTTCATCGTCATCTAATTGCCAAAGTATATCTAAGTCGGCAGTATAAAACATTGTGCCAGGTAACTCTTTAGCAAAACTGCCTAGCTGAAATCCATTCATTATATGAATAGCGATGCTAAATGCAAAGTCATTTCTAAAAAGATGTGACTTAACTTGATATGTTCTTCTATAATGATGCCACTCGTCCTCGATGTGCTTAACTAAATCAAAAAACTTTTTATTAGTTTCTGTTTTTTTAAAAAACACAACAGTTGCCCAATAAAAATCAACACTAACATCGTCAATTTTTTGAAACTCGTCTTCATTTCTAGCTTGAGAAATATCACTTGATTTTTTGTATATCATAAAGTCTGCATCAGATTCAAATACTGATGCTAGTAAATTATTAGATATAATGTAATCAGTATCTAATAGTAGTGTTTCATCATACGGAGATAATTCATATGCACTTGCACGATTTGCATTTTTAAATCCGCCCTTCTTTTTTGACATTGCACCGTCATAGAAGTAGCGTAGATTACGTTCGTCAGTATAATCTAATTTTATAACCTTATCAAAATCATCAGTACCATACGTTTCTTCTAAATATACAGGACTGTCTGTTGCAAGAGAAACAGGGACATTTAAATATTTTTTAATTCTTTTTGCTAGAAAAACTGCCTGTTTTACATAATCTAGTTGACCATTGTTTTTAGCAAAAAGAAAAACACCTTTACTCTTGCTCATATTCGACTAACTTTTCTACACTTCTATTTTTCTTTAATGAAATATATCCTGCATGATAGGAGTTGGCTGTTTCAAAATATTGCGCAAGTATTTTTCCGTAAAAGTCTTCAATATTTTCAATTAATGCAGGATTACCATGGTCGTCAATTAGTACTATACTATCTTGGTCTGCATCGTCCATTGCTTTACAAAAATTAATTAATTCTTTAGTAATTGTAAATTGAGATCCAGCATAAAAGTACAGCAACCCTTCTTCAAATTTTTCTCGAAGTAATCTTTTTTGGTTGTTTAGTGTGATCATGTAATTTGAAAAATCTAATGCTTTTTCAAGACGTTCGTCCATAGTAATACTCCTAATGATATTATATTAGTATATAACAGTTTTTTGGAGTTGTCAAGCTAATAGTGACTATAAAGGAGAAATAGTTGCGCCAACTGGCAACGCTTCTTGGTAAACAACAGTATCGTATACTGTTCCATTGATGTTTACTGAACCAGTAGGTGCAGCAAGCAATATTGAACTTTCAAAATCGCCTAAAACACTTTCATCAATACCGTATGTAGGATCGTTGGGCTGTCCATCAACAAATGTTACTTTAAATTGTATTACGTTTTGGCTTATTTCTCTAACATATATTTCATAATCATTTCTAGCATATAATGCGCCGCCGCTTTTAGAGTAGCAAAGCCTATATGCGCTATTTAATTGGTAATTTCCTACAGGATATCCTGTTCCTACACCAGAATTGCTATATGTTGAATTTGCAGCAAATGAAATTTGCCCCATATTATTTAGAATTGTTTGCCAATCAACTGTTTTTGCTTGACTGCCTGTATATTCAACGCTTGCTTGACATCTTATTTGTCCGCCTGAGTTAAAAAAATGTCGCCTTGCTGCGGCGTTGGTGAATTCTACTGTAAAAATATGACTAATTGATCCTTGCCACGGTCCTGAAATTCCATCTCGTACACTTGACATGTCATCACCATTAGCATCTACAAATCCTGTAATTGCTAGTTGAGAAGTATCAACTAAAAATTTATCAGTTTCAAGATTTGTTGCTAAATTTTCTAATCCGGTAATATATGCTTCTTCAATTTTGTCAGCAGTTGCAGGATTAGCTTCGTAATCTCCTATAACAAAATCATCAATAGAATAAGCAGATCCTACTTGATGGTATCTAGCACGTACAATATCAACATATAAATCTTCGTAGTCTTGTGCTTGAATTTTGTCAGCATCAACTGGGTCAGTAACTGCTGCTATTCCAATTACTGAATTTGATGTAATACCTTGTCCGTAACCAAATTGAGGAGCAGATATCGTAGAAGCCCCAAGAACGGTGTTTACCCGCGCTCTTAAATTATTATATCTACTGGCTTGTACAACTGTTGGCATGCATTATCTCTCATTTTTAGTATTTAGTTAGAAATTACAACAGAGATAATGTTATGAAAGTGTAACACTATTAAAATATGTTGGAGCAGCAACAGCAACATCACCTGTTGCTCTGTAATGCTGAATTGTGCTACGTAAAATTCCGTCTACGTTATTATCAATTACATTATCTACTGCCAAATCATTAAATTCAATTCTAAAAATAATACGTGTGTCGATGTCTGATCTTACTTTAACAGTATATGTATTAGCTGCATATATTCCTGAACCTGTTCCTGAACCAACTTTGTTGTAAACATTTTGATAATTACTGGTTAAATCAAAGTTACCAACTGACGTTCCGCCGCCGGCTGTCGACGATGTAGTATTTGAACCAAATCTAATAGTACCTGTACTTGTACATAACGCTGACCAATCTAATCCTTTAGGAGTTCCTGCACTAGTGTTTGCTGATGAAATTCGTATTTCACCGCCTGTATTAAAGAAATAACGTCTTTCATCAGCACTGCTAAATGTAGCAATAAACTCATGATAAATTAAACCGTTCCATGTTGACGATCTAACTGAACTAATACCTGTTTCTAATGTTGCTTGACTTGAATCAACTAGTGCTTTGTCGCTTTCAACGGTTGACATAAGTGATTCAAAGTCTGCTAAACCTTTTTTAGCACCATCTGGATCTGCCGAGGTTACACCATCATCATCTACAAAAAAACTTTCATCTTCGGCAATTACGTTTAAATTTTGTACAACTTGTGCGATTGACAAGTCTCCCGGACCTACTTGGTGTACTCTAGCTTTAAGAATGTCTGTATATATAGCGTTTAAGTCATTTGCTGTTGCGGTTGTATCATTTGCCACTTGCGCACTCGATAATGATTGTCCGTATCCATTTTGTCCGGAGCCGGCTCCTAAAATAAGTTCTATACGAGATTGTAAGTTGTTAATTCTTGCTGCTGTAATAGTGTCGCCGACGGCCATTTTTATTGTTCCTTATACTTTGAGTACACATTCAATTAGCTTTTCACCCTCGTCGCTGCTACCTTCTAAGGCAATACCTACTAACGAACCGCCGTTTATTGCAGTCCCTGCACATCCGTTATCGTTGACATATACTGCATCGCCCTTATTTACAGAACCAACAATACGTACTGGTAGTCGGCCTTTTAAGCCAATGTACTGGCCATCTGCATCGCTATTCATCATTAGTGCAGGATCAGTTGAAACTACACCAATTGCTATGCAACCTGAATTAACTGGTTGTACTTCTGCCTCGCCTCTGCCAACACAAACTACTGTGCCAGGAGCAAGTTCTTCTGCTGTAGAATATTTTTCTGCCAAGTCAGCATAACGTGCTGTAGTTGCTGTACCTTGGAATAAGTTTGCTGCAATGTTTCCTGTAGCATCTCTAACTGCAACTGTATTATTTGATGCACTAACACTCGAAGTGCGGAAATCACTTCCTACTCTCAGTGCAGTAGCAGTTGATGCTTCGCCTGTAAAATTTGCTGCATAAACATTAGACCAGCCTAAACTTGCTGATCCTAATGAAAATGTATTATCCGCTGCTGGTACTACTGTACTATCGTTTATTGTTGCTACGTGTGTAAGTGTTCCGCCAGATGTAGTAACTTTAAATTTAATGCTACTATTGTTAGTTACATTTTGAATAACACCATCATAACCGTTATCATCAATTTTAATATGTAAATCATTTGAATCGCCGACTAATAAACCTGCATCTGGTAATTCTAAACCTTGTGTAAACTGAATGTTTCCATCTGAAGTTTGAATAAAGTTACTTGCATCAATGCCGCCCAATTTTAATGCGTTCGATGCTGTACCCCAGAAATAATGATCTGTACTTGTAACTCCACCTGTTGCTGTTTTAGTATTTTTTAGTGTAATACCTTTTCTTAATCTATCATAGCCTTGTCCTTTTACAACAGTTTCACTTGAGTTTAAATCAAACTCGTGCGGGCTAATAACAAATATAATTTCATCTTCAATTGTAGCAGTAATAATACTTTTTGTTCCGCCTTGAGCATCCACAACTTCTCGGCTTTGCATTTGGGTTACACCTTCGCCTGCGTTTTGTGGACCAATTAAAATAAAACTTACACCATTAAATACGTAAAGTTGATCGTTTGCACTATCCCACCAAAAATCACCTGTTGCTAATCCTGTAGGTTCTGTTGCACCAATTTCAGCGCCGCCAGTTGTGCGCCATTTTGTTCCGTCAAAGAACTTTAATTTACTTGAACCGCTATCAAACCAAACTTGACCGCTTAATGGTCTTGCTGGTTCATTAGCTCCGCTAAAGTTTTCTAGCAAAAATAGGAAATTTTCATTTTGAATTTCACCATATCCTGCATAGTTTTTACCTATGAATTTAAGGTCAGTTGTTTGATCAACTGTGCCGTCCTCCACTGTTGTTAACAGTGTATTGTTATATCTATCAATTGAATAAGCCATTCTTGTGTAACCCCTAATAGTGCTATTATATTATTTATCGTTTTTACGGATAGTTGGATGTCGGCTGGTCAATTACCCAAGCTGTTCCATTTGATATATACTGCATTAATGCTCTAGCTGGTGACAGAATAACTGTACCACTAGCACCTTCAGCAGCAAATGTAACACTTTGTACAACTGATTCATTTTGTGTTCCATTAGAATCAACAGGAATAAATGAAATATTCTTTGCTGATTCTACATCAACCCCTTCTACCGTAGCCCCTGCATATGATGTTGTATGTATGCGAGCAATTTTTCCGTTATTATTTGCATTAGCAGGATATAAATCTCCTAGATAAGCAGCAACATTGTTTTCTAATGTTGCTCCTACACCTAAACCAGTAATGTCCATACTAAATGCTATTACTTCAGTAGATATTTGTGTATCTACATAATTTTTTGTTGCAGCATCTTGTGCAGCAGTTGGGTCAGCCATGCCAGTAATTTTTTGGCTGTCAGTAATATTAATGTCACCGGATGCTGTTATAGAAATACCCGACGTTGATGCTAAGATCATATCGTTAGTTGAGCTAATAGTTTTACTATTAATATTAATTTCATCAACTTGTAATACTGTAAGTGTACCAATTTGGTCTAAATCTAGTGCTTTTGTAACATTTACAAGTGTATCATCTGTAAGTTTATCTACGCCGCCGATTTTGTATGCTTTAGTTGTATCGCTAACATCAATATTAACATTAGATGTCCATGCATTTGCTGTTGTTTGCCATGTCCATAATTTTTGACCTACATCACTTGTATCTAATACAAAGCCGGCATTGTTAGCATTAGCACCCGTTAGTGTTGTTCCGTCTGCTGTCTTAGCAATTTCAATGTTTTTATCTTCTACTCGTAATGTAGCAACATCAACACTTGTTGTATCGCCTTCAATTACCATATTACCTGTAACTCTTAAATCACCTTGAATATCAAATGTATATTCAGGTAGTCTAAAATCGCCAGCATCTGTTCTATTGAAAATACCTACTCTAGCTGTACTTGCATCTACATATATTGCATCAACACTAACAGAACCAAATGCTGTTGATTTTACACGCATACTAATATCGTGGTCAGTTAGCTGATTTTCAAAATAAAATCTTGGACCAACAACTTTTTGCACATGGTTTTGTCCAAGTCCAATTGTTAATCCACCTGAGTTTTGTATGGTTAATGTACCAACTGTAACTCCGTCAGTTGTAGAAGGTAAAAACGAGTCAGCTGTTCTAACTTGGCCGCTAGATGTAACTAGAGCATTTGCAGATTCTACTGTACCTTTCCATTTAAAATTACCAGGATCAATTAAATTAAATCCTGGATAAATTATCCCATCTGGGTTATCTGCTGTAACAAGTCCTGTAATTCTTTGTGCATAGGTTGGCGTAAATTGAATGTTACTAATTACTGCTGATAAAGTGCCGCCAATATATAGATTAGCAACTGTACGTGATCTACTTTGTGTATCAAGTATACTTTCAATTTGAAAGCCACTAACTCCTTGGTTTTTTGTATATAACGGACCTACTAAAATTAAGTCGGAGCCGTCGTAGGCATGCATTTGGTTGTTTTCATTATCAATCCATAAATCTCCTGCAACCATTTGAGGCCTTGTATCATCTACAAAAGGACCGCCTGACGATTTCCATGCATTACCGTCATAAACTTTTAATCTTGATTCTGCACTATCCCACCAAGTTTGGCCTTGTAACGGATTACTCGGTGCAGCAGTATTACTAAAATTTTCAAGTAACTTAATAAAGTTTTCATTAAAGTATTCACCGTAGCCACTATAGTTTCTACCAACTAAAACAAGATTAGTACTATTTGTATCAATCTGTCCGTCAATTAAATCTGTAAGTAATGTTCCGTTTGTTTTGTTTAGTTGATAACTCATTTATTATTGCCCCGTATAAATTATATAATTCACTGCTAAGAACGGGTTCATAACATCAAGTGGATCGCCAACTGACGATTCAGTTTTTATGCCGCCGCTTGAAGCGATACCTTGTGTTCCGCCTAGTCCAGGTTCTATTGGAAGTTCAATAGCATTGTCGTCAACAGGTTCGCCTGCGCCAACTCGTATACCATAGAACTGTGTTCCTGATTCACCTTCTAGATCGTGTTCGTGTTCTGGTAAGTTATTAGTAGTAATTGTTTTAGATTCAGTCCCTGCGTTCCCGCCAATTGCATCTGCAGCAATATCTGTAACACGATTAGCACTTGGGCCGCCCATGTTATCAAGTCCCATTGCAAATCTACCTCTTAAATCAGGAAGTGCAAAAGAACTAACTCCGTTGTTGTTTAACAATGACGGATCTTTAAAGTTGTATTGTATTGCTAACCACAATTCATTATAGTCTGATTTTAAAACTTCTGTGCCGTCGCATAATAACCAACCTGCTGGTGCTTCTTCACCGCCGTATGGCATGATTGCGCCTGGGGGTACTAACGGAATATCTTTTAAGAAATTACGTTTAGATATTTTATATGCACCTGTAACGCCAGTAGTTCTGTTTATTAATAGTTCGTCTGCATTTTCTGCCGCAAAAACTGTTTCTTTATTACTAACAAAACTATTTGCAATGCTTATATTAAACGTTTTTGTACTTCCGCCTGTTTGTCCATCAAATTCAAAACTAGTAGGATTTACATCTCCAGCAACTGCAAAGGTTGTTGCACTTGCTAGTCTATCTGCTGAGCCAGCTCTTCCTGAAACTGTACCACTTACGTTACCTTGAATATTTCCATAGAATGTAGTAGCATAAATTTGGTCATACTTATTATTGACAGTACCAATATTTCTAACACTTGGAGAATCAGGAACAATGTTTCCTGTATATAGAATTCCACCTATATCTACATCGCCACCAATATAGGCGTTCAGTGCAACACCTAAACCACCTGTTGTAACAATACTACCAGTTCCTACTGATGTTGAATTTAAAGGATTAACAACACTTAAAACTCCAGTGCCCGGTTCACCTGTTTTAGGAGAAATTTTAGCATTACCTTTAAGATCAAATGCCTCTTCTGGCGCTGATGTGTTTACACCAATATTGCCTGAACTATTAATACTTAATACAGTAGGTGTTAAATTACCTTCACGTAATCTAAAGTCAATACTTGAACCGCTAGTATTATGTTGTATAATGCCAGTTTCACCGTCAATACCTAAACTTAGTTGACCGCCTGTACCAATTTTAATGCCATCGTTGTTTTTAATACTTAATTGGAAGTCTGTTGTACTTGCTGCATTACCTCTTAGGAAATTACTTGCAGGTATTATGTCGCCGCCAACAATTAAGTTTTCTGCTTTTTCTGAAATACCATAAAACTTTAATGTTTGTAATCCTACAATTGCTTCATTTGCAAGATTTATTCCTGGTTGTATTCCTTGTCTAAATCCTGTAATAGATGTCTTAGGTGTAAATGCTTGACTACTAACAATAGCAACCGGCTTATCTTTTACTTTAATTGATAACACACTATAAGTAACATCGTCTGTACCAACTATAGACTGTGCTGCTGCGCCTGTTAATAATCCGTCACTAAAGTCTGGTCCAACTAGTACCCAAGTACTACCGGTAAACAAATATAATTGCTGACTTTCTGTGTTTACCCACAGGTCTCCTGCATTTGAATTTGCAACTGCCGGTTCTGCACTTGCTTTTTTAAGGCCGCCACTAGCAACCCAATTAGTACCGTCATAAACTTTTAGCTGATCTACGTTTTGTGTAGTGTCATACCAAAGTTGTCCTTCTACAGGTTTTGCTGGAGCATTAGGACTTGCAAAGTTTTCTAATAAGTGTAATAAGTCTTCTGCAATTGCTTGACCGTATGCTGTTGTGTTACGGCCCGGTAGCATTAAACTTGTTTCATCATTTAATGTATTATCTTCAACAATAATCGAACCTTTGTTAACTATGTCAGTGTAATTTACTGTATATGGCATCTATATACTCCCTTTACCCTGCCAAACTCTGTATGCGAACAGTATAATCAATTTGAACTAATCTGTTCAAACTTTTTTGTACTGGGTGGAAAACAACATGGGTTATTAATCTTCCTTCGCCGGTTGTGCTGTAGCTGCGCAATCCTAATTCATCGAATACATAAGGACTATCGCTTGCTGCGGCAGTGTCAAACGCATCTTGGCCGTTTGGTTCTCCATAATCAAGCAAACAAGTTACAATAATATCAGTATAATTTGTCCCTGCAACATGCCTAGTTTCTAATTTATTCCTAGCAGGGTCTGTATTGTTTACACTTCTATCGTCGACAACCTTTGAATATGTTTCATTATACAAACCTGCATTAGTACCTGTGCTGTTTGGTGTTAGATATGTGATTACCCCAGTAGGATCAACGCTCGTGCCACCGTTACCAAGGCTTAATTTGTTAATAAATCCTTGTCCTGAATTGCTTAGACTTTCTGCAAGTGCAATACTCATATTTTCATAGTGAATTGCATTACGTTTGTCAACGTAAACTTTTTTAGATTCAGGATCATGTATTTTAATGTGTCCTTGCACTACTACTCCATTTGTATCTTTCATGTTGTCGCTCATTTAATTTTCCTATACTGTATTTATTCAGGTAGCTCTGTTGTGCCGGCACGTAAGAATCTAGATATTGCATTTTTTGAATCACCTAATGATACACCCGACTCTGTCCAGCTTTTTCCTTGTTTTTTCACTACTGTTACTGCTGTTCCTTCTGCAGGCGCATTAGTAAGTATTAACGCATTTGCACTAATAGTAAAATCAATCGAATGTGTAACATCGCCTTCTGGACTATCAAGTGCTATTGTTGGATCAAATACCTCCAACGTATTTTTTCTTTGTCTAATTCCGCCAACAAATACTTCAACTTCATTAACCGAATCAACTGTAAATGGTATAGCAAACGTTGTTTGCGCACCGTCAACTTCTTCTCTAAACGTATGTGTCATTGTAGCATCTGTGTACGGAACAGTTTTACTTACGTTTTGATCAAATACCTTTGATCCTGCTGCATGTAAGTTTTTAACTCCTGTTCCTAGCGTTCCTCTGCGTAATTGACGTAATATATTACCTTCTTTTACAAAATATTCAATACGTTCGCCGTCAATAAAAACAATACCTGGTAAATTTTGAGGCTTATTTGGTTCTGACAACATACTTGCATCTTCTACTTCAATTCTTAAATCATAATAATTTAACGGATTTGCTAATTTAGTAGCCGGTGCATCTAAACGCTTAAAGTGTGTTCTATTTAACATATCTTTAAACTGTCTAAATGCAAATTTAGGCTTACTTACAGGAGAAGTAAAATGTATAACATCAATTTTATCGTTAGTTGACGGTTGTCTAATTAATCTTACTTTCATACCGTCATTAGTAACATAGTAATCAACACTAGGTGTTAACAATTCGTTATTTACAGATACCCAAACATACTGTGCATCAGGAGCAGGCGAGCGTAAACTAATTTCACCAGTTGTTAATCTAATATAATTTACATAATCTAATTCATCTGGAGACATTAGTTTTCTAGATACAACATCATAGTTAATTCTATCAATGTCAATTATATTGTGATTAGAGAATTGGAATATTTCAATAGTATCATCCAATGCAGGGGG
>Ga0075481_10000444_pt1 | contig 15498 bp, 10 predicted proteins | sample DEB08_DNA_11_FD_76337 | JGI IMG/M metagenome (GOLD analysis project Ga0075481, IMG submission 76337) | Aqueous microbial communities from the Delaware River and Bay under freshwater to marine salinity gradient to study organic matter... | ecosystem: Environmental > Aquatic > Marine > Coastal ... | reverse complement strand
CTGCCGCCGGTTGTAGTACAGGGCCGAATGATATTATTGCCCAAGCGAATACCAGCATCATTGCCACTTGGCGATGCTAAGAAAACATCAGTGCCAACAGCACCAATACTCCCCACAGTGGTGCCGTCTTTGCGAAAGGCGGCAATGTCTCCGTCACTATCCATCCGGTTGATATCGAGTGATACGTTGCCGCTGCGTGCTGCACGGAAAACACCGTCTGGGCTGATTGCCACACCAGCATCGCCACTTGCGCCGTTGTTAGATGGCACAGTGTCAGTAGTGCCAATCATCACATTTTCACTGCTATCAATCGTGATGGCGATTGCATCAGCGTTGTCGTCAATGCCGGGTGATGTAAATGCGCCACTCACAGTGATAGGACCAGCAAATGTGCCGCCATTCGTCTTGGAAACCATGTCTGCCGTGGTAAATGACTTGAACGCATAGATGTTTATCAGGTCGCCGGTAGCAGCGCCGGAAGCCAACACAACGCTGGTGCCGTTTGTAGCTGTAAAGTCTGATGGATCAAGAACGACGCCGTTCATTACCACTTGCAGATTGTCTACCGTGTAGGACAGCGTGGCACTGTTATCATCAGAGCCGCTAAATGTGGTGTCGCCGTTACTGGCTGTGTATTCGTACAGTATCAAGCTGACATTGCCAGCAGATGTAGCTGCGATCCAGTTTGCGCCGTCATAGACCCGCATTTCGTTGGCGGTGCTATTAAAATATAATGCACCAGAAACTAGGGCATTTCCGTCATTGTCCTGAGATGGATTGGATGATTTAGGTCCAAGATACCTGTCATCAAAACTATCAAAACTAGATGCCGCAGCAGCCGCACTTGAAGCAGCAGCAGTCTGTGATGCAGCAGCAGCCGTGGCAGAAGATGCCGATGCGGTTGCACTTGTTGCAGAAGCAGTCGCAGAAGTTGCACTAGCCGTAGCAGATGTCGCCGCCTCTCCAGCTTTCGTGGTCGATGTTGTAGCCTGTGTGGTGGCTGTACTTGCCTGAGTAGTGGCCGTTGTGGCAGACGCCGCAGCAGCCGTAGCCGATGATGCCGCTTCTGATGCCTTTGTAGTGGCAGTTGAAGCATTTGCAGCCGCACCTTGGATGGCACTAATGTTTGTTGCGTTGGTGTTTACAGAGGAGATATTGGATGCAACTGTGCCAATGTCAGAAGCATCACCAGCCACAGCAGTAACATTGCTGCTAATTCCTGCCACCGTAGTCACGTTGCTGCTTATTCCTGCAACCGTGGTTACATTGGCCTTAATAGCAGCAAGGCCAGAGATGGCATCTGTAGCTGTCGTGCCGTCCTCAATGTCAGCAAGTGCTGCAATGTCTGCTGCTGTAGCAGATACAGTCTGCACATCAGATGTACTAGGCCCAGCTTCAACAGCGCCAGTAGAGGCGTTGAATGCCAGTGTCTTGCCCTTGCGTGTGTTTACATCAGGCAGCACCAAAGATACCGCTGTATCAAAGTCAGTAAGCTGTAGTGCGCGTGATGCCTTGTCATCAAGGTCAGCAGCAATAGCAACCAGCTTATCAAGCTCAGTGTTTAGTGAGCCAATCTGAAACGACCCAGATGCAGGAAAGTCAGTAGTTCTTTTGAGATCGATGTCTCGTGTGATAACAACCGTGCTGCCACCAGTAGCCCCAGTAACACTCATTGTTACCGTGCCAGTTGATCCATCGCCCCCTGATACTGTGTAATGAGTAGTAATTGTTTTAAGTGTGCCATCAACATACACGTTTAGATCCGCAGCATCGAAAAACTCGAACGATACGGTGAAGGAGGTCTGTGTTGCCCCCTGTGCTACTGCGTACGATACGCGAGGTGTATTGTCTGCAAGGTTGATTGTCATACCGCAATCCTACTCTTTCTAGTTAATAACGTCCACCACGCAGTGATTGTCGCAGTTCTTTGACTTCTTCATTCCATATCAATGCAGATGCAAATGGAAGCCTACCAGTAAACTCATATAGCCCTTGGTCAAAATCACCTGTTACCATTTTGCTTACCGCTCTTGTAACATCTACTGCGTAAGCAGGGCCAGCACCAGCTATGCCTGTAACAGCATCAGCATAGCTTTGACCTTGTGGAAACTTAGGGTTGATAATGCCCATGCCAATGTTAGGCCCACCAAGAGCAAGAGATGTACTCATCGCTGTATAAAACAAATCACTGTACAAGGACGCAATACCACTAGCATCAAATGATCTTGCAAACTTATCTGGGAAAGACATCTTATCCATAACCCAATCAGGTTGCTTCAAAGACAAAGACATGTATCCAAGACCCAAAGACGCAGTAACGGCAACGGCCCTGTTCTTTACCTGATCGTGAGCAAGAGAGGCGGTAATCTTGTTTGCAGCAGCAAAACTATATGACATGAACTGGAATGGAAGGCCAAGCAAAGCATTTTCCATCCGCGCATAACCACGGAACTTAGGGTCTTCATTCATATTAAATCGCTTAGCAACGTGCATAGGCAAATAGAACACACCATCAACAGCAATAGGTTTGTCTGCTGGTGTACCCATCAAAATTGTATTCATAATGCCGCTGTTCATAGAAGTTCTAAAATTGAACCGCACACTATCATCTGCCCACTTATCAGTATTTGGCAGATACAATCCATTTTCTGTTCTGTCCCAAGGAGAGTCAGCAATTTTCTTTGCGTCTTCTAGATCAATGTTATAACGCAGCAAGTATTCCATTTCTTGCTTTGTAATAGTGGCTGGCTTGCCATCAGCATCAATACCTTTGGCCCACTTCATTGCACCATCAATCAAGGTGTGACCACGCATGATTGCATCAAAGCGTTTGAATATATTGGTCATTGGAGCAAGACCATTGAGCATAAAAAACCCAGATCGAACTCGATTCATAAACCCAGTATTAAGTGGGTTGTTATTCATATACTCAGTTAGCCGAAGATGAGCATCGCCCATCAATATCTCTATTGCTTCACCAGCTTTCCTAGCTTCACTTGCTGACAGCCTAACCTTGTGATCGTTTAGTACGCCAAACAATCCCTTAGCTATAGAACCAATCTCATGCTCCATCATAATCTTAGCAAAGTCAGGCAAGGTAGCCAGACCAGCAGTGCCAAGATAGTTAAGCATTGCCAGATCTTTTAGAACTGTAGCAGTTTGCTGGTCCCACGAGTTAGGATCGCGCAACACTTTAGTTGTTACACGCTCATAAGAATGACGCAGATCTCTAAGAACAGCATTACGCTCTTGCAAAGACATTCCAGCATCAACCATTATTAGGTCTTCATCTAACAGCAAATCATCAATAGAACGCCCAAACTCAACCTCGAACTCATACTGAGGCGCAATGCGCTGGTTGTATGTTTTCATTACATTGATCGGGTTGTTCTCAATAAAATCGACAACCAATTCGTTTGGTATATCAATTTCTCTGTGACGCAAATGCTTGGATTTGCCACCACCATAGAAAGATTGCTCTTCATGCAGAGCATCTTTTCTTTGAGTGATGGTTTCTATTGTATCGTTGACACGCTTTTCAACAGCGCTGTTTCTAGTGCTAAGAGTTTTCTTAACAAACTTATTTGATGCCTCTTCAAAGACATACACTTCTGGATTCTTTTTATACCAATCAAAGAGTATCTTAAAAAACTGCTCTTTGTTTGCCAGTATTGCTTCAATATCCCAGTAGCGTGGGTTAAACACCTTTTCATTAGGCGGCATTATAGGGTTTTCTTGAAGCATCTTTATTTCGCCTTCAAGGCTAGATGCTTTAGATTCCAATGCTCTTAGTCTTTGACGCCTATAAAACAAACGTCTTTGCTTTTTAGTCATCTCTTTCTCAGAGATGTTTGTGCCTTCTGGAAAGTCTACAGTCTTTTGTAGGTCTACTATTTCTTTTTGCAGTCTAGCAATGTCACGTTCAATCCAGATCATTTGGCGTGTGTAATACTTTTCACCGCCAAGCATACCTACTTCTTCAAGACGCTCACCCCATGTGGTGTAATAATCTTCAATAGCTTTCATAGCCTCTGCTTCTGCATCAGAAGTAGGCTTTTCATTTTTAATGCGCTTTCTATTTACATCAGCAATCCAGTCCTGATATGTGCGCACTTGTTTGCCGGTAAAGTTTTGTATGGCTTGTGCCTTAGAGCGGACATCAACATCAGGGAACATCTGCGGCCCCATTTTGTACTCTCGCTCATACAAACTAATTAGATTGTCGTTTACTTGAACCCACTCACCGTTTCTGGTTTGTGCGCGTTGATAAACGCTAGCGCCAGCTTTGCCACCATGCCTATTAACATTGAGCAGTGTTCCAGAATCGCCAACCAACTTTACAGTTGTTAGCTTTGTAGAGTCCGGTACTTTCTTGTTTTGAAGTGTTCTTTTAACTGGTGTTGTTACACCTTGATACATAACACCATCTGTCCAAGCAGATTTCGCAATAGCATATGGATCAGATATTGTTGTTTCAGCTTCTTCTTTAATGCGGAATATGCGTTCTGCGTCAGCAAAACTAAGTTCTTTTTGAGTTCTATCTAGCGTCTCAATAGTGCCTTCAATACGAGACTCAAGGTATTTAACCTTTCGTCCGGCATCCATTTTGTCTGATCTTGTTGTTGCGCCATCAAGCTCTGCTTTTGCTAACTGAAGCTCAGATCGCATATCTTTTATTGCTTTTTCAGATGCGTTAATTCTTGCTGGCGACATCTTAATGATTGATTCAATCTCATCAGGAACCAACTGAGCAAATGGACGCTCTTGTGTCGCTGCCGGTCTCTTTGGATCTGCTTTTGGATTTAATGTACTTTCAAGCCTTTTAAGCTGCTCTGTCGTAGAACTGATTGCAGCAGCACGTCTTGTAATAGGAACAGAAAACGCACCGCCAAGTAAAGAGCCAGCAGCAAATGCTGAACCTATGTTTATTGCGCTTTCTGCGGGGGTAGCAAGCGGATCAAGAGGGTAGCGGTAGGCTTCCTGCACAGATTGTATGGCGGCCACTGACGCGCCTGTACGAAGCGCAGAACGAGCAACGCCTACAGCAGCACCACCAAAGGGCAATGCAATAAAGTTTACCGGGTCAAACAACCCGGCAAAAAACTGTGACCCAATAGATGATTCAGCAAGAACCTTGCGTCGTTTAAGATTAGCATCAAGCTGGTTCTTAAGATCCTGCATATGCTCTGCATTTTGTGCATGAACAAGTTGATCTCTAAATGTTTCATACCCTTCCATGTCATTTGTAGACACATAGTTAGGGTCAGTTTCAAATCCATAATTAACTTTGTTGGCAATAAAGTCTAATAACGGGGCGTATTGATAACCAAGTGTGGCACCTACAGTATCAGCAAAAGAGGGCAATTCAGATGTGTCTGTTGCCCCATAGAACCTGTAGTTGTGAACAAATGGATTATATTCCATTACATATTATCCAAGATTGATGACGGTAGGCTGCGATACAAATCAGTCTGCGATGGATCAAATGCAAAGTTATCTATGTTAAACTGCATCTCTTCTTCGGTCTCTGTACGCAAGCTATTCTTAATATCAATCATGTTAATATAAACAGGACGCTCAACAAGAGTGCCATTAACATCTTGCTTGTGCATATAGATGCTCATAGTGCCATTTTCTATTGTCACAAGCTGATAGCCTACATCTTCACCAGATCCAGTTGCATTGCCAGCCACAGGATACAAAAAAACAGGTGTAGCATTTTTATCTATACCTATGTCTCCGCGGTCCAAAATGTTTGCATCTCGCAAAGACGAGCCAAGTGGCATCATCTCCGTTAGGAATCGTTCTTGCCTTGGAATGTAGGCATTAATTCCTGCACTTTTTAAGTAAGTGTTTATATTTCTTGCAGCAACAATTCTATCACTGCGGCTTGGAATAAACTTAGCCCAACCAAACGCTGATCTGAATGATTCTCCAAGATTTCTGCCCCCAGATGGATCAACAATATATCCTTCTGTATCAACAAACTGACGCTCAAAAGTATTATTAATAGTCTTTCTAAGAGCATCTTCACTCATACCGCCAGCAACATAGTATTTAACTAATGGCTGAAAATATGTTCTTGCCGCTACATTTGTTTCAAACATATCTTTAAGCAAAGACGTGCCATCAAGACTTCCTGTTGCTTGTATCATTCTTTCATTAAAATCTTTTCGATTTGTAAATGAAAGATTTTCCATCAGAGTCGAGTACACTTGTGGTGCAGCTAATGTGCCAGCAGAGTTTTTAATTACTTCATTAACTGCGTCTAGTGTTGCAACCTGTTCTTTTGACAAACTTACATCCCAAGGAGTTACAGTATGACCGAGAGCAGCCGCTTCATTTCTAAGGTTATCGTATATTTGAAAAAACTTAGTAATTTGATCTCCATTAAAACCCGCAGCACCACCAGCTACTGCTTGAGCAGTATTCAAAAGATTTTCGCCAACAAAGCCAATGGTTACATATGCCTGTGCAAATCTAGGAAACTCATCAAAACCTTCTTGTGTTAAAAAGTATCCACCGACATTAGGAATGTTCAAAGATTGATCTATTGCTCTTCTGGTTTGAGCATTATTTGTCCCATGTCCTTTTAAGGCATTAACAAGGCCAGTTGTTATTTCGCTAGATCTTTTTGCATTAGCATAAGTTTGCTGCAAAGCAGTGTCTTTTTGATCTAAGAATAAATTTACAGACTTTCTAATAGTGCTTGTTGTTTCTTTTTCTATTGTTGAAACAAGGCCTTGAACAGACTCAGGCAGATCAGATAACTGAACATTACCTCTTTTGTTGTCTAAATATGCCTCGACGAGAGCAGACTCCCCACCTGTTAAAGGGCGAAATCTTTCAGAGCCATCCTCTGCTGTTGTAGGAACAATACCTTGATACAACCTATCAATAAGAGAGTTTACAGTATTGATGCGCAAAGAGTTTTGCGCACGAATAATTGTATCTCTGGCAACACCCTTTGGCGCTGCGCTTTCAATACTGTCAGACTTAGCTTTCAGCATATCTGAAACAGTGTCATAAGCACCCGCGCTTATAAAAGTCTGCATTGATTCAACAAATTGATTAATGCCGCCTTTACCATCAGGACTAAACAAATCTAATTCAAAACTAAGTCTGTCTGCTCTCTCAGATTCACTTAAAGCAGAATCATTTAGTTGTTTGATCTGACTAACATCTTGATAAAGGCTAGTTAAATCTGCTCCTAAAGCAGAACTTAATGCTGATGAAAAGTTTCGCTCTTCAACATTTCCATCAGCATCAGATAGATTTACAGCAAACGATTGCGCAAACTGGACAAACGGTCTTAACCTTTCGTCCACAGAATCAATGCCTTGACCACCAGCATTAATGGACATCTCAGCAGACTTAATGTCTTCTAGCGTCAAAGGGTTTGATGAGTTTTGAGTGGCAAGATATGCCGCATTGATTTGATTTTTAATGCCAGTAGAGATGCCAGTAATTAGTTTGTTTTCTTGTGCTGAATAAGTGCGAGCATCATAAACAGTAGACTCAAGGCCGTTTCGTTGTGCTTGGAAAAGACCTTCAATTAGACCCCGCAAATCTTGTTGAGCAATTGGATCGCTAAAATCTGGAACGGCAGATATTGTTTGAGTAAGCGTAACAGATTCCCTATCAGCCGCTTCCTGCAAAGCAAATGATTCATTCTGACGATCAGAGTCAGCTTTTCTTTTTATGAAATCAAGCTCTGTACTTGCAACTAAAGACCCGCTCATGCCAGCAACTACTTGCTGGAATCTAGGAAGAGCGTTTTCTGTTATGCTTTCTGCATATGACCTAAAACGAGTTGAGTATTCTTCAAAGCCATTAGGCTTTAAATATGTTTCTGCATAAATTCTTGCTGACTCAGCTTTTAGATCCTGCTCAGTTTCAGTTACATACCGACGCTCAATAACAGCCTGATATGCTTTAGACGCACTGCGTCCAAATTGGCTCGGAGTAGCAAATGCTTCCGGCTCTCCAGTCTCAGGGTTGATTGTGCGCAACTTAGATGCAGCCATTGATTGAGCAAGCTCTGCACCTTCTTGCTGTGCATCTTCAACAAGATTCTTAAACGAACCTTGAATCAAGGTGTCAGCTAACTGACCAACACCTTTAGCAACAAGATCCCCACCTAAGTCAGCCCTAACAACGCCAATAGGCTGATTCATAAACTGTCTTTTTTCGCGAATCACAGCCATTATTCATCGTCCCCAAACAAAGACATTGTTGTTCTGTATTCCTCATATCTAAACAAACCAGAAGAAACAGCAGATGCTGCACCAAGCAATGATGCTCTATATGCAGCTTGTCCTCTTTCTGTTACAGCCATTTGCTGCATTCTATTTTGACCCATAGATATAATTGTTTGGCTATTAATGGCATCAACATCTTTGCCAGCAAGTTCTTTTTGTTTTGCAAAGAAGGCTTTGAGACTACGATCATTTGGGTCTCTGCCCATTCCACTAAAGAATGTTGCTCTATTAACAGCTTCATTTGAATCAAACTGTGCGTTGCGTAGGTTTACCCTTTCTAGTCCAACAACTTCATCTTGTTTTCTTTGAAACTCAAGCTGCGCACGATTAAAAGCAGCCTGAGATCTGGCCACTCTGCCTTGAGACAAAGTAGAAACAACACCAAGCCCAGTTCCTATAGCTTGTATTGCAAACATGCTTGGTGCCATTAGAACGATACCTCCGCAACAATGCCATTCACTTGCAGTGACACTGGCGCAGTTTGTGTAATTTTAACTGTTGGATCTTTACTATATCCAAGCAAACGAAACTCTTTCTTGCCAGTAACAGGCACACGCGCCTGACTAAAATCATCAGTGACAGTGCGAATAACAAGCCTCTTCTCATTCACTGATACAGACAAAGTATCCAACAAATCAACCACAACTCTGTTTACAGAGCGAGGCTCACCTGTGAGTGGGCCACCACCAATCTGTGCATCAATGGGCAGAGTTTCAGCCTCAACATTAAAACCAAAGCCAATCTCTGCTGCTGTTATCTCTTGCACAGCAGACACATCTACATTGCCACTAGCTACTGTAAACTCACCCAAGTAATCATTGCCGCTAACAACCTTAACCTTTGCGCCATTTGCAAAGTGACTAGAGACATCAAACACACCGGCAGAGCCGGTAAAGTCATTAGAGAAGTCCATGTTCAATGAAGAATCAAACTCCATTAGAACATGCTTAGATGTGCCAGCACCTGTGTCATAGGTGCCAATACAGAACACACGATCATCTACTGTGCATACAGAGTGGAACTTGCCTGTTGTAGTCCACTGTGTCCACCCAGCGCGTTGCTCTGCCCTGTTAGATGTAAACACAGCAAGCGTACCATCATTGTTTAGAACAAACGCATAGGACTCTGGACGGTTAATTGCGCCACGCAGAATAGACATTTGCACCGGACCAGTAATCAAATGCGGTGACAGTACAGAGATGCCAGTAGATACATACGCTGCTTCTGAGTCAGAATAGATATACTCTCTGACAACAGAGCCAGTCTTCTGCACATAGATCGTGGCACCATCAAACGAGTCAGGGCGTACAAAGTTTGCACCGTAAGATGTTTGTCTGCGCACCTGTGCATTGGTTGGCGTGATTGGCTTTTCAGTAAATGACGGCACATACATTTCTGATGTGCTGGTAAAGATCTGCAAGTCACGATTAGACACTAGATGGCGTATAGTGTTGATCTCACCGATAGAAGCAGTCAGGTCAAGCGCATCATCATCTTCTGCATCGCCAACATCAAAGTTAAAGTAATCAGCAGACTTGCTTGCCCATATACCGTCAGGCTGGGCTATCGTGCCGCCCAACCATAGTCTGTTCTCGTGGAAGGTAACTGCGCCGGGATACCCTCGCAGTTCACTGTATGATTGCTCACCCCACTCTGTAGCCGCAGCATGTGTAACAATCTTTGGAGAGCCACCACCTATTGTCGAATCATTAGCAGACCCACCAGCAACAACAACAAACTCATTCTCGTTAATAACCTCAGTTACTGTACGAGTCCCATTAATATTGTTTGCTGATATGCCGCCAACTGCACCAGCAGCAGATATTGTTATTGAGTCATTTACAGCCAAGCCATGATTAACAAAGGTTATGTGTATGCTTGTACTGCCATCTGTTGTTTCAATAGCGTCCCTATCAAGATGCACAAGCAACTCATCCTGCACATTGCCTGTTGCCTGTGTTGCAGACTGAACAGATGTGATTGTTATCTCGTTGTTGTGATACCGCAAAACTGACCCAACATGCTTTGAGTCAGGATAGTTGCCACCAGATTGACTGCCGGTTATGTCAAAGTAGTTGGCGCTTGTTGTAACTGTGATGCCATTTCCGCTAGAAGCAGATGGATCAAGCGTCATACCTATTGGCTGAAAAGAATAGTATGGCTGATTTATTCTAAAGCCATCTGCACTTTCATTGAATGTCATCAACTCAAGCTGGAATGTTGTAAGGCTAGTGCGCACTAGCTTACGCACCATGAATGTTTGATGCGCAATAAACATAACATCGCCAGCTTGTGCGTATGTCAGTTCTGGCAGCTTGGCGTTAGTAAAAGGAATAGCGTTACTATCAACATCTTGGGTCAGCGTTTGAATCAAAGAAACAGCGCCAGTCGTAGGGTTGATCTGGAATATGCGGATCTTTGCGCTTTCAAGACTAATGATGTAACGCTCATCATCAGAGAATATGAATGGCACCAGCCTGAGTTGCTGGGTAGCGGAGGAGTCTACCGTAGTGTCAAACTCATATAAGCGCTTGGTGCCAAAGCGTTTGAGCAAACCGCCTTCGTTACGCAGAAAGAAGTTTTCAATCTTCTTTGCTGAGTTGTTGTAAAGCGGAGTGTCAGTTCTGGAAACAAGAGAAGGGCTGATCTCACCATACTGAAAGTTACTTATCGGTACGCGGATTCTTTGCATTAACTTCGCCTGTCAGTAATAAACCTCGACGTTACCAGCTTGCGCGTGGTCTGCTGCTGTGCATCCAAACTACGAGCCTTTGCCATCGCCTTTGTTGAGGCATCTTGCATTAGAGCCGCAAGACTTGGATCTCTTGCAATGGATGTGGCAAACAATGTTGCCAGTCCATACTCAACAGCGATTGTAAAATACGAGGGCCAATCTTGTTCGTTTGCCCTGTATGTATAATCTGCAATCAACACATCGTTTGTTGATGTATTGCCATAAACCTTATCACCGTAAATCTGATACTCAATCGGGTTGTCGTTTACAGTAATAGCATGAATCATTAACGTGCCATCTGGCTGCTGATAAGCATTATCATATCTGCCAGTTGGAGCATCAGTCAGTCTGTTTAACACATCCTGATTAGTAGAGAACCGCCAACGTGCGTTTACTAGAGATGCTCTAGCTACATCCTCATACATGTTCACAGAGACAAGAGCCTCTGTGGTGCCGTCGTCAAATGACGTAATTGGTTCTGCGCCAATAAGGATCAATGCCCTTGCGCAGATATCAACTGCTGAGTTTGCTGCGGTGCTGCTAACTGCCATATCAGTAGAGGGGGCCGAAGCCCCCTCTCCCTATTAGTCGGTGTCGGTGACAGTAATTGCTGTACCATCAGCAATATCAACCACGCTTCCAGTATTGGAAAGCACAACTGAAATGCCAAGAGTAGGCGCATCACTATCATAGACAAAAACAACATCACCGACATTCATCATGCCAGCAGCATCGTTAAAGTAGCCTGATGCACGAACAGCACTCAGAGCATCAGTTGAGGAGTAGAACCACATATTGTAGCCACCACCGGTAGCCATATTTGTGAGTCCAGAAGCTGAATAAGCCATTTAACTGTTCTCCTCTTAGTTGTTGTCCAGAACTTCGTACACACCGTTATCATCGATAACAGTTGCACCCATCGACATCATCGAGGTTGCAAGGTGTGATACTTTTTCTGCGACATAGTTGATCTCAGTCGTGACATCAGCGTTGATGCCCAAACCAATAGCTGAAGTGTGATACGCCATGTTCTTACCGGCAGTGATCGCTGACGTTGAGAAGATCTTGAAGCCAAGAAACTCTTTCATTGTCATGCCACCAGCAAACGGAAGATTCTGCTCACCAACAAAGTCTGACGATGCAAACTCAGTAATGTTGAACAGATCAGCATAACCCTTCGGGTGCATTGCCAGATAACGCTGACCGTCTTCTGGAATGTTTGCTGTGCCAAATGTCTCAAACAGTGACAGCAGATCGGCTTTTTCAAGAGCAGATGATGCGTCGTGGATCTGAGTTGAGTTAGCGCCAGCGTCCATTGCTGTGTACAGGATGTCATCAGTCTTACGCCCAAGTGCGGCAGCAGCAGATTGTGCTACAGCCTGACGCTCGTTGATGTTGATCTTGAGTTCATCCAGCTTGTCAATGTACTCAGCAGCATAGAAGTCAGCCATGGTGGCTTCTACTTGCGTATGCGCCAGTTCCATTGCGGTTACGTTGCCGTTGCGTGATTTGGTAGAAGCAGTGCCAGTACCAATCTTTTGGAATCGAACAGTCGAGCCAGTCACATTGTTTGCCATACGCACAGTGTTCCGCAGTTTGGAACCCATACGCTGATAAGCCATGTGTACCTCAGACTCAAACTGCTTAATGAATGCGACATCAATAGTGTTCGCCATTTTACAGTCCTCAAAGGTTGTTTACACATTGACGGTTATCTGTTTGGCATCCTCAACGCGATTGTCCTTGCGGGTCGCTCAGTGCATTACAGGCCGACTTAATTCACCAATACCATCATTTTTATCTACAGCGCAACGCTCAAATCGCATAAAGGTGTGACTGTTTATTTCATACATAGTTTCATCGAAGGTAAACCCGCACCAACTTAGCCACATAATCGTATCGTGATGATCCACTGGCACATAGTTTTCAACGCTGGCAAAGCTACCCTGCAACAAATCAATCGTTGCACGACAGCCGCGTAAGAACGGACGGAAGTTGTAGTTAATTCCATTGGTGCCAAGTAGCCAAATTCTAGCGTGGACATCATCTATTGGCACATTTCCACACATACCAATGGGCGTTTCATCAAGCCTAAGTGTGTAGGTTACTGCCCCATCAATAACAAATGGCTCAGTCAAAGCCTCAAGTGGGGTAAGGTTGTGTATATAGCATTCCCTTACATCAGCCTTGCGCATGTTGTCAGCAACACGCTCTGCATGTTCGGGTAGGCTTTTGATTAACGAGAGCCTACCAACTCGTATGACTTCATTAGCCATTTGAGAATATACGCTTGAAGCCATCATCAACCTCTTTCACAAAGGTTGGATCTCTACGCGCAGGATCGTGATAGCGTGGATCAAGCATCTTCTGGCGCAGATCAGCCTCTGTTTCACGTGAAACTTCAACCGCTCCGTTTGATGGGCCGCCCTCACGCATGGCTTCCATGACATGCTCAAGCACCATAATGCCTTCTGCTGTCTCACACATACGCTCTACAGCACCAAGCATTTCGTCTGGAAAGAACTGATTGGCAAACAAACTAGCCGCTTCAGTTCTTGCGCTAGCATTGTCGCCCAGCTTTGCAACCTCTGCATCATAGTCAGGCACATCAGCATTGATTGCCTGTGCATACATCTCAATGCCTTCAGCAAACTCATCCTGACTGTAGCCATTCTCAAACGCAGTCTTTGCCCACCACTGCAACAAATCATTGTCTGTTGCCATTTCGTCATCAATGCTATCGGGAAGAACATAGTCACCAACATCGGCTGGCCTGTTCGCATAGGCTTGCTCTTCCATCTCTTTCATAAACTGATCGCGGAATGTTTCCTCCTTAGCACCAATCTTGCTCTCAAGATTAGAGTAGGACTCAACCAGATCATCGATAGACTTAAACTTCTCAGGCAGCGCAGCAAGCGGATCGGGTGCCGCTTCTGGCTCCATCAATGGATTGCCACCCTCGGTTACAATGCCAGAGTCTTCTGCTGTTGCTTCTACTTCATTCATTTGATTTCACCTTTTGACCATGCCGGATGCGCGACTCTATTAGGCCCACGATGTATCGCTGCCCCTCCATATGGCGCAACTCCGCATCAGTTACTGCTGCGCCATTAACTGCTTCTATTGTGATTGATCTAAGATACTTCAACACATCTTTGCCAAGTTCATCTTTGAACAGGGCAGCTATGTTGATGCTTATCTTCTCATCATCAGGACGACTACGTTTATAGCCATCAAGACTGAGGTAGTTGTTCTGCGCCACCCATTGCTCCCTGTTGAGTCTGTGCATACTGTTGTGCCAAAGCCACAAGCTGTCTGCGTTCCTCAAGGTCGCGGATCAATGAATCTGGCACACCAAACTTCTTACCGAGGTATGCTGCTGTTTCTTCTGAATCAATAAGTATCTGCACAACTTGTGGGCCAAAGGTTGCTTGAACCAACTCAAGCCAACGCGCCACAGATGTAATGTCTTGGTTTGCCTGTGCCTGTGCAAGTGGCGATACAGAGCGAACCTTTACTTCCCTGCCATTAATTGTTGGCAGTTCAATACGCCCCTGCTTCTTCAAGATGTAAACTACACGCTGAAGAACAGGTTGTACCAACTCTGCTTGGAGTCGCCCAAAAGCAGAACCAATACGACGCGACAGGTCGGCCATACGCTCTGCAACTTCTGTTGCAGAAGCTGGGGTTCGATCAGGATTACCAAGCATGTCATTGTACAAGGCTCGTTTAATATTCAGCCTCATATCAGATAGAACAAGATTAGCTACGTCAAATGAACCGGCTGCACGAATAGGCTCAAGACCACGAGAGCCAGCAGCTTTTGGAATAACAGTACCCGGCACAAGACTAATCGTGTCAGGATTTACTACTCCGTCGTCTTCCATTTGGTAGATACCTGAGATAGCCATTTGCGCATTCTCAAGTATAAGCTCAATCGTAAGATTAGTAGTCTTAATAGCGCTAAGCGCATTGATGAGAGGCCCGCGTCCATAGACTTCCCCGCTGCACTTCGACCAGCGGAAGCAAATAAAAGGATTTGACCCCACACCACGATACTTTTCCTCTCTGACTATTTCCTTGTTTGTGCAGTCAATAGCATAGAATAAATAGGCTTCGTCGTTCTTTACTGAGTAATCTCTAGCTACAACCTCAAGGATCTTCACCTTATCATCAGGTGCCATCTTAATCTTGTTTTGTAGCTTGCTGCCAATCTTGGCTTGCTTGTACATCAGCGGCACATCGGATGCGCGTACCTGACGCTCACGATACACATGATCGATGCGATCATCAGGCCCAGTGTCCAGCACTACATGCGGTAATGGCACAGCAGAGAACATAATTGGGTTGATTGCATCGCCCTCTGATACAGACAACACACCAGTACCAACCGCTAGATCAAGGAAAGACTCATGCACTTCCTGACCAAAGTTGCTGTTCTGAATTACCTCAAAGACGTATTCAGTTACTTCATCAAGTTCATTATCGACGCTTTCGCGTGTT
>Ga0075481_10000442_pt1 | contig 15544 bp, 10 predicted proteins | sample DEB08_DNA_11_FD_76337 | JGI IMG/M metagenome (GOLD analysis project Ga0075481, IMG submission 76337) | Aqueous microbial communities from the Delaware River and Bay under freshwater to marine salinity gradient to study organic matter... | ecosystem: Environmental > Aquatic > Marine > Coastal ... | reverse complement strand
GGCTGAGTTTGAACAGCGACTGTTCGGACGGCCGCCCCGCTGCGTTACCGTGACAGGCACCGCCGGGGCTCTCGTCCTCTGTCTGCAACAACACCTCAGGGAAGTGGATCACGACCTCGTTGACGATCGGGCGAACAGCCAACGCATTCGACGGTTTCATGAAGACATGTTTGCCTGCCTCCGCACCCCCTTCCGCGAACATATCGCCGCTGCAACCGGAATTGAACTGACTGTGGCTGTCCTGGATGTGGACCTCGAGAACGGCTGCCTGCTGAAGACATTCAGCACCGGTACGGCAATTGACCTATACGTCTTTGGCCCGGCGGCTCCACCATTCGGAGTGCCAATTGATGGCCATGTGTCTGACGAGTCAGCAGCAGTTCGTCCCCCACACACAAACCGAACAAGGAGGCGGATGGCAGTGGAGCCAACCGCGACTGCACGCAGTCACGAGGGATCGCAAACCATGAAGAGGTGAACCATGTTGGTACTTACAAGAAAGAATCGTGAAAGCGTGATCATCGGTCGCCCCGAAGATCTGGAAGTCATGCTGGAGATTACTGTCCTTGAGATCGAAGGGGGCCGGGTGCGACTCGGCTTTGAAGCAGACTCACGCATGCCAATCCACCGCCGTGAGGTCTGGGATCGCATCTGCAATGGTGAATTCCAGCCCAACCAATAGCTCGCTGCAGCGAACCCATCGGGCAAGTGATCAGCAGCCGCCTTCTTTGGGCGGCATCTCATTCGTGCGTCGCTGGTGCCGCAGGGCTGCGGCAACCAACGATTGCCACGATCCCTCACCAGCCACCGTTTTGTCTCTCGGTTTTATCTCTAGGATGTCCAAACATGTGAGCGGAGGTGCTCCGTGAAATCTCAAGGCGAAATTGAGTCATCCGTCTGTGACGGAATCTCCCGATTCCAGCAGGAGTTCATTGGTCGGGGTCCCAGCGACATTCATTCCCACCTTGTTGGCACAATGATCATCGTCAGACTGAAGGGAGTACTCACGCCAGCCGAAAGGCAACTTATTTCACCCGGCCAGGCGACAGCAGTAGCCCAACACAATGGTCAGGAAAATGGCAATGGCCGGTCGCTTCTCAAGCAGGTTCGTTCTCACATGATCGCCACCGGCCGCCAGCGGCTCCGGCAGATCGTCGAAGAGGCCGCCGATGTTGATCTGGTAAGCATTCATCACGACATCTCTACCGTCACCGGTGAGGAACTCTTTGCCTTTTCTCTCGCCGCGGCACCACGCCTCCGCCCCAAAAAGCAGCCCGGAGTGGGGTTCCGAAAAATTCCGGACTAGCACCAGCGACAAACTGGCCTCAGGCCACCACGCCCTTTCAGGGGGGAGGCCGTCTTGCACGGGGCAGGCGAATCCGTAGACTTGGTCGATTCGCGGTCCGGAAAGTTCCGCTAGCGTAGCTCAATTGGCAGAGCAGCTGATTTGTAATCAGCAGGTTGCGGGTTCAACTCCCGCCGCTAGCTCACGACGCAGCCGGACGGAAGGCCAGGCGGTTGCGGACGCCCAATGGGATTTTGCCGTGACGGCTGTCGGTAGGCAGGACGCTTGCCGGCCCCCCGATCCGGCGAGGTCGCCGACGGGCTCCTCAGCAATGAGAGCACGTCAGCCTTGGTTTCGACACGGCTCCCCAAAGGCCGTGGCGAACAAAAATGAATCGCAGAGCATCCTTTATTCACCCCCCGTACCATTTCGTCGCGGTTTATAGCCCATACTCATCTATATATAAGGAAGTGCCAACTGGTGTCCTGAACGAGGGAACTCAATCAGGCCATTTTTGAGCGTCATCATGCGGACGTCCGTCGTGCGGGAAAATCTGCCAGCGGCAGCCCCCACCCGACAAGACGGCAGAAACACGAACCAAAACCACGCAAGACTATTTCACACGAGACTATTTATTGAGGAGGAGCAAGCGGCGACGGGACTTCCTCGGAACCCCTCGTCATGCGGACGGGCCGGCCACCGGAGCCGTCGCGGTGGAGGTGCCTTTGGGCACCGCGACAAAAGACAATGCGAATGGGGAGTTTCCCGAGCGGTCAAAGGGGTCAGACTGTAAATCTGATGGCACTGCCTTCGCAGGTTCGAATCCTGCACTCCCCACTTGTCCCACCGCAGACGATCTGGCCGAGGGTGACGAAACCTCGGGACACCAAAACAGGCTCTGACCGCGGGTGTAGCTCAATGGTAGAGCAATAGCCTTCCAAGCTAAAGACGAGGGTTCGATTCCCTTCACCCGCTTTCCGCCCCTTTTTGCCGCAATATTGGGAGCACCCCTTCATTAACTGACTAGAAAATTGGCATAATCCGCTGCTGTAGCTCAGTTGGTAGAGCGCGTCCTTGGTAAGGACGAGGTCATGGGTTCAAGTCCCATCAGCAGCTCTTCCCGATACCCCGGGGATTTCCGGTGGCTCGGGCGTCCCGCTGGGAACGATTTCACGATACAATCCGGGGCCGGAAGGTTCCGGAGGAAATGACGACTGAAGATTTTGACCACGAGCAGGCCACGGTGCCTGCCCCACTATTAACGAGGAAAGGCCGAGGAAAAGAGCATGGCAAAGGATACGTTTGAGCGAACAAAACCCCACGTGAACGTCGGCACGATCGGGCACATCGACCACGGGAAAACGACGCTCACGGGTGCCCTTGTCGCCGTGCAGGCGGCAAAGAACCTGGCAGAGGCCAAGAGTTATGCCGACATCGCCAAGGGCGGTACGGTCCGTGACGAAACCAAGACGGTGACGATTGCGGTTAGCCACGTTGAATACGAAACCGAAAAGCGTCACTACGCCCACATTGACTGCCCCGGCCACGCCGACTTCGTCAAGAACATGATCACCGGTGCGGCCCAGATGGACGGAGCAATCCTCGTCGTCAGTGCCGCTGACGGCCCGATGCCGCAGACCCGAGAGCACATCCTGCTGGCCAAGCAGGTCGGTGTGCCAGCCCTCGTGGTCTTCCTGAACAAGTGCGACCTCGTCGATGACCCCGAACTGCTCGACCTCGTCGAGATGGAAATTCGGGAACTGCTCAGCAAGTATGGCTTCCCCGGCGATGACATTCCGATCATCCGCGGTGCCAGCAAGCCAGCTTACGACAGCCCGGCCGACCCAGAGGCCAGCAAGTGCATCAGCGAACTGCTTGATGCCGTTGATAGCTACATCCCTGAGCCTGCCCGTGAAACGGACAAGCCGTTCCTGATGGCCATCGAAGACGTCTTCTCGATCGAAGGCCGCGGCACGGTTGCAACCGGCCGAATTGAGCGGGGTATTGTCAAGGTTGGTGACGAAGTCGAAATCATCGGCCTGAAGGAAAAGGCTGAGAAGACGACCGTCACTGGCGTTGAGATGTTCAAGAAGCTGCTCGACCAGGGGCAGGCTGGCGACAACGTCGGCTGTCTGCTGCGTGGCGTTGCGCGTGACGACATTGAGCGAGGCCAGGTGCTCGCCAAGCCCGGCTCGATCAAGCCACATAAGAAGTTCGAGTGTGAGGTCTACATCCTCGCCAAGGAAGAAGGCGGCCGCCACACGCCTTTCTTCGCGGGATATCGTCCGCAGTTCTACTTCCGCACCACCGACGTGACGGGCACCACCAAGCTGATGGGCGGCGTGGAAATGGTCTCGCCCGGTGACAATGTGAAGATGGAAGTTGAACTGATGGTGCCGATCGCCATGGACGACGGTGTTCGCTTTGCCATCCGCGAAGGTGGCCGGACCGTCGGCTCGGGCGTCGTCTCCAAGATTCTCGACTGATCGACAACATGAATCAGCGGTGGTGTCCGTTTCGGCGGGCACCGCCGCCTGATCTTTTCACCGTGCGGGGTCCGGATCACCGGACCCCGTTCGCCACAGGGGTGTAGCTCAATTGGCAGAGCGCTGGTCTCCAAAACCAGAGGTTGCGAGTTCGATTCCCGCCGCCCCTGCTTGCCGTTCGGCCCGAGAGGGCCGCGTGTTTTCCGATCGAAACCAGACGTTCCGGAACTGCGAAAACTGGACAACCGGCTATTTTCCGGGAGCCGGTACTGGTAGAAGAACGGGTTGTTCGGCTTCTTTTTCCCCCTCCACGCACAGGCAACAAGACTGACATGGCAGGAACGCAACAATCCTCGGCGACATTCTGGGGGGGCCTCCTCAGCTTCTCGCTCTACAAGCGACAGCAGGGCAAGGTCACTCGTCAGATAACTTTTGCCGCCATCAGTCTCGCCATCGCCCTCGGTGTTTGGCGGCTTGCGGCACTGTTGCCGATCTGGATGGGCGGAGATGCAAGCGGGTCACTCAGCGATGAGTTTGGCCTGATGCGATTCCTCGTGCCCGGGCTGTTGCTTGCGGCTGGCATCTGGTTCAGCTTCCGGCTAGTCAATACGCCCGGCATTGCTGACTTCTTAATCGCCGTCGAAACTGAAATGACCAAGGTGTCATGGCCGACCCGTGACGAGGTCATCCGTAGTTCGCTGGTGATCATTTTCCTGATCTTCGCGCTCGCCGGCATCCTTGCCGTTTACGATCTGTTCTGGTGGTTCGTCCTCCGGGCACTCCAGGGCTAAATTCACACGGTTTCTTCTCTCTCCTTCCCGCAAGTCTGCAGACTCCACCGACTGGATCTTCAAACCAATGCACGATCACGACGCCCCTTCGCCATCTGATCCGAACAGCCCCGATGATGCCACGACGGCGGCCGAGGCGACTGCCCCTGAGCCTACCGAGCGGCCTGAGTCGGATACGCCACCACCGGCGGATGCTCCCCTGGCGGAAGCTGACGACGAGGATGACGACGATGGCCCGGTTGAGTTAGAAGACCCGTTCTCGGGTAGCGAAGACGCTCAGCCTGTCATGATGGACGGCGACGAGGAGGAAGGCGAAGAAAACCAGCCCTCCATGGCCGACATGGACTGGTACATCCTCAAGGTTCAGAGCAACCGGGAAGACTCGATCCGAGACACCCTGATGCGACGGATTGCCATGCAGGGCATGGACAAGTGGTTCGGGGAGGTCGTGGTCCCCAAAGAGCAGGTCACGGAATTCAAGAGTGGCAAGAAGCGGGTCGTCTTGCGAAAGCTCTACCCGGGCTACATCCTGGTGAACATGGTGCTCAATGACGAGACCTGGTTTCTCGTTCGTGAAACCGGGGGAATCGGTGACTTCACCGGCTCTGGTGGAAAGCCAAGCCCCATGCTGCCGCAGGACGTGGCCAAGCTCTTGCACAAGGCCGAAGAAGAAACGGCTGAAACACCGAAGCTCAAGATCAACTTCAAGAAGGGCGATCGCGTCAAAATCAACGAGGGCACCTTCGAGAACTTCGAAGGTGAGGTTGAGCAGATTGACGAGTCGAATGGACGCGTCACCGTGATGCTGAGCATTTTCGGCCGCTCCACCCCGGTTGACATCGAGTATTGGCAGATCGAAACGGTGTAGCTAGCTTTATGCGAGCAAAGCCCTCCATGGCCTTTGATCGCTGGGTGGCTTATGGAAAAGCCAAGGTTTTCCACAAGCCATTGCCGCCGCTTCCTGCGGCGGTTGACTAGCTTCACGCGAGCAAAACCATCCATGGCCTTTGCTCGCTGGGTGGCTTGCGGAAAAGCCAAGGTTGTCAGAACAGCCACGGCTGTTCGCTTACCCACGGACCTCATCTGACCGGAACAGATTCTGCCGCCATTCACCGGCTGCCCCGGGGTGGCGAGCGGCCGTCTTCAAACTGGCCCGCCTCGGCAGGCAGAGCATTTCAGAAGAGCCGGAAAGCCCAAAACGCGCACGCTTAGCCGCCATCCCGAAATTCCTTTTTCGCGGCCAATCGCCATTGTTTCTCGGAACTCCTGCATGGGCCTTTGACAAGGGCAAATTTCGCGGCATATTGAGGGACTTCCCCAATGGGCATTGATTGACAGGAGCCGCTCGATGGCAAAACAGGTGTCTGGACAGGCAAAATTTCAGGTTCCCGGTGGTCAGGCGACCCCGGCCCCCCCGGTCGGTACGTCGCTGGGACGCTTTGGCATCAACCTGGGCCAATTTGTTCAGCAGTTCAACGACCGAACCAAGGATGCCGGCGGCATGCCGATCCCGGTCGTCGTCACGGTCTATAACGACCGAACATTCGATTTTGTCACGAAAAGCCCTCCCGCTGCGGCATTACTGAAAAAAGCTGCTGGTCTGGCGAAGGGCTCCGGCGTGCCCAATAAGACCAAGGTCGGCAAGGTCACCGAGTCCCAACTTGATGAAATTGTCAAAATGAAATCAGCGGACCTCAATGCCCGTGATGACGAGCATGCCCGACGCATGATCGCGGGAACCGCCCGCAGCATGGGAATTACCGTCGAAGGTTGATCTCAGGCCAAAATCTGCCATACTTCTGGATTCCCCGAATCGAAGTTCTCTCAGGAATTTCTCGATTCGCGTGACTTCGGAGCAGGCCCGGCTGACCGTTGGCCTGGCGGCGGGAGAATTTCCCTGCCACTCACCCTTACTCACACTCCTACCCAAGCCCCTAACAGACAGTTCTCGAGGAATTCGACCGTGCCACTGACCAAACGGATGAAAGCCGCTCACGCTGTGAAGCCCGCTGACGAAACCCCGCTTCCCGTCCTCGAAGCGGTTGAGGTACTCAAGAAGTTCCCGCCAACCAAATTCGATCAGACGGTTGAGATTCACGTGCGCCTGGGCATCGACCCAAAGCAGGCCGATCAAATCGTCCGAGGCTCCATCGTGCTGCCTCACGGAATTGGGAAATCAAAGCGGGTTGTGGTCTTCGCGAAGGGCAACATGGCAGAAGATGCCAAGGCAGCCGGCGCTGAGGAAGTTGGTGCAGAGGAACTGGCCAAGAAGATCAAGGGTGGCTGGACCGACTTCGACGTCTGCATTGCTGCGCCTGACATGATGGGTCTGGTTGGCCCGCTCGGAAAGGTCCTCGGCCCCCGGGGGCTGATGCCAAGCCCACGTGCTGGGACGGTCACCGCCGACATTGCCAAGACCGTGTCCGAGTACAAGGCTGGTAAGGTTGAGTTCCGCAATGATCCCACCGGCATTGTTCATGCTGCAGTTGGCAAGGCGAGCTTTGACCCGGCCAAACTGGCCGACAACATCAATGCCTTCATCGAACACATTCGTGGCATGCAGCCGAGCGCTGTCCGCGGCCAATACATCAAGACGGTTGCGATCTCCGCGACCATGTCACCCGGCGTGATGGTTGCCGCCTGATCGCTTCCCTACAACCTCCCGAAACCACCTTCCCCCCAGCCCCTCAAAGACCATGAGCAAACTTGTCAAAAACCTCATGATGCAGAGCCTTCAGTCGCGGCTCGACAACGTCGGCGAAGTGTTCGTCGTCAGCCTGGGCCAACTAACCGCCCAAAAGACGACCGAACTGCGTTTGGCGCTGCGTAAGAAGAACATCAGCCTGCAGTTGGTGAAGAACAACCTCGCCCGTCGGGCACTCGCCGAGACTCCTCTGGCTCCCGCCATGGAGAACCTCACCGGCATGCTCGCCCTCTGCTGGGGCGGCGAAGACGTGGTTGATCTGGCGAAGGAACTCAACCGTTTTGCCGGGCTGGCCGAGTTTCAGGGCATTGAGTGCCGCGGCGGTGCCATGGACGGGACGAAACTCGAACCAGAAGACCTTGGCCGGGTAGCCAAGTGGCCTTCTCGGACCGAGCAGCTTTCGATTCTCTCGGGGCAGATCTGCTCCGCTGGCGCCACACTCTCTGGACAACTGCTTGGAGCGGGCGGAACCTTGGCCGGTCAGCTGGCCAGTCGAGTTGATGACCTGGAAAAGGCTGGTGATGCTGGCACGGCGGCCTGACCACCGCCCTGCTTTGGGGCTGCGATGAAGCGGCCACCAAGAAAATCGTCAAGCCCAAAATTTTGGGTCTAGGCAACAAGGAAATTCGTGGTAAATAGAAAGGCTCGCGATTTTTCGAAGCCGCACAGCAAAGACGGCTCGTCGGTCGCAGGCGTAAAAGAAAAAACAACCGTGTAACCCGGGACAATGGCGTGACGGGACACGGAGATGGGCAAGAAATTCACTATCATCGGACTGCCTAGCGGCACCGGTTTCTCGAGGGAAAGGATCGCGATCGATGGCAACGGCTGAAGCAACAGAGTCAACCCGGGAATTTTCGACTGAAACGAAGGAACTCGGTGATCGCATTGTCGGCCTGACACTAAAGGCTGCAAAGGAACTGTCGGACTATCTTGACGAGGTTCATGGCATCAAGCCTGCCTCTGGTGGGGCCGTCATGGTCGCTGCCGGTGGTGCAGGTGGCGGTGGCGAAGGTGGTGGCGAGGCAGCTGCTGAAAAGACTGAGTTTGATGTTGTTCTTGAGTCGTTTGGCGACAACAAGATCGGCGTCATCAAGGTCGTTCGTGCTGCCACCGGCCTGGGCCTGAAGGAAGCCAAGGATCTCGTCGAAGGTGCCCCTGGCAAGGTCAAAGAGGGCATCTCGAAAGATGACGCCGAGAAGCTGCAGAAGGAACTCGAAGAGGCTGGTGCCAAGGTCTCGGTCAAGTAGGAAAAAGCCCGCATTTCCCGTTTGTCAGCCAGACCCTTGGCGGTTTGGCTGGCAAACGGTATAGTTTTTGCGTGCAATCCTTCCTTTCGGTCTCTTTTTCTGTTCCCGTCCAGGTCATTCGGCCTGCCTGCCGGTCTTTCTCTGTGCCCGTGCAAGTCTGTCAGCGTCCTTTATCTGCTGGGCCAGTCTTGCGGTGGCATCACAGCCATACCCGACACCGCACAGGCGGCTGCATGGGAACGGCGACAGAGGGACCCATGCGGCCGACCCACACCTCATCACCCCGTTTCGGCATGCTGGCCCACCCTGCTGCCTTTCTGTCCAACTCGTAGCGACCCTCCAATAGGAGCATTCAGTCAATGGCAACTCGTGCTGTTCGCCGACTCCAGCCCACTGAAATTCGTCACTTTGGCAGCGACCGTAGCAGCCATTCCATGCCTGACCTGACAGAAATTCAGACCCGGTTCTTCGAGTCATTCCTGCAGCATGATGTCCCGCATGCCAAGCGGAAGGATCAGGGCATTGAAGGTGTCCTTCGAGAAATCTTTCCAATCGAGAGTTACGACAAAACCGTCCGCCTTGAGTATGTCCGCTACGATCTCGGCAAGCCGCGGTACAGCCCTGACGAATGCCGGCAACTGCGGCTGACCTACGGCCGTCCGCTGCGAGTCTGGTTGCGGCTGACGCGCGAGCAGCCCATCGAAGAAGAGGTCTATCTCGGCGACGTCCCGATCATGATGGGTGGTGGCGAGTTCATCATCAATGGTGCCGAGCGTGTTGTGGTGAGTCAGCTTCACCGCTCACCTGGTATTGATTTTGTTGCTGACACCGAGTCGAGCGACCGGAAAACCTACAACTGCCGAATCATTCCTGAACGCGGCAGTTGGATTGAGTTCAACATCTCAAAGAAGGACACGCTCCAGGTCCGCATCGACCAAAGCGGAAAGTTCTCGGCTCTGACGCTGCTACGGGCGATGGACCCGAAGCTCACCAGTGACGCCGACATCTTGAAGCTCTTCAACAAGACCAAAGTTGAAAAGGTCGCTGGTAGCCGCAGCGTCAGCAAACTGGAAGGCAAGGTCGCGGCTGATGACATCGTCTACCCCAAGGGCAGCGATCGGGCTGGCGAGATCCTTGTCGAGGCTGGTGGCCTGATCACTCGCGACAAGTCTGAGCTCATCTGCACGTCTGGGCTGAAGGCAGTCGAGGTTATGCAGGCCAACAAGATGCCGCTGATCGAAAACAGCCTGCGTGAAGACGCTGATGAGGCTCGCAAGCGGACCGCCGTGGCCCCGAGCCACCAGGATGCCCTGATCCGCATCTACCAGAGACTGCGACCTGGTAATCCGGCTGCACTCGATAAGGCAATCACCCTTTTCGACGAGAAGTTCAAGGACACCAATCGCTACCGTCTTGGTCGCGTTGGCCGCTTCCGCATTAATCGGAAGCTCGGTCTGTCTGTGCCTGAAACCGAGATGACCTTGCGTGCCGATGACCTCATCGCGGCCATTCGGTACATGCTCGAACTGATGGAGGGCGACAACGAAACAGTAGAAGTCGACGACATCGATCATCTTGGCAACCGTCGTCTGCGAACCATCGACGAACTCGCCAGCGATGAACTCCGGAAGGGCTTCCTCAAACTCCGTCGCACCGTGCAAGAGCGAATGAGCCTTAAGGACGTCGCCGAGATGACGCCTCGCTCGCTCATTAACCCCAAGAGCATCTCCGCAGCAATCGAATACTTCTTCGGACGCGGCGAACTTTCTCAGGTGGTCGACCAGACCAACCCGCTGTCGATGCTCACCCACGAGCGGCGGCTCTCGGCTCTTGGCCCGGGCGGCCTCAACCGCAAGCGGGCTGGCTTTGAGGTCCGTGACGTGCATATCTCGCACTACGGAAGAATCTGCCCGATTGAGACCCCTGAAGGCACCAACATCGGCCTGATCTCCAGCCTGGCTATTTACTCTGGCGTTGACTCCTACGGCTTCCTGGTCACTCCATATCGCAAGGTCGCGAAGTGCAAGCTCCAGGACGACGTGGTCTGGCTTCGAGCTGATGAAGAGCATGAGGCTTATCTGGCGCCGGCCGATGCCCCAGTGAAGGACGGCAAGGTTACCGGCGAAACCATTGTGGCTCGCTACCGCGGCGACTTCATCCTCGTGCCGCCGGAGAAAATTGAATACATCGACGTGGCGCCAAGTCAGATGGTTGGCGTTTCGGCTGGCCTCATCCCATTCCTCGAGCACGACGATGCCAACCGGGCCCTCATGGGTTCAAACATGCAGCGTCAGGCTGTGCCTCTTTTGGTGACCGAACCGCCGATTGTCGCCACCGGCATGGAGCGTGACGTCGCGGCGAACTCAGGGCTCTTGGTCCGGGCAGCACGCAAGGGCACGATCACGTACGTTGATGCCGAGACAATCGAAATCAACGGGACTGACGTCTATCAGCTCCGCAAGTATGTTGGCCTCAACGAACGAACCTGCCAGAACCAAAAGCCAATCGTGCAGCTTGGCCAAAAGGTCGAAAAGGGCGAGGTCATCGCCGACGGTGCTGCCACCTTCAAGGGCGAATTGGCACTGGGGCGGAACGTGCTCGTCGGCTTCATGGCCTGGGATGGCTTCAACTTTGAAGATGCCATCATTATCAGTGAAGAACTTGTTGAGGACGACGTGTACACCTCGATTCATATCGAGGAGTACGACATCGAAATTCGTGACACCAAACTGGGCCGTGAGGAATTCACCCGTGACATCCCCAACGTCGGCGAGCGGGCTCTCCGCAACCTCGACGACAGTGGCATTGTCCGCAAGGGCACCTATGTGCGGCCCGGTGACATCCTCGTCGGCAAGGTCTCGCCGAAGAGTAAGACCGAACTGACGCCGGAAGAAAAACTGCTGCATGCCATCTTTGGGCGTGCTGGCGAAGACGTGAAAAACGACTCGCTTGAGGTTCCCTCTGGCGTCGAAGGCATCGTTATCGCCACAGAGAAGTTTGCTCGCCAGATGAGTCTTTCTGAGGATGAGCGTCGGGAATTCCAGAAGCAGGTCAAAGAAGCTGAGAGCGAGGGCAATCTGGCAGTCGCCGAAGTCTTCGGCGGCCTCGTTGCCGAAATTGAGAAGGTGCTGCAGAAGCCGTTGTCGGCAGCTGATGGCAGCCCCCTGGTTCGCAACCAAGATCACAAAGTGGTGGCTGAGCGGGCCGGGCAGTTCAACCTTGATGAGCTCGATATCCGTTCCCCCCAGCGGAAGGCTGATATCGACAAGCTCTACAAGACGCTCTGGCCTGCCGTTGAGGAAGCGATTGATGCCAAAGATCGCAAACTCAACAGCATGAAGCGGGGTGATGAACTCCGTCCTGGCGTGCTGCAGATGGTCAAGGTTTATGTGGCTGCCAAGCGGGTTATCTCCGTCGGTGACAAGATGGCTGGCCGCCATGGAAACAAGGGCGTGATCGCCAAGATCCTTCCCAAGGAGGATATGCCCTTCTTGGCCGATGGCACTCCCGTGCAGATCATGCTCAACCCGCTCGGCGTGCCGAGCCGTATGAATGTTGGCCAGATCCTTGAAACCCATCTCGGATGGGCCGGCAAGATGCTCGGCTTCCAGGCCGTTACGCCGGTCTTCGATGGGGCTAGCGAAGAAGAGATCAATGCTGTTCTAGCTGACGCTGGCCTTCCTAAGCACGGAAAGGCCCAACTGTTTGATGGTCGTACTGGTGAGGCCCTCGAGCAGGAGACCACCGTTGGCTACATCTACATGCTCAAGCTGCATCATCTTGTCGACGACAAGGTTCATGCCCGCTCGACCGGCCCGTATTCACTGATCACCCAGCAACCGCTTGGCGGCAAGGCTCGGTTTGGTGGCCAGCGGTTCGGCGAGATGGAAGTCTGGGCACTGGAAGCCTATGGCGCAGCATACATCCTGCAGGAACTGCTGACCGTCAAGAGTGACGACGTCGAAGGACGTACCAAAATCTATGAGAGCATGGTCAAGGGTGAAAACACACTTGAGGCTGGCACCCCGGCCAGTTTTGACGTGCTCACCAATGAGATCCGAGGGCTTGCCCTCAACATGCAACTGGAGAAACGGCGGGTCTAACTCAGCCCGTTCACCAAACCAAACCACCAGATGGGCCCGACCCTACGTTCACGAGCCCTCGCCTTTCGCAGCCTTCAAACACAACTGACTATCCCCAGGAGACCTCTCCGTGAGCATCGGTGAAGCCACCTACGATCGCGTCAATGACTACTCGGCCGTCAAGATCAGCCTGGCCAGGCCGCATGATATTCGCAGCTGGTCATTCGGCGAGGTAAAGAAGCCCGAAACGATCAACTACCGCACCTACCGTCCTGAGAAGGACGGCCTGATGTGCGAGAAGATCTTTGGGCCAGAAAAGGACTGGGAATGTTCCTGCGGCAAGTACCGCGGGATGAAGTACAAGGGCATGATCTGCGACCGCTGCGGTGTCAAAGTGACGCACAGCCGCGTTCGCCGGAAGCGGATGGGCCACATTGAGCTCGCTGCGCCTGTGGTGCACATCTGGTTCTTCAAGGCGATGCCGAGCCGGCTTGGGGCTCTGCTAGACATGAAGACAACCAGCCTGGAGAAAGTCATCTACTTCCAGGACTATGTCGTTCTGGACCCCAAGGACACTCCCCTCAAGAAGCAGCAACTTCTCTCCGAGGAAGAGTGCCGGCAGGCACGCGACGAGTATGGCGAGACGGCCTTTGAGGCCGAGATGGGCGCCGATGCCGTTCGCAAACTCTTGCTCGACCTCGATCTGGTCGAACTGTCGAAGGTGTTGCGAGAAGAACTGGCCACCACCGGCTCAAAGCAGAAGAAGAAAGACCTCGTCAATCGACTGAAGATTGTGGAGGCCATTCGTGACAGCGAAAACAAGCCCGAGTGGATGGTCCTCGATGTCATCCCCGTCATCCCCCCCGACTTGCGTCCACTGGTCATGCTCGACAGTGGCAATTTTGCCACCAGCGACCTCAATGACCTCTACCGCCGCATCATCAACCGGAACAACCGGCTCAAGAAGCTTGTTGACCTGAATGCCCCCGAGGTCATCATCCGCAATGAAAAGCGGATGTTGCAGCAGTCGGTTGACGCTCTCTTCGACAACAATCGCTGCAAGCGGCCCGTCCTGGCTTCCAGCAACCGACCGCTCAAGAGCCTGACAGACATGATCAAGGGCAAGCAGGGCCGGTTTCGTGAGAACCTGCTCGGCAAACGAGTCGATTACTCTGCCCGTAGCGTCATTGTCGTTGGCCCAACCCTGCGGCTCCATCAGTGTGGCCTGCCAAAGAAGATCGCGCTGGAACTCTATCAGCCGTTCATCATTCGCCGGCTGAAGGACCTGGGCCATGCCGACACCATCAAGTCGGCGAAGAAGATGCTGGAACGGAAGGACGCCGAGGTCTGGGACATCCTGGAAGAGGTGATCCACAACCATCCTGTTCTTCTGAACCGGGCCCCGACCCTGCACCGCATGGGCATTCAGGCATTTGAGCCAGTCCTGGTCGAAGGCCATGCCATCAAACTTCACCCGCTGGTCTGCAAGGGCTTCAACGCCGACTTTGACGGTGACCAGATGGCGGTCCACCTGCCGCTGTCAATTGAGGCTCAGGTCGAAGCACACACGCTGATGCTGGCGACCAACAACATCTTTAGCCCCGCCAACGGTGCGCCGATCATCTCGCCGTCACAGGACGTCGTGATGGGCTGCTATTACCTGACGATGGCAATGCCCGGCCGTGGTGGCGAAGGGATGGTCTTCCGGAGTTTTGAAGAGGTCGAACTGGCTCACTCGTTCGGCAAGGTCGACACCCACGCCATGATTCGAGTGAAACTGCCGGCCAACCGACGCCTCAAGACCGAAAATGATGCTGACAGCCAGCCGGGTGCCGTGATCGAAACCACAGCCGGCCGCGTGCTGTTCAACTCGATCCTTCCAGAAGGGATGCTGTTTTACAACATTCCCATGCGTTCCAGTGAACTGGCTCGGGTCATTTCGGACTGCTACCAGTTGCTCGGCCGGAGGAACACGATTGACCTTCTCGACGACATGAACCGAGTTGGTTTCAGTTGGAGTACCCGCAGTGGTCTCTCCTTTGCCACCGACGACCTGATTACGCCGGAAAGCAAACTGAAGATCATCGGTGACGCCGAGAAGTCGGTGATGAAGATCCTCAAGCTCTACCAACGCGGCGTTATCACCGACGGCGAACGCTACAACCAGGTGCTGGACACCTGGACCCACGCCCGCGAGCAGATCACCAAGGAGATGATGGCCGAACTGGAGCAGGACACCGATGCTCGGGAGGTTCGCTACAGCGGCTACGTCAATCCAATCTTCCTCATGGCCCACTCCGGTGCCCGTGGTGGCGTTGAACAGATTCGTCAGTTGGCTGGCATGCGTGGCTTGATGGCCAAGCCATCCGGCAAGATTATTGAAACGCCCATCAAGGCAAACTTCCGTGAAGGCCTTACCGTGCTGGAATACTTCAGCTCCACCCACGGTGCCCGAAAGGGTCTGGCTGACACCGCTCTGAAGACGGCCGACTCTGGCTACCTCACCAGAAAACTCGCCGACGTTGCCCAAAACGTTGTTGTGACCATGCACGACTGTGGCACCACACAGGGCATTGAAAAGACCGTGATCTATCGTGGTGAAAAGGTCGAGGTCAATCTGGCCGATAGCATTCGGGGCCGGGTGAGTCGCACCAACATTGCCAATCCCATCACCGACGAGGTGGTGGTCCACGAGGATGACCTCATCACACCCAAGACCGCGCGGGACATCGAGGCTTTGGGCCTCGAAAAGATCCAGGTCCGCAGCGCGCTGACCTGCGAAGCCCCCCTGGGCGTTTGCCGTCTCTGCTACGGGATGGACCTTTCCACCGGCTCGCTGGTCGAAGAGGGTATGGCTGTCGGGATTATTGCGGCCCAGAGTATTGGCGAGCCAGGCACCCAGTTGACGATGCGGACATTCCACATCGGTGGTGTCGGGCAGCGTGC
>Ga0075481_10000440_pt1 | contig 15548 bp, 12 predicted proteins | sample DEB08_DNA_11_FD_76337 | JGI IMG/M metagenome (GOLD analysis project Ga0075481, IMG submission 76337) | Aqueous microbial communities from the Delaware River and Bay under freshwater to marine salinity gradient to study organic matter... | ecosystem: Environmental > Aquatic > Marine > Coastal ... | reverse complement strand
GCCGGCGGCGGCGAAGCCGGACTCCTCGCCGAGTTCTCTCTCGAGCATCGAGTCGGGGGCGATGCCCGGTTCCAGACACCCGCCCGGCACGAACTCCCACTGCCCGGCGTGGTAGGCGACCTCGCGACTGCGCAGGCCCATCAGCCAGCGGCCCTCCCGTTCGACGATTCCCTTGACGCCGAGCGGTCGAACGCCCGTTTCGAGGCCGGCGCCGATCACCGCGTAGAACCGGTAGGCGCACTCCATGGCGTGCACCACGACCCCGCCATGCCCGTTGCGGCTGACGCCGAGGACATGCAGCATCCGCCCGTCGAAGTAGCGTCGGTTCGCGCGTTGCAATCCGTCCCAGGCCCGATCGACCTCCTCCAGCGACGGCGTCGTCGGCACGAACGTGCCGGGCACGACGTTCAGCACCGGCGGCCGCCGCAGCGGAATGACGCGGCTCTGGTCCACGCTCGGTCTCCGAGTCAGCGATCGTCGAGGCCGCCGACGGTCTCGCGGCGTTCGAACGCGTCCGAATCGGGGGTCTCGTCGTCGCCCTGGATGTACTCGCGAGGCTTGTAGACGAGCGCGACGAACACGAAGAGCACTGCGGCGATCGCCATCATCGCCGTGAAGAACCAGTAGTAGTCGGCGCCTCGCAGCGACTCGCCGCCGCCGACGGAGACCGTCGACACGAAGCGGGCTTCGGCTTGATCCGCCGGAGGCGTCTCCTCGGTTGCGCAGGGAACGTTTCGCGTGCGCCAGTTCGCCGGGCCACTCGGTGCGTCGAGGGCCTCGGGGCGCTGGAGCCGAACCGAACTTCGAACGTCGTCGACGGTCGCGAGTTCGCCATCCGGACCCAGGGACTCGAGTTCGTAGCGATCCGCATCGACGAGGCGATACGCGAGAGGACGCCCCCAGGGGTCGGCCAGGCCGTCGATCAGGGAGGCGCCCTCGTCGGGGGTCGGAAGCGTCTCGCCGTTGTCGGCCCAACTGGACTCGATTCGACGGCGGCCCTCCGAGAACGCCTGGTCGGCCGCGGTGCGGGGCTCGCCGATCGTGCCGTCGCCGGCGATCGCGAAGGCGATGCCGTCGTCGGCCCGTCCCTCCGAGAGGGTGACCGTCCAGCCCTCCGCCGCGGATTCGAACGCGATGCCGAGGCGCTTGAACTCCGCCTCGAGGGCCTGGGCGGAGAAGCCGTCCTCGCCGGTCGCCGCCGACACCGCGGCGACCGCGGGGTCGAGTCGGCTGTCGACCTGGATCACGTTGTTGACGATCGCGGTGAAGACGTTGCCCACCGAGACCGTCAGCAGGAAGAGGCTCATCACGAACGACTTCATCTGCGGCGGCGCCTGCGTGTAGCTGAACTCCAGGGCCGTGATCGAGACCATGACCTCCGCGGCGGTGATGATCGCGTAGGCCAGAAGCTGCCAGCGGATGTTCGGCGTCATGCCGTCGTCGATCCAGCTCTCGATGAGGCCGGACAGGCCGAACGCCGCGACGGTCACGAACAGTCCGATCGAGATCCGGCGGATCGGCGTCAGCGGGAAGACCTTCGACAGCGCCGGATAGACGACGTAGGAGAAGAGCGGGATGAACGCGAGGATCAGCAGCGGATTGATCGCCTGGATCTGGCTCTCGAGCCACTCGATGCCCAGGAAGTTCCGATCCATCTTCGCCGCCTGCAGCACCCACGCCCCGCCGGTCTGATCGAAGAGCGACCAGAACATCGAGATGAACAGGTACACCGGAATCAGCTTCAGGATGGTGGCGAGGCCCGGGCCGCTGAAGGTCTCGCGGATGAAGGCGAAGCCGCGCGGCTGGACGTGCACGAACCGGTGCCGGCCCATCCAGAAGACGATCGTCGCGATGAACATCAGCACGCCGGGCACGCCGAACGCCCAGGCGGGGCCGTGCCACTCCAGCAGCCACGGGGTCAGCAGCGTCGAGAAGAAGCTGCCGAAGTTGATCGAGAAGTAGAACCAGCCGAACACCTTCGAGAGCAGATGCTTGTTGCCGCGTCCGAACTGGTCGCCCACGTGGGCCGAGACGCACGGCTTGATGCCGCCGGATCCGACCGCGATCAGGAACAGACCGATCAGGAGCCATGTCTTGGGTTCGAAGGTCGCCTCGAGCGCCGCCGAAGGCATGTCCATCAAGGCCAGTGCGAGGTGCCCGAGGCAGTAGACCCACGACAGGATCATGATCGTCAGGTACTTGCCGAGGATCGCGTCGGCCACGATCGCCCCGATCACCGGGAAGAAGTAGGCGCTCGCGGTGAACCATGCGAGGTTCTCGCGGGCCTCGGCCTCTCCGAAGAAGTCGCACGTCCCCGAGGCGCTCATGAGGTACTGCGTCATGAACACGACGAGGATCGTCTTCATGCCGTAGAAGCTGAACCGCTCCGCAGCCTCGTTGCCGACGATGTACGGCACGCCGCCGGGCATGCCGGTCCGGGTCTGGTCGGGAAGCGTCTGGAAGGTGCTCATGCGATGGGACTCCCTCGCGATCGCCCGTGATTCCGGGCGCCGCGGCGTGGAGTGTACGGAACCGACCCGGCGTCGTCGGTCGTGCGCCGATCAGCCGCCGATGGCGAGCGGCTCGATGAAGAGCTGCGGCTCGCCGGGGCCGAGCGGAATGCCCAGCCACGCCCACAGCAGCAGGAACGCCGGCCAGATCACCATCAGCGCGATCGTGTAGGGCAGCATCAGGGAGACCAGGGAGCCGAGTCCGCCTGCGGGCTGGTAGCGGCGCAGGTAGACGAGGATCACCACCAGGTACGGGTTGAGCGGCGCGATCGAGTTGGTGGCGGAGTCGCCCACCCGATAGGCCGCCTGCGTGAGCTCGGGCGCGAGGCCGAGTCCCATCATCAGCGGCACGAACACCGGTGCCAGCAGCGCCCACTTCGCACTGGCCGAACCGAGGAACAGGTTGAGGCCCGCGGTCAGGGCGATGACGCCCACCAGCAGCGGCATCTGTCCGAGACCGAGCCCCTGCAGCCAACCCACGCCCGTCACGGCGAGAAGCGTGCCGAGGTTCGACTCGCGGAACCACGCGACGAACTGGCCCGCGAAGAACGCCAGCACGATGTAGGTCCCCATCGAGGACATGCTCTCGCCGAGCAGCTTCGCCACATCGCGATCCGAGCGGATGGTGCCGGCGCCGATGCCGTAGCAGGCCCCGGGCACGAGGAACAGCACCAGCAGCAGCGGCACGATCACGTCGGCCCAGACCGGCACCTCGGGCCGGCCCGGAACCGGTGCGTAGGTTCCGTGGAGGGGTCCGCCGGGCAGCAGGATCATCAGGCCCAGGCCGATCGCCGCCACCGCGAATCCGAACGCCGCGAAGGCGAGTCCCCGTCGCTCCGCGTCGGTGACGCGATCGGAGCCGGCGCCCTCCTCGCCCTCGGCGATGCGACCGGCGGCGATCTGGGTGCGCACGTCCTCGGGCGTGAAGCGCGGCTCCACGATCCATGCGGTGATCGCCCAGCCCACCAGGGTGACCAGGCCCGTCGAACCGATCATGAACCACCAGTTGCAGTCGACGCGAATGAAGCTCTCCGGATCCATCAGCGTGGACGCCTCGAGGGTGAGCCCTTGAAGGAGCGGATCGAGGCTCGTGACCACGAGGTTCGCACTGAATCCCCCCGCGACGCCGACGAAGACGGCCGCAAGTCCCGCCAGCGGCGCACGACCCATGCCCGCGAAGATCGCCGCCGCGAGCGGCGGAAGCACCACGTATCCCGCATCCGCCGCCAGGCTCGACAGCACCCCGACGAAGACCAGCGACGGGGTCACGAGCATGCGTGGGGTGATCGCCACGAGACCGCGCAGCAGGACCGCGATGAGGCCGCTTCGCTCCGCCACCCCGATGCCGAGCATGGCCACCAGCACCACACCGAGGGGATGGAACGAAGTGAAGTTCTCGACCATGTGGGTGAACACCCAGCGCAGACCGTCGCTCGTCAGGAGGCTGCGGGCCTCGATCATTCGATCCGGCTCGGTCGGATGCGGCACCGTCCAACCGCCCCACACCGCCATCTGCGAGGCGAGCAGCACCGCAAGGGCGCCGACGCCGAACAGCGTGACGGGATCGGGCAGGCGGTTGCCGACTCGCTCGACCCACGAGAGGAGACGAGCGGCGAGACCGGCGGAGGCGTCGGGCGTCGAACTCACGATTCGGCCTCCGGCGAGGGCGTGGACCTGCGGAACCGACTGCGCTCGCGATCCTTGACGACGCCTGGGAACGGCAGGACGTCGTTGTGCATCACGCAGTAGACCCCGGGGGGCAGCATCCGTGCCGCGAGCAGCGCCTCGGTGAGGTTCTGCACCGCGTCGGTGCGCCGCAGTTCGTAGGGGCGCATGGCCCCGGTCAACACCACCGGACCGGCAAGCGGACCCCGCGAAGACAGGTGCTCGAGGATGCGTTCGCCGGTCGTGGGAAGCCGATCGGTGCCGTGGACCACGACCACGGCCCCGTGTTCGGCGAGTTCGCGTTCCACGGTCTCGGCGATCAGGGTGTGGTCGGCCTCGGTCATGTCGAGGCTGTCCTTGTTCATCAGCGAGACCCGCGAGACCGAGAGCTCTGGCAGCTCCAGTCGACCGAGCATGACGTCGAGGACCTTGACCGGCTCGTCGAGTCGGTTGGACAGTTCGCCGCCGAGTTCGGAATAGGTCTTCTCGATGGTGCCGCCCGTGGAGACGATCGAGAGACTCCGTCGCATCCGGGGCACGTCGTCGGGGTTCTCTTCGCTCACGGAACCGGCACCTCCAGCACCATCGGTCGCAGGCAGTGCCGATCGGTGCAGGCCTGGAATTCGACGCCGAGGCGTCCAACCCCGGCCTCACGGGACCGCCGAAGCGTCAGCGGCACCGAAATGCGGCGTGCGTGGACCCGCAGGCGTTCCCGGTAGAGATCGCCCTCCGGATACTCCGCCTCGACGTGGAGGTCTCCACCGAGAGCGAGCACCCTCAGGCCGAGCAGTTCCTCGTCGCCGGAGCCGCCCGGATCGTGGGCGTTGATGTGGTGCGGCGGATCGATCTCGATCTCGAGGCTGGCCTCCGCACGGCCCGATTCGAACCTCGGCACCGCCGGGACCAGGCGCACCCTGACCGGCGGCGCCTCGTCGCCGGCGAAGGTCACGCGGGGCAGGCGTTCGGGCGCGAGCCGGGCGAGGCGATCGACGGCGATCACGCTTCGAGCCGCCGCGACCGGTGCCGCGGCGATCGCGCCCGACAGCCATTCGATCGAGGCGGCCACGCGATCGAGCGTCCGAGCGTCGCCGGTGCGTTCGAAGCGATCGAGCAGGAGGTTCAGCATGGTGCCGCTCCCCGAGGGCATGGCGCCATCGTCGATGCGGCGAGGGGTGGTGAAGAGGTCGGGACGGCCCGGATCGGCATCGAGCCATCCTCCGCCGCGATGGTCGCCGAATCGAACTTCGGCGAGATCGACGATCCGATCGGAGATCGCGAGGAAGCGTGCCGCGCGTGGGTCGTTCCGAGCCGAAAGCGTCCTCGCGAGGCATGCGAGTCCCTCGGCGAGCAGCGCGTGATCCTCGAGCGTGCCGGCGAGACCGTCGGAGGTTCGGCAAAGGACGGCGGATCCGTCGCTCTCGCCGTCGCCCCCGCCATCGAGCAGATGGGACGCGACGACGGCATCGGCGACGCCGCATGCGGCCTCGAGATGCTCGTCGCCCTCGTCGCCGAGGGCGAGGGCACCGGCCGCGAGTCCGCCGATCGCGAGACCGTTCCATCCCGCAAGCACCTTGTCGTCACGCGCGGGTTGCCGGCGCCGTCCGCGAGCCGTACGCAACGCCCTCATCGCCCGGTCCTCGCAACGGCCGAAGGTGTCGAGGTCGAGTCCCGCGGACTTCAGGAGCTCGGCCGGGGGCCTGGTCAGTCGCAGCACCCACGAAGGGGCATCCTCGGGATGGTGTGGATCCTGAAAGTTCGCCTCGCCGTCGAGGCCGTAGGTCTGCCGCGCCCAATCGACGAGATCGCCCGCACCGTGGGCCTCGAGCGCCGCCTTGAACGCATCGGGCCGCCAAAGGTAGGTCTCGCCCTCGCGGGTTCCGGTGTCGGCGTCGAGCGCGGCCGCGATGCCGCCCGAGGCCAGACGCATCTCCTGCAGCATCCAGTCGAGGGTCCGGCGAAGCGTGCGACGCCGGAAGGCGGCGGCTTCATCACGCCCCGCCGCCGCATGTCGCTGGAGGCTTCTCGCCAGCGCCGTGGCGAGCTGGCCGTTGTCGTAGAGCATCTTCTCGAAGTGCGGCACGGTCCATGTCGCGTCGACGGCGTATCGATGGAACCCGCCGCCGACGTGGTCGAACAGGCCGCCGATCGACATGCCGTCGAGGGCTCGCTCCACCACATCCAGAAGCGCCGGGCGATCCGCGGCCGCGGCCTCGAGCAGTTCGAGCATCACCGGCTGGGGGAACTTGGGGGCGCCGCCGAAGCCGCCGTTGGCCCGATCCTCGAACCCGCAGATCGCGTCGGCCGCCCTGGCGGCGAGGGATGGTTCGAGGGTCGCGGGGCGTGGCGTCTCGGAGAGTTCACGCTCGACGAGATCGCCGAGATGGGTGGCCTGCGCGATCGCCTCGCCGCGGCGTGCGGACCACGCGTCGGCCATCGCCTCGAGCACCTGGGTGAACGATGCTCGACCGTGCGCCGGGCGCGGGGGGAAGTAGGTTCCGACGAAGAACGGCTTCAGGGAGCGTGGATCGAGGAACGCCGACAGCGGCCACCCGCCGCTCGGTCGCCCCTCGGTGAGCCTGGTGAACTGCTGGCACGCGGTCATGTAGAGCTCGTCGACGTCGGGGCGCTCCTCCCGATCGAGCTTCACGTTCAGGAAGCGGGCGTTCATGATCGCCGCGGTCGCGGGATCCTCGAAGCTCTCCCGCTCCATGACGTGGCACCAGTGGCAGGTGCTGTACCCGATCGACAGGAAGATCACCCGATCGAGACGCCGCGCCTCGGCGATCGCCTCGTCGGACCAGGGCCACCAGTCGACGGGATTGCCCGCGTGCTGCCTCAGATAGGGGCTCGCCGTCTGCCTGAGACGCCAGCCGCCGGTCGTGTCGTTCACGCCCTTCGCCATCGCCGGAGCGTACTCGCCACGCCCGCGGGCGGCAGAGTTCCATCGACGACGCGGTGGTGCGGCGACGCCCGCCCTGCCGATGACCCCGAGCCGGAGGTCTCCCGCCGATGACGAACCTGGCCCTCGTACAGCTCGGCCCGTACCTGCCGTCGAGTGCCCTCGCCGCGATCGATCTGCCCGAGGACGTCTTCGACGTCGATGCCTTGGCGAAGGCGTTCCAGTCGTTGCCGGTCGAGGGGCTGATTCCCGCCGGGGTGGCGCTGGCGATGGGCCTGCTGCTCTGGTGGTTCGGGGAACGACTGCTGCGCCTGGCGATGATGGTGGTGGCGGTCTTCGTCGGCGTGCCGATGGGCCTGATGCTCGGCGCAGCGCTCGCGCCCACCCTGCCGCCGCTCGCCGCGGCGATCGTCGGGGCGGTGGTCATGCTGATCGCCGCGGCGGTCGGATTGAAGTTCGCCGTGGCGGGAGGCCTGGCGCTGGTGGTCGGTCTCGCGTCGCTCCTCGGGGCGATCGTCGCGGTCGAACAGGGATGGGTGGATCTCGGCGTGCCGATGGCGCGAGCGACGGACCTGGCCCCCGCTCGCGTCGCGCCGGCCGGATCGTGGTCGGGATTCGATTCCGGCGGTGTGGAGCTGACGGCGCTCGGTGCGGCATCGGCCCCGGCGTTCGATCTGCCCGACGCCGCCGAAGAGGTCGTCGCGTCCGCGTGGTCGGATCTGTTGGACAGTCTGCTGCTGGCCCGGGACTGGGCCGGTGCTCGATGGTCCAACCTGCCCCCGGCGGGACGGACGCTGGCCGGCACCTCGGGCGCCGTGGGTCTGGTCGTCGGTTTCGGCTTGGGACTGATCTTCCAGCGACTGGCTCTTCGGCTCGCCACGGCGGTGTTCGGGTCGCTCCTCATCGTCTCCGGCGGCACCACGCTGCTGGGCTGGCTCGCCCCCGAGTGGGTCGCCCGGTCGCTGCCCGGAGGACCGTGGCTCGGGTTATGGGGCGTGCTGTCGGTGGTGGGAGCCTTCGTGCAGTGGAAGCGATCCGGGGCCGATGCCGATGAGGAGTGACAGCACGTGCGAGTTTCTCGGTCCTGAGGTCGGACGTTCCGATTCGGGACGAGACCCGTTCCTCCCACGCATCCAGCGGAGTGCCCCATGACCTCCTTCATGCCGATCCTGCTCGCGCAACAGGACGCAGGCATCGGCCTGCTCCAGGCCGACGAGCTCCTCGAAGAGGCGGATCTGCTCAGCCGCCCGCAGGAACTGCTCGACCGCCTCACCGAGATGCCCGCCGTCTTCGGGGTCATCGTGATGCTCGTCGGCATCGTCTGCATCCTGCAGGGCTACCGATGGCATCGCTGGATCGTGGTGGTGCTGGCGCTGATGCTCGGTCTCGCCGTGGGCGAACTCGTCAGCGATCGAGTCGGGCGATCGAGCGTCGTCGCGATCGCGATGGGCCTGCTCTTCGCGGCGGTGGCGTCGCCGATGCTGAGGTTCACCGTGGCCATCTTCGCGGGACTCGCGGGCGCGTTCCTCGGGGCGAACCTCTGGTCGATCCTGCAGGGCACCGAGGCCGGCGAGCCGTGGCCCGGCGCCGCGATGGGGTTCATTCTGCTGGCGCTCTCGAGCTTCCTGATCTTCAGGATCTCGATCATCCTGTTCACGTCGCTCGGAGGCGCCGCGATGTTCGTGATCGGCGGCATCGCCTCGCTGCTGCACATCGAGGCCGTCCAGGCGGCGGTTCGCGAGCATCTGGCCCAGCATCAGTTGATCGTGCCGCTGCTCGTCGGCGTCACCGCGGTTCTGGGCTTCGTGCTCCAGGAGAACTGGACCCGTGGCGGCGCGTCGAGCGAGGAGGAGTGATCCTCCGGTGACGGTGGTCCACGCGATCGTCGCGGATCTGATGTTCGGCTCGAAGGTCGCCGCCACCGCGAGGGCCCACGGCATCGACTATCGGGGTGCGAGATCGCTCGAAGGCCTTCGGAACGCCGAGGGCGACGCGGCGCTGGTGGTGGTCGATCTCGAGGCCGAACTCCCCGACGGCGATCCCGTCGAGGCGATCGAGCACGCCCTGCGCCGCACGCCGATGCCGCGGGTGGTCGCCTTCGCCGGGCACCTCCTGACCGATCGTCTCGAGGCGGCCCGCCGCGCCGGCGCCCACGAGGTGCTGTCTCGGGGCGGTTTCAGCGGGAGACTCGAGTCGATGATGGCTGGAGTGGCCGGGATCGCCGGCTCAGGCGAGGAACGCTCGCCCGGCGAGCAGTAGCGCTCCGGCCGCGGCGCCCGCGGCGAGATCGTCCGCCAGCACGCCCCATCCCTTCGGGAGGTTCTGGAGTCCGTCGATCGGCGGGGGCTTGGCGATGTCGAACACGCGGAACAGCACGAAGGCCGCCGCGATCCACCACCACGGCACTCCCGGGTCCGCCCAAGGCACCGCCGCAAGGGCGATCACCTGCCCCGCCACCTCGTCGGCCACGATCTCGCCCGCATCCGAACGCCCCCAACGGCGTTCGGCCCAGTCGCCCCAGATCACGCACGCGAGCGACGAGAGGACCAGGGCCGCGCCAAGGCCGGCGAGCATCGGCATCGCCCCGACGTCGGCCCCGGCGGCGAGGGTCGCGATCCCAACCGGGACCAGCGAGCCCCAGGTTCCCGACGCCGGCCGGAGCAGGCCCACGCCACCGACGGTCAGGGCCAGGCCTCGGGGATCCATGCCCTTCATCTTCGCTCCGCATCGCGAGTCGCTCTGATGGCCCGCTGCACGTACGGCACCGCCGAGGCGATGGTGACCGCGACGGTCGCCCAGACCACGACCGAGCGGAATGCGATCCAGAACGCATCGCCCTCGAACGACGGCTGGGTGGCCACCACCAGCACCACCGGCACCGCGACCGACTGCAGGACCATCTTCGCCTTGCCGACCGGGTCCGCTGGGAAGGCGACCCCCAGACCCTCGAGCCAGCCTCGCAGGCTGGTCACCAGCAGTTCGCGGGCCAGCATCGTCGTGGCCATCCACGCCGCCACCCCGGTCGAGATCGCCGGCAGGTCTCCGCCGGTCGTTGTGGGCGTGGTGGTCATGGTGGGCATCGCCGCGAGGTAGACGAACGCGCCGAGGACCAGCACCTTGTCGACGAAGGGATCCATCACCCGGCCGAATGCGGACACCGCGTTCCAGCGGCGGGCCAGCCATCCGTCGAGCGCATCGGTCGCCGCGCCGGCAACGAACAGAATGGTCGCCGCGAGTCCCCAGAGGCCGCGTGCCTGAAGCGTGTCCGCCGCGGGAACGCCGGCGCCGAGCGTGGCGAAGAAGGCCACCGCCATGACGAGGCGGAGCAGCGTCAGCTGATTCGGCAGTTGGCGGCGCCAGCCGCGTGCCCGCTCCATCTCGGAATGCTAACCGCGTCGCTGCGGGCGGCCTCGGCAACCGGTCCCGAACACGCGGCGGAGGACCTTGCCCACGTCCACCTCGGTTGCGACCTCCGCAGGAGCGATCTATCCTCCGCCCTTTCCCCGAGGAGGCGTTCGGAGACGGACCTCCGACCGGTCGACGAGCGGTTCCGTCGGACGTGTTCCCACCGCCTCGAGGGATCGATCCGGACCGCTGCGCCGCATGATCCCCTTCGAGACTCTCTACACGGCGACCGTGATCGGGGCGGTGGCGATGGTGCTTCTCCTGAAGCCGGGCCGGCGGGCCCTGCGCCTGGTCGCGGCGATCGCGGGCCTCGGCGCGTTCGGAGGCATCCTTGTCGCGGGCCTGGAAAGACTGGCTCCGGCGGAGCCGGGCACGGTGCTGCCCACCATCTTCGGGGCGATCGCGGTGATCTCCGCGGTGCGGATGATCACCCTGTCGCGGCCGGTGTTGGCGGCGCTGCACTTCGTGCTGGTGGTGCTGGCCTCGAGTGCGATGTTCCTGCTGCTGCAGGCCGAGTTCATGGCCTTTGCGCTGATCATCGTCTACGCCGGTGCGATTCTCATCACCTACCTGTTCGTGCTGATGCTCGCCCGGCAGTCGCCCACGGAGACCGCCGAAGGACCGCTCGACTACGACAGCCTGCCCCGCGAGCCGCTCGCGGCCTGCACCGTCGGCTTCGTCATGCTGGCCTCGATCGCGGGGGCGATCGTCGCCGACGCCGATTCGATTCGGGAGACGACCGTCGCCGAGAACACCCGTCTCACGGCGGCCCTCGACGGCTTCGAGGATCTCGAGGCGATGCCGCGGCTTCTCGATCGGATGGCCGGCGAGGCGTTCCCCGGATCGACCGGTGTCGAGATCGGCGAGGACGGCCGTCGCCTGCGAGTTCGCGAACTCGAGATCGTCGACGACGAGACCGGCGTCGAACGGCGGATCTACGCCGACGCCACGGTGCTCTTCCCGGGTGGCGAGCCGCCGGTGGAGTGGACGCTCACCGACGCCGATCTGCCCGGCAACACCCGCCTCGTGGGCATGAAGCTCGTGGCGAGCTTTCCGATCAGCCTCGAACTCGCCGGCGTGATCCTGCTGATGGCGATGTTCGGTGCGGTCGTGCTCGCGAGGCGTCAGATCGAACTCGGCGAGGACGAGCGTCGCGCCGCCGCGGGACTCGGTCGGCTCAGCGTCGAGGATCCCGACACGAACTCGACGGGAGGCACGGCGTGATCGCGGACGCCCCCATCGTGTTCGCCGCCACGGCGGCACTGCCCGGCGCCGTCGGCGGGGTGCTGCTCGTCAGCGCCCTTCTCTTCGCGATCGGGATGGTCGGGTTCCTCACCCGACGCAACATGATCATCATGTTCCTCTCGACCGAGCTCATGTTCCAGGCCGCGGCGCTGGCCTTCATCGCCTTCGGCCGGATGCACCTGGACCTCTCCGGGCAGGTCATGGTGATCTTCATCCTCACGATCGCCGCCGCCGAGGCGGCCCTGGCCCTCGGGCTCGTGGTCCTTCTCTATCGCCGCCGCGAGACGCTCTCCGCGGAGGCGTGGTCGGAGCTTCAGGAATGAGCCTGCCCTCGCTGCTCGCCGCCGGCGATCCGACCCCGCTGGAGATCCCGCTGGCCACCACGGCCGAGGGCTTGTCGTGGACCGGCCTGATCCTGCTGCTGCCGCTCTGTTCGATGGTGCTGTGCGCGGCGCTCGCCGCGCTTCGCAACCGCTCGAAGCTGCCTGCGCTCGTCTCGGTGCTCGCGATCGGCGGGGCCTTCCTGACGGTGCTGGCGATGGCGTTCCGCCTCGACCTCGAGTCGCCGGTGGTGGTCCACCTCTTCGACTGGATCAACTTCGGGTGGACGGCGGATGCGCCGGCGACGGTGCGGGACGGCGAGCCGCTGTGGCGCGGAATCGTCGCGGACTTCGGCTTCTACATCGATTCGCTGACGATCTTCTGGATGCTGTTCGTCACCGGACTCGGCACGCTGATCGCGATCTACGCCAGCGAGTACATGGAAGAGGACCGCGGCGTCGGCTACTGCCGGTTCTTCTTCGGCGTGAGCCTGTTCATCCTCGCGATGAGCGCTCTCGTGATGGCGGACAACCTCGTCCTGCTCTACCTCGGGTGGGAGGGCGTGGGTCTCGCGAGCTATCTGCTGATCGGCTACTACTACAAGACGCCCTCCGCGGTCGCCGCCGCGAAGAAGGCGTTCATCATGAACCGCATCGGGGATGCCGGCCTGGCGCTCGGCATCTTCCTGACGTGGGTCAACTTCGGCACCGTCGAGTTCGGGCCGCTGTTCGCCTCGATCCAGGATCCGCCGGAGGCCGCCGGTTCGTGGGCGGTGACGGCCATCCCGTTCTGCCTGATGCTGGGAGCGTTCGGCAAGAGCGCCCAAGGGCCTCTGTTCACCTGGCTTCCCGACGCGATGGAGGGTCCGACGCCGGTCTCGGCGCTCATCCACGCCGCGACGATGGTCACCGCGGGCATCTATCTGATCGCCCGGACCTACCCGCTGTTCGTCGCGGTGCCCGCGGCGCTCGAGACCGTCGCCTGGATCGGTGCGGCCTCCGCGTTCGTCGCCGCGACGATCGCGATGACCCAGTACGACATCAAACGGGTCTTCGCGTACTCGACGATCTCCCAGTTGGGGTACATGTTCCTCGGTCTCGGGTCGCTGTCGGCCTTCGGAGGCGCGTACCACGTCTTCACCCACGCATTCTTCAAGGCGACGCTGTTCCTCACCGCCGGTGCGGTGATGCACGGCTTCGCGGGCCAGCTCGACCTTCGGAAGATCTCCGGCCTGCGGCACCTGCCCGGATGGCGGATCGTCGCCTGGGCGATGTTCATCGGCTGCTTCTGGCTCGCGGCGTTCCCGTTCACGAGCGCCAACTTCTCGAAGGACGCCTGCATCGAAGGCGCCTTCGTGATGAACACCCCGAGCTACCGGGCCGCGGCGTGGCTGGGCCTGATCGCCGCGGGCATCACCGGCTACTACAGCTTCCGCGTCTGGTTCCGGGTCTGCTGCGGCCCGGTCTCCTACGCACCGGGCGACCATGGACATGGCGAACATGGTGAGCACGACGACTCGCATGGATTCCACCCGCACGCGCCGCGTCTGGCGATCAACGGCGTGCTGGCGATCATCGCCGTCGGGGCCGTCCTGACGGGCATTCCCGCCTACATGGCCCTCGCCGGCGGCGAGAACTGGGCCCAGCAGTCGATCGCCGCGTCGAGCGCCATGCAAGGCGACTTCCTCGGCGACCACGGCGACGCCACGGTGCTGGGCATGAACCCCCACCTTGGGGTGATGGTCCTCGGCGGCGCGTTCGGCATCGCGGGCATCCTTCTGGCCTGGTGGTTCCATCTCGCCAACCGGCAGGCGGCGACGAACCTGCGCTCGCGGCTGCTCGCCTCCCCGGCGACTCGATGGGTGCCGACCCTGCTCGACCGCAAGTGGTACGTGGACGAGATCTACCACGGTCTCATGACCATCCCGGCATGGCTCGCGAGCCAGGTGCTGCACTTCTTCGACAAGCGGTTCATCGACGGCTTCCTCGTCGACGGCGTGGGGCGCATCACCGTGCTTCTGGCCCGAATCTTCCAGCCGCTCTACAACGGCCGTCTGCAGGGCTACGCGGTGACGATGGCCGGAAGCCTGGGTCTGATCCTGGTCTGGGCCCTCTGGACCTGGCTCGGTGGCGACGCCGCCGCGGCGGGAGAACTGCCGTGACCCTTCCCATGCTGCTCGCGATTCCCCTGCTGACCGCGATCGTGGTTGCGGTGGCGCCGACCCGGCTCTCCGCGACCCTCGCGACCGCGGGCAGCCTGCTCGCGGCGATCGTCGCGGTGCTGGCGGCGGTGCAGTTTCCCTCGTGGACCAGCGAGACCTTCTGGCCCGGCGAGACCGGGCCGGCGGTGTTCTCCGCGGCGGGCGTGACCCTCGAACTCGGCCTCGACGGCGTCAGCATGCTCATGGTGCTGCTGACGGTGCTGCTGGTGGTGATCTCGGTGATCGGCTCCTACACCGCGATCACCACTCGGCAACGCGAGTACTACGCGTGGTTCATGGTGCTCGAGAGCTGCCTGCTCATGGCGTTCATGGCCCGCGACGTGGTCATGTTCTACATCGGGTACGAGTTCACGCTGGTGCCGATGTTCTTCCTGATCTCGATCTGGGGCGGCCCGGACCGCCGCCCCGCCGCGATCAAGTTCTTCATCTTCACGTTCCTCGCTTCGGTCCTGATGTTGGCGGGACTCGTCTACGTCGCGAGCCGCCGCGCCGGCGACCTCGGCGAGTGGAGCTTCCGGATCCCCGACCTCGTCGACTTCGCGTCGACGCAGCTCTCCTCGGTCGAGCAGTTCTGGGTGTTCCTCGCGCTCATGGCGGCGTTCGCGGTGAAGACGCCGTTCTTCCCGGTGCACAGCTGGCTGCCGCTGGCCCACGATCAGGCCCCCACCGCCGGCAGCGTGATCCTCGCCGGCGCGCTGCTGAAGCTGGGCACCTACGGCGCGTTCCGGATCGGGCTCCCCATGGCCCCGCTCGGCGGTGCCGAACTCGCGAACTTCTTCGCGATCCTCGCGATCCTCGGCATCGTGGTGGCCGCACTCATCTGCTGGGTGCAGACCGACGTCAAGAAGCTCGTCGCCTACAGCTCGGTCAGCCACATGGGCATGCTGATGCTGGGCCTCTTCGCGCTCAACCCCATCGGGGTGCAGGGGTCGGTGCTCTACTTCATCAACCACGGTCTCTCGACCGGCGCGCTCTTCCTGCTGATCGGGATGGTCTACGAGCGCTACCACACCAAGGACATGGACAAGCTCGGCGGCCTCGGCTCGGCGATGCCGATCTGGAGCGTGTTCATGGTGTTCTTCGTCTTCTCGAGCGTGGGCCTGCCGGGCCTCAACGGCTTCGTGGGCGAGGTGCTCTGCCTGTGGGGCGCCTTCACCGCCGAGGCGGACGGCGTGGCGGGCTATCCCGGCGTGCTCGGCCCGTGGTACGCCCTCGTGGCGATCGTGGGCCTGATCCTCGGTGCGATGTACCTGCTTCGGATGCTCGGCAAGATGGTCTGGGG
>Ga0075481_10000438_pt1 | contig 15556 bp, 6 predicted proteins | sample DEB08_DNA_11_FD_76337 | JGI IMG/M metagenome (GOLD analysis project Ga0075481, IMG submission 76337) | Aqueous microbial communities from the Delaware River and Bay under freshwater to marine salinity gradient to study organic matter... | ecosystem: Environmental > Aquatic > Marine > Coastal ... | reverse complement strand
GCGAGCAGCGCCAACACCACCGCTTCGCCGATCACGGGTGTCGCCGCCGTCTCGGCATCGGGGACCGGCACGGTCGCGAACACGAGTGCGACGCTCATCGGACCGTCTCCGAAGAGACGGCTCCACGGGCCTCGAGCACCCGAGTCGAAACGACCTTGCCGTCGCGGCAGAGCAGCGTGTCCCGCAGGACCTCGTCGGCCTCCGGATCGACGTGTCGTCCTTCGCGAGCCTCGACGAGCGACGGAACGCCCTTCTCCGCAAGGAGCGCGACGAACGCGGCGACGTTGCGGGAGTACATCAGGCTCGCGTGGTGCGGCACGCTCGACGCGAGATCGACCGGGCCGAGGACGAGGCGACCCTCGTGTTCGACCCGTTCGCCGGCCCTGGACAGTTCGCAGTTGCCGCCTCGTTCGGCCGCGAGATCGACGACCACGCCGCCTCGCGGCATGGACGCGACCGCGGCGGCGTCCAACAGGCGCGGCGCCGGCCGTCCTGGAACCGCGGCGGTCGCGATCACGATCTCGTGCTCCGCGGCGACCTCGCCGAGGCGACGCCGCTGCTCGGTCTCGAAGGACTCGCCCATCGCCTTCGCGTAGCCGCCCGCGGCCTCGCCGTCCTCGGCCTCGAGGCCGAGATCGACGAAGCGGGCCCCGACCGACTCGACCTGCTCGGCGGCGGCGGCCCGGATGTCGTAGCCGCTCGTCACCGCGCCGAGGCGCCGCGCCGTCGCAAGGGCCTGCAGGCCCGCGACGCCGGCGCCGATCACGAGCACTCGACTTGCGACGAGGGTGCCCGCGGCGGTCATCAGCATCGGCAGCATCCGATCGAGTTCGACCGCGGCAAGCAGCACCGCCTTGTGTCCGGCGATCGTCGCCTGCGAACTCAGCACGTCCATCGACTGGGCGCGGGTGATGCGCGGCAGCAGTTCGAGAGCGAGAACGTTCGTGCCGCGCGCCGCCACCGCCTCGAGGCGCTCAGGATCGCCGAAGGGCTCGGCAAGGCCGATCACGGTCCGCCCGGCGGTGCAGCAGGCGTCGAGTTCAGCGATCGGCACCCGGACGTCGCTCGGGACGCGAACCATGGCGAGGGTGTCGGCACGGTCGAGGATCTCGGATCGCGACAGGACCGCGGCACCGGCACTTCGATGGGCGTCGTCGTCGAAGCCCGCCGCCGATCCCGCGCCGGCCTCGACGAGGACCTCGACGCCGATCTTTCGCAGGCGCTCGACCGCCGGTGGCGTCGTCGCCACGCGGCGTTCGCCGAATGCGGTCTCGCGAAGGATGCCGAGGACCATGTTGCGGGCTGGCTCCCGTGGTTCAGGGACGAGTCCGGAGCGTACCGCGCCGCCCCGTCGCGTTGACGCGAACCGGCTCCGCCGGTCCAATCCGACGATGCCCTCACCGAAGCCCTCGACCCGCCGTCGCGTCTCCACCCGCAGCACTTCGAAGTCCTCGAGAGGCTCGCGCGACACCACGTCCTCGCCGCCGTCGATGCCCGCCGCGGAGTACGCCTCGCGTCGCGAGCGGGTGCTCGCCGAACTCAAGTCGAAGCAGAAGGGCGCGGTCGCGCTGCTCTTCGCCGGCGACGCCCGCGGCGAGGATCCCTACCGGCCGCATCCCCACTTCGAGTACCTGACCGGCATCGACGACGAGCCCGGGGCGATGCTGCTGCTCGATCCCAACGAGCCCGTGGCCTCGCGGCGGGCGGTGCTGTTCCTGCGGCCGCTCGACCCCGAGGTCGAGCGCTGGGACGGCCTTCGCGAGGGCATCGGCAGCAGCCTGCGGACTCGCTACGGCATCGCCACGATCATGCGGCACCGCTACCTCGGCCGGACCCTCTCGACCGCGACGGTGCGGGCGAAGCGGTTGTGCTGCCTCCATCCGCCGGCCCACTTCGATCAGCCGCTCTCGCCGGATCTCGACCTCTTCCGAAAGCTCGCCGAGCGGATCCCCGGCACCGAGATCGTGGCCGACGCCGACCTGCTGCCGCGGATGCGGGCGGCGAAGAGCCCTGCAGAGGTCGCGATGATCCGCCATGCCGCCTCGATCACCCGCGCGGGCTTCCTCGCGGCGATGCGGTCGATCCGCGCAGGTCTCGACGAGTACCAGGTCGAGTCCACGCTCGACGGGGCGTATCGGGCCGGCAACAGCCGCCGCCACGCCTTCAGACCGATCGTCGGCGCAGGCATCAACGCGACGGTGCTGCACTACCACGGAAACTGCGAGCCGCTCGAGTCGGGCGACCTGGTCCTGATCGACTCCGGCGCCGAGTTCGGGGGCTACGCCTCGGACGTGACCCGCACGCTTCCGATCGACGGTCGCTTCACGAAGCGGCAGCGGGAGATCTACGAGATCGTGCTGAAGGCCCTCGACGCGGGCATCAAGGCCTGCCGTCCCGGCAAGCGCCTCTCCGACGTCGACGCCGCGGCACGAAAGGTGGTGACCGCGGCCGGCTACGGGGACTGCTTCCCCCACGGCACCGGCCACCACCTCGGCCTCGAGGTCCACGACGCGACCCCGGACGAGCCGCTTCGGGTCGGCGCGGTGCTCACGGTCGAACCGGGCATCTACCTGCCCGACGAGCGGATCGGCATCCGAATCGAGGACGACATCGAGGTCACCGCGAAGGGGCCTCGCAACCTCACCCGAGACGTGCCCCGGACCGTCGCCGAGATCGAACGCGCCATGGGCCGCTGAGCGCCTAGGGCGTCGGCGGCGTCCGCCGCGGACGCATTTTCCAGATCCAACGGGTGGCGACCCGCCGCCGCCGAGTCGATAACCCAACCTCCGGACACGGCGTGCCGGCGGGATCGGACCGACGATTCCTCGCCGTCCCGAGGTCCGATCGCGATCCCGCCGATCGCGTCCGATGTTCGCCGACCCGACGTTCCCGCGCGGAGCACCCCCGATGCCCGATTCGATTCCGACCCCCAACGATCGCAAGGTCCTCGTCATCGGCTGGGACGCCGCCGACTGGCGGGCGATTCGACCCCTGCTGGAGCAGGGCAAGATGCCCAACCTCCAGAAGATGATGGACGACGGGGTCAGCGGGAACATCTCGACCCTGACCCCGGTCCTCAGCCCGATGCTCTGGACCTCGATCGCCACCGGCAAGCGGCCCTTCAAGCACGGCATCCACGGCTTCAGCGAACCGACCCCCGACGGCAAGTCGATCCGCCCGATCACCAACGTCAGCCGCAAGGTCAAGGCGGTCTGGAACATCCTCAACCAGTGCGGCAAGACGCCGATCGTGGTCGGTTGGTGGCCGAGCCATCCCGCCGAGCCGGTCGACGGCGTGATGGTCAGCGACTGGTACCAGAAGAGCCGGCCGATCCGCGACCCCGAGGTCCAGCGGAAGATCGACGCCGGCGAGCGACCCGCGCCCGGCGAGACCGGCTGGAGCCTCGAGCAGTGGCCGATGCCGCCGGGCACGGTGCATCCGCCGCGCCTGATGCGGAACCTCCAGGAGTTCCGGGTCCACCAGATCGAGGTGGCGGAGGAGGACATCGGCCCCTTCGTCCCGCTCGGCCACAAGATCGATCAGGAGAAGGACCAGCGCCTGCAGTCGCTCGCCAAGATCATCGGGGAGATCTCCTCGGTCCACGCCGCCGCCACCGCGCTGATCCAGCTCGAGCCGTGGGACTTCATGGCGGTCTACCTCGACGGCATCGACCACTTCTGCCACGGGTTCATGAAGTACCACCCGCCTCGCCAGAAGCAGGTGAGCGATGAGGACTTCGAGATCTACTCCGGCGTCGTCGAGGCGGGCTACCGACTGCACGACATGATGCTCGGGGCGATGCTGCAACTCGCCGGCGAGGATGCCACGGTCATCCTGATGTCCGATCACGGCTTCCATCCCGACCACCTGCGACCCGAGCAGATTCCCGTCGAACCCGCCGGGCCGGCGATCGAGCACCGCTCCTATGGCATCTTCGTCGCCAAGGGGCCCGGCATCCGCAAGGGGGAGACGATCGCCGGCGCCAGCGTGCTCGACCTCTGCCCGACGGTGCTCTCGCTGTACGGCCTGCCGGTCGGTCGCGACATGGACGGCAAGCCGCTGGTGACGATCTTCGAGGAGACCCCCGAGGTCGCCACCATCGAGAGCTGGGAGGAGGTTCCCGGCGACGCCGGCATGCATGCGCCCGACGCCCGGCTCGACAGCGTCCAGAGCGCCGAGGCGATGAAGCAGCTCGTCGAGCTCGGCTACATCGAGGAGCCCGACAGCGACACCGACGTCGCGATCCGCGAGACCGTGCGCGAGCTGCGCTACAACCTCGCCCAGTCCTACATGGATGCGGGACGCCTCGCCGAGGCCGCCGAGATCCTCGAGGAGATCTGGAACGACTTTCCAGACGAGCACCGCTTCGGGCTCAACCTGCTCGGCTGCCTCGCGGGGCTCGAGCGCTGGGACGACCACGCCGCCGCGACCGCGACGCTCGCCGAGAACGTCGTCGCGGCGCGGGAACGGGCCGTCGAGGAGATCGAGACGCTCCGGCCCGAGGCCGAGAAGCACGGCCTGACGCTGCCGCGCCTGCGCCGCCGCGAGGAGGACGGCGAAGTCGAGGCGGTTCCCGCCGAGACCACGACGGAGGATGCCGGCGACGCCGAGGGGCAGACCCACAAGGAGCCGCCCCGCAAGCTCGTCTTCAAGATCCGCAAGCTGATGAGCCTCCTTGCCGACATGCGGGGCACCTTCCGGTGGCTCGAACTGCAGCGGGCGATCGCCCTCGGGGAGCTCGAGCGGACCGGCGAGTTCGTCGACCAGGTCCGGAAGGACTGCGCGGACGACCCGACGCCCGATCGCAACCTGATGCTCGCCTCGATGCTCTGTCGCCTCGATCGCTGGAGCGATGCCGAGGCGTGCTACGCGAAGGCGCTCGAGACCGACAGCGAGAACGCCGACGCCCGCCTCGGCCTGGCCTCCTGCGCCGCGAAGCGCGAGGACTGGGAGGCCACCGTCGACCACGCCCTCACCGCGACGGAGCTGAACTTCGCCAATCCCCGCGCCCACCACCTTCTCGGAAGGGCGCTCGCGAGGCTCGACGACCACGCCACAGCGCGGACGGCGCTCGAGCTCGCGGTGACCCAGGCCCCGGGCTACGTCGACGCGCGGCACGATCTGGCCGACCTGCTCGACACCCTCGGCGAGGCCGAGGCGGCCGCCGCGCAGCGGCAGGCGATCGAGACGATCGAGGCCGAGCGCTCCCGAACCGCCGCGAAGGACGCCGACGACCTCGATGCGACCATGGCCGAGATCGTCGAGGCCCGCGCGCAGCGCCGCGACGGCGCCGATCGGATCGGATCGCTCGAGGGCGCGGACCCGTCGGAGATCGTCGTCGTGGTCAGCGGACTGCCCCGAAGCGGCACCTCGATGATGATGCAGGCCCTCGCCGCCGGCGGCGTCGAGGCGTTCACCGACGAGAAGCGCGTCGCGGACGAGGACAACCCCCGCGGCTACTACGAGCACGAGAAGGCCACCCAACTCGCTCGCGACGCGTCGTGGATTCCCGAGGCCAGGGGCAAGGTGGTGAAGATCGTCGCCCAGCTGCTTCCGAATCTTCCGCGCGGTCCCAAGACGCCGAAGTACCGGATCGTCTTCATGGACCGGGATCTGCGCGAGATCGTGAAGAGCCAGCGGGCCATGCTCGACCGTCTCGGACGATCCGGCGGACGCCTCGGCGACGCCGGCATGATGAAGACCCTCGACGCCCAGGTCGCCCAGATCGAGCGGTTGCTTCGGAACCGCCCGGACGTCGAGTGCCTCTTCGTCGACTACGCGAAGGTGGTCGAGGATCCCGCGGGCGAGATGGCGAGGGTCGCGGCGTTCCTCGGTGACGGCGGATCCGGACTCGACGCCGCGGCGATGGCCACGGCGATCGACCCGTCGCTTCGCAGGCAGCGCGAGGAGGGATGAGCGTGGCGGGCGAGACGCCGGGCGCGACACCCGAGCCCCCGTGCCGTCGGATCGTGCTTGCGGCGATCACCATCGACGACGAGGCGATCGAGGCGTTCGCACCTTCTGGAGACGCGTCCGCGGCGCTTCCCGATCCGGACGGCCTCGCGTCGATGCCGATGCTCTTCAGGTCCGAGGCACCCTGGTGGTCGGCGGTCGCCAGCATCGGCACGGGCACCCCGCCGCCGAGTCATGGGGTTCTGACGGCACTCGCCTTCGACGTCAACGGGCGCGGCGCCCATCCCCGCCGGGAGTCGGACTCCGATCGACCGTGGGTCTGGAGCCGCTTCGACCGCGCCGGACGCGGCGCCGTGGTGTGCGGGTGGCCGGTACTGCAGGACCTCCGCGAGGCCGGTGTGCCCGCCGCAACCGCCGCCGGAGTGCTTTCGCCGCGGCGCCTTCTCGCCGCAGCTCGCGCCGCCGGCAGCGACGAGGCGGCTCGGGATCACCTTTCCATGGTCGTCAGGCCCGTGATGGCGGCCCAGTCTCTGCCACAAGCGATTCGGCAGGCGGTGGGCGACACCGCCGCCGATGGGCCGCACTCCTCGACGCTTCGGATCGTCGAGGCGACCTGTGCCGCCGCAAGGGAACTCGAGCGATGGTCGCTGCGGCATTCGAGCCGGCGACCCGGACCTTCGTTGCGATGCCTGGGACTTCAACTGCTCTCGACTCCGAGCGGGACCGAGGACCGGTCCGGGGACGCCGAATCGAAGTCTCCCGAGACGATCGAGAACGCTGCCGACGACGCTGCGCCGGATGCCGCACGTCGCGTGCACGGCGACCGCCTTGCGGCGGTGCTCGATCGTCTGGTCCGCGAGATCGGTCCCGACGACGTGCTGCTTGTCGCCGTGGTCGGACACCGACGCGGTCGCCTGTTCCATCGAGGCCTCGCGAACGTTCCAGGTGCCGGATCCACGGCGGCCGCGATCGACCTCGTGCCGACGGCGCTCGACGCCGCGGGACTTGAGGTGCCCGCCGATCTTCCGGGCAGGGTGATCGGTCGCTCTTCGACGGAGATGGAGCGTTCGTGGGACCTGTCCGGCTGGAACGCCGAGAAGGCCGGAGCCGTCGAGTCCGACGCGATCGTGCCGGTCGCCGAGCGGATCGAACGAGCCCGCAAGGTGCTGCGGGACTTCGCAGCGCCATCGCAGCCTCTCGAGGATTCCCTCGTGCGCCTCCGCACCATGCTCCTGCGGCACCTCGACATCCAGTGGGCCTTGGCGATGACCGTCGCCGACTGGACGGCCGCTCTCGAGGTCACCGAAGGCCTCGTCGAACATCGCGGCGATGCGATCGATCTCTGGCGACGCGCCTTCGGCGCGGAACGGGCGGGCGAGCGCGACATCGTGACCAAGGCGATCGCCGCCCTCCGCAGGAATCACCCCGACGATCTCGCGACGGCGATCGCGGCGCTGCTCGAGCCAGGACCGCCGTCGCGCGAACTCGTCGAGTCGATCGATCTCGCCGACGTGGCGATTCCGACGCAGCGATCGGTGGTCGGACGAGCCGCGGCGCAACTCGGTCTCGTCGAGATCGCCCGCCGGGCTCTCGGCCCCCTGATCGTCGGGGATCTGGCGATTCCCGAGGACCGACTCGCGATCGTGAGGATCCTGCTCGCCGCCGGCAATGGTCCGCGGGCCCTTGCGGCGCTCGGCCACCTCGGCGTCGGCCCGCAGAGTCCGAGCCGTCTTCGCATCCTTCGGGCAAAGTGCCTTGCCGCAGCCGATCGCCGCGAGCAGGCCCTCGCCCTGCTCGACCGGCTGCTGATCGAGACGCCCTTCGACACCGAGGCGCGGACCCTTCGCGAGCGCATCGCCAGCGGCGAGTGAGGTCCCGGAAGCTTCAAGACGTCAGCCGGGGAGCCAGCCCGATCCGCGACGATTCGGAGACTTTCTCGGAACCCTCTCGAACCGGCGGGGTATTTCTGGAACTTGCCCGGATCGGGGCTACCTTTCCTGCGACTCGCCACGCCGTCTCTTCAGGAATCCGCCTGTGCCAGATCGCCTCCGCCCGACGTCGTCGGGTCGCCGCCCTCGTCAACTCGATCTGCTGCTTGCGGCGATGGTCGCAGTGGGCGGCCTTGGCGCCCTCGCGTCGGCTCAGGGCGGGCCGGGCGGGCCCGGGGACTGCAACGGCAACGGGATTCCCGACGACAAGGACATCGCCGCCGGCACCAGCAGCGACTGCGATCTCGACGGCGTGCCCGACGAGTGCCAGTTCTGCCTCGATCCGGATGGCAACACCATTCCCGACCCCTGCGAGCGGGACCTGCCGCCCGGTGTGATCGGCCAGTACTACCTGTCGATCGACGGCAGCGGACAGTTCTCCGAACGCCTGTTCGTCCGCCACGACGAGACCATCGACTTCGACTTCGAGAACCTCGACGATCCGGACCTGCCCAACGGCGACTTCTCGGTGCGTTGGACGGGCGTCGTGATCCCGCCGGTGACCGGGCCGGTCACCTTCTTCACCACGACCGACGACGGGGTGCGCCTCTGGGTCGGCGGCGACCTCGTCATCGACAAGTGGCAGCCGCAGAGCCCGACGACCTGGTCGGCGACCGTCGAGTGCGACGCCGGGGTGCCGCTGCTGCTCCGCATGGAGTACTACCAGGCCGGCGGCGGGGCCATCGCCCGTCTCGAGTGGGAGGCCCCCAAGCTGCCACGACAGATCGTCCCCAACGAGGCGTTCCAGGCGCTGGCCGACGCCGACGGAGACGGTTGGTCGGACGCGGCTCCGGACTGCGATCTCGACGGCATCGTCGATGCGGAGATGCTTGTGCAGGGTGCGACCGATTGCGACGGCGACTGCGTCCCGGACGCCTGCGAAGTGGTGCCCGCGGTGCCGCAGGCCTATTGGAGATTCGAGCAGGGGGGAGGCGTCGTCGTCGACGCGGGACCGTTCGGACTCGACGGCGTCGCCAGCGGCACCGCGCCTTCGGCCGACGTCCCCATCGAGATCGTTCCGCAGACCGGAAGCGTCAACACCCTCGCCGTCGAGTTCTTCAACGGCGCCATCGTCGTCGAGGACGCCGACGGCAGGCTGTCCTTCCCCGACGGCGCCTTCACCATCGAGGCGTGGGTCCGTCTCGACGCGGGCTTCGGCGGCGGCTTCCCGGCGCGGCAGATGCTGGTCCAGAAGAAGCCCCTCGACGCGGGCGACGGGCAGCTCGAGTTCGCGGCGTACCTGAACACCGGCGGCCTCGCCGATGCGATCGACGAGATCTACGGCCGAACCGAGGACTTCACCGGCCGTGAACTTGCACTGCGCTTCGGCAACGGCGGCTCCGGAAGCGGTGGATCGTGGGCCGCGATCTCCAATCTCGAACTCGGGTCCAACACCTGGCAGTTCGTCTCCTACGCCTTCGATCCCCTCGCGGGCACGATCCGATTCGGCATCGACGGCGCCTTCGAGACCATCGCGGTGGGACCACGTCCCCGACTCGTCGGCGACGGTCCGGTGGTGATCGGCGCCCACACCAACGCGAGCGGCGGCTTCAACCAGTTCCTGGACGGCCGGCTCGACGAGCTTCGCATCACCGGCGCCGCCCTCGACGTGAAGCGCCTGCTCGACGACCCCCGCGGCCTCGACTGCAACGGCAACGGCATTCCCGACGTCTGCGACATCCTCCAAGGCGTCGAAGGCGACTGCGACGGCGACGGCACGCCCGACGCCTGCGATCCCGACTGCGACGCCGACGGCGTGTCGGACGTCTGCGAGATCGAGTCCGGCGCCGAAGGGGACTGCGACGGCGACGGCGTGCTCGACTCCTGCGAGATCGCCGCGGGTGCCGCCGACTGCGACGGCAACGGCGTCCCCGACGCCTGCCAGCTCGCCGGCGAGGACTGCAACGCCAACGGCATCCCCGACGCCTGCGACATCGCCGACGGCCTGCTCGGCGACTGCGACGGCAACGGCATTCCCGACGCGTGCGAGCTCGGCGAGCCGCTCGTCTACCGGATCGACGACGGCGGCGCGGAGTTCGGGGTCCGCAGCGCCGGCACCCACATGGTGTGGCTCACCAACTACCGGGTCGAACAGGGGGCAGGCCTGATCGAGTCGCTGGAGATGAGCTTCGTCTTCCTCCCCGACAACGCCAACGTCACCGTCGGCGTCTGGAGCGATCCCGACGGCGACGGCGATCCCACCGACGCCCAGCTGCTGACCTCGATCGCGACGCCCGCCGCGCCGCTGGGCGTCCTTCGCGTCATCGACATCCCCGACACCTACGTCGGCCCCAACGGCACCTCGTTCTTCATCGGCGCCTACCGGTCGGTGACCGGCAGCGACTTCCCGGCGCCGATCGACGCGAGCGGCGAGGAGATCCTCGACCGCTGCTGGGTCATCGGCCACGAGGCGCCGATCGACCTGAACAACCTCGCCGAAGGCGCCGTCGAGTTCAGCCTGGTCGAGGATGCTCTTCCCTTCTCCGGGAAGTGGCTGAGCCGCTGCCTTGCGACGACCACGACGTTCGACTGCAACGAGAACGGCGTCCTCGACCAATGCGAGATCGCCGACGGCACCGTCGAGGACTCCGACGGCTCGGGCGTCCCCGACGAATGCGAGGACTGCAACCAGAACGGTGTCCTCGACAGTTCGGACATCGCCGCGGGCGACAGCGTCGACTGCAACGGCGACCTCGTGCCCGACGAATGCCAGATCGGCGGCAACGACTGCGACGGCGATGGCGTGCTCGACGAGTGCCAGATCGCCCAGGATCCGGCGCTGGACTGCAACGGCAACGGCCGTCTCGACGCGTGCGATCTGGCCGCCGGATCGAGCGAGGATCTCGACGGCACCGGCATTCCCGACGAATGCGAGGACTGCAACGCCAACGGCGTGCTGGACTCCTTCGACATCGCCGATGGGACGAGTCTCGACTGCAATGCCGACCTCGTCCCCGACGAGTGCCAGCTCGGCGAGGCGCCGCTCGACGTGGAATACGCCCTCGACGACGGCACCCGCGAGGGCAACTACGGCGTGCTGGGCTCGTCCGAGCTGGTGTGGCTCAACCACTTCGAGACCGAGGCCGGCGGCGAGACCATCGGCACCGTCGGGGTGATCTTCGGCAGCGTCGTCGGCGGCACCACCTGCGAGGTGGGCATCTGGAGCGACCCCGACGGCGACGGCGATCCCACCGACGCCCAGCTGCTCGCCACGGCACCGGCGGTCGTGGCCAACGGCAACACCAACGTCTTCAATCTGATCCCGATCGAGCCGACCCCGATCGGCCCCGCCGGCACCTCGTTCTTCGTCGGCGTCCTCTACTTCGACGAGTACGGCAACCAGGCCCCGATCGCCGTCGACAACGACTCCGAGCCGATGCAGGAGTCGTGGGTCGCCATCGACGCCGACGTCGATCCGAACGACCTCTCGAGCGCCGCGATCTTCGGCTCCTTCATCAACGACAACGTGCTCGTCCGCGCCTACGGCTTCGACGGCGCTCTGCCGTCGGACTGCAACGAGAACGGGGTGCCCGACGAGTGCGACATCGCCGATGGCCTCGAGGGCGACGCCAACGGCAACGGCATCCCGGACTCCTGCGAGGGCTGCGTGCTCGATCTCGACGGCGACGGCGTCGTCGGACCGGGCGACCTCGCCATCGTGCTGGCCTCGTGGTCGGTGGGCGGCGGATGCGACCCGTGCGGTGGCGATGTGAACGGCGACGGCGTCGTCGATGCGGGAGATCTCGCCGCGGTGCTCGCGGCCTGGGGACCGTGCAACCCGTGAGCGGCATCTTCGCCGCCACGATTCGAACCGGATTAGAGAACCCATGAACACCACCTTCGAGTTCGACCTCCGCCTCGCCGGGGTCCTCTGCCTGTCCGGTGTTCTCGCAGGCCCGGCGTTCGCGGGCGACTGCAATCAGAACGGCATCCCCGACAAGCAGGACATCGCCTCGGGCACCAGCCTCGACTGCGACATGGACGGCGTGCCCGACGAATGCCTGCCTTGCCTCGATCCCGACGGCAACGGTCTGCTGGATCCCTGCGAGCGGGACCTCGGCAACGGCGTCGTCGTCCAGTACTGGCGTTCCGACGGCGGCGAGGGCAACTTCTCCGAACGTCTGGCGATCTCCGTCGAGGACCGCATCGATCTGCAATCGGAGTCGCAGCTTCCCGCCGGCGTGCCGACGGACTTCTACTGCACCCGCTGGACCGGCCTGATCGTGCCGCCGGCGACCGGCGAGTACTCCATCCGGACCTGGAGCGACGACGGCGCCAGGCTCTGGATCGACGGACGCCTCGTGATCGACGAGTGGCGACTCGGCGGCACCGTCATCGGCAACGCCGACATCGAACTGGTCGAGGGGGTCCCGGTGTCGTTCCGCCTCGACCACTTCGACAAGGACGGCCCCTCCAACGTCGAACTGCTGTGGTCCGCGCCGGACCTTCCCTACCTGCCGGTGCCGGCGTCGGTGTTCCGGGCGTTCGCCGACGCCGACGGCGACGGCTGGTCCGACGCGGCGCAGGACTGCGACGGCGATGGCGTGGTGGATCTGGAGGACCTCGTCGCCGGCGCCGCCGACTGCGACGGGAACTGCGTGCCCGACGAATGCGACGTGGCGGGCTCGGTGCCCACGGCGTACTGGCGGTTCGAGAAGGGCGGCAACGCCATCCTCGACTCCGGCCCCAACGGCCTCGACGGCATCGCCGACGGCGCCGTCGCGACCCCGGACGTTCCGGTGCCGGAGATTCCCCGCACCGGCGAGTCCAACAGCCTCGCGCGGGCCTTCGACGACGCGTCGATCGAGATCCCGGACCCCGCGGGCGATCTCGCGGTCGGCAGCCGCGGGTTCACCATCGAGGCCTGGGTGCGGCTCGACGGGGCCCTCGGAGGGGGCGGCGGGCGCCAGATGCTGATTCAGCGCAAGCGCTTCGACGATCCCGACACCAATCTCGAGTACGCGATCTACGCCCGCGGCGGGAACGTTCCGACCACCGTCGACGAGAACTTCGGCAAGACCTCCGGCTTCACCGGCAACGAAGTCGTGCTGCGCTTCGGCGACGGCGACGGCGGAAGCTGGTCGGTCACCTCCAACCTGGTCCTGCCCGCCGGGGAGTGGGCGTTCGTCTCGGTGGCCTTCGATCCCCAGGATTCGTTCGCCCGATTCGGCGTCGACGGAGTCTTCGAGACCTTCGATCTGCCGCCGCTGCTTCGCGCGGCTCGCAACGCCCCGGTGCTGATCGGCGCGCACACCAACGCCAGCGGCGCCCGCAACCAGTTCCTCGACGGCACCATCGACGAGTTCCGCTTCTCCTCGCGAGTGCTGGAGAGGCGTGAACTGCTCGACGATCCCCGTGGACTCGATTGCAACGGCAACGGCATCCCCGACGCCTGCGACATCGCCGCCGGCATCGAGCAGGACTGCAACGGCGACGGCATCCCCAACGCCTGCGACGTCGACTGCGACGGCGACGGATTCTCCGATCTCTGCGAGCTGGTCTCCGGCAACGCGACCGACTGCGACGGCGACGGGCGGCTGGACAACTGCCAGATCGCCGAGGATCCGGGCCTCGACTGCGACGGCGACGGAGTGCTGGACACCTGTCAGCTCGCGGAACGCGACTGCAACGGCAACGGCGTCGTCGACGCATGCGACGTCGCGGCGGGCGCCAGCGAGGACTGCAACGCCGACGGCGTGCCCGACGAGTGCCAGATCGGCGGCGAGGTCGTCGAGGTCTACGACGACGGCATTCCCGAGAACGGAGTGCGTTCCGACGGCTCGTACATGGGCTGGTTCAACGGCTTCGAGATCGCCCCCGGCGCCGAGACCGTCGTCGGCATCGAACTGATGACGCTGTTCTACCCCGACTTCCAGCAGATCGAACTGCACATCTGGAGCGACCCGAACGCCGACGGCGATCCCGAGGACGCCCAGAGCATCTGGTCGACGCAGATCAACGGCGGACCGACCAGCGTCGTCCGCCGCATCGACGTGCCCTCGGTCGTGGCGGGCCCGCCCGGCGGACGGTACTTCGTCGGCTGCATCGCCCAGGTCGGCGACACCGACTTCCCGGCGAGCCTGGACAGTTCCGGCGCTCCGCTGGCCAACCGCAGCTGGATCGTGGGCTCGGACTTCCCGATCGACGCGAACGACCTCGGGGCCGGGGCCATCGAGTTCACCACGATCGAGCAGGCGCTCTTCGCCGGCAACTGGGTGATCCGCTCGGTGGTGCTCGACTCCATCGGCGACTGCAACGGAAACGGCGTCCCCGACCAGTGCGACATCGACGCGGGTCTCTTCGAGGACGTCGACGGCAACGGCGTCCCCGACCAGTGCGAGGACTGCAACATGAACGGCGTGCCCGACGGCGTGGACATCGCCGACGGGGTCAGCGAGGACTGCGGCGGCGACGGCGTGCCCGACGAGTGCCAGCAGGGATTCGCCGACTGCGACCTGAACGGCGTGCCCGACATCTGCGAACTCGACGGCAACGACTGCAACGGCAACACGATCCCCGACACCTGCGAGATCGCCGCCGGCGACGAGCTCGACTCCGACGGAGACGGCGTGCCGGACTCCTGCCAGGACTGCAACGGCAACGGCGAAGTCGACTCGCTGGACATCCTCTTCGGAGACAGCGAGGACTGCGATCTCGACGGCGTGCCCGACGAGTGCCAGTTCGGAACGCCGGAGACGCCCTACACCTACCTGCACGACGACGGCGAACGCGACTCCCAGCTCAACATCACCGCGCCGGTCGACACCGCGTGGATGATGACCTTCACCGTCGTCGAGGGATGGGAATGGATCGGAGCCGTGGAGCTGGTCTGGGGCAACACCTTCCCCGGACAGCCCGCGAACGTCGTGATCTGGAGCGATCCGGACCAGGACGGGGTGCCGATCGACGCCGAGGTCCTCTCGATCGCGCCGACCACGACCGCGAACGTGCTGACCAGCATCTACAACCGCGTCGAGGTGCCGCCGGTCTACATCGGGCCTCCGGGAACGAAGTTCTTCGTCGGAGCGCAGATCAACGACATCTACAACACCGCCCCGGCTGCGATCGACATCGACCAGCCGGGTCCGGGCTGCTACATCGCCTACACGCTGACGCCTCCGCTGAACCTGAACGACATGGCGGGCGTCGGCGGCAGCGGCGCATCGATGCTGGACTACACGGGCATCCTCAAGGTGATGGTCCGCGGCGGTGCGTTCGACGGCGTGCTGCCGGGTGACTGCAACCAGAACGGCGTCATCGACGTGTGCGACATCCTCGACGGGGTCGCCCAGGACGCCAACGGCAACGGGATCCCCGACGATTGCGAGCCCTGCCCGGCGGATCTCGACGGAAACGGCTCGGTAGGACCGGGCGATCTCGCGATCGTGCTGGCCTCGTGGTCGGTGGGAGGCGGCTGCAGCGACTGCTCCGGCGATCTCGACGGCGACGGCGTGGTCGGCGCCGGCGACCTGACGGCACTGCTCGCGGCATGGGGGCCCTGCGGCCCATAGCGATCGCCGGTGATCCATGGCGTGCCGCGCGGGGCCGCGCGTCCGGACGGCACGACGCGTCCGGACGGTCGCTATCCGCCGCCGCCCGCTAGCATCCGGGCATGGAACCACGACGCGTCGCCACCGGACTTCTCCTGCTGGGTC
>Ga0075481_10000433_pt1 | contig 15615 bp, 8 predicted proteins | sample DEB08_DNA_11_FD_76337 | JGI IMG/M metagenome (GOLD analysis project Ga0075481, IMG submission 76337) | Aqueous microbial communities from the Delaware River and Bay under freshwater to marine salinity gradient to study organic matter... | ecosystem: Environmental > Aquatic > Marine > Coastal ... | reverse complement strand
GAGAACATGTTTGAGGGACTTGAAGGAACAGAGATGAGCACAGATGGGTTGTACATACCGCAGATTATCAGCGACAAACAAAGTGAGACTGCTAAGATGAATCGTCAGATTCGTAAGGTGCTCCCAACTATGGTTAAGGCAGATGGAAAGTATGATGTAAAAGGAGCAAAGTCCCCAATGTCAGGAAAAGAGGTTAGTGATAGATATCAAGCCTTGCATGAAGAAATCCTTGACGCGCAAGCAAAAAAGCTTTTCAAAGAGCTTGGGTGGGACGAGCTGAAAAAGAATCCAGGCAACAAAGAAGCACGACTTAAATTCCTGCAGAGAGTGAAAAGCGTTATTATGGATAACGCAATGAAGAATAACAAGCTGGACTCTAACTTAGATAAACAACTTAGGATCGTAGAGGACATGGTAAACAACACCGTGGACTTTAATGTCCCAACATATATGCCTGTTTATCAGCGACAGTTACAGAACCAAATCTTCTCTCTGTTTAGATCCAATGTGTACCAGGTTAAGCTGCCAGGACGTGATCTTGTACAAGCTAACGCTGGAGGTAAGTGGAAGATTGGGAATACAGCAACTGCAGCTAAAAGAAATGGAGTAGATGAGCTGTTTGAAAACAACCCAGAGTTAGCTGCAATCGGTACCCCAGAACAATACTCTGCTTACCTTGACTCTATCTTCCCTGATAGTAAAGTAAAGGATATTGTTTATCATGGAAGTAATCAAAAGCAAGCTCCTAATGAATTACGTTCAACAGCTTCAAGCAACTTTGTATACGTAAGTGAAGAAAAATCTTATGCAGATGTATATTCTAAAAGAGGAGGGGGAAATACGTTTCAAGCAATAGTAAATGCACAAAATCTGTTAAATGTAAGAACGTTATTAACTGATAAAAATAGTGAGTTAGCTCGTCGATTTGAAGAATTTCTTTATGATAACCCAGGCAATGGCTATAGCGTAGAGGATTATTTAGAGGCAGACCCTAAATCATTTACAGATCTAGTTCCTTTAACAAACAGGAAATTTCTTGCAGAATTCTATAAACAAGAAGGTTATGACGGACTAACTGGATGGAATGAAAAAGCATTGTTTGAACCAAAGCAAGTTCACATATTAGGTTCTAAAAAGGACATTGCAGGATTTAAAGAGTTTGCAAAACAAGGAAAAGGGAAAGGAGCAGTAATTAGAGAACTGAGACACCTACATATAGATGAAGAAGGGAATACAGTAGCGGCAGAGATAATGATATCTGAAGACCTGGCAGAAATGCATGGTATAAAGGTTGGGGATCGCATTATAATGTACCGTATCCCAAACCAGGATTACTCTTCAGCAGTCCCATCTAAAGTTGCTGGTATCCTTCCTCGAGGATACTCAAAGACAGTTATAGTAGCCGGGGGTATTACAATTCAAACAGGATCTGACTTCGATATTGATAAACTATTTAACCTGTTTGAGAACAAGAATCCCAAGAATAGACTGGATAGGTTAAAGAATGAGCTGTTTAATATTTCTTATTCTATATTAATGAATAAGGAAACAGCACCATATCTGTTTGCCCCACTTAATCAGGATACACTAAACGATCTAGCCGATAATCCAGCAATCGCAAGAGAAGAAGTCAGAGATTTTGATGACCCACTTGTAGAAATCAAGATGGAGTCTAACTATAAGAGTGCTGCAACACTTGTGGGTGGGTATGCTAATGCTATTGCAGGTATGAGTATTGCTAATGTTGCGTCTCAGTTTGAGAATGAAGAGTACGTACAGGATGGCATAGCTGTAAATGCATCTAAGAAATTTATACTGAACGACAAACCGCTTGGTTTTATATCTACTACGTCAGACCTAACAAACGAAAGAAACATTGCGGGAATCGTAGAGAGGTTGTCTGCAGCATTGGATGCTGGTAGTAAATTAATCCACAGTACGCTTAACGATAATGATATTACTCTCAATGCTACAGTGTACCTTAAGAGTATAGGATTTGGGGACCGAGATGTAGTGGCATTAATGACGACTCCTCTTGTTAGGGAGTTTGTTGAAAGTAAAAGAGACAACAGAAACAAGAGTAACCAGAGAGTATTCCAAGAGTTAGGAATTAGTAGAAAGACCTACAGTAAGATTGCAGCATTTGACAGCAGCATAATGCCCCCAGCCTTAAATACTGAGGAACTTGAAAGAGTTTCTAGAGAGGGGGATAGAAAAGATCCGGTTGCAAAAGAAGCATTGTACGCATTTGCGCATGCACTTGTAGCAGGTAACAGCTTGTCAGACTTCTACAGAGTCATTGCTGCAGATAACCTGGATGGGATGGGAGACCTTGCTGAAATTGAGGCATACCTGGATGTGCTAGATAACTACAAGAGAAGCGGTAACAGAAACATAGTTGGTTACTCAGAGGTGGAGAAGATACTTAAGGGGGATGCATATAGAATTAGTAGAGCCTTCTTCAACATCATAGATGAGTCGATGCAGATATCATCGGAGCTGTTTATGAGCGGGACGAAAGGGGTTAGAGAGTTTAAACAGTTGCTGAAGGATGTTGCTGGAAAGCAAACTATGACTGCTGCAGAGCACAGATTTGTAGACAGAGCATTGTTCTACCACATCTTTACTAAGGAGGGTTCTCCGATAGGATCATTGATGCAGAAGTCTGTAGTAAAGTCGATGCTTCTTGATCCTAAAAACAACTTGTACAAACAAGTGAAGGACCTGATCGAGGAGATTCCAGCATTGAAAAGTAACTCTATGATTGCCTCTATTAAAGAGGGGCCTAAATACAATGATCCTACTACAAGAGTGTTTGGGATAAGCATAGAGAACACAGAGAAAATGTCACTCAGAGCAAGAGAATCCCAACGTCAGTCGTTTGGAGATCTATTGTACAGACCGGAGAAATACACTAGTGACCCAGAAGAACAGAAGAAAATCCAGAATATGGGTAAGAGGCTGGTACTCAACTCAATCGTAACAACCGGACTTGCACCTTCTTATGGTACATACTACGACGCCATCCCAATAGAATTCTTTATGGAGATAGCTGACGAGAATGGGAAGACCTTGATGCAGTACTTGCGAGAAGAATTCCAGAATGTCAAGAATGACGAGAGATACTTTGACGATTTCATGTTCAGCTTTATGCAGAACTACGGTGCCGCTACTGTAGCATCTGCACCACTTGTTGGACGAATGCCACGTTCGTATGTGCAACGCGGTGAAGGACTGTACGGATTGCCTGCATCAGTAGAACTAGATGGTCGTCCAGCGCGATATGTAACAAGAGCTAATTACAGCAAGGGTGTAGATAAGATATCAGTGTATGAGTATAACAACACGGATGAGATGTATCACCCGATACAGAGCATGAGTATAACTAATAAGATTATCGAGCTCAACCTCAGAGACAAAAATGGGGATATTGTAACTAGCAGTTTCTTTGCTGAAAGCCAAGGAGAAAGAAAAGTAAGGATAGCAGGTAAAGGTAAAGGAAAAGATAAAGTTGTAGATTTACATTCTAGAGCTGGAATTACAAAGACTATGTCTGATCCTATGACTATGAACGAGGAGGCGAGAAGAATCAGAACTACAGACAGCTCTTCAGATATATCACACGTTTGCTAAATAAAATAATAAATGAGTTGCAGATTTAAAGTCGGGGGTATAGATAACCCATTGCTTTCAGATGTTATGTTCTACGTAGAGGATACTGCTGCAGAAGCAAGAGATCCATACAAGATAAAGCAAATGCTGGACGGTAAGATAGCCGTCTTAGATGGGGATACTCTCTACTTGAGAGACGATGTAATGGATGCAAGAAAAGAAATAGGTTACATCAACGCAGCAGCTCAAGACTTTTTTGGGGCATACACAAATCTGATTACTGAGACTCGAGAAGGGAAGAACGTAAGGCTAGATATAGACCCTGAAGTATTGGAGGTTATGTTTAGAAATCCTTCAGTGCAGTTTACTATGTCTGAAGACACAGACATTGAGGCTGAAGGTGAAGATCTGACGCAAGACCCACTAGTAAACGAGGTATTTGATACGCAGGAGAAGGTAGATCGTGCAACAGAAAAGCTCTTAACAAATGTGCAGCTTCAGATAGGGAGACTAGAGCGCTTAGAGCAAACGGAAATGACTAAGCAGAGACTGCGAGAACTAGAGCTGTTGAGAAGAAACCTGAAGAAGATAAAGAAGGGGCAAGAGAAGCTATCTGACTACGCTGAGTACATAGACTATGTCTTCGCACTAGCACAGAGAGCGGAGAAACTGTACGACAGAATACAACAAGAGTATGCGATTAGCTATAAAACAATGCCTAATGAGGATAAAGCTAGCATACTTAAAAACATCTCAGACCTGCAGCAGACTATACAAGCATTCTACAATAAGGACAAAGAGAAGTCCGCTCTTACTATTCTCAACGAGAAGCTGGACACTCTAGAAGATACTGACGGCATAAAAGATGACCTGATGCAAGATGTAAGAGCTACCATAAAAAGAATGGATGCTCTGGATAATAGGTACTTAAAGGTAGCTATCCCAATACAAGCAAGATTGCTGATGTCATTTGCTCCTATAGGTATTAATCAAAAGATAGATGCAGACATAGAGTTTCTGGAAAAGGCACTGGAGGAAAATAATCTTAATGTCCCATTTCGAGGGCTGGAGAGAAACAATAAACAATACGAGGCAATAGCTCTGGAACGTAATCTTCGATCTGGGTACGGGTTACTTGACAGCAAACAAGTAAAAGAAGACAGGAAACGACGTTTGATACAACTAAATATCAATCAGCTGAAAGAAAAACGTATTGGACCAAAGCGTATTATAAAGGAGCTAAGAGAGACACACCAGGATGCATCTGCGTTCTCACTTTACACAGATCCTTTAGTTTACAGCTCAGATGTAACACTCAGCTTGTTTTCAACTGCAATCAAAACAGGACTGCTTGAAGGCCACAGAAGTACCACAGATACTAAGTTTAAACTGCGTGATGCTTTCTACAAGTTTAGAGATGCAAGCACTGCATCAGAAAGAAACCCAGCAGAAATGTTTAAGGATATGCTGGAAGTAGTTCCTGTATATCGTAAAAATAAAAAAACAGGAAAGGTAGAGAAGACTAATATCTTAAGTATTGTACAGCCTTATAATATAACTAAGTTCTCAAATAATCTTAACGAAATGTTTGAGAGTGCAAAAGAGAAGTACAACTACCCAGAAGATAAGTCAGAGCTTGATGACTTTTTTGCAAGTAAAAACGGGAGGCTTTACAACCAAATGGTTGCAGAATGGTACTCTAAAAACACAGAGCCGGTAGACAACGCGCAGGACATTGTTGACAAGATGCTTAATGACAGAGACAATATACTGCTTGCACGAAATAAAGCATACAAAGAAGGAAGGGATTTTGAAGCAAGAGAGTTGTCCTATCAATACAATGCACTAGATCTTGAAATAAAAAAGGTATACAGACGAGGAAAAGGAGGATGGGTTATTACAGGTAGCTTAACAAGACCCAATAAGAGCTACGAGAATTCTAAGTACAATAACATGTCGGCATCAACAAAAGAGTTCTACGACGTGTTTATGGAGGTATACAAAGAGCACCAAGCTAAACTTGGGAGACGTCCTATGGTTCAGAACTCTTGGGACAATTTTTCTTACATGGCCCCTGCTATATTGAAGGATGCTATAGACTCTTTTAAAGAGAAGAAGTTTAGAGAGGGCACCGAAAACTTTATCGGTGATGTGTTTACACAAAATGAAACAGATACAGAGTTTGGGGAGCTCATTGATGCAAACGGGGAGAAGCTAAGAGTAATACCTAAATACTTTACTAATACAGTAGAGGAGTCTAAGATCTCTAGAGACATAGTAAACAGCTTAGTCAAATTTGTTGACATGGCTAACCGCTATGAAGCCACAGCTAAAATGGCTGGGGTAGTTAATATAATGCATGACGCTATCAGAGAACGTAAGGTATATGAACTATCTGCTACGGGTGTCCCAATTTTAGATAAAACTGCACAGCGCTTTGGATTTGAAATAGAAAAAAAGGGGAAAGGCAAAGACAGTCGAGATTTTCAACATCTTAAAAGTTTTATAGATAATGTAATCTATGGGGAGAGTATGAAGAAGCAGGAGCAAGATAGAATCTTGGGACTCTCAAAGACAAAGCTTTACGGCAAGGCCTCATCACTTACTGCGTTATCAAGACTTGGGTTTAATGGGCTGCAGGCTACTAACCAGTTGATAATAGACTCTATATCAAATGGATCTGAAGGCTGGGCAAGACAGTTCTACAGCAAGGAGAGTCACTTCAAGGCACAGACAATAGTTAACCTTGCTCTGTCTGATCTTGGGACAAGTATAAGCGAGGCAATCTCACCTAAGTTTGTTAAACAAAGTAAGCTAAATCAAATGGCTGAAATGTTTGATGTCTTCCAAGAGATGGGGAGAACAGAAGATGTTACTGGGAGTGCTGTAAGAAAAGCTACTAATCTAAACTCTGCGTTTATTTTGCAGAGAATCCCGGAATGGCAAACAACCATGACAAAGATGGTGGCTCTTTCTTTAGAGCAAAAGGGGTTCAAAGATAAGAATGGGAACACTATCAAAAATAAAAACGGGGAAGAAGCTAATCTTTATGATATACTAGAAAAGGATTCAAAGGGTCAGCTGAAAGTTAGATCTGACGTTGCAAACTTTGGGAGCAAAGAGATGGGAATGTTTGCTGCAAAAGTATCTGGGATGATAAAAAGAACCAACCAGTTGAAGGGCAGCTTTGACAAAACTCTTATAGAAAGGCAAGGGGCTTTGTCGTTAGTAGCTCTGTTCCGCAAGTTCTTAAATCCTGCATATAGAAAAAGACTGGGACACAGAAGCGGGGGGTATCATATAGATGTAGAGTTGGGAGATGTAACCGAAGGATACTACGTTACATATTTTAATGCTATTACAGCAGGTGTACGTGGGCTTAGAAACGATCCAATAGAGTCTCTAAAACTCTTAATAGGAAAGGGGAAGTCTCAAAATGAATTGCAAAGACAAAATATTCGTAGGCTTTTACATGAGCAATTCTATATTACAATGACCGGAATGATCTCAATGATTCTTAACGGTATGATGGATGACGATGATGAGTATGATAACTGGTATACACACATGGCAATCTATCAGATGAATAGACTTCAAACAGAACTTAAAGCATTTAGAAACGTAAATGAGTTTGGGAGAATAATAGAATCCCCCACTGCAGCTGCTAACTTAGTTAAAGATGTGTCTCAACTTGCTGGAGCTTTCAACAACTTAGCTGGGTACTACATGGGATGGCCAACAATAGAAGAGAAAGATGTCTTTTATCAGCGGCGAGCAGGTAAATACGAGAAGGGTGATTTGAAGCTTGCCAAAGAACTAGAAGATGTGATCCCAATAATAAGCGGTATTGTAAAAACCGGAGATCCGGAAGAAGCTAACAAGTACTTCATCCTTAGTAATAAATAAGGCCAGAAAAAGGGGGTGGCGAAAGCCGACCCCCAATTTTCCTATTGTTTCTCTCTGTTAACAGCAACCATAAACAGTGTCAGATACCCCATGAGATCCATGAGTGTATCTTCACTATCACCGTTAACACCTAAAGTTTTGAGACGTCTCAGTTTGTGCTCTATCTGTCCCTCCAATAGCTGTAGAGATGATAGGTTACAAAATAGATTCACGTCAGACAACGCACTATTCCCATAAGCTCTGTTCTTTTCATGGAGCAAAATCTTTAGCTTATCTAGAATAGCGTGAGCCTCCTTAATAGTACCCTCTACTTCTACTGTTGAATCGGCAGTACTCGTAGAGACGTAGTCGTGTTCCCAAAACTTTTGGTTACTCATTGTCATACATTTTTAGTTGTTCTTCTTCGGTAGCAGGCACAGGTAGTTGGAACCAGTCAATTTTATCTAAACCTCTACTTAAGATTCTTTCGTTAATATTAAGAAAGTGACCGTTTCCATGAAACCCCCCATTACCACCGCTATACGCTTCTGCAGCTGGGTGTGCAGATTGTAGAACAGCAATATGGATATGCTTCTTAAACTTCTGAGCATGTTTACCCCAGAGAACAAATATAGTATGACGCCTACGTTCTTGGATAAGTTTTATCACTTGAACTGTAAACCAATCCCACAACCCAGCATGAGCTCCAGCATTCTTTGCTTCTACAGTCAACGCTGTATTTAACAGGAGAACACCTTGCTTAGCCCAATGCTCGAGTGTGTGGTCGAACTCATCAATAGGTTGATGATAATCGAATTGATTACACAATTCTTTGTGGATTATCCGTAATGATGGGGGGATAGGTTTATGAGCTACCCCAAAGGCTAACCCAGTAGCCTGCCCATTGTGATACGGATCTTGCCCAAGAATAACAACTTCAACTTTATCGAGCGGACAGAGTCTAAACGCCTTGAATATATCATGACGCTTCGGGTAAATCTTAGAACTCGTTGACTTTATCTGCTCAATAGTGAAGTCGAATTGAGAACTATTGATGAGGGGCTCAAGCTCCCCCCATCCATAGTCCACATCTTTAAATAATGAATGCATTATACTTTGTAATATTCCTTATCGAATCGTTCATAACGCATGTCAGGTATACTGTGTAACTCAGAGTCCCCCAGTTCTATGTCTAGACTCTTTTCTAGACGCTTTCGTAGTTCGGGATCTTTGTATAGTATCTGACCTGTCTTACCATCAGCCTTGTAATCATGATAGTCTAGGATCATCAGCTTCCAGATATCATCTATCTGAGAATACTGACCAGCCCTAAACCGTTTGTATGAGTTCTTAGCTGAATCGGGAATATCAAAGACAAACAAAACGTGAAACGGATCCACGTCTTCGAATTTGATAAAGGTTGGCATAGCACACATTGCTTCTTCAAACTTTGTAAACATCTTATCTCCAGAGAACCGATACAAGAGAGCAATACACTCATCGTATTCCGGAGTAGAGATAAAGGCATTCACAAAGAGTGAGTCCCACAGCATGTACTTTTTGTTACCCCCAAGAAAAGGAAGAGCAAAAGTACTAGAGCTAGTTAGCTTAGCGCATTTGAGGTCATAGCAAATAAGCTTGCCCTCATACACACCGCGCGTAATAACATTGACCTTGTGCTTTGTCTTCCTGTATTTTACCGAGCTTCCAACTTTAATTTCTATCGTCCCTTCTTCATTGTACAATCTAACTATATCCTTTCCATCTAATTCTTCTCGATAGTTTAGAGGCACATGCAATCTAACAGTTCGCCCATCAATGGGCTGTAAGTTGAGACCTTTGACATCACGCATCGTTCCATATATCTAGATCGTTTTGTGTGACATCAGTGTATGACAAGGGAGGAAGCCTCAAACCGTAACGGTTCAAGTCTTCATCAGTTTTAAGCAAATACACTAGATGAAAGTTTTTGAAGAACTCCATGATACCATTTACCATACCGAACTTCTCTACGTACTTGCGTAACGCAAACGCTTCAAAGTCTTTAGTTCTATCTTTCAACCAGTTCTCTGCAGTCTTTATCCCAACACCAGGAATACCTACAATATTATCTGTGCTGTCACCCATAAGAGTCTGTACCCAAAGAAACTTGAGAGCTTCGTCTGGGGACGTATGAGTAAACTCAGCTTTCCCATAATTGTAATGCATCCCAACACATTGCTTGAGTACATCTTTATCAGGGGAACAAATAATCGTAGTCTCCTCGTGATTGTAGGAATAATAACTGACAAGATCGTCTGCTTCAAGTTCTGTCACGTAAGAGAATCCCCACTTCTGCATTGCATACTCCTTGAGTGAAGGAAACAACACAGAGCGATTGGACTTCTTCCGCTTTCCCTTGTAGTCAGTATCAATCTCGTACCTAAAACACTTGCCATGAGTTAGAAAACCCGCATACTTTGTAGTATTACATTGATGTAGTATGTCATGGACACGCTGGTCAAGACCTTCCATAGCCTCTTCCAACGTATCCTTGACCATCTCGTAATACAATAATGAATCTGCGTCAATCAAACAAACGGCCTTCCCTTTGGGTAGTCGTTCAATTTGTTGACTCATATCATACAGTTACAGTATTAGACTCTAAGATCTCTTTGCGCATCTCTTCCCATTCCTGGTCAGTGAGTGCGGCATACTTAGATGAATGATACATACTACCATTCACCCCAGCTAAGCTAGAGTGTACAAAATATTGCAGGCATCGGATAGCCCCATCAGTAGAGCAGGGTATTGCACCAATATGCATAGGGTCTACAAAGACATTGTGAATCTCACCCCCATATCCATTGATGTAATACAAACCACCGATGTGCAAACCAGGAACACAACTCCTATTGTCATCTGTGTTTACCTGATCCCATGACTCCAACTTGTGGGTTCTTCCGACACGAATAAAGTGTCCGAGAGAGTCCCCACAATAGAAGGCATCACCGGTATTACCCATAACAGCTGGCTCAAAGAGTCTTTGCTCCACAAATTCTGGGAGTCCTTCTGACTCAATCTCACCAGTATCTACGTTAAAGGTACGCTTGTAACGAGGCATGCGTTCCCCAGTCTCAGCATCAAACTTGTGCATGACTTCACGAGACACTTTGTAACCATTGAGGAGGCCCTCGTTAGTTATCTTGATTTGATAAACAGTAGCAAGATCCGTAGCTACATCTTCGGCAAGACCTTTATCCATAAAGACTTTCTTGTTCTCCGGATGCACATACTTCATGTTTACAAAATCGGCAAAGCGCTCAGCAAAATCTGCACCTTTGTCTCTGAGCAATGGGTTGCGCAAGAATCTAGTCCACAACTTTACCACAGGGAGAAAGTCAATGTCCTTATCAACAGAATCCATAATTCTATCTACAAGAGACTGCGGCATAGGGATATCAGATATCTCCTCATCGTCATGAGTCAAGAAGTATTGCTTAGTCAACTCATTGTATTTCAAGTAACTACATCTTGATTCAATGAGCTGCTGAGCATCTACTCCGTTTTCTTCCACAATTTGTGCAATTGAATTGCTGTACATTTCATACTCTTCAAATGACTGAGCAGCATTGGCCTGCACAGACAAATCAAAGAGACGCTTGTACGTCACTTTGTTGTAGGGAACAACGCTGAAATCCTCACCGATGGAGACAGATATGTTGTCCTCTACGACATTTATATTTACCATATTATTTTAGTTAATTGGTTTGAGGTGGGGTTAAACTAAACCAAAGTCTCGGTACCTCAACATCCGGGACTTCGATATCGAATTTGTTGTAAGCAGAGAAAAGAGTAGTAAGCGGATCTATGATATCATTAGAATCGCCCAGATACGTCGTAGAAGTTATGCCGTTCTTTATAACCTTCATAAACTCCCCGATGTCGGCATGCGCTTCTTCAAATACTGTCAGTAGACCTACTATGTCTTCGTCGTATGCGTCGATGGTGGGAACATCTACAACAAAGAACTCTCTTGATTTCTGCTTACGTAAAGATACATCTCCGCTCTTACAGATTCTTTGATACTCTATAAAGTTTTTTAGATAATGTCTGAACAGGAGCTCATCGTCTGACGAGTCACTATCAGTCAGGGCACTGCTATGAATAGTATGCTGCTTAAGTCTGTACAATCGTTTGTACGCCCTATGCAGGTCTGGGAGCAGACTTTCACATACACGAGAAGCTACCCAATCAAACTTATGTATCCCAGTTTCTGTAATAACATCCTGTGTCAATATTGCTTTCAGATACTCACTGGCTACAAGACCCCCATCTTCTGTAGAGGTAAAGAAGAACTCATCAATGTGTTTCCAATGTGGGTTCTTCTCTGCATACTTAAGATTAGACTCTGAAAGTCTGAACAGCTGTGGAGACTTGAGATCCTTAGTCTTTTCTAAATCAAAGAAATCTTTTCTCCAGGCATTACTGGGTACTACTTCTCTGAATAGAATAGGGCTGTGATTCCATTCCTCCGGGATACTGAACTCAACCTTATCCCACTTAGGGACACGTCTATACAGTATCTTAGCTGCCATACGTAGCTTGTAGTCATCTGCCTTAGAACAATAATAAGTCTCGTTCTCAGATTCTAGAATAGTCTGAATCTTAGGCTCGAACTTATCCCATGTCCACTTGTGACTGCTATTACATCGCAGGGAGAAGCCTACGATACGTTTCTCAAGTGCACGTTGTTCTGCAGGAGTGAGTGCTTTTCCTGATTCCTCTTCGTCTTTAAACTTGATGTTATTTGCAAATACTTCTGGGACATCTACATCAGAGTAACTATGCAGCAGAGAGGTGTGATTACTAAGGCAGTCACTTATCTTACTTCTTTGCAGTTCATAGGCTGCCTTCTCTTTCAGTATTCTTGCTTTGTGATCATCGTCAAAAGCGTCTGCGAGCTCCTTAACAAACTTATCACTGCTAACTGCTGAAATTAAGACAAACCTATCAACGCCTTGAGACGTAAGATAGAGGTCCTTTACCTTAGATACACTACCTTCTTCTGCTACATAGACTCTGGATAAATCAATCCCAGTCCAATCAGTTACATCTACACGATTAATCCCATCTCGATACCCAGATGCATTGACTATTCTAACCCGATAGCCTTTGAACATAGATTTAGGATTAGAGAACTTAATCCCTGTATCCTTGAACTTGGGACGAATACTAGAGACATCTACCATACGAGCAACATGTTTGATAGCACTAAGCTTATCTGTGCTCCCCATATCAGAGGTGTCTCCCTTGTATAGTATGTTTGAACAGAGTTGTATCCACTTTATAAAATCGTCTTCTTTTAGTGCTTCTTCTACTATTTCCGTTGCGTCTTGTGCTGCTTTCTCCAGCATCCCTTGTACATACTTCTTCGTATTGTCATTCCATATAACTTTCTCACGTGACGGGGTCACATCTACACCGTCCTGAATTACAATCTCTTCCCCATCTTCGTTGATGTATGCTTGCCGCATAGGACATTTGATGCCTATGTTGCCCCACAACTCCTCCATCTCGAGTTCACGAAAGTCAATCCTCCCATAGTTAATACCTGTAGTATCTCCAGGATTCTTAACAATCACGATGTGTGGTCTTGCATACCAACCTGAGTCTGTCACAATAAGATTATCTGTATTTAATAGAATGTCTCTACTAACTCTAGGAGAGTATGGTCTCCCTTGAGAATCTACTATGTCAAACTTGACTGATGGTATGTAGCAAAGCTGCTCTTCTACTGCATTGCTAAATGCTCTGCGAGTGTGCTTCTTTGCCCCGAAAGAAATCTTAGTGTAATTCTTTCCGCTGTAGTTTTTGTAATACGCCGGCTCTCCGTTACTCAACGTTATCTGTCCATCGGAATCCCACTTCCCGATAACAAAGTCAGTCTTGTATGGGTAGCAGTTCATCTTGAACAGCTTCCCATTGTACGCAGTTTCAATGCTATAGTAAGGAACACCAGTAGACAATGCTACCTTAGAACCTAAACCGAAAGCACCGAAGTTCTCAGCAGTATTACGCTTTGTAGAATATCCAAGCTCGAGCATACCTTCGAGACGACGTCCTCCGATACCAACACCGAAGTCTGTAATCTCTACAGTATCACAATACCCAGAGCCTGAATCGTCCTCAATATATCTGACCTTGACATGATCATTTTCCATGTCCAGATAGTTGAGGTCGTAGTACTCACGATTGAAGTTAGATGCTTCATACTCTTCTCCATGTCGAGTAATGAAGTAATCTTCAACCTGAGCTTTACCTGTAAGTATCTCTACTGCAATCTCCTTCTCCCGTTGTGAATCGCAGGCGTTAGTCACCAGCTCACGTATAGTTGAAGGTATTGGGGTAGAGTATTGCGTAGCTTGTAGTACATCAAAGATCAAGTGCTCCGCACCTTTGCTAATCTTCTTCTCTAGGCCACGAGTGTTTGATTGGGTTGCCTGCCCAACAGTTTTAATACTCATGTGTGTAAAATAAAACAGCCCCTATTTTGTAGGGGCCGTTAGTTCTAGAATCATTTCAATCGTCTGCAATACTTGCTTCTGATTGCGTGGTACGAATAGAACAGGGGGATCATCCTGTTCATTGAGTTGCTTCATAAACATCTTCCATTTAAGAGGGAACCTTTCATTAGCATACCCCTTACACTCTATTATCCATCTACCCTTAGGATCTAGAAAATCCGGAGTGTAAGTTATATCTCTAACCTTGTGTTTCTGCTTGTCATTGTATCCTGTCTTCCCGTTATCTTCTAAGCGGGTAGCGTTATAATGAAAGCCCTCTAGTAGCACAAACTTCTTTGTCTCATACTCGCATTTAATTCCTGCGTCTTTCAGCTTCTGATAACAGAATGCCTCTAGTAATGATCGGAAGTTAATACCATCTACTTGTTTCTTTCTTGCGTTTCTTACTCTTGTAGACTTGGGACTAGAACCTTGTACTGTTCTGGATCTATGTCTTTTATTTCTTGAAGCCACTCTTTCTCTAGTTGTTTTGCTTTCTCTCGGCTTCCTACATCATGTGGTGTTCTAGTTCCCAGATTAGCCATTAGAATGGCACATCTATGTAGGATCTCGTCGATTTGCTTTTGTTTGTTAGTTGCCATATCTCTTTATTGATTAGTTGTTGTGCTACATTAAGACCACGATTTTTAATCAGGTCAGAGATATCCTTGCTGCAATATATATCAGGGACATATACATTAGCAAGTCCAAATTTAGAACAAATCTTTGAAGCTACGGTTTGCCCAGGATTTTGCTCTGACCCAAAGTCGTTATCGTAGAAAACGATTACTTCTTCGAACCTTTCTTTGAGCGTTTTGATGAGCGCTTCACTGGGCAGTTGCATTTCGGATTGTAGAGCGATGGCGGGGTAACCAAGCACCTCCAAACACATGACATCCTTGAGCGAACTTGTGATAAATACAATCCTGCCGCTGTCAACCAATTGAGAATACCCTTGAATAACATCTTTACCCACGTTACTATACCATTTATTTTCTTCTTCATACGGACTATAAATCTTATAACCGCTCGGAAAACGGAAAGCGTAACTGATACTATGCGGGTGAAAACGTGTCTCATTAATCCAGAAATATTCTATTGGGTGAACATCAAATTTAACCAATAAATTTCTAGGAATGCAAAACTTCTTCCAATAATCTGCATCTAAGCTATTCCAATGTCTAGCTTTTATACAAATCACTGAACGCTTTAAGGGTGTCTTATTATACACATACTTCCTAGCTGTAGGAACTACATTAGATGCAGTCAACCCTAGTCCAAAGTCCTGAGATATAAGCTGCAACGCACCTACAAACTCTAAGTTGTACTTGTGCATCACATACCCAAAGCAATTGAAGGTATGTTCTTCATTAGCAAAGTCCTTGTATAGTAGACCACCCTTCCACTCAACGATACTGACACCAGGTCTAGTGTCTTCACGCAGATCACTGCAAAACTTTACCCCAAGCTCCTTGAAGTTAGGGCAATAGTGTCTAAAGATATCGTACTCTGTTATCTTGCTTAGTATTACGTCGCTGTGTAAATGATCATGGCTATTTCTATGCTTAATCAT
>Ga0075481_10000432_pt1 | contig 15638 bp, 19 predicted proteins | sample DEB08_DNA_11_FD_76337 | JGI IMG/M metagenome (GOLD analysis project Ga0075481, IMG submission 76337) | Aqueous microbial communities from the Delaware River and Bay under freshwater to marine salinity gradient to study organic matter... | ecosystem: Environmental > Aquatic > Marine > Coastal ... | reverse complement strand
CCGGTGGAGACGGTGCTAGTCAGTCGGCATCTGACGTACCGTTTTAATGGAGATTACTTACCACGATGGAGAGGTTATTAACCTCTCCTTCGACTCCAAACTTCATGCCTATAGGGTAGAGGGTAAGCCTGTAGCATCGGCAACCAAAGTGCTTGGAGTCATATCCAAGCCCGCCCTCATACCTTGGGCACTGAAACAGGGTAGCGATTGGCTAGAGAGAAACTTATTTATTGACGATGAAGATAACAAAATTAAACCGTTTAAGTATACAAGTCGCCTCGGACTTGGAGCAATTATCAAAGGTGTTAAGTCGGCTTACAGAGGCAGTTCGGGGAATGCGCTTGAAACTGGATCGACTGCGCACAAGTGGATCGAAGATGCACTGGAGATATTTATTGAAGGTGAGGGTTCTTTTGGCGATGACAACCTTCCGGATCTACCTGATGATCAGGATGCCTGCAATTCTATTGAGGCGTTTCAAACTTGGGTAGGCGAGAATGATGTAGACTTTATATCATCTGAAGAAAAGATATACAGCAGGACGGACAACTATGCAGGTACTTTAGACTGCGCTGCGTATGTGAACGGCAGCCTGTGCATCATAGACTGGAAGACGTCGAAAGGTATTTATCCTGAATACCATTTACAAAATGCGGCTTATGCAAAAGCATGGGAGGACATACATGGCAAGCCTGTGGAGCAGACTCTAGTTCTCAGGCTTGATAAATCAACAGGTAGATATGAGCAGGGCTACCAATCAACAATAGAGTGGAATAAAAATTATGAAGCGTTTATATGCGCCCTCAATCTATTCAACAGATTGAAGGAGTTAAGATGATTGATGAGGAAGATGTTAAGAATATGGTTGTATTCCATATGAAAGCGGTAATTGATTTGATAGATTCTCACAGGATTGACCCTGAAGAGTTGGCTGAGTATCTATCTGAGGAGGCTGACAATGCAGATACAGATTGGCAGTCAGAGTTATGGACTGATGTTATCAGGTATATCTACAATGAAGACTACAGTGAAGTCGAATTCAAACATTAGAGCGCACGATATAGTATGGGGTAGGGGGTCTTCTTTTAATCTTGGTACTGTACACGGATGTAACTTTGGTTGCGAAAGATACAAGACACCAGATAATAAATGGAAGTTCATTATAAACAGGCGTGACGGTGGCCCTTGGTATGTTCATTACGACAAGCAAGAATACGACACTGTTACAGAACTTGAGTATGCCATAGCGGAGTGGATACGTGATAATTGATTTGAATGAACTTGAGGCTAGGCTTGCGATCAGCATAGGAACTGAGAGATGCCTGTCATCTCTTAGAAAGAACAGCAAAGATGTTGCTGGATACAAGCCAAAGGATATATTCGATACAAATATAAAAGCGGCGGGGGCTGAGATTGCAGTAGCAAAGATGCTTGACGTTTACTACGAACCTACTGTTGATACATATAAAGATCAGCCAGATATACAGCCGAACATAGAGGTTCGCATGACAGAAATGAAGAACCCATCTCTGATCATAAGGCCGAATGATATACGTGGAAGGAGGTACATGCTGGTAAAGAATATGTGGCAGCATGGGATGCTGCCCAAGTATGATGTTCTTGGTTGGGAATTTTTTAAAAACGACGTGGATAAATTGTGGGAAAATTACTGGACAGATTTTGGTATGAACCGCCCGCATTGCTGGGCAATACCTGCAAATAAACTTAACAATATCAATAAGTTATGATTAATAAACCAAATAAAAATCAGATGTATAAGGATGACTCAGGAGAGTTGTGGGTTCCACACGACTGGGTTGCAATTCAAACGTCAACCCCATCTACAAACGGGTGGACTGAATTAGTTGTCGAAAAACTGAGTGGAGAATCACGCACATTCAGAGGCCATACATGGTGGCCAATGAGAAAAGTCATGGCAGTTTTTAGAGAGGGTGTATTTGACTAAACATCCAACCAATTTCACACGTGAGGAGTACGAAGCAGAGCAGGAGCAGCGAAGATATTACTTCGCTAGATTCTGCTATGCCGAAAAAGACAGGATACACATGTGCAATGATGGAGAGTACAGAACATGGACGAATATATTCTCTATACTTGAAGGAATTAACTTTTGGGATTATGTTCGTCCTTTGATTGAAAGGAAGCGGGCAAAGAAAGATACTCAATCTTCTCAACGCAACCTTTGGGAATAGCGGTCACGCCAAACAGTTTGTCCTCTTCATCCATTGTGTCGCAGACCTTTATAAACTTGGGGCTTTCTGAGTGAACCCACCCAACAGTTCTAAACTTGGGCAGGTTCACATCATGCGGGTCAGTCCAGTCAGAGGTAGATATTATGTCTATCCAATGAACGCACACTAACGGCTTCATTCTATATTCAATCCCCTCTCTCTTGCTCTGCGAATAACTTCTCTTTTCTGCTTGTAGAGTTCCGCCATAATCTCTTCCTTCTCATTTGAAGGAAGCATTCTGAACTCTTTCTTTTCTTTCAGATCACGCATCTGTTTTTCTATTGCCTTTATTTCTTCCTTGAATGGGAACGCAGCCCTGTACTGAGACTTCTTAAGATTTCTTGGCTCGACCCTTATGCCGAACTCGCTTAACCTTGCCGTAGTCGGTGACCAATCATCCTCAGTTTTGGAAGAGAACAACCCCTCATAAGGGCCACCGCCAGTCTTACCGGCCTCATACATATTGTCAGCCTTCATCCTCTTTTCAGCGGCCCAAGTTCCGGGTATGAATGATAGGTTCGGAACCAAGTTCTTGTACGCTCTGTCCATTCTTTCGCCTTCTGGAATCTCCCCTCCAAATCCAAGATCAACGCCCAACGCAGGCCCTGCAATAGCACCGGCTACACCACCGCTTGGCTGCAGGAATCCGGGCACGCCCTCAATCTTACCTGCGGTACCCCTTGAAGGATCGCTGAAATCAAATGCTCCCAAAGGTGTTGCACGGCTCATGTTCAGAACTTGAATGTCATTTGCATTCTCAGAAAGCATTGACGATATGTTCTCTGTCAGTGTTATCTCTGGTCGCACAGGCATGAAACCAAACATTCTGTTTGGCTCAAGCGCAGCATCCATTCGATCAAAGTATTCAGAGGAAAAACCTGAGCCCTCTTCTCCTATTTGATTCATAGCCCAAAACATGCCAGCCCATTTAGCGTAACCAGCAGGGTTCTTAATGGCAGACTCTACAATGCGTGGGACAGTGCCATAAGTGTATGAGAAGAATGGAAGTGCAGTATTCCTCATAACGCTAAGAACCGGGGTCTCTTGGTCGTAGTCAACGAAGAATTCCTTTGCGTATCTCGTTGCGTACTGCCTAGCCTTTTCTTCTCCAAAGTCTTTAGCGATTGCTTCGTCATATTTGGTCTTGTACAGCGCCGCACGCCAGATGTTATCCTCCCACTGGTATATATTCCCCATAGTGTCCCAAGTTCCGCCAATGTACTTTCGTGCATTCCTTGTTACAAAGTCAAGCACACCAGAGATCTCTTTGGGGCCTGTGATTTTTAACTTTTCACCAAAACTTGCGTAACTCTCCAATGTTTTTTTGCGGGCTTCATCAATCTCAGTCATGAAAGAAGACCCAATAACTCCGTCCTCTTTCATCTTCTGTGCAAGTTCGTCATCTTTAATGAGCGACCTTGCAATGCGTGGTACATCGCTCCACCTGCCGCCAGCGAGGTCATACATAGCACCGCTGGACATAAGATTGTTGAAGTGAACGACAGGTTGCGCAATAGTTTTTAGACCTTTCCATATTCCGTTATAGAATTTGTAATTGTCTTTTACCTTAGACCAGACTCCTTGGTTGTAAACCTCACGCATCTTCATGATCTGTCCGTGAGTCCACTTGTCTACGTACTTTCCTCCAAGATTACCGAACTCTTTTCTATCTGGGATCTTTACATATCCTTGACTACGAAGGTTTCCGATAGGAAGATTTCTAGGATCTTTAGCCACACTCCTAGAAATTTGATCAAAGAACTCTCCTAAAGCACGGTCATTGGAAAGCATTATACCTGTGCGGTATAGTGCGTAAGGTGCGTCCTCGATCTCTCCATATTCTGTGCGCTCCGCCTTCGTCCAGTCCCTGCGAACACGAACAGATGCCGCATCAGCAGCGCTGTCAACGGTTTCTCCACGTGCGTTCCTAAACTCAAGAGCCTCCCACATATCAAACTCTTCTTTGTCCGGGCTTCTCTTTGCCGCCCATTGTTCAATAGGTATCTCTTGAACCTTTCCACGCATCTTGTACAGATGGTCTGCGGCAAATACTTTTGACACCGGATCATTAGCAAAGGGGTTCTCTGGATCGTACCCACGCTTTCCGTCAACCTCATACTTAGTGTATGATCTGCGAAGATAGTTGTCAGCATTCTTCAGAAACACATCCTCGCTCAGCATGCCCAAGTCTACCAAAGCCTCAGAGTATTCTGTTATCTTATCTCTAGCCTCTGCCGTTTTGGAAGACAATTCAAATTTAAAATCATCCGTGCCGATCCCTTGCGTTTTAGAATCCAGCATACGGTACATAAGTTTACGATCTTCAATAGGCATGTCTTCAAGACCTTGAAGTAAGCCTTTCCAATCCTCAAAATATTTACCACGCTTACCACGGAACTGCCTTATTGCATGAATAACTTCATCGTTTAATTTGTAGTAAGGAGAGAACCAAGTTCCAAAACCTTCCCTCAGTGTCAGTTCACGCTCTTTCCATGATCGTCCGGGCTTTGTTCCATAGGTTGTTCCTCCTGCCTCCACACGAAGAGCGGGCAGCATCTCGCTAATCTTACCGCCACCTGTCGCCTTTGCGTACAGAGTGTCAGCAATGCGTGGAGTAGCGCCAGTTGCTCCCCCAATCAATGCAGCAGTAACCATGTGCTTGGATCTCTCTTCCCAGTTTGCGTTAGGATCAAAAGAGTACAAACCATATGCTCCACCAGCCAATGCCCCCGCCCCCTCTGGAGTCTTTGCTAGTTTCCACATTGCTTCGCCAATAGGCTCATAAGCTTTTGCGATGCCTTTTCCGGCCAAAGAAAAGACTGGGCCAGCAACCGCACCACCAACTGTTCCGGTTGCAATATTTTCCGCAACCGTAGGGGGTCTGTTGGGATCTACTAGGCTCTGAGACTCTGGGTCAATGTATGCAAGAGATCCTGATAACGCTCCCGAAAGTGCACCGGCCTTTGCGCCATGAACGACAAGATCTGACACAGTACCAATATGTCTTAACTTTGATGCTGGAATTCCCCACCCAACAGGATCTGCAACTAGGCCACCATAATACGCATACTGAATATCTTCTCCGTACTCATCTATAAGAAACTTGAGATATTCATCTTCACGTTTCATATCTTCTTCGCCAATTCCAAGCCTCTGTTTTGCGCCACGGACAGAATCTCTCGCCCCGTAGGATAACGCATAGAAGATGGCGTCTGTTTTTCCACCTTCAGGAGTCGGAAAAGTTTTACCACCGGTATACCTCTCAAGATGCTCGAAAGGGTTATCTGCTAGACTCTTAACGATAAATGGATTCTCCTCATACTGGGGAGCAGTAACCACATTCTCAACATCCTCATCTATATACCCACCTATCCTCTTCCCCTGCATGCCGGGAAGAAACGCACTAAGTACACTAGAAGCCTTTAACTCTGCCATTATTCATATTCCTTTGGTAGTGCGTCTCGACCATAAGTTATTATAAAAAATTCAATATTCTGTGGAGAAGGATTCTGCTTTAAAATTTCTAATGCAGCGGCAGGAACAATAGGCTTCGCAATAGGCTCGTCTTCCCTAAGAGATGGCCAACCTTGAATCGTAATCCTCTTATCTCCTTCGTACAAATCGAAAGAATATTCATTGCCCCACATATTAAATAATTCGGTAGGCAAAATTTTGTCACCCTTGCTTCCATCAGGGTTAACCATAGAAAACGGAAGAGAGTTTGATGAATTGTAACCAGTTGATTGATCTTCGTAATATTGTTTGAATCTTGGAGCGAACAAAGAATTCCAAAATGCACTCTTTGAAGACCCCGGAAGACCTTCAGTCATGCGAAGACGTTTGCGCAAATCTTTTGCAAAGTTTTCATGGTAGTTTGCTTCTTGATTTTTGCCCTGACTTCTAAGTCTTTTCGCTTCTTCCTCATGTGAAATTATGAGTTCTACATCTTTGACTGCTGCGCTGGTTTTTCCGCCAGATGTTAGTTCTGCATTGTACTGAGCAACTGTAGACGCAGATGTTGACCCCGGAGGAGGAGTGCTGCCCTTTGGAACGTAGATGGTTTTTATTTTTCCATTATCACCTTCAACGTAATACGTATCGAATCCAGCGTCTGCGGGAATATGGCCGCTCATAGCAGCCGCTTCGTCTACAGAACCACCTGCCGCAATAGCACGGTCGAAAGCCTCCTGCTTAGTTGCGGGCGGAGAGTATTGACCACCGGGGTAGAACACAGCCTTCTGAATCTGGAACAGTCTTTCTTCATCATCAAACTTAATCTCGGCCTCCATCATCTTCATGGCTTGCTGAGTAAATTGTGAAGCCCTAGACTCTACCCCCATAGATTTGGCTGCAAGTTCTAGCATGAATGACTGCAGTAGCATTGCGCTCATGCGCTTCATGTACGTCTCACGGCGCTTTGTAGGATTAGATGTTAGATCTCCAAGGCGTTCTTTGAGAACAGGGTCATTTCTAGCATCACGACCACCAACAGTATTGGATCCGTCATGCTCAGAAGCAGCCGTGCTTATCACCGCCTGATGCTGCTGAAGTTCTTGGGCGGATGCGCCGTACTGCTCACCCGTATCTAACCACTCTTTGTCTACCGTAGTCTGTACCGCACCAGATGTTACAGCCTCCTGATCACGCATCCATTGGTCATCAAACGGGGTTACTTGTTGGTCAACAGCCATCACCTCTTCGGCCATCTGCTGATCTGCTGTCATACCGCCTGTAACGTCCATAGAGCCGAATGGCGCCATCTCAGGTGTCATAGGACGGGATATACCACCGCCTTGTGACGGGGCTCCTGTGAGGTCATACGGCATATTAGCAAACCCTAATGCTGCTGGATCTTGCTGTTGAGACATGTCCGTTCCGTATAGGGCATTTGGCTGAAACCCTTGTCCCATATTAAACTCTGTAGGTAATGCGCTAGTATCTACCGCTGCGTTCTGCGCAGGGAAAGTCTCAGCCCCGAAAGCAGGGGCGCTTGAGAACTCTTCGTCCATGACTTGGGATGCGTTCATCCAAGATGCCATAGGATTAAACCTCTTTCGCTGAGGCTCATCATCAGGTATGTCAGCCTTTATGGTAGTGCTGTTACCAAATATGTCGAAAGGTATTTTTGATTCAAAACTTAATGGCATTACGCTACTCCTTGAGGAACAAATCTAGTGCGTTGTCTTGCGGGCAACAATGTATTGCCTCCTAAACCACCCCCTCCACCGCCACCGCTAAATGGCACGGTTGTGGCCCTGAATGCAGGAGCAAAGGCTTGACCTCCGCCACCGCCAATAGGTAACTCTGGTTTTTTAAACATACTACTCATAAGTTGCATAGCCATGTTGTACAGGAATGAACTTCCCTGCTGCTTTGCCCAGTCGGGAATCTTATCCCATAAACCTTCTGCAGCAATTCCTGCTTTATCAATAGCAACTTCAAAAGGGTTCATTGCTCCTTCCGCTGCCGCATTGTCCATTGTGTACAGATTGCTTGTAGGTGGCGGGGAATAAATATCCCCACCATAAGGGGCTGTAAATCCCGATAAAGGATCTACAAGTGCAGTTCCTGCTGCCACATCTGCGGATTGATTATCCAGTCTTTGTAACTCTGCAACAATATTATTTTGTCTAGTATTATCTACTAGATTATTTGTAAGATCTTGACCAGTGCTTGCCTGAGCATTTAATCGTGGATCAAATGGATCCATTACATCGCCAAAGTCTTGGTAGATAAGATCAGCAGTTCCTTGATCAAGTCCATACGTTAGCGGTTCACCCGCACGTGACAGGGCTGGAACGGTTGGGTCTGTGAATGATGTACCCATAAACTCGCCAGCATCGTAAGGTGTTGCTGGCTGCGCAGCAAAAGGATCTATCATATACTCGCTTTGAAATGGTATTTCAGGCGCAGATATAACATCACCAAACGCATCATACTGCGGGGTAACCGTCATGCCTGACCCATATTCTGCGTATGGTTGGATCACCTCTGGCACTCCTATTCCAGTTGTAATAGATGAGGCAAACGGATCAATCATTGCCGCACTTGCTAGAGTGCTTGCATCTGCGGCGGCTGAGGAAATTACATTTCCGAATGCATCATACACCGGAGCAGCGCCGACAACTCCGCTAGAAGTTGAGGCCGCTGCTGAACCTGCCCCAGAGGCCATAGAGCCAACACCCATGCCTGCGGCTGCCCCCAATAGTGCAGCCAACTTGGGATCAAGCCCCATTCTCTTTCCAACCTGCGAAACACCCATACCTAGTAAGGCGCTTCCTATAATTGGCACTGCTTGAGCCATATGTTACTCCTTAGACGTTTTGTATATTTCTTCCTGATTCTGTCGTGGTAGACATTCCACCCATATTTCCAGATGTCAATGCTTGATACATTCTCAATGCTTCCCATGGGGCCATTCGCTGGTAATCAAATATCTCTCTTGACATATCTCTCTCTGCTTGAGCCTGCTGCTGCAATGGAACACCGACACGATTATAGTAATCACGCATAACATTCATAGGCGTGCTTAGCATATTCGAATACTGTGAAAGAGCATTAGCCTGCTGCTGTTGTGCCGTATTGTATGCACTCATATACATGCCAGCGCCAACGTCAGCAATACTTTGCCCAACATTCTCAAGAACCTGTTGGTTTAATAGATCCCCACGGCTTGAACCTCCCGGCTGATATGAAACTTGGCTTGACCTCAACTCGCTCATAGCCTGTTGCGCCTGATCCATAGCCTGTCTGCGGTATACATCCATCATTTCCCCATAAGGAGATTCGGGGCCTGTATCTACACGACCACTCATCATACGGGCGAATCCAGACTCAGCGGCAGACCTAATTGGAGCCATTCCGCTGGTTGCAAAATCCCTAGTCATACCCATAGCCGCCAACTGATCAGCATTCATTGGTGCTATAAGTTCGCTCATCTCACGCCCAACACCGTAATGCTTAGGGGGGTAATTGGTTGCTAAATATTTAGCACGGTCAATAAGATAATTGAACCGACGGGCTTGCTCATAAGGGGTTTGTATATTAGTGGAACTTCCTGTTGTAGTTGTCTCTGGCATTTCTTTCTCCTATAAAACGCTGACAGGTATTCTAACTTTAGCAACCGGAAGAAGCGCTGTTTCGTCAAGCGGTCTGTCTGGATCGCTAAGATATGCTTTTCGCTGCTTATCATGAAATTTCATTTGATCCTCTGCTGATGATGCTGAGAGAGGCCCGCCAGATGATGGTTTTGAAGAAGAGCCTGCTGACTTTGAATCAGTCCCACTAGTTTTTACAGAAGCAGGAAGCACACTAGAAGTATAAAGTGTTCCTCCAATGCCGTCTTTATTACCACCCTGAAAGGCTCCAATTTTATCATTCCAATAGGCTCTTCCTCCGGGGTCTCCCGAAACAGATCCGGGCAACTGTATATACCTTCGTCCTTTTTTATCTGTATCAACGTAATATTGCTGACCAATAGTAAGCCCACTTCCAGACCTCGGAAGAGGATTTCCACCGCCACCGAACATTGTCCCTTTTGTTACTCCGGGCCCAATTGATCCGCCCCCAGAGTTTAATCCTGTAGCAGCCACAAGAGTAACCTGCTCACGATTAGCCTGCTCCTCTAATAGTTTTTTAGCCGCTTCGTCACGTGCTTTTTGTTCAGCCTGTAACTGTTCCGGGCTTTTCGCTGATCCTCTCATTTTCTATCCTCTTTGTTACTATAGTGTATTGAAGTTTCCATCCATGTTTTTCAAGAACCTTTGCCATACCCTTGCGGGTCGGCGCTTCGATAAACTCACAACCCTGACTTTTAGCATACTCCTCAATATCAGGGAGATGGTCATATATATAGAAAGGCATTCCCTTACTCTTACCTTCTGCGGTAAGTATTCTCAGAAATGTCATTCTTGGGTATCTAAGTATTTGAGTTATAGAGTGGGCTATCACTTCGCCTTCTTCTTCTATAACCCAAAGATCAGAGAAACCGCTAACAAGGTCTTTATAAAAATCCTCGCCTGCGTATATGCTATCGCTGTAGACCATCGCCCGTTCTATACCGGGAAGAACCTTTTGCCATATAAGAGGAACTTCGCTAGGGCTAACCAGTCTCATATATTACTTTTATGCGTCCTAAAATATTTATTATCTGGATCATTAAGATATCTAGCAAGAACTGCAGGATCTTTCTGAATATCTCCGTTAGTTTCTTTAATCCAGTTCTGCCACACTGTCAGCGGAATGGACGCAACTTTTCTTCCCATTGCTGAATGCGTAGAGTTATTCACGCCTTCGTTATATTCCCGCTTGTTCTTTTCAAGAACAGGGGATGCATCCATTACTTTGGTTAGAGAAAAACTTCCGTCATGCTCCTCTTCAAAGTACGTGGTAGATACACCGTCATTATCGAATATAGTTTTTACTTTGCTCATACAAAACCTTTACCGCCCACATTAGCAACTTTCTGCGGTTTGCTGTAAGCCTTTTTCAGTTCCGCTATGGCGTCAACTTTTTTGCCCTCAATTTTTTTATCAGGCTGCCGGTCAAAGTGTTTCTTCTTGAGTTTCATTTTATCCCCTAAAAAAGTGGGGGAGGCAAATGCCTCCCCCTATTGTGGCCTCTATTAGAGAGCCGGATCCCAACCAAGGATAGCGCCGTTGGCTTCCTCGTTGCGGGCACGCAGACCGTACTCCACAACAAGCATCTTCGACATGCTATCACCAGTCTTCGCCAGATCAGTCGTCTGGAAGTTTCGCAGATAAGCGATATCCCAGAAGTCATAATCAAGGAAGTAGCAGGTTTTGGCAGGCATCTGACGGTTAGGCACTATCTTCAAGTTACCAAAATCGGAAACATAGATGTCAACCGCTGCCACGACAAAAGCCGGGGACTGGTTGTTTGCGGTCGTGCGCAGGTCAGACACGCTCTGCGAAAGGGTTGAGATTTTCTGCTTGAGCGCACCGTCAACCATAAGGATATCAGGTTGCGCACCGGCATCCCAGCACTGCTTCATGAGATCACGAATGTCCGACTCAACAACGGCTTTGTCCGCACCCGGAGTCGGGGCGGTCGTGCCGTAGTCAGCAGGCGAAGCGGTGGCCGTGCCGTTCTCAAGGTTAGACTGAACCCATGCGCCAACACCACCGGTTTCACGAGCCGTACCGGAGGAACCGGCGACCATACCGTTGTTGCTGAGGAGCATTTTTTCCATGTCCAATTTGAGTTCTTTAGCACGCTTTGCCATCTGGTAAGCCTCAGTCGATTTACGACCGGCAAAGTCAACCGCTTCAGCAGTGCCAGAAGTCTGGATCACTTTACGACTGATTTGCGTGTAGTTACCACGACGGGTCGGCTCTGCGACCGCCAATGCACTTGCATCATCGCCTTCAGCAACCACGTTGGTTGCGTCGGCTGCTGCCAGCGTATCGGTTTGCCACTCAAAGTAAGTGTTCGCACAAGAAGATTTGCCGATGCTAGACATAAACGGCGTGTCATCCGGTGCAATGTTGTAAATGATATTTGAGAGGTCTTCACGAATGCCTACGGCACCGTAAGTCTCTCTAGTATTAGTTGGTACTGTCATAATATTTTCTCCTTAGAAAAAGTCTTCCATCAAAGCAGCGGCATCATCCACTGACCCTGACGATTTTAGTTGATTACGAAGTTCGGCCTTACGCCTACGATCAGCATCAACCTTTGCCCTTTTGCTTCCGGGCTTAACCAACTTGGGTTTGTTCTTCAACTTCTTTCCTTTTACATCAGCCTTCTGCAAGGCGTCATAACGCATTGCTTTCATAAGAATATTGATTGCACGTGAGTCTGCTAGGCTAGTGATTTCTTCCTCAGTGTAGCCAGCATCCACTCCGTAGTCACGTATTTCTGACGCAAGTTTTACACGCTTCTGATCATCAGACCACTCAGGTATCAGTTCACGTAATTCTTGGTTAGCGATATCTACTTTTTCAGCATGTTCACGCTTTTGATCCTCTTGCATCTGAACCTGAACCTGATTAATTTGCATGTTAATTTTCTGGAGTCGTTCTTGTTCTTCACGAAACTCTTCACGCTTAACAGCAAACTCAACAGGATCATCTAGTTTAAGACGGTTCCAATCAACATCCTTAAACTTCTGCATACCAGATGATATTTGAAGTCCAAGGTGTCCAAGTGCTTGTTGATACTGCTGACGCTCGACATTTAACTGTTGAAGTCCAGACCTCAATTGATCAGCAACTGATTCCATTTGCTTACGTTGTTCAGCAATCTCTTGCGTCTTTCTTGTGTAATCCGAAGTTCTTGAGTATCCACTGATTAGTTCGTCGTAGGTAACTTCAACATCTTCACCATTTACTTTTACGGTGTATGTCTCATCACCTTCTTCTCCTTCAGCCTCTTCTTCGGTTGACTCTTCAGCCTCTTCCTCATCGGATTCTTCTGAATCGTCGGCCTCACTTTCGTCAACAGACTCTTCCTCTAGGGGTTGAGATTCTTCTGACTCTGTGGGTTGCTCTTCTGCTTCAGAGGTTTGTGCTTCTTCAGCCTCCATCATCTGCAAAATTGCTTCTTGTGCGCCTGCCACATCCATTGCCTGCGCTAAACTTTCTGCCGCTTCCGCTCCCATTGGGTTGGCATTAGCGATATTAGGTAAGTTAATTGCCATATTAAATATTTCTCATTGTTGATGTGAATTTAGTTATTTGTCCTTCCTCAAATATTGCTTGCAAATGTCCTACCAATCTGTCTAGCAATTTGAGTTCAAGCCAAATCTGTTCTCTACTATCAACGTCGTGTTGATTAGTTGTGCCCCACTCAGATACTAACTGTTGTTTCAAGTCTTCTACGCTTTCTTGAAATAGTTTATCTTCTAAGATTCTTCGGGCTTGTTCAATTTTTAATTCTTTGCTCATCCAATTTTTACCGGGGCGTCTCGTTCAGCCTCCATTTCCATTTCTACCATTTTAAATTTGGCATCCAGTTGAGTCTCTTTCATCTCGTTCTGGACCTTCATTCTCTTAACTTCTAGTTCTCCCTGCTTAACCTGATCTTCTACCTGCATAGATTGCAGTTGGGCCTGCATCATTGGATCAGGAGACGGAGGTTGTTGCCTATCCGGAGGTGTAATGTAGTCATCCACGTTCTGATAACCCATTGACTTGATCAATGCAGACATAAGGTTGTAGTTATTTTCTGGGGATACCATCGGATTACCAGCCTGAGATCCAGCCATCTGCACCAACTGCATAAGTTGAGCAATCTGCTGATCTTTGTTTCCTTGCCCTAAAGCAACAGACACCGTGGCGTCCATAGAGTCGTTCCAAGACGTTGGATCAATCTCAACCCATTCGTTTCTTAACCTGACTACACGCTTCTTATCCATGTATTTGCAAAGAAGTTCATATATACGGAGCATCAACTCCTTCACGCCAGTTTCTGCAAATTGCCTTGCAATAAGTTCAACACGGCTTTGAGCAGCAGTCATTACAGCGTTAACTGCAGCGGCTGTAGTATGCGAAGTAAGAGCCTTGTCGTTTAATCCCTGACTGTTTTTGCTTACCCCTGCACGGCTTTCTCTGATTCCGTCAATATACTCCAGCATCTGGAATGTGTAAGGCTCAAGCGTAGGAGTTGCCAGAGGCATTACTGCGTTGGGCGATTTAACACGAACTATTCCACCCGGTCTTGCCGATAGCAGATCGTCAAGATTAGCCTGGCCTTCAAGAACAGCAAACCTTCCGTAGTTCTGGTTGTACATATTATCTAAAAGGTTTCTAGTTACAACGCTCTTGATCTGTTGAAGAGGTATAGTAAGATCAGCAATAGATAACCCAAAGAACTTGTGCGGAACTTTAATAGGGGTAATGCTAACAAATGGAATGTTATCAACTTCCTCGTTTGAAAGTATCTCGCTGCCTACAGTGCAAACTTTTCTTAGCTCGGTAATTCCATCACCATCAAAGTCTGTTCTCAAAAAAGACTCGTAAAGCCAATACTCTTTTAATGCGTCCTCATTCGCAGCGTTGTTTCTAATGTAATAAGGATCTCCAGTATTGTCATTAATGAATCTTGCGGCATGCTCAATATCCCAGTTCGCTGTGTAATCGCCATCTCCGATGTTGCTTTCATCCATGTCTGGGTACATTTCACGAAGTTCGGACAAAGTTTTGCGAACACGATGGCAAACAAATCTTGCATCTTGTATAGACTTTGCTTCACGATTGATAACAAATTCTTCTGGCGGGACATTGACGATAGAAACCTTTCCATCATTCATGTATCTTCGGATAACAACATTGTGCATGGGCATACCCATTGCATCGCTTATCTCTTCATGCTCAACGACTTCAACATTTTCATCCATAAATATAGAATCAAACTCAACATCGTTTAATCCTTTATACGTCTCACGATGGTACTTATCAGATTCTTCCCACCAGACTTTTACGATACCATTCTTTTGAAGCAGTGCGTCGGTAAACCAATTATATAAAATATTCCATCCATCGTTTTGCCTCTGCAAAACAAAGTTTACATAGTCTGTTGCCTGCTGTGCAGCAGCAACATCTTCTGGGCCTGACGGTTGAAACTGAACAAGTTCGTCACCGGATGCAAACACACGCATGAGGGCAGGCTTTATCCATTCAATACTGTCCTGAACCGTACTGTCAACAAACTGACTTCTGCCGTCTACCTCGTTTCCCATGGGCTCGCCGTAATAATACGACATAGCCTCTGCCCTTTGCTGGGATATCTCATCAGACCATCCGATAGCCTCCGCCATTTCTCCATCTATGCGTTGCTTGATATCGTCTTCTGTTATAACTCTATCTTCCATTATATAATTCCATATTGAGGATATGATATATCCTTATCAAAGTTAAAGTTCCAAGTGGTGTCTAATCCAGCAACACCCCAGCGTCTTGACATAAAGCAGTATCGCATAGCGGACACGCTATCATCTCTTACCGGAACGATCTTCCCATCCTTTCGGTGGTATTGCCTATATTCTTGAAGGAGGTGGTGTAAGTCGGATTTGATCTTAAACCTCCCTTCCTCCATCCAAACGACCATCTGCTGAATGCCCTCTTCAACAGAGTTAGAACCCTTCTTTTGACCAAGTGCCGGTGGATTTGAAAAGTGATCCAAAAGAAAATTACAACCATGATCACGATACTGATCAGCAAGGCCGGGATTGCCCATAGAATCCCTACGATTACCATCATGAGGATATGCAATGGGGATAAAAGATGGCCTCCTGAGTATTTCTTTTGAGTGTTCAGCAGGCGACCTTTTGTTTGCGTTGTACGAATCATAAACGTAAAATATTTCCTCATCAGGATCTAGAGCGCCCCACACCACAGCCGTGTCATGATCCCATCCAAAATCTAT
>Ga0075481_10000430_pt1 | contig 15679 bp, 11 predicted proteins | sample DEB08_DNA_11_FD_76337 | JGI IMG/M metagenome (GOLD analysis project Ga0075481, IMG submission 76337) | Aqueous microbial communities from the Delaware River and Bay under freshwater to marine salinity gradient to study organic matter... | ecosystem: Environmental > Aquatic > Marine > Coastal ... | reverse complement strand
TCTGGCAGGACTTTCTCTACTTCTTGAGCGATTACCCCTGCATGGCGTGTATCGTCATCAGTATCAGTTCTGTTGAAGGTTACACCACGAATAGCTTGTACTTTCTCAAGCGCACCATCAATCTGTTCGATGTTGTCTTTGATGCGCTCGTCAGAGTTGACTGTCAATTCGCCAGTTAAAGTAGCGTTGCCATTACTGGCAAGTGTAAATACGTCAGCACTACCGTCCCAAGAATAGAATCTTAATTCACCACTCGTAGTCGTGCCTGTACGCATCTGCCATTTAAGCGATCCCGCAGTAGCAAGACGAATGTGAGATTGAATAGCGGCATCAACATACAAACCTGTGTAGGCCGCCCCACTAGCGGAGTTAGTATTCTTAATATGTAACCCTGAATATGGCTCTGCTGATAAATTTGTGTGAGCAATTTCGACAGGGTTATATAGCTTAGTTCTTTCTCCGGCATTGGCGGCAAATGTTGCAAATGTTCTGTTGTCCGAATTATTCCAAAATTGGAACCTTCCACCACCGTCAGTATTCCCACTTGCGTTAGATATAAGCCAAAGTTCTTTTCCGTCTGTGCCATTTGAGTCTAGTTTTAAAGCAGGGCCGCCGTTAGATGTAGAGGTTATAATCGGCCCATAACCAGAATTGCTCCCTCCATTGAATGTAATAGTTCCGGTTGCAGTATCATCCGCATCACTTCTTAGGAAGGAAGCACCTTGAATGCCATCTACAGTGTCAGCATCTATGCCATTGCCAGAACCTTCATCGGATGTTGTTAATACCGTAGCACCGTTTACTTGTAACGCTTTATTAAAATAAAAGTAAGGACGATCTGTGTAAATGTGAGCGTAACTACTGTTCGCAGGGCCAAAATGAATGTACCCATTATCGGTTTGCAAATACCCACCCCAAGAACCAGATGTTACAAAACGGGCATTGTTTGTAGATCCGGGGAATCTAATATCTGTGAAAGTATCTGCTGTGTCACTTCTCAGGAATGAAGCACCCTGAATACCATCAAGCAAATCAGCATCTAGGCCAGAGCCAGAGCCATCGTTATCTTCATTCCAAAAATTAGCCCAATCATAAAATGTTCCGCTGTCTGCTCGTCTTACAGCAAGTTTACCTGTACCACTTCCACCAAATGCAAGCTGATTTTTTTGATTAGGGTCAGAGGCCTGAAGAAGAATAGCGTAATCAAAAGGACTGTTAGTCGGGTTGTCACTACCCCATTTATACCAACCATCAGAAATACTGTTTAAATTGCTAGTAGAAGTGAGTCCAGAAGCAACAACAACACTTTGATCTGTTGTTTGTAGGAATGAAGATGCTTGAATGCCATCGACAGTATCAGCATCTAAGCCACTGCCAGAGCCATCATTATTGCTGTCCCAAATTGTATAAGGGGTGGTGTTATACGCCGCTTGACGTTTTAGTGATGAGCCATCTTGCGGGATGATGAGGAGCATGGAGTTGGTATCTGCTCCGTAAACGTACCCATCCCCCACGGTTACCCCGTAATTGCTATCCGTAGTATGGGTCATGCCATAACGAATACCCGCCGCATCAGTCGGTGATGTTAAGCGAACTTCAGGCCATTGACTTGATTTAATTTCTACCCATTCACGGGCGGAGGTATTACCTGTTGTTAGAGTGTTAGATAAAGTTACGTCACCCGTACTATCAACCGTAATACTGTCTGTGCTTCCATCGCTTTGTTTAATATGGAAGTCACCATCATTCGTGTACCCAGCCCGTCCTTTAATAACGTCATCGACATAGAAGTCGATCATGCTACCTAAGCCATCAGCAGGGGTGCCTGAAGTTTGTGTGTTAAGTCTCAGGTTAACGTAGTTACCCGTTGTTACTGCACCGGCATCACGCTTAATTTCAACAGGAGGATTGAGGGAGCTTTCAATAACTAGCTGACCACTGATTGTATCGCCAGTATTGAGAACATAGTCATCATCTACGTTAAACTGCGTACCACTAAGCGTTAAGCCAGTACCTGCTGTATACGTAGTATCTGTGTCAGTATCTGTATCTACCCAAGGGACGTTAACGACAAGGTTATCGCTACCATCTACCTGTACAGCATATGTACGACTTGCAGTGGATGTGACAGAGTTAGCGGCAGTTGTTTGTGTAGTAGCAGATACATTAGCACTAATGTCAGTTCCACTAATGGTAACACCAGTACCGCCAGTGTAGATCTGAGCAGACGATATCTGCACGAATGTAATATCGGTTGTACCAAAAGTAATAGCACCTGTGTTGTTACAGACGTAAGTCTCACCAGCACCATCATCACCTTCGGTCACATAAAAAGAGTCACCACCACCAAACGCATCCGGGTCACCAACTGCGTATGAATCTGCGTCTGTGGCCCGTGTCAAGACCCAGTTTGTTGAAGCAGAGCCAGTGTCAGTTACAGTGTAGACACCATTCTCTGTTGCATCGGTCTGGTTGTAGAGAAGAACACGATCACTGGTAGCAAGTGTAACACCATCAATAACAAGTGCGGCTTGTGTACCGTTGTTTGTGAGCGTTGCACCCACACCATCCGTACCGTTATCGTAAGTACCAGCTAAGTTACCTTCAGTATCAGGACGTTCTACCCGGACAGGATCGTGGTAGTGAATAGCCGCAGTAACAAGGTTATCCACATACTGTTTAGTTGCGGCACCTAAAGCGGCAGAGGGATCAGCATTCAATAATAAAGCACCCGTCATGGTATCGCCAGACAGGTCTACTTTTGCATCAAGCTGTGTTTGGATATTTGAGGTTACGCCATCAACGTAGTTGAGTTCAGTCGCCGTTGCAGTGACTGATGTGCCGTCAATGACTAATTGCCCACTGGAGTCTAGATAGACTGCCTTATCAGCGGGCTGTGTACAGAAGACATCTTTCTCCCCTGCACTAAAGTTAACTAAAGCATCAGAATTAGATGAAGCTAAAACTGTGTCACGAGAGAGTGTATCGGGAGTACCAGACGTAACTGTACCGACACCAACTTCAAACTCAGAGTTACCCTTATCGACGATAGCGTAGTAGGTGGTATTACCAGTCCCCACGCCCGCAACAAAAGTCTCAAAGTTATCTTCAGCACCGGCTAAGTTTATTGTACTCGTGCCAACGCTCGTCGTAGTCTCTTTGACACGATCAGCAACAACTAATGCCATTAATTAGTCCTCAGAGATTGTAATAGAGCTTGAAGCCTCAAAGCGGATGGAGTCGCCATCTTCAATCGTTTTATCTGAGATATCGCCCCAGTATAGTAAGTTACCGCCTGTAGCGGCATCCCAAATACCAAAGCCTTTAACTGTGAATGCAGAACCTAAAGTGTTCTCAAATTCAATGTCGGAATTAGGACCGGCAAAGCTACTGCCAGAAGTTGTAGCAAAAGTAATTGGTGGGCGTTGGTTAGCACTTGCTCCAGTTGCTGTGTAGCTGGTAGATGCAATTTCATTAATTGTGCTATCGTCTGGGTCTGCTGTTTCAATAAGACCTAAATAAATAGTAGCAGGTGCACTAAAGCCACCGGCATTTGCGTTAAGCCAGAAGTCTAAGACTGCGTTTTCTAAATAATTCGACTTGGACATTTTCTTTCCTTTAAAAGAGTCAGGGGGCCGAAGCCCCCATCATCGGTTAGCTTACGCTAGCTGATCACGATCAACTTCGTCAGCACCTGCTGTCGCTTCGTTCACGTCAACAACAATTGCCCATACACGAGCAGTTACTGTAGCCGCTGGAGATGCGCCAGCTGTACCTGTTACGTCGATTGTGTCGGCGGTTGCAACGATACCCTGAGTTTGAGTACCGAAAGCGAAGTCACCCGCAGAACCACTATCCACAGCGGTAGCCGCCATGAAAGTTGTAGTTCCGTCAGTTACTGTAACGTCGTAGTCCGCAGAGTCCATAGCGTCGATCAACTCAACACCAGCCGCAAGAACGAGAGTACCCGCTCCTACTGATGGACCTGTGACTGTGCCAGTTGTAGTTGGAAGCTCAACTTCCTTCTCAACCATGATTGCTTTTGCAAGCAAAGAAGTAGATTTAGACATTGTAAGTTCTCCCCTTATACACCAGTTGCTGTTACGTAACGAGCAGTAGTGATTGCTTCAGGACGAAGAATCTTACGGCCATACAGGTTCATACCACGGACGATGTCTGCGAATGAATCTGGGTCACGGTAAGTTTCAGTCTTAGAAATCTGCTGTGCAGATGCTACTGCTGAATCGTGACCAGCTACGATAACACCGTAGTCTGTTGCCTGAAGTGTTGATGAAGACTGTGCCGCACCACCACCAACTACTGGCAAGTTGTTAGAAACATAGACACGGAAGCCGTGCAAGTTGTTAACAGTCAAGCCATTGCGAAGTCCACCGTTCTCACCGAAGTCAGAGTTGAACAGACGTGAATCTTCATCACGGAGAAGCTCCATGAAGACAGGGTCAATAACCAACCAACGGCCATTTGTATCAACGAATTGCTGGTCAAGAAGACGAGCCATACGGTTGATCAATTGGAGTGGAGAGATATCGTCATCTGTAGTAGAAGTAACACCTGGAAGACGAGGCTTCAAAGGAATCGCTTCACCAGCTACAGCAGCACCACCGTCATCCAAAGAGAAGTCAGTAGCGTCGAGCTTCATAGAAGCCAACAGTTCATCGGTACCTGCAGTAGTGACAGCAACAGAGCCTGATACTGTAGTATTTACAGTGTCAGCCGCACCTGAAACCGCAGACTGATTGTAGCCTGAGATGTAGCCAAGTACTTCACGGTCAAACTGATCACGGAGGCGATAACCAGCACGGTCAGTAGCCATATCCATGAAGTTTACGTGTGAGTGCGCATCTTCAATGTCGTCCATCTTGAATGCGAAGTAGTGCGCTTGGTCAACTACGAGAGTGAAATCTTCGTCGTCGATGTCTTGCGCTGTGATTTGCGTACCACGTGAGTACTCTTTAACAGTGATCTCTGGCTCTTTGATGATCTTTACAGAGTCACCGAAGTTAGCGATTTCACCGAAGTAGTCGTTGTTTGTGATGTCTTCAACAATTGAAGACTTGCGGAAGGCTTTCTGAACCTTCTGCGAATAGATTACAGGTGAAAAATTACCGTTAGGTAAGTTTCCGTATCCTGCTGCTGAACGAAATGCCATGATAAGTTCTCCTCATAGTCAGGCATAATTTACATATTAGATTACGACTGACCGTCTTAGAGGCTTGATACACTGTGGGTGTCTGGGTTGACATGCTCGGCCAAAAGCATTACAATCAGAGGCCACGGTTTCAAGGTATTCTTATACGGTTAGTAATCTTTATTATCTAGATAAAAGACAGGTTGTCCATACGGGGCTGTCTCATACCTAGTAAATATACATCTGGTGTAGCGATAATTAACTTTGTGTCAAGCCTTTTATCGTGCCGCACCCGACATATCATAAACAAATTTACCACTTTGCATTGCGCTAAGAATATCTTCTTCGTACTTCTCGTACTCATACGCCTTTAAAGCAGCAACCTTGCTTTCACTCCATTCCGCATTTGGCGATGCAGATGGAGAATTCTTTGTAGTTTTCTTAACGGCTTTAGCCGCTTCTTTTTCTAACTGAGAATCAGAACGCTTCTCTGAGATCATCCCCATATCCGCTTTGTACAAATCAATTGCACGTCCTGCGGCAATAGCGTCTGTATCATTCTTATACAGTGCATCTTGGATATAAGTTGGTTGTTCTTTTACCCAAGCATGAAAATTTTTATCGGCACGAATACTATCAAAATCAGGATGCATTTGCTGAAGTTGATGTTGTGCTTTTTCCTTCTCTAGCTGAGATTTCATTTTCCGCAGATCAGACATACTCTGTTCTACTTCTTGGCTGGCTTCTCGTGCCCGCTTTTGAGCAATAGAGTCAACAATCTTTGCAACTTCAGGATACTTTGTAGCCCATGCTTCAATCTCTTCTTCAGATGTTGGAAGTTTAAACTCTTCCTTTTTCTGAGCGTTGATTTGTTGCTTGAGTTTTTCTAGTTCCCTATCCTTGGTTTCTACAGTCTGTTGCATATAACGCCGAAGGTCACCGTATCGTTTCTTAAAGGTTTCTTCTTCGGAGTCCTCCGCAGTATCTTCAGCTTGCGCTTCTACTGCTTCTTCTTGTTGTACTTCTTCTTCCTCAATCTCTTGACGTGAGTAACGTTTATTAGCCATTTGTGTTTCCTTTTGCTGGGGGCCATAATGGGTAGCCCATATAAACTACTTGCGGTTGTTATACCGGAGGAGTAGCTTCCTCTTCTTCCATAGGCATCTCTGCCATAGGTTCTTCTTCGGGTGCCATCATGCCCTCACCTTCTGGTGCTGGCTCTGCTTCACCTTGAATTGTTGAGCCTAACTGCTCGACAAGACGTGCCATGACAGGCTCGCCCACAATCTCGTCAAAATAAGATGCGGCGGGAGATGCTAAGAAAATAGTTGCTTTCTTACGTTTCTCGTCGTCCATGTCCATGAAGTTGCCCATCAAAGTTTCCATATCAAACTTAGACTGCTCTTCGTCTGCCATAGGCTCGTCTGCTGGCATAATTGCTTCAGGAGCAGGGGCTGCCATGCCAGTCATTTCTTCATTCATCATATCTTCAGCCATTACTTGCTTCCTTTTGAATATTGCATTGTTGCCACTTTAGGCTTGTTCTTTTTGGTGACGTAACCGCCTTTATTCCATTCTTCTCCGCCGCCGCTCCAATCATCTGGGTCACTCCCAACGGAATCGGAAACCCCGTCGTTGTTGCTTGGGCTAGAGTTGTCTTCACTGTCTTGGTCTTCTTCAGACCAATCCGTATTTATTCCACTCAAACCTGTAGCAGTACCCGTACCTATTTGGTCTGAGGAAAGTGACGTAGATGCTTTACCATCACCACTTACTGCGGATAAAGAACGGAAATCTGCTTTGTCTACTGCATCAATCCAAGATTCAAACTCGTCATCTGTCATTTTAAAAGGATCAACTTCTTTTCCTGTAGTCGGATCAGTATGAGCATAATCAGATGCCCAAGCACCGCCATTTTCTCCTCTTTGTAACTCAGTAATCTTGGTGCTAGAAGTTGCCTTAAAAGAAGCTGTTTCTGGATCAAAAGTATAGTTGTAGGTTCTAGGTAATTTAGAGGCATCTAAACCTAAAGCAGTTTTAGATAATTCGTTCGCACGAGTTAACGCCGCTCTAGATGCTCCAACCTCATCGTAGAAACGTTGCCCTTCTGCAATAAGCATACCTACCCCTGGAAAGATAGAAGGCTTTGCATCTGTCGGTTGAGTCATACGAGAAAAAGCTTTATCTGCTAAAGTAGCACCCGGCTGTGTAGCTAAGTCTTCCGCAGACAACGGCCCTAAAGATTCTGCTAACTTAGTACCTAAACGATCTGCGTATTGGGGTGTGTACGATTCAAAACCGCCACCGCCGCCGCCATCTCCAGTGGATACATCCACGGAAGGCTCCGCTACAGCTTCTGGTGCTACAGGAACACACGTATCTGTGTCGGGGTCATAAATAAAACCTTCACCACATTCTTTGTATTCTTTGCCGTATACTTCTCGTTGTATGATCTCACCGGGAGACATACGAGTAGACAATTCAGGTTTAAATTCTTCTGGGGTTACTGTTTCTCCGGTGACAGGGTCACGGTACACATAAACAATCCTTCCAGTTTGTGGATCAATCTCCTGTGTTAGACGGTACCTAGCGGGTACTACAGGGTCTGGTGCCTCTGGCATAGTAATAATACCTTCAGCCGCTTCTACAACTTTAACTGTAGCTTTTTCAACTTTAGGTTTGTCTTTTTCTTCAATCTCGTATTCGTGCTCTTCATGCTCTACTTCAGCAATACGTCCATCTTCAGCCATCAAGCCCATGCCCATCTTGGCTTCTTGACGCATCATCTCAAACTGCTTAACCCCATGCCAGCGAACAACATCAGCAGGGATAACGTACTCACCCTCCGATAACATTGCAGGGATATCATCGGCAACTTCTTGAGGCATAGATCCAGCAGGAATTTCATTACCAGATTCTTCTTCAATACCAATGGTGACTCCCATGCCACCACACATCAAACCACCCATGTTCATATCGGAAACCCCAAACTTCTTACTTTGCTTCTCAAGTTCTTGACGCAGAAGTTCTTGCCCGTCAATGGTTTTAATCCCATCAACTGGGTTTTCTTCCTTCATCTTTTCACCTGCTTCTGTTTTAATCATAACTCTGCCCTGTTATACTCATCCGACATTAAACCGCCAGCATATTTGTTGACTATTTTCCTGCTGACTATTCCTCGCCCCACATCCTTTGGAGATTCAAATCTTTCTGGGTTAGATACAGGGTACAAATACTTTTTACCGCCTTCAGGTACATCAAAGGCGCTACCTTGCGGAACTAAATGCTTATCCTGCAACTTTCTAAATGTTTTTTCGTCTACCTCAATAGGCTCACCAATTTCTACTGATCCTATTGCCTGTGCCTTACCATCTCCTGTTTTAGCGATACCGACACGCTGACCGATATAAGGATCTAAACTGCGAGAGTTCCTAGTTTCATAAACTTTTTCTCCGCTGATAAGCTTTTCTGCGTAATCTAAGTCTGCTTTCTTATCGACTCGTACGTTAATCGCCATATCAACGGCTGGGGACTTTTTTGCGGCACCCTCCGCAGACATAAGTCCCGTCTCTGTTGGTGCCTTTACGTACTGATCCATAAATTCACTGTAGCGAGGCAAGTCTTCTACGCCAGCGGCGTTGTTGATTGCTTTTACTTCGTCGTCTGATAACACACGGTTAATTTTAAGTTCCCCACCAATCAACCATTCACCAGTCATATTGGGATTTGTTTTGTATCTGTAGCTACCACCATGAGGAACCATGTCAGTAATGTGTGCAGTACCTACATCAATTTCACCGTCCTTCTTAACGTTAGCTCTACGTAAAGCTTCTTGTTGCCAATCCACATCTGCAGGTAGCTCAACTTCAGCCCATACCTGATCATCCCGACGAACGTTCGGCATTTCTAGCTTCTTAGTTCCGCCAGTGGCAGGATCAATCATTGCACCGATGTGGTGTGCGATAGGAACATCCCCCGCATGCCAGCCCGGACGTGCCGCCACAGCTTTAACACTCTTAGTACCTTCTTTGGCAATGAACCCAGCTTCTACGAGCTTCTTGCGAAGTTCTGGATCATCTGGTATTTCCACACTACTACCTGTAGCCTTACGCTCTCCAGTATCATAAAATGCTTTCTTACCAGTTTCAGTTTTTGGTGCAGTCGCTTTAGATGGGACGTAGTATCTGCCGTTCTTTGCTTGGAAAATATAGTCAGGCATATTGGCTTTAATCCACTCACCGACAGGTAGCGGCTTGTTAGCGTCTACAAACAAAGGATACAGGTTGTCGTCTTCGCCTTTGGTGAATAGCTTGTATGCTTTAACTGTTTTTTTAGGAACGTAGTTATCTAGTTTTGAGATTTCTAAAGATGCTTCTGCAATCTCGTCTGCAATCTTTGAGGCGTTATCCACAACTTTAGTTGCAGTCTTTCCGCCTGGAAGTGCTCCGATAGCAGCAATACCGAAATCCATTAGGCTAGCGTCTTCGGCACCAGAGGCAAGTTTGTACGCTTCTTCAGCGGCATCAATCATAGACTGTGCAGTACCTGCGGGGGAGAAGTCAGTGATTAGCTCTTTGGCGCCTTCAATGTAATCTCCAATGCCCATCTTAGGCTCTGCTTCTTCTTCCGCAGTCTCAGAGACAACTAATGGGTCAGCCATTAGTCCACCCTCGTCCATTTTAGGTGGTTCTTTCTCTCCTGCACGTTCTAGTCGCATGTTTTCTAATATGCGTGGAATATTCTTAAATTCTTTTTCAATGTCTTTGCGTATTTCAATTTTACGCTCTGGACTCAACTCAATACCACCATCGGAGGTCTCTTCTAGGACATCAATGGCTCGCATCATGTTATCAATCAATTCATCACGATAAAGGTATAGATTTACTTTTTGCTTTAGCAGATAATTAATAGATTCTCTTGCGGCAATCGGATCATCTCTAGAGATGGCTCGGTATAAATCAAGTCCAGTAGTAGCCGCTTCCGCAGAGGATTCATCACCTACCGTTTCTGCTAGCAATTTAGTAGTTAAAGAATCGTACTCTCCCATAACACCAGAAGCGTGGACAGTTTCGTGTAAACGAACGCTATCTTGCTGTTCAACATTTTCTGACAGCCCCGGAAGTTGCCCTCTTTGGGTGCGATCCACAGTAGGAGATTCAGGTATAACATGAGCAGTTGCCCGTGCGTTTAAATCTTTTTTTCTCTCAAATCCAGGAGGAATTGTGTTGAGATAGACAGAGTTCTCCATTAAGTACGTATCAATTTCTGGTATTGGTGAATCGGCTACAGCCTCGTCAACAGAGAACTGAGATCGGTCCATTGCTTGACGATTCACGTCAGTATTAACACGAAGTACAGCATCAAAGGCTTCAGGGTCTTCTTCTCTTACATCAGCGTACTCTTCGCTAATATCAGAATCACTCTTCATGTAGAGCTCATAAGCCCCTTCAGGTATAACTTCCTGAAGCCTAAGCTCCATTGCTTTATACCGTTCTGGATCAATATCTAATGGAATAGCCGTTACAGACTTACCCACTTCCTCTGACATCAAACCGTCTTTCTGCTCTTCTGCCATTAATGCTTACCTTCTCCCGCTTTCTGGATAGCCTCATCCTTCAGCGTTAACAATCGACGTATTTCCCGTATCTGCCCCTGCAGTGAATACATTTCTGCTTCTGTAGGACATTGTTCTAATTGTGTGTGCAGATAATTCAAGCGGTCACCGACGTATGTCTCTAACCGTTCCATGTTCTGCTTACCGTTAACTAAGGCTAATAACTTGCGAGCAGTTTCAATTTGCATTACTGCAGAGCCTCCGGTCCAGCCGCATCTGGGCGACTAAATCCTTCAGCACCCGGTTCAGGTGCGTTTCCTGGCCCCATAGCGCCCGCTCCTACCCCTGCTTGGTTATCTGGCGTAGGTGACCCTTCCTGTCCCTGTTGAGGCGCTTGTGGGCCTCCCTGTGCGGTCTGAGGGGCATTTTGTTGGTACTGTGCCATTAGTGCAGCTTGGATAGCAGCCTCACGAGGATCGTTGACGATCTTATCTTCGTCTAAGTCTAAGGATGCGGCTATCTCACGGAGGATATAGTCAAACTTAATCATCGGAGCCATCGCTGGGTTAGTACCCAACTGCATAACTTGCATTAGCTTCTGCGAACGAATTTCATTGCGCATCAAAGATTCTGTACCACGAGCAATGACTGCAAGATCACCATTAGCCTCTGGATCAAAATCAAACTGCATATTAAAAGCAAACATTGCTTGACCTAGCGGTGACAGCAGATAGTCATCAATGTTTTTAACGACAGTCTTAATGTTCTGTGCGGCGGCACCCATCAACATAGACATACCAGAAGCGGTACGCCCTACGCCCATAACGCCAGTCTGTCCGTGAGAGAATGATGGGATTCCTGTTGCTTCATCCGCTAGCTGACGTGACTTGTCAAACAGCATCATGTTCTCGTTGGATACGTTTTGGAACTTAGTTGAGAACAATGCCTGACCGGGTGCTCCACCCTGACGACGGAACACTTTTCCTGGGTACACGGACAGATCCTGACCGGGAACTAAGTTTGTCTCGTCCACCTCAAAGATCAGGTTGCCCGACAACACAGCGTTGTCTACAGCCATACGCATGAATCCGTTCATTAGCTGTTGGGTATCTTCCATGTTCTCTGCTACACCAATGCCGAAGAAGCTATATGGATTTAGCTCAAATGGCACTGCGTAGAACGGAATACGAGTTGGTTTGAATGGATTAAGCACGAGACGAAGAATATTACCTCCGCAAACCCACGCATTAATCTGAATCTGATCTTGTTTTTTAAGTTCTTTAGGAATATCTAAGCCAGCTTCTTGGGCGGCATCTGCATCAATAAAGCCCCAGTACTCTAGTACTTCCCAACGGTTAACTTCGTTAGTGTAGTTACTGTCGTCAATGACATCTTCCCAGTACTCTTTGACGTAGTTGGGTCCAGCTTGAATAGAACGTTCTACTGCTTCATCACGGAAGAACGGACGAGTTTTGAGTTCCCGCATTTGGGAGCGAGACATTCTGTGCCGGTACACAGCGTACTCAGCCTCATCCATGTTGTACGCATCAGCGTCAGGATAGAAGTTCCAAATAGATACTGCTTCTAGGCGGGGGCGAGTTTTAATCTCTGGAGTGTACTCGCCGTTAGAATTCCAACGAGGGTACTCTACGTCAGTAGCAAATGGTCCTTTGATAATACCTGTTCCAAACAAGCATTGCTCAAATGCGACAAACCGTAGGTGCTTGTTACCATCAGACTCTGCAATCTGATCGTGGATCTTTTTCTCCATACGCCTAGCGGCTTCTTTGGCTGGCTCGTAAAGAGCAGAAGTCATGGTGTTTCCCGGACCACTCTTGATTTTATCTTCTGCGCCTTTAACTTGTTCTTGGATTGGACCAAGGTCACGAGCAGAGACAGCACCTTTAGGTACATCTCGTCCGTCGCCTGTATACCCTACATTTAACTCTTCGTAGATTGACTGCAGTGGCTCTGGAACAGCAACATCAATATGAACACTGTCCTGAATGCCTTCGGGGATTGGGGTATTTTCAATGCCGATAGGAAACTTGTTACCCGCAAACAATACATCAGTTACTTGGCTGTAGGCGGCAAGTACTTTTGTTTTGGTGATCTTAATGAAAATTTGTGAGCGTTCAGTATCTGTAAACTGAGTGGTATCGTCGTACACGCCTCTGTAGTTTTTATAGGAAACTAACCACCGTTGCTCGTCAGTTAAGCGACGGTCCTTAGACCGTTGGTACTTGTCTCTAACGATATCTACAAAACCTGAGTACTGAACATCTTCCTGCTCACTCTCAGAATCTTCAAGAGCAACTACTTCTTCGTCAAACTCAGGTTTATCTACTATAGCCATTTATACACCTATTAATACCCAAATACGGGGTCCATTGGTTTCCATCCTGTTTTATTGAAATCATTTCCAAAGTCAAACAAACTTTTTGATTTGGGGCGTGACATGATTCCATAACGGATAGAATCGTATGCGTGATCTGATGCGTACCGTGGGTCAATGTCGTCTGTCCCTTTAGGGTCAGTCGGTATCACTTGCATATCCGCAATGATTTGTCTGCATGTGTTAAAAAATATAATTTGAGGTTGTTCTATCTCTTCGTTGAATTTTAACAACTCGTGCAATCTGTTTTTTCCTGCAACACGAGAACCTCCAGTACGATCTGATGGTCTCCAGCGGCATCCTTCGGCAATCATTTCTTCTGCAATAGATGGACCGGTGTGACCACGGCTGTGCCACGTAGAACTATCCAATACTCCGTACCGAATATCTTCGCCAGACTCTAGCTCTAAAATTTTTGTTGCAAGTTCTCTTGCCGTATGCTTAGATACGTACAATTCCCTATAGACGTACAGAGTCTCAAAAGCAGGATCTATTGCAAACCAATGCACTGCTGAAAACGAACTGTAACCAAAATCACAAGACCTAAACCTAGTCCAAGTGTGTGGAACATCAAAAGGCTCACAGGTATGCACAGAAATTTTAAATTCTGGGAATGCAGCCCCATCAGCAATTGTCCAATCACCTTCTAACAACTGTCTACGCTGTTGTTCAGGCATAGAAAGCAAGTTTGCTTCGTACATTCCGTCTTGAAACAAGTACGGGTTATCTTTTAGCGTTGCCGGTATGAATCGACGGTAAAACAAAGGTTCCCCCGCCCTAGAATGGTTTGGAGGAAACCGCAACTCTTCGTTTGATTCTAAATCACGAGGAACGAACGCTTTGTTGGCTGGTGAAGGGTCAATAAACATTTGTTTGACCCATCCGTGGCCAGGACCTCCCGGGTTCGTGGTAGCTCGCATACAAAGGGGTAGCTTAGGGTCTGTAGTACGCAAACGAGAACGCATGTAGTCCCAAGAGAATGGAGTAGGGTGTTGAGTGAGTTCGTCGAACCCGATCCATGTAAAAGCTTGTCCCTGATAGCGCAAAACATCATCTTCTCTGTCCAAATACGTAAACCAAAGTCTCGCTCCGCTAGGGAACGTCCACTGTGATTTGCGCTCTGACCATCTTGCGCTCTTAAATACTTTTGGATATAGCTCCTGAGACTTCCACACAAGCTCTCTTAGCTCATCTGAACGCCTACGTAGTAGGAGACCATTAAAGTTAGCATTTGAAACGTATCTGAGGGGATCTACGAGCAATGCGTATGACTTCCCACCCCCTGCAGCACCTCCGTAAAGCACTTCCCGCTCTGGTGCAGACAAAAAGTCTGTTTGCGGGCCTTCATTTGGTTGAAAAATGATGTTTTGTGCTTTTTCGGCCTCTTTATTCTCCTCAATAATCTGAATTTGCTTCTTGGTCTTGAGTCGGCCTTTGTCTGTGACGTATTCGTCAATGTTTTCTAATGCTTCTTCGCTTAATTTACCTGCTTCAACCGCTTCTTCGGCTACTATCCGCTTTAACTCAAGCTCCATATCCCTTAATTTGCGGGAAAGTTGCTTTTTCTTACGTGTTTTTTCTCTTTCTTCCTTATTTTGGTTTTTAGAGAAGTGTTTTTCACCTGCAAAGTTATTAGCTTTAGTTTGCGACTCTTTCCACGCAGGTAATTTATCGGTAATTTCTTTAAATTCTTCTGATACCTTCTGGTACGAACACTGCGAACCAATTTGAGTTGTGAGGAAGTCTGCAACTTTACGGTAGGCAACACCATTACGGCAGGCTTGCATACCTTCAATTAGAATCTTTAAATCATCATGCCGTAGTTTGTAGACCGCCTGCCCCGTTTCTTTATCTTTGTAAGGCATCCTGTCGTAAATGTACGGGCGGTACGCCTTACCTCTAGGGGTTCGCACAACGATTTCGGGGTACAACTCTTCAGCAATACCCCGTATATCTTCATCTTCTATGTAGTCGTAAAGACTCATTAATCCTCGTTATTGTTATCTTCAGATCGTTTGGCAGGAAGAATAAATATTCCGTTGCCATCTTCTGAGGAAACTTCTAACTTCTCTTTCTTAACGATTCCAATACGGTCTAATACTTCTTTAGCCGCTGCAACAGAGTTCTTAGCCCCTAAAGCTGTTGGATCATCTAACACGCCAACCATTCCAAAGGCGGCTTTAGCACCGTTGTACGCTAGGATGTACTCTGCAATAGCAATTAGCTCATCTTGAAGGTAAGGCACAACATCACGATGAGAAACCGCACCGTAACCTGCTAGCTTTATCGCTTGATTAATGTTACCCTTGGCTTCTCCAGCCATCGCATCCAAGAAAGCAATTTGTTTCTCAGTGTAGTTACGTTCTGGGTTTAAGTACTTTGCTTTATCCATTGCTACCACTTCTTACATGACCAATAACGTGCAGAGAACTTATCCTTTGCAGTATCACAGTTATGCCTTGCACGAAACGACTTGCGACGTGCAGGGTTATCTTTTTTAATTTCCATGTTAGGGTCACCAAAACGCACGAGTTTTATCTGGTCATCCTTCTTTGCGAGAACAGCAAACTTCTTGGGGCCA
>Ga0075481_10000424_pt1 | contig 15749 bp, 18 predicted proteins | sample DEB08_DNA_11_FD_76337 | JGI IMG/M metagenome (GOLD analysis project Ga0075481, IMG submission 76337) | Aqueous microbial communities from the Delaware River and Bay under freshwater to marine salinity gradient to study organic matter... | ecosystem: Environmental > Aquatic > Marine > Coastal ... | reverse complement strand
CAAACACGCGAGGGACTCTGAGTTTTCAGGAGCCACTTCACAAGTAAACAGCGGGTACTAATATGGGTGGTTTTTTTGGCGACAATCCGGCAGATACAGTCGTTGGGTCTACGGACGCGACAGAATCAACGATTGCAGAAGATGCAGTTGAGCAGACGGACACAGCAAGCGGCTTTTATCAAGGATCGCCAGAGCAAACCACAACTGATGCCTACACAGCCGATGCCCTAGCATCTAAAAATGCGGCTTCTGTATCTGAAGCTAATGCGGCTACTTCTGCGGCTAATGCGGCTACATCTGAAACAAATGCCGCAACGTCAGCTACAAATGCGTCTAACGTAGCTTCATCTATTGCAGGTGATGCGTCATCGGCAACAGCGTCAGCGGCATCTGCACTTGCATCGAAGAATGCGGCTGAGACAGCGAAAACAAATGCTGAGACAGCAGAAACAAATGCTGAGACTGCCGAAACGAATGCGGCAACGTCTGCAACGTCTGCGGCTACTTCTGCATCGACTGCAACGACTAAAGCTTCAGAGGCATCTACCTCTGCTAGTAATGCGGCAACATCAGAAACAAATGCCGCGTCATCTGCAACGTCTGCATCTGGATCGGCAACCACCGCAACAACTAAAGCGTCAGAGGCATCTACCTCTGCGTCTAATGCCTCGACCTCAGAAAGCAATGCGGCATCCAGTGCAACATCTGCATCAACATCTGCGTCTACTGCTACGACTAAAGCGTCAGACGCGGCAACGTCAGAAACTAATGCGGCATCAAGCGCAACGTCTGCCGCCACCTCTGCATCAACAGCAACAACAAAAGCATCAGAGGCGGCAACTTCAGCATCAAGTGCGGCAACTACATTAAGCAACATCACTTCACTTACTGCGGCCACTGGCGCGGCAGGATCTTCTGCGTCATACAACAGTAGTACAGGTGTTCTTACCATTCCTCGCGGTGATACAGGAGCAACCGGAGCGACTGGAGCGACAGGGCCACAAGGAGCAACTGGCCCACAAGGGCCGCAAGGCGATGCGTTTGAATACTCCGATTTCACGGCTTCCCAACTAGCCGCACTTACAGGGCCAACAGGTGCAACAGGGCCACAAGGTGAGACAGGGCCGCAAGGTGCTACCGGAGCGGTAGGTGCTGACGGAGCAGATGGAGCTACAGGGCCGCAAGGCCCAACAGGTGCAACTGGCCCTGCGGGTGCTGATGGTGCTGACGGTGCAACTGGCCCACAAGGGCCACAAGGTGCAACTGGCCCTGCGGGTGCTGACGGTGCAGATGGAGCTACAGGCCCACAAGGGCCGACAGGTGCTACGGGAGCTACAGGAGCTACAGGAGCTACAGGCGCAACTGGCCCTGCGGGATCAGACGCTACTGTAACAACATCAGCGGTATCATCTGCGGGTGCGCTGATGCGATCTGGTGGCACGATGACAGGTCATATGAATCGTGGCGCGTACAACATAACAGGCAACGATTCTACTGGGTTGTACGCTACTAGTTGGAATCGTGTTGCAACAGCTAATGGTTATATAGATTTTGGGCCAGCTAACTCAAGTCACGCGCATATCTACACAGACCGCTCGAACTTTTATTTTAATAAAACCATGTACTGTCTTGGTGGCTCTACGATCAACCAAAACGATATAAGATCCACAATATTCTACGACACGGACGACACCACCTATTACGTTAATCCTGCAAGCTCTAACTCCAAAATAGTCGGCCTAAACATACACGCAGGTTCTAACAATAACACCAACGATGCCTCGCTTTACATAAACAAGACAAGTAATGCTGATTGGGGTCTAAAAGTAGTGGGTTCTAGCAGTTCAAATGAATACGGATTGCAGGTCGATCTGGCGGGGTCGCACAGCTATAACTACCGCGCCCTAAATAACGGATCAGAATATTTAAGAATCGGCACTGATCTGCTTTATCACAACTCAAGTGTTCGTGCGCCTATCTTTTACGATACGAACGACACTGCTTATTACACAGATCCCCAAAGCACGTCTCGCATGAATTATGTGAAACCATCGCGGATAAGTTGCCAAAATAATGGTGATCAGGGAACACCCCGATGGGATTTCAGGGCGTATGTTGTTGAGTCCCCGCATATTTACGCACCGAGTTCTTCTTCGACCATGTACATTGGTGAAAGCAACCACATTCACATAAGGTCAACAGGGCAAGCATCAGGCGATTTCCGCGCACCCATTTTCTACGATAGTAATAACACTGGTTACTACATGGATCCTGCCAGTACATCGTATGTCAATTATTTAGGTAGAAAGTCACACAACGCGGGACACCTTGTAGGAAGCTACAACAGCGTAGGTGCTAACAGCACTAAATCAAACCCGATCTACACGATTGGTAGTAGCTACAACCCTAATTCAACCACTCTGTCGAATATGTATGGCATTGGTTATTCGCACTCAGACGCTTCCTTTATTGGTATGGGTGCAAGCGGTTGGGGGATGTATGTTGCGGCAGATGGTGACGCACGGGTTTATTTAAGCGGTGGCAACGGTGCTATTCATTGCACGGGAAACATCACAGCTTACGCATCAGATGAACGCTTAAAAACCAACATAAAGCCTATTGAAAACGCCCTAGATAAAGTCGGCAAGATACGGGGTGTGACATACGATTGGGTTGATGACATTACTTCTGAGTACGATTTTCACCCAAGCACCATGCACGAAACGGGTGTCCTTGCTCAAGAAATACAAGAGGTGATACCCGACGCTGTTACAGAAGCACCCATGAACAGTAATTACACTGCCAAAAATGGAACTGACCATGAATTCCTAACTGTTCAGAAGGACAAAATTGTTCCACTTCTTATTGAGGCGATCAAAGAACTTAAATCCGAGGTTGATGACCTCAAAGCTCAACTGGAGTCCAAATAATGGCTATAACTTATACTTGGGAAGTCACTTCTCTGAAAACGAAAACAGAAGGCAGTAACGCTGATGCCGTTGTCCAGACATACTGGAAAAAGATAGGCACTGACGAAAACGGAAACACAGGTACGTTTGTCGGGGCTACACCATTTTCTTCTGCCGACACAGAAAACTTTGTGGCATTTACTGATCTAACTGAAGAAGTTGTTCTTGGTTGGATACAGGCAGACGTGACTGGTGGCTATGAAGAACACGTTAACGAGCAGATTCAAAAGCAGATTGACGAGACAGCCAACCCTATAGCTGAACCTACAATGCCGTGGGCTACTGAAGAGTCAGAGACGCCTGCCTAATGGCCTTACAAACGTCAGGTGCAATATCATTTGCCAACCTACAGAGTGAGTTTGGTGGCTCTCACCCAATCACGATGGGGGAGTATGCATCTTTTCGTGTATCTGGCTCTGGTAACACCATCAGCATGAATCAGTTTTATGGAGCGTCTGCCTCACTGGATACGCAGACGGTGACTGTTGGTTCTAAATTTCAGTACTACCAAACATGGCGCGGGTATTGGCCTCAGATTAGCATAGGCTCTATAAGCGATGGAACGTCAAATATTTATGGCGGGGCTTCTATTTCAGGCATTGTTTGGGCAAGCACTAGCAGGTTGTTTTTTTACGTTAGCGGCAGTCGAAGTAATTCAGGTTGGTCAACAATGCAAGTAGGCTCGACAACTGTTAACAGAACGAGCGGATCATATAGCAACTCAGGTTCGCTTACATATTGGTTGTGGACAAGCGTTTCTGATCCTTTTAGCTCCAACGGCACAAACACAACGGTAGTATTTAATTAATATGATTACCTACACGACTAAAGCAGATGAAAGCGTGACAATGGCGGTGTTCACTTCAGGTGATATTGATTTTGAAGTGCCGTTGACTGACATAGCAGAAGATGACATTCAGGCGCATCTACAGGCACAAGTTGATATTGCTATTGAAATGCAAGAGATTATGAATGCCGCTGAATAGCGGATTTTTTGGGGATAAATACAACTTACGGTAGAATGTACTACCATGAGGTGTATTTATGGACAGTACACAAATTGGACAATCAGGTGAGTATCTAGCCGCTTCAGTGCTACAACGCCATTTCAAGGCGATAGCTTTCCCCGACATTCCCACAGCATACGACTTACTGGTTGAAACGAAGAATAATTTGTTTCTCCGTTGCCAAGTGAAATCCAGTGACGTGATTAGTTCTGTAAACGGGTGTGACTACTGGCGGTTTCACGCAAAAAAAGCATCAGGCGCATATACATCAAAAGACTGCGATTTCTTTGCGTTTGTGATTCTCCAGACCAGAACGATTGTTTTTAAAACACCGGACAACTTAACGAGTGGTGTTTTTAGAGTAAGGCTAGATGACGCTACGTTTGAGAACGAAGCACAAACTTTGCAACAAACATTAGGCGAGTGGCTGTAATGAGCGACTTTAAATATTTCAAACGAGAAGATTTCGACTGCCAAGAGACAGGCGAGAACCGTATGGAAGACGAGTTTATTTACAAACTTGATCATCTACGAACCGCTTGCGGTTGGCCTTTCATTGTTACCAGTGGGTACAGAAGTCCAAGCCACAGTTTGGAGATAAAGAAAGCTTCTGGTGGAGGCAGTCACACTAAAGGCATTGCCGCTGACATCAAAGTGACCAACGGGAAGCAAAGACACGAAATAGTTAAACACGCAATGGCACTTGGCTTCAGTGGCGTAGGAATCGCCAAGACCTTTGTTCACGTTGATATACGAGAGGACACACCTGTCGTATGGACTTACTAGGAAATAAAATGACTGAAGAAGCTAAACAGGCGGTTGATGTAGTGGCCGCAAGCACTGCAATAGGATCATTAGTTGCTTGGCTACCCCCACTCGCTTCGCTCTTCACCTGCATATGGATGGCGATAAGAATTTATGAGTCAGAAACCATTCAGAAGTTGTTAGGTAAATCTGAATGAATATCTTGGGGTCTTTAATTGCTCCCGTGACTGGTCTGCTAGACAAGTTCATTGAGGACAAAGATCAAAAAAATGCTTTGGCGCATGAAATTGCGACATTAGCGCAAAAACAAGCGCATGAAAGTGCATTGGCACAGCTAGAAGTCAACAAAGTTGAGGCGGCACATAAGAGTCTCTTTGTCAGCGGGTGGCGGCCTATGGTCGGTTGGTCATGTTGTTTCGCCTTAATCTATTCCACGATCTTGTCACCAATATTAGGTATATGGTTCACCGTCCCTCCAGTAGATAGTTCACTGCTCACAACCGTTTTGATGGGGATGCTTGGCCTTGGCGCGATGCGTAGCGCGGAGAAGGTCAAAGGCGTTCAGCGCGATAGATAATTTATAGGATAAATACGAATGGCATTAGAAACTTCAACGTACATAAACGGCTTAGTCGCTACCAATCCGACTTCTACAGACAATGTGGGCGATGGAGATAACCACATTCGTTTGCTGAAAAGCACAATCAAAGCAACTTTTCCAAACGTAGGCGGGGAAGTCACAGGGACACATACCGCGATAAATTCAGCAGTTGCTACCGCTAACACGGCTACAAACGTTAACACCGCATCTACTGTTGTTAAACGTGACGCAAGTGGAAACTTTGTTGCGGGGACAATAACTGCCGCATTAACCGGAAACGTAACGGGTAACGTGACAGGTAATGTCACGGGCAACGTAACTGGATCTTCAGGTAGCACCACAGGGAATGCGGCAACAGCTTCAGCTTTAGCGACATCACGCAACATCGCTTTAAGTGGAGATGTTACTGGAAGCGCATCTTTTAACGGCACTGCGAACGCCACAATAACGGCCACCGTAGCAGATAACTCACACGCGCACACAATATCTAATGTGTCCGGTTTGCAATCTGCCCTTGACGGAAAAGTTGATGATTCTCAGGTGCAAACAAACGTCCCCAGTGGCGCAGTGTTTACAGACACAAACACAACGTACAGCGTTGGAGATGGTGGTCTCACTCAGAAAAATTTTACATCTACGTTGAAGAGCAAACTCGACGGCATATCTTCAGGTGCAAATGTCACTAACACTGCTAATGTTGTAGGTGCTTTAACAGCAGGTTCAAACGTATCTATAGCGTCTAACGGAACTATTTCTTCAACTAACACAACTTACAGTGTTGGAGATGGTGGTCTAACCACGAAGGACTTTACAACAGCCTTAAAAAACAAGTTAGACAACATTGAATCTAACGCAACGGCTGATCAAAGCGCGACTGAGATACTAAATGCTATAAAAACTGTGGATGGTTCTGGTTCAGGTTTGGACGCAGATACAGTTGACGGAGTACACGGGACTGCACTTGTACAAGATAGTGATTTCACCCAAAGCACAAGTTCTAACGGTTGGTGCAAGCTACCAAACGGCTTGATGCTTCAGTGGGGTCGAAAATACGCAAGTGCAAACACAACAAACATAAGCACAACATTTCCGACTTCGTTTCCGAACGCTTGTTTGCAAGTTGTGTGTACAGCAGAAGACAGCTCACTTGATGGTCGAGACAACTGTGGTTTAGGCACAACCGCACCAACAACTACGACTTTCAGAATTCATAACGGAAGGTCAAGCGCACTTTACTTTAGATATATAGCTATAGGTTACTAATATGCCTTACATACCACTAAGGCAAATAGGTTCTGGTGGGCTAGTAACTGACCAGAACCCATACGATTTAGAACTGACACAGTTCCCTTCAGGCAACAATGTGGCGTTCCATGACGGGCGTATTGGTAAGGCACTAGGACACATTTCAAGAACGACAGTCCCAAGCTATCCAACACACGTTCAAGGTTGGTTGTATCAAGGTAACAATACCTTGATCGTTGGTACGCTTCAAAAGCTCTATCGTTATGACGGTTCTAATCTCACAAATGTGACAAAGACCAGTGACTCTACTAACTACAGCAACTCTCCACGTTGGCAAAGTGAGCAGTTGGGTACAGTAATAATGTGCAACAACGGGGCGCAAACACCGCAGTATATGTATCCAAATGGTACTCGTTTTGCGGATTTACCTGCTTGGCCTACCAATGTGATAACTAACTGCATTAAGCCATACAGGTCATTCTTGATTATGGCGGGGTATGAATCTGGTTCTACTAAGTATCCCTACACGGTTCGATGGTCTGACGCATACGACCCCACTGGCGTACCGAACGATTACGACATCACAAGTACGACAAACCTCGCAGGTGAAAATGTTCTGTCCGGCAACAACGGTGCTTTAATAGATCAGCTAACACTCAACAACTCGCAAATGATCTACGCAGAACGTGGCGTTTTTGCGATGGATTATGTTGGCGCACCTTTTGTATTTTCCTTTAGGGAGGTGTTTTCTGATGACGGAATAATCAACAGAGGCGCGGTAGCTGAGTTCTTTAACAAACATTTAGTTGTCGGTCATAACGATATTTATGTGCATGACGGCAACCAGAAACAAAGCGTAGTTGATAAGCGTGTGCGTCGAACTTTCTATAACGAAGTTGCAGATACGCGCAGTGTTTTCTGTCAGACACTGAATGATCGTTCTGAAGTTTGGATCTGTTATGCAGATTCAGATGCGCCAGATCCTCAATCAGCAAACAGGGCGTTAGTGTACAACTGGGCGCAAAATGCGTTTACGTTTATCGACTTGCCAAATGTACGTGCGTTAGACGTTTCAGAAAAGCTAGACCCGAATGGTGGTTGGGATGATGTGTCAGGTAGTTGGGCTGAATCGTCTAACTATTGGTCAAACTCATCACAGACAACACAAGCCAACAGCTTGAGAGTTTTTGCCGCAGGGAGTCAGGACTCAAAAGTATTTCAGATGACAGAAACGCACGGGGCAGATGGTTTAACAATTAATGCGTTTGTGGAAGCAACGAAAATTGATCTGGATGAGGTGTTGGGTAATGCAACTAACAACATTAAGCAGATTAATGGCATCATGCCCCAGATTGAAGGGCAAGGTACGGTCGATGTGTCCATTGGCGTGTCAAACTCACCACAGGATGGCGTGACATGGCAGTCAACGACAAGCTATAATATAGAAACAGATCACAAGATTGATGTGCGTTCTTCAGGCAGATACTTTGCACTACGAATAGAAAGCACAAGTGCCTCTGATTATTGGAGACTCACGGGTCTCGATATAGACGTTCAAGAGGTCGCAGGACGATGAGTTTTTCACCTTCGTCCACTTCAGCAACAACCGTTGCGGATTTGCGAACATGGATAAGTAACGAACTCGTCAGAGTCGCAAACGCTTTTACCACTGAGTCGCAAACAACCACACTCCCCGTATTAACAGCCGCACCTGCAAAGCCGCAAATAGGACAAGTTGTATTTGCAGACGGCTCAAATTGGAACCCCAACTCTGGCCGTGGTTTGTACTACTACGACACAGGCGGTTGGGTTTACATAGCATAGGTAACAAAAAATGGGTTTATTTAGTTTCGGTGGATCAAAATCGAAGAGTTCATCTAAGAGCGCATCAAACACGTTTGTAGATCCCGATCAAAGACCATATCTCAGTGACATAAGGTCACAAGCACAACAGCTAAACTCGCAAGGTATGCCCGTTGAAGGTGTAGCCGACTTCAACCCCACATTGCAGAACGCCATGAACATGGCAAATCAAGGCGGTCAGGTGCAAGCAGGGGCAGGTGCAGGTTTGATGGGCGCGGGTTCAGCTCAAACACAAGGCACAGGACAAGCACTTAACTTTGCCAACAACGCAATGCAGGGAGGTGCAAGTCAGGGATATAACCTTGCTAGACAAGCAGGTGATAACTATGCGGGTGGTGTGGCAGGAATGACAGCGGCTCAAGGTATGGGTGTTAGGCACGGATTAGCTACTGCTATGCGTAATAATGCCTCTCAGATGAATGCGGCTTCTAACAACGGCATTAATCTTGGTCAAGCCAGAGAGATTGGAGGTTTGACTCAAAACTCTCAAGCGGCTTCTTTAAACGGGTTCAATAGCGGTCTTGCAACTGAGGCAGGTAGTTTAGCATCGCAATCTAATGTGGCTCAAAACCAAGGATTAAACACAAACTCGCTCAACAACTACATGAATAACGATGTTCTCAGTGGACAGATTGATGCAGTAGGAAGAGACATATCTCGAAACCTGAACGAGAACGAGCTCTTAAACATTAATAGCAATGCGGTTGCTTCAGGAAACATGGGTTCTAGTCGAGCAGGTGTTGCTGATGCTATTGCCAAGAGAGGCGCGGCTGATCGTTTAGCTGACGTGTCAGCCACGATGCGAGGAAACGCATATAACACAGGGTTGGGTATTGAGGCTAATCGAGCTTCTGAAAACGCACAGCTAATGCAGGGCGGTAATCAATTCAACACGTCAGCTATAAACAATCTGACATCTCAGGGTCTTGGTATTGCAGGAAATCAAGCGAGTCAAAACGCAGGGTTCAATCAGCAAACAAACTTAGCCAACCAAACAGCGGCCAATAACATGATGTCTCAAGGTGTGAACGTTGCGGCAGGTGCGGCTAATCAAAACGCAGGATTAGCGCAACAAGCCAACTCTGCAAATATGGGAGCGCAAAACGCACTTCTTGGTCAGGGTTACAGCATTGGCGCGAATCAGTTAGATTCAAACCTCAACCGCTTACAGCAAGCAAACATGGCGAACCAAAACGCATTCAACTCTGCGCGACAGTTTGGTACAGGCGTGGGTCAAAGCGCGTTCAACACTAATCTGCAAAATCAGCAGTTTGGCGCAGGTATGGCACAGCAGATTGGACAGCAGGGTGTCGCTAATATGCAGACAGGACAAAACATGATGAATACAGGCATTGGCCTGTCGCAAGGTGCGGGTCAGGCGCAGAGAGATTACGAACAGCAGTTGTTGGCAAATCAATATCAGCAGGGAATGGCACCATACAACAGCTTGAACTTCTACAACCAGATCGTGGGTGCGCCTAACAATCTCAGTCAGGCTACATCATCGTCTAAGGGTAAATCATCGTCCATCAACATGGGCTTCGGTTAATAGGTATAGATAAATATGCGTAATTATTTAACAAGTGGTGGGTTGCTAGAAGAAGGACGCGACTTTAGGGATTCTCAGTTTGAGGGGCAACAGCAAGCAGACTCTGATTTTGAGTCTATGCTCCCGTTTCGTCCTAAAGATGCGGCTGAAGACGAATATTTTAGACGCACTATGGTTCATATTGGGCAAGACGACGATGGAACAAACCTTTACCACACACCAGAGCGTTCTATTTATATGAAGAACAAACTGGAGTATCAAGCACAGCTTGGTGCGGCAGAAGAAGCGTTTAACAAAAAGATGAACAACCCGTTCTTTAAAGCCACAGACTTTGTTACTGATTTGGTTCGTAATACTGTGGGCGCACCCATTAACTTCCTTACGGATGGCGTAGGTTTTCAGTCAGACCCTAGTAAGTCTGCGGTAAAAGGATATAAGGCTAAGATTCAAGAGTTAAGCGATCTGCAAGAAATGAATCTTGAGTATTTTCAAAAAGGTAGAACTACTAGAGCGTCAGCCTTTGCGGATTCACTAAAAGGCACTCTAGCTAACACTGCGTCAGGAACAGTGCGCCTTAACGAAAAGGGTGAGTACATACAGGCGTACCAAGATGGCTCTTCGGTGGTTGTGAAAGACATAGACGGTAACCCCGTAAAAGCTATCGATCAATCTAAGATACACATGATTGGCGGTGTGCCTCACAGATGGAATCCTGCAACTCAATCGTTCAGTCCCACGATGGAATCGAATGAAGCAATGAGACTGCAAATGCGGCAAGCTGAAGCCCAGTTACACGGTAAAAATCGCGAGGCTTACAATAATGAGCGGCCTACCATGGTAGCGATGATTGAGTCTGAGAAACAGCGTATCGCTAATCAAATGGCGACAAATATAGCGGGTGCTAGGCGTTTCATCAGCGATCTAAAAGCAAATGGTTGGAATGGTTTATTGTCGGCACTTCCCGATACAGAAGCGAAGCAATTAGAAAACTACCTATTAACTATTAAAGCAAACGTTGGGTTCCAAGCACTGCAAGAAATGCGAAACAACAGTGTCACAGGTGGTGCGTTAGGTAACGTGTCAGAGCTTGAATTAAAACAGTTGAACGCTGTTCTAGGTTCTCTTGATAGATTGACAGACAGCGAACAGTTGCTCGAATCGCTAGACACTATCGATCAGAAAAACCGTAGCGTTGTTTCTATCTTGGAGCAAAAGATGGCTGACCTTGATAGTATCTACGAGTACAAATCCCCCGAACAAGCTAACCCTGTAGCAAGTGATCCTGAGTTGGAAGAGTTTGACAAGATGTTTGGACTTGGTGGGGGTACTACCCCATGACGCAGTTAACAGAAGACGATTACAAAAAAGCGTATCAGGCATACAAAAACAGTAACCAACCTGAAAAAGCCAAAGAAGTTGCAAGACAGTTTCAGGCTTTTCAGCAACAGCAACAGCAACAGCAACAGCAACAGCAACCACCAACGCAGGATTTGACTAACCAACCTGTTGATTACGATTTCGGTAAGTCCGTAGAGAATTTTATGCCCTCGCTAATGGCGGCAGGTGGCGATTTAGCTCATGCCGTAATGAATCCTATCGACACTTTGACAGCGGTAGGGAATCTAGCTTTAAGCGGTGCGGCTAACGTAGGCCAAGAACTTGTGGATCTCACAGGCTCTGACTATCAAGTGCCTAATCAAGAAGCAGGTGAAGCCTTTGCGGGAATGCTTGATGAGCGTTACGGCTCTATGGACGCGCTCAAAACAACTGCAATGAATGACCCTGCGGGTCTGCTTATGGATCTGTCTTCTGTGTTAACAGGTGGTGGGTCTGCCGTTGCTAAAGTTGGAGGGCAAGCCGCTAAGATTGGTAACGCAATTAATAAAGTAGGTAATGTGATAGACCCATTAACCGGAGTTGTGAAAGCACCCACAGCGGTAGTCGAGGGCGTTTTAGGTGAACCAATATCGCATAAGCTTTACGGAAGTGCGTTCAAGCCAACAACGGGTCTAAAGCCTGAAGTTAGGGAACAGTTAATTCAGGACGGAATAGATTTAAGAGCAAAACCAACGCTCAGAAGCACGAAAAAAATCGAAAAGGAAAGAAAAAAAGTTCAGAAAAAACGCGAGAAGGTTTTGGATGAAGCCGCAGAACTTGGGCGTTTGGTGGATGAAAGCGAATTATACGTCAACATTGATGATGTCAGAGCGCAGTATGCTCCACCAAGGCCATCATCAACATACGCCCCGCAGATAATTGATGATGTTGTTGATGAAGTGTCGCAGGGCATATTTAACAACGGGGGTCGGAAGCTGACCATTGAAGAAATAAATGATATCAAAATGGACTTAGACGAAACGATTAATTACAAAAAGTCGAATCGTTCTGGCGAAAGCAATGCCAACCGTGGCGATATAGATGAGAAAGCACGAAAAGCGATAGCGAATGCGGCTAGACAAATAATTTATAAACACGCCCCCGATTTAGATCCTCTTAATCAGCAATACGGAAAAATCAGAAACGTACAAAATAATTTGCAACATCAAGGTACGAGCAGAAATCAGAACGCTGATCCACTGGGTCTATTTCAAACCACTGCGGCGGCTGTTAATCCAGTTGCGGGTGTACTTTCAGTCGCCAACCGCCCTGTGCCAAAGACCACGTTGGGCATTTATGCCTCTGATGTAGGGAAAACGCTACGAACTTCAAATAGATACAATCAATTTAGAAACGCATCAATGGCAGGACGATACGAGCAAGCGGTTCTGGCAGATGAAGAAGAGCGTGAGAGAGAGAAACTAGCGAAAGAACTTAGAAGGAAAGACAACTAATGGGTATGTTAAATTTTTTCCAAAGCGTAGCTGACAAGGTGCGTAAAGAAAAGTCAGAAGTAGACAAACGGATGGATGCTTATGACGAAAAATATGGGACTAACGCATTAGGCTTCATACAAGACCAGTTTCAACCTGCTCAAACCGCAGAGATGATTGACTCCGCTAATCTCATGGCTCAAACGAATAGCGCGGCAGGAGTAGCTAACCCTGCGGCCATGATGCTTGAAAGCAATGCTACTTCGGCTCAAGCTTACACCCCCGCATTGTTTGACCCCCGCAGTAACAACAAGCGCGGAGGTTTGCTTGAAGACCCTGATGCAGAGACAGAGCAAGAAAGACTGCTACGCGAAAGCTATGAGGGTGTAGAGGACTACCCGCTGATGTACAACAACGATGCCCAACCCTATGGCGCAGACCAACCCTTAAAGGTTTACGGGTGATCGCCTGTGGGGATGCTTGGTGTTGTAACTGTACCAAAACTGTACCATTGCATTATAAGTCATTGATTTATAAAGTAGTTGCTACTATCGAGCATGGGCGCAACACAGAATTTCCTGTTAATTTTCAATAACTTAGCCTTATTTTTCCTAATTTTAATACATTTTAGCTAATTCTTTAAGTCGTTGATTTATAACGATTTATACTTTATTAGCACTTTACATATTTTTAGTACTGTACCACAAACTGTACCAAATTTAGTAGTCAATTATTGCTTGTATCCGTTGTGTTTCCTGCAATAAAACCTATAATTGACCTTTGAGTAAAAATCAGAGGTGTACCAAATGGGCATAATTCAGAAACGTGAAGGTAAATCTGGCGTAGCAAGCTACAGGGTTTTGATCAGGCGCGTAGGAAGCCCCTCAATAAGTAAAAGCTTTAAAAAGAAAGCATTAGCTAAAGCTTGGATGGCCGCTACAGAAAACGCGATGGATACTGATTCATTTCGTGAGGATAAAACGCTTTTTAAAGCAATGATTGATCGGTACGTTGCTGAGATAGGGACGATCAAACCTTTTGGCAGGACAAAAAGATACGTCATTGACGCTCTGAGAGGCGAGTTGGGTCATTATGAACTTAAAGAATTAACGGCCAACGTGCTTATGGATTTTGCGTTACGCAGAAGATTAAATTGTTGCCCTAGCACGGTGAAAATGGATATGCAGTACATTGGCGTGGTCTTATCCACCGCTGAAAATATGTGGGGTTTAAAGCCTAAGTTCGATGAGTACCGTAAGGCTATGGATAATTGCGCTAACCTACAGGTAATTGCCTCTAGCGATGAGCGAGATCGTCGATGCTCGGACGAGGAGATCAGCGAGATACTGGCAAACGTCAGTTCTGTCCTACCTGTCGCTGAGTGGGTTAGATTTTCTTTGGCAACAGCGATGCGCGTGGGGGAGATTGGCGCGTTGCGATGGGAAGATTTAAGCAAGGACGGGAAAAGCATAATAATACGTCAGAGAAAACACCCTCGCAAAAAACGCGATGAGGTTGTCCCGCTAGTTCCAGAGGCGCGTGAAATCATATCTAGGCAACCTAAATCTATTGAATCGCCTCATCTTATCTTCCCGCACAACTCAAGGTCGATTACTTCGGCATTCCGTAAAGGTCGAGAACGATCAAGCGTTGAGGATTTGCGGTATCACGATCTGCGACACGAGGCCATATCACGGCTTTTTGAGTTAGGATTTGACAGTATGGTAGTCGCAACCTTCAGTGGGCATAGAGATATTAATATGCTCAGACGATACACGCATATCAACGCTAACAAGGTTCTAAACATACTTGAGGAGCAAAGCAGAAAAAAAGCATCATAAAAAAAGCCGCGCAATGCGGCTTATTTTTTTTCATTAATTAATGCCACTTCTTACATATGGCACTCCGGCACTCCGTGTTCCTCAACATCCTTTATTAATTTGTCTAAATACCATGCGGCCTTTTTTAAGTCACGAATTTTGCCTTCGTCTGTTTCTGACTTGAATCGCCATCGGTGTAAATACTTTTTAAGTGAGCCTTCCAGATAATAGCCAAAACCTTCATCAAGCGTATCTGAAATGTAGTCGATAGCTTCTATGGTGGTCGCGGTGTAGTGAGCGGGTTTATCGACCAAGGGGTCGCGCTCGTCTGCTGATTTTTTAACGTCTATTTCTTCTTTTCTTTCGATGTTGCAATTATCCATTTGTACGTATCCCGTATTGTTAATTGGCTTTATGCGGCTATTTAATTATCGATAAAATTCCGTATAATCAATAAGCCCTTTTTTAAAATTATATTACTAACAGTTATACAGTCAATCGTTTGTTGTAAATTAACTCAAAGAAATATTTTTCTCAGCAAGCTTAGACAACCCCATTGCTCTACGGCTATCAAAATATTTCTGAACTACCAGTTTATCCGCAACTCTAAATTTCCCCATTTTATACGTTGGCACGGGAAATCTCTCTTCGTGGATAGAGTTTTGCAAGCTTTGAGTTGTTAACCCAAAAAGATTTGCCAGTTCAACCATTGTTAAATATGGTTTTTCCATAATATCTCCTAGATTATTAAATGTTGTAAAAGTTTCTTGCCGCTTTTATAGCAGTTGTTTTTTTGGTCAAGCTTAATTCGTGATGTGCCTTGCGGCAACCCAGTTAAATCTACAAAATCGTATGTAATAGACGATTTATTTAATTGGTCTTTTAAAACACACCCGACCGCGGTAACGCCTTTTTTGGTGCCTTTGGTTTCTATCTCAAACTCAGCGTTTTTGTTGCCAATAGCGGTAGACGGCAATGCTAAAAATTTAAACAATTTACCATTAGACACAGCAGTAATGTCGCTGTCGTCCTGCAAGTCTTCGCTGAAAGCAACAGTACACCCCGCGCTTATCAAAAAACTTGTTAACGCATAAACCCCCGCATTTTGATATCGGGCTAC
>Ga0075481_10000423_pt1 | contig 15755 bp, 26 predicted proteins | sample DEB08_DNA_11_FD_76337 | JGI IMG/M metagenome (GOLD analysis project Ga0075481, IMG submission 76337) | Aqueous microbial communities from the Delaware River and Bay under freshwater to marine salinity gradient to study organic matter... | ecosystem: Environmental > Aquatic > Marine > Coastal ... | reverse complement strand
TATTTGAAGTAAGCTGTTAATAGAAAGGGGAGGAAATGAAAATAGAAGTTGATGGTTATATCATACAAATAAAGCCTATATCTTATGTGGATAGGTTAGGATTACAGGGAGAGTTTTCTGATGTATATAGGGATGTTAATAATGTCTCACAAAAGGAATTTAATATTTTACTAGGGCATACAGCAGAGATAGCTTTTGATAATCCAGATGATTCACTTAAAGAATATCCTTATGAGGTGCAATTAAAGATACTTACTAATATAATGAGTGAGTATTTAGGTTTGTCTGATAACCAAAAAAAATCCGATGGGGTTTAAGTTATGCTGTGTGGTTCTGGTTTTTACAGCCAGACGAACACGAACAATTAATCCTCCCCTACTCATGCTTGAACCCCATCACTCGAGAAACAAGGGATTACAATATAGTTGATGATATTTGGGATACTATAAAAGATGTTGTTAATGCACATGATCCGAAAAGAACTTTGGGGCAGGAGTTATATTACTTACTGCCTCTTTTTGCAAATCCTAAATATATATTGGATGAACATCATTTTAGCCTTATCAATGAATATCACTATGTCAAAGACTATAATATCCCACTTGGAAAATCACTTAATGAAACTGATGCAATCAAATTGGATTACTTTACAATTATTAAAAATGAACTCGCATCAGTAGTAAGACATAAACAGGAAAAAGATGGCAGATCAAAAAGTTAATATAAAAGTAACAGCACAAGGTGCTAAAAAAACACAAAATGAGTTAAGAGGTGTTGAAGGTGCTATTAGTAAAATGGGTAAAGCTGTTGGAATTGCATCTACTGCTTATTTTGGTGCTACAGGATTAATTAATGGTTTTAGTACAGCAATACAACTAGCAGGTAGACAGGAACAAGCTGAGAGAGCATTAGAGGTAGCTTTAGGTAGAACATCACAATCATTACTTAATCAAGCATCAGCTTTACAAAAAGTAACTACATTCGGTGATGAGGCTATTATATCACAACAAGCATTTCTAGCATCATTAGACTTTACTGAGACACAAATAAAAGATATTATAAATGCCTCTGTGGATTTATCTGAGGCTACAGGTATCAGCTTAGAATCAGCAGTAAGAAATACAGCCAAAACATTCTCTGGTTTATCTGGTGAGCTTGGTGAATTAATACCACAGCTTAGAGACTTAACTACTGAAGAAATGAAAGCAGGAGAGGCTGTTAAAGTAATGGCTGATTTGTTTGGTGGTACTGCTCAAGCACAGGCTGAGACACTTACAGGAAAAATAGAACAGATGAAAAATGCTGTAGGTGATGCAGGTGAGGCTATAGGTAGTTTACTTGCTCCTGTAGTAATAAGCGTTGCAGGTGGTATAGCATCTTTAGCAAATGCCACAGGTAGTTTAGTAAATAATTTTTCTGATATTATAGATGGTAATTCTTTAGCATCTGCTGAGTTTGAATTATTAAATACAGAAATGGAAGATTTTAAAAAGGTTACTGAAGAATTAGGATTTTATTCGTTACTTGAAATGAATAATCAGATAAATGACTTATTAAGTACAATGCCAATAGTAACTCCAGAAGTTCAGAAATTAATGGATCAACAGACTATTTTAGCTCAAGCAATGAATGAGGCAACTAAAGAAATAATAAGACAGAAAGAGGTATTAGATTTAGATGATGAGATTGAGCAAGGTGAAAGATTAGCTGAATCAACTAAAAATAGAGTAATTGCTGAAATGGAATTAGCTAAAGTTAAACAAGCTCAAGTAGCAGAAGATTTAAAAAATACTGCTTTAGGTGAGAAATCAGCATTATCTGCAATGAAAACAGCAGTAAGAGCAGAAACAATGGAGGCTATTGCAGGTTATATAGCTAGTGTTTTAAAAGGTGTACCATTTCCATTTAATATAGGTTTGGCATCAGCAGGTGGTGCTTTAATTGGTGGTATCATGGACACAGCTTTAGGGGCAGTAAAAGCAGAAACAGGATTTGAGGGAGTTGTTACTAAACCTACTTTATTTTTAACAGGTGAGAATAATAAACCAGAACAAGTATCTGTAACACCTTTAGGTGGTGAATCAGCATCTGGAATTACAGTAAATATATCAGCACCACTTGTAGATGAAACAGTAGTAGAGTCAATTATACCTGCTATAGAAAAAGCAAAGAGAATGAATCTAGCATGAGTTTAACTTTACCATCAGCATTTACAACTAAAACAATATTAAAAGAAAATTGGCTTGTTCAATTATGGTATGATGATGAGGCAGAGGATAAATTTAGAGGATTATCTTTTTATGATACTAGAGTTGAGGGAACAGATACAGTAGATTATAAAGGATGTATTTTAAACAAGCCTACAATTAGAGAATCAATCAACTTAGAAGATTCAACAGCTAAAACATCTAATGTATCTATAACACTTGCTAACTTTATAGATAATGATGGTGAAAAATTTTCAAGAAAATTATTAAATGGTACTAATAAGTTTTTAAATAGGTCTGTAAAAATATACATACAGCCAGATGATACTAATGATCTATATTCCTGTTTGCTTGTTTACACAGGTAGGCTTACAACTATTTCTCAGACTACTGATAAAATTAGTTTAAATATAGTAGCACAAAGAGCGTGGGATAATATATCTATACCTACAACCAGAACTGCTACAAATATTCCTGTGCCTGTTGTTTATGGTAATTATACAAATAATGCACAAAATACTTTTCAAGATGCTATAACAGTTTACCCCATGCCAAAACTAAGGACAGATGGGGATGATATTTATTACGCAACACCTAAATCTTATGGTAGTGGATGCTTTCCTCATTACTATGATGATAATATTAAAAAATTTATTATTATGGGGCAGTATGGAAGTGGAACAAGTACATTAGATTCTGATAATGCTATCGTAGTAGATAACAGATTAAATAGAGGTGTATATTATTTAAGACCTACAAAAGTAAAAGATCATACTGATTGGGATGGTTCTAGTCCAGAAAATGTTATAGATACAAATACAACAAGTTCTACAACTCAAAATATTGCATTTTCTGTTAGTGGGTTAGGTGGTACAAATACAGTAAGAAAAACCTTAAAACTTTCAATGCCTCAGATAAAAGGTCAATTTTCAAGTTTAAAACTACAATTAAAAGGTAGTGTAGTTATAAATACAGCATCATATAATTCTGGTGCTAGTTCTATTATTAGTTTATCTGATACTACTTTCGCAAATAATACAAGCGATCCTAATAATCTTGGTACTACTTACATATCTAAAGATCAAACTGCAACCACAGGAACATATAATACAAGTGGAGCAGGTGCAGGTAGTGCTTACACAGAATTAAATCTATATGATAAATATGAAAGAAAAACAGATAGTGGTAGAGATTTAGATGGAGCAATATCTGCAACAGATTATATTATTAAAATAGATAGCTCATCTGATGATTTTAAAGCAGGAACAATTATTAAAATAGATGATGAACTAATGAAGATTGTAAGCAGATTTCCACTTACTACTTTATTTATTGTTGAAAGAGGTTACTCGTATTCCACATCTGCAACACATTCAGATAATACAGATATATATATTATTGATGAAGGTAGTTACACATTACCATCAGAAATAAATATACAGGCATTAGTATATGCAGTAAGTGCTAGTAGTAGTGGATCAATATCATTAGATGTTGATTTTGTTCTTGAAGATTTCTATTTAGTTATAGGTGTAGAAAATGCAGTAGCTAGAGAGCCACAGGCAACACAGGAAAGTATAGAACAGACAGATTTATTATACGCATCTGGTGATGGACTTACAGAAACATATTCTGGTTCTAATGGTAATGCCTATGAGATACATGAACAGCATCGTGATTTAATGAAAAGATTTACAAACTATACAGGAACACCAACAGGGTGGAGCGATTTAGATAGTGCTAGAAGTTGGCAGAGTAGATATTGGATATTAGAATCAACACCACTTATAGACCATTTAGAAAAGCTACAGTATGAGGGTGGTTTTATTGCACGATTTAATGGGCAGAACGAATTTCAATATATATTTATAGCAAATTCACCATCAGTTAATGCTACTTTAGATGCAGATGATATATCAGATATAAGTGTATCTACTGTTGATTTCTTTTCATTAGTGTCAAAGATGGATATAGAATATGAATTGCATCCTGCTGAAAGTAAATACAATACAAGCGTAACATCTACTAATTCATCTACCAGAACAGAGTATAATATACAATCTGCTGAAAATACTAAAAATATTAAGTTAGATGCTTATGTTAGTCCTACTATCCCATCAAGTGCATCATCTAATAAGAATGATGATTTTTATAGTTATTATAATCATATTGTAGGATCACCAAGAACAATAATTAATTTTACTGTGGTCAATCCTAATTACTTTGGGTTAGATGTAGGTGATGTGATAGGTTTTGATGGACAGGATAATTTTGATAATGTTCTTATGGTGTTTGCGAGTTCATGGGATGATTTTAGTTTTATGATTACAGATGTTAGTAGGTCAGTAGGAAGTTTAAAAATTACAGCTAGGGAGATTTAAATGGCTAAAAAGTTTTATTATGATTCAGTTAATTTATCAGATGCTACAATATCAGCAGGTACTTATAGTAGTGGTACATTTACTTTAAATAATGGTGCTGTAACTAATGAGCATTATATAATAGATCAATCTATAGGACAGGCTGTAACAAGTTTTGATGTAGGAAATATGATTAGAATAGATTTAGGCAGTTCTTATAGTGGTTCTGTTGATTTTTTATTACATCATAATAATAATACAAGTGGTGATACTGATAATCTAGGTTTTTTTAATTCAAGTTCTGGTACAAGCACAGGATCAAGAACAGATTTAGATACTACTACACCATTTGGATGGAGCTTAATAGGTATTAGTAATTCTAGTAGATATCAATTTATTGAATCACAAGAGGGTACATTTGGTGGTTTAACAGAAGTAATTATTGGATCAGCTTTAACATTTGAAAATGAGCCAGATATAGGTATAGCTACACAGGAAATCTTTGCTACAGACCTAAATACATCGCTTGGTGGTGTAGAATATGCTAATAAGAGACACGAACCTAAAACGACATTTCAACTTAACTTTAGTAATATATCACAAACATTTAAAAACAATCTGGTCAATTTTGAACAGGATGTTACCAACTTTAAAAAATTCGTGTACTATGATGATTCTAGTTATCATTATGTACGCTTAGACTCACCTATAAAATTCACAGAAGTAGCATTTGAACGATTTAGTGCCTCTCTAAAATTACGAGAGCAACTCAGTTAATATATTACGCTACCAATAACCCATGATGTAACGAATCCTGTCTATCGCTACATTGTGGGTTATTTTTTTATTTATTTTATTGACTCTAATTATTAGTATTATTAATATTGTTATAGATGAATACTAAAATAAATAATAATTTGAACATCACCGAGGGTTCTTTCGGCTACCCAAGCCTACAGTATTCATCGCCCTCGGTGGTTTCAGAGAAAGATGAATACAAAATGAAAAAAAGACATTTACAAATTGATAATCCTAATTTATCATCATCTAATTTTTATGGAACTAATGATAGTGTTTGTGGAACAGGTACAGTTTTATCTATTTCAAAAGATGATTTTTTAAAAACTCCAGAAGATAGAAGATGTAAAAAATGCTCTCATCTATACAGAATATCTACGAAAGGGGGTAAGTAGGATGGAAGGTAGGATGGTAGTTTATTTATATTGTAATGTTTGTGGTGAAAAGAAACACACTAAATATATTGGTGTTGTTTATGGTAGTCATACCTGCACAGAGTGTGCTGATAACATGGGTGAGAAATGTCAACAAGTTGGCTTTCAACATTTATAGGGGGTTATGATGGATAAAAGAACTTGTACTGAATGTTTATCTGTATTACCTATAATTGATTTCCCTAAGTCTGGTGGTGGTGGCAGAGGTGGAGTTGATGCTAATGGGAATCCATATCGTAGGCATCAATGTAAGCCATGTCATTGGGAAAGAAAGAAAAAGCTACCTAGTGGAAGGCATGGTAAGGCAAAACTATTAAGAGAATATAAAGAAAAATGCTCTTGTTCTATTTGTGGATATTCTAAAGAATCGAGAGGTAAAAAGTTTAGTACATGGGTATTAAACTTTCACCATCATAATTCTAATAAGTTTGCTAATGTTGGTAATATGATCAAGAGATATGGTTGGAAAAGAATATTAAAAGAAATAAATAAATGTATTGTGATATGTTTTAACTGCCACATGGAGTTACATGGTCATGCAGTACATGAAATCGAGGTATAATAAATGATTAAATACATACTGAATCTATTTACTAGTGATAGGTTAGCAGATAGCGATGACCGAAATGCAGTCATCGAGTGTTCTAGCAGAGCCTTAACATTCGATAAAACTAAAAGTGGCTATCAAAAGGTATGTGATGAGAGAGTTGGGGGTTTTATATCCTTCTTGTTGCCAGAGGACTCCGCAAAGTATTCTGGTATTGCTCCTAACTCTCTCGCTGATTTAGTAAAATCAAGACTAGGTATAATAAGATTTTTAGCATCTGGTGAAATGGGAGATTTAGATAGAATCCAGATAATGCAGTTATTTGATGAAATAGATAACCAAGTGGAGAAAATAGAATATGATGTCAATCAGTACATTAGACAGCCTAAAGGCTTTCGCAAAGAAACACAAGAAAGCAATAGGATGCACAGAGCAAGAATATCAAATGATTTTGATGATTTTGAAGAAGTATCTTAAAATGATTAAAACAAAGTCTGTAATAGACCAAGATATTGAAGTAGAAAGATTAGAAAAATTGGTAAGAACATTAAATGACTAAGAATGTACATCACGATTTTAGGTATCATGCTGAGATACGATATGAAACTGAGAAAGGTTTTGCTTTTACAAATGCAATGGGAAATAATTTTTATGATTTTATTAAAGATTGTAGAAGTAGAATAGATTATGTAAAAGATAGACAACCACAATTAGTTGAGGCTTTGCGTGATCCAAATGGAGAAAATATTAATATTACATATAAAGTTATAACAATCTTAAAAATGGAGGATAATAATGGTTGATTTTTTAAATGACTTACTAGATTATATGATGTATTGGGTACAGCGTATAGCACCATATTTTATATGTTTCTGGTTAGGTTTTGTATTAAACGAACTAATAAGACTTTAATTAACAAAAGTAGGAGAGAAATATGGCTTTTCAAATAAAGAAAGACCTTCACTTAAACACAGGTATTTATCTGAAGTTGTTAGATGATCCAACAAATGCGAAAACAGAAGAGGATAATTTTGGCAACACTAAGTATACCTTACCAATTGAAATGGCAGGACATGATATTACTGATGGTTCTGGTGTTAAATGGTTTCAAAATGCTGAAGGTAATTGGATAGAACTTAGATTAGGTAAACAAACTGATTTTGAGTTTAGTGGTGCATTATATAAGAAGTTGGTAGGTAATCCATCTGGTAGCACAGTACAAGTGATGTTAAAAGAGATGGAAGGAAAACAGGGTAAATATGCAGGTTGGACTGTAATGCCTATGAGTAGTGGTAGCACAGAATCATCAAATAAGCCTCAAAAAGCATTCTCTAACGCTAGTTTAGGTATCACATGGGGTATGTGTATTAATAACGCTACACAGATAGCTATTAATCAAGGTATCAAAGATAATCTAGGTGAGCAGATAGAACAGATAGCTAGGGAATTGATGGAAGTAGCTGTAAATGGACTTGTGAGATGGGAACAAGGTGAACAAGAAAAAGACCACAATAACAGTCCTAATGAAGTAGAAGAAAAACCAAAGGATGATCTACCCTTTTAATGAAAAAAGAACTCATAAATAAGTTAGATAATGCTTGGTCTAATAGGATTAGGCAGTATGGCAGGTGTGAAGTATGTGGAAAGACTAATAGGTTAAATGCACACCACTTTTATTCTAGGTCAATTAGAGTATTAAGGTGGGATATAGACAATGGATTCTGTCTATGCGTGGGGTGTCATGTATTTAGTCCTAATTTTTCTGCACACAAAACACCTGCTGAGTTCTTTGAGTGGGCAGTAGAGAAAAGAGGTAGAGAGTGGTATGATGATCTTAAAAATAAAAAGAATACAATAAAAAAGATTATAGATGCAGATTTTGATCTAATAATGGGGAGTTTATTAGATGAGTAGTTTTCAAGAGTCTTTAGTAGTTGGTAAAGAAAGCGAGAAAATCGTTTTAAATCGCATAAAACATAAATACCCTAATGCTTATATTAAAGATGGATATTTTAAAGATTATGATATATTTATACCCGAAATAGATACATCTGTGGAAGTTAAGAAAGACTTTAAATCACAACATACAGGTAATGTAGTAATAGAAATACAAATGAATGGCAAATTATCAGCATTAAGCACTACTAAAGCAGATTGGTGGGTATTTCATTTAGATGATGAGGAATTTATATTTATTAAGCCAGAACAGATTAGGAATATGATACATAGGGAAAAATTAAATCCTGTTGAATTTGTAGGTAAGGGTGATTTTGCTAGTAAGATAGCTTATTTAGTTAAAAAAGATATTTTATTTGTTTATGGTAATCATTTAATGATTAGAAAGTTATTTTATGTCTAATGGTTGGATAAAACTGCATCGTAAGATACAAGATAACCCTATCTGGGATAAACCAGAGCAGTTAAAAGCATGGCTTGATCTACTATTAATGGCTACACATAAAGAGCGTACAAAGTTTATTAAAGGTGAAGAAGTTATATTACAGCAAGGTGAAATAGATGCCTCATTTAGATACCTATCTAAGCGTTGGAATTGGAGTATAGGTAAGGTTCAGAGGTTTATAAACCTGTTAAAAAAGTGTTCAATGATTGAAGTAAAAACGGATACAGGTCAAAATGTCGTAAGTATCTGTAATTACGCAACTTACCAGATTGAAGAAAATCAAAACGATACACTAACGAGTACAGCACCGATACAGAACCGATACAAAAACAAGAATGATAAGAAAGAAAGAAATAATATATATGCTCAAGAGTTTGAAAAACTTTGGTTATTAGTACCAAAAAAAGTTAGTAAAAAGAAAGCCTATCAAAAGTATATACTCGCTGTTAAAAAGAAAGACCATGATGAGATTTACACAGCTTTTAAAAACCAAGTTGATAATAATTGGAAGGATACTGATCCAAAGTTTACACCTGCCTTAGATGTGTGGTTAAATAATGAAAGATGGGATGATGCTGTGATTAAACCTACAGTACAGACTATTAATAAAAAGAACCAATTTAGATTACTGCCATCTGGTATGTATAAGGGGTACTGTGCAAAGTGTGCTGATAAGATGTTCTTAAAAGCAGATGAGTTTTATAAGAGTAGTCCTTGCTGTGGGGTTGAATTTGTACCAGAACAGCCAAAAGTTTACAAGGGTAAAGATTACACAGAAGAAACACTTAATCAAATAATGGGGGGATAATATGAGTTTATTTAGAGATCAAGTTAAAATAGCAGAGAGAGTATATAATTACTACGATTCTCAAAATAGAATGACTAAAAATCAAAAAAACTTTACTAATAAAGAAAAAGACCACATGAAATACTGCACTAAATGCAGAAAGGTCTGGGAAGATAGTAAAAGAATAAGAAGTGATTTAAGTAATAATATTAAATGGTATAAAGATTTTCCTTCTTATGGTAAACCCAGAGAAACCTGTGTGAAGTGTAAATGAAGATTATAAGTCTTGGTATGGGTGTACAATCCACAGCATTATATCTTATGAGTTCTTTAGGTTATATAGAAAGAGCAGATTATGCTATTTATGCTGATTTAAAGAGTGAGAAACCAACAACAGATAATCTTGTTAAATATTTACTTGATTGGCAAAAATACAATGATGGTATAGAAATACTAATTGAAGATGCTGATATATATGCAGATGTTATTAATGGTGTAAATAGTGATGGAAAACCTTTTGTAACTATACCTGCTTTTTCAGAAAGTGGTGGAATGGTACAAAGGCAATGCACAGGTGAATACAAGATTAAGACAGTTAAAAACAAAATTAGAGAGTTGCATGGATTAAAATATAAGCAAAGAATGAAACCTACTGAATTGTGGTTGGGTATTAGTACAGATGAGATTGAAAGAGCTAAAGTATCACAGATGTATAATGTAGAGTATAAATATCCACTTATTGATAAGCAGATAAGTAGAGCTGATTGTATTACATTCTTAGAAGAAAGAAGTTTTCATAATGTAGATAAATCAAGCTGTGTGTTTTGCCCATACCAACAAAATAAACAATTTAGAGAAATAAAGGAAAAATATCCAGAGCAATGGAGTAAGATTGTTGAAGTAGATAAAGCTATAAGGGATAAAAGCAGAAAAGGTAAAGAAGATAGATTGTATTTACATCGAAGTTTAAAACCTATTGATGAGGTATATTTACAAGAAAATCAAGAAGAACTATTTATGTGTGAGGAAGGATTTTGTGGATTATGATTATTATAAACTTATATGAGATTATTATTAATCTATTAGCATTTGCTACAGCTTTGGTTTTAATACCTTTGGGGTTATTACTATGGTTTTTTATTGGAACATTTATTTATAACTTAATATGGGATTATTGTGGACAAAGAGATTAAAGAAATACTAAAAGAAGTGAGTGAGCTTTTATCTGAGCAAGGTCACTTTAAATTAATAGATTTAGAAAGAGTTAGAAAGTTAAACTCTAAAATAGAAGAATTGCTAAGATAGCAATATATTAATCATTTAAACTTATGAAAGGAACTACTTTGGTATCTTATTAAGTTTGATGAGTAATATTACTAAATGAAAAGAAGTGGTGGGTGGATTGGCGTTTACCCACTACTTTACCCTAACCACATACTAGAGGTAAACATGAACAAAATAGAACCATGCGAAATGTGTGGCAGATATGATGGAGATCATAAAGAAAGATGGGATATTAAGGAATTAGAGAATAATAAAATGAATCTCTTATTAGCAGGTATCTTATTCGCACAAGAGGCTACACATAGGCAAATAGAGCTATTTATGGCTAAATACTACATAGGTAGGGAATCTTATGATGATATAGGCAGGGATTTCCAGATAAGTAAACAATCTGTAGCCAAAACAATAGATAGATCATGCGATATATTAACCAATATTATCAATAGATTAAGTGGTTGACGAATTTGATGCTTTTTTAACCTTCGAGGTTGACATTTAAAAACTTTTTTTATTTTTTTAACTCTAGCAATATTAGAGTTTATATATTTTACCCCTTTATTTTACCCCCCAAATAGTGCAAAATTGGTTGACTTTTACTACTATTTATAGAGGCTTAATCGTGCCTCACTCGTTACGGAGTAATGATTATAAGACCAAGATGGTTGTTTAACGATAGACAGGAAACGATGTAAGTTGTAGCTACAGCTTTTTAAATATGGAAGATAAGGGAGTATCACTTAATGTTGAGTTGGTTGGGATCAAGAATCTTAAAACCACTCATAATTGGAGATTAGAGTTTGATGTATTTGAAGTCGAATCTGATAAAGTAAAGGATTTGATGGATATGTTAAATAAAACATTAGCAATGGGATTAATCACACATGACTAAAGAATCGGGGGTTAATCGGGGGACTAATGGTCAATTTCGTAAAGGTCATAACATAGGTAAAGATACTAGATTTAAACCAAACAATAATGCTAACCCTAATGGTAGAAGGGGTGCATTATCCGATATTATTAATGTCATCTTTGACGAAATAGAACCAGATGGCAAATCCAAAAAAGAAAAAATGTTAAGAAAAGTTTATCGCATGGCAATGAATGGTAGTTTAGGTGCTGTTAATTATTTAAGTGATAGAACAGAAGGTAAAGCCAAAGAGATAAGGGAAGTAACTAACAAGAATGAACCAATTAAAATAATTACTATTGATTAATTGGCAAATAAACGAGATACGAAAAGAAATAATCCAGAGTCCAGAACGGATGAAGGTTGTTGTAGCAGGAAGAAGATGGGGCAAAAGTATCTTATCGGTTCTGTGGTTACTTCACGAAGAGATACAGCCAGAAGAACGCAGGTGGTTTGTTGCACCAACATACAGACAGGGGAAGATGGTAATATTTCCGATGTTGCGTTCTGTATTTCGACAATGGCAGGGAGCTATAATCAACGAGTCAGAGTTATCTATTAAGCTACCTAATAATGCAGAGATTTCAATTAAAGGTGCAGAGCAAGAAAACAATCTTAGGGGAGCAACTTTAAATAAAGTAGTAATGGAAGAGTTTAGTTACATAAAACCTAATGTATATGAAGAGATTATCTATCCTATGCTAACAACTACACAAGGTGAGACTTTGTTTATTGGTACACCTAACTCATTTGACCATCTATATGATTACTATCTTAAAGGTCAATCAGATGATCCAGATTGGAAGTCATGGCAATACACTACAGTACAGGGTGGGTTTGTAACACAAGAGGAAGTAGATAAAGCAAAAGCAACAATGGATGAGGTTACATTTAAGAGTGAGTTTATGGCTGATTTTGTATCTACAGGTAATAGAGTAGCTTATAACTTTGATAGGAAGATACATATTAAACAGGCTAAAGAGTTATCACCTAATTTATTCTGGGGTATTGATTTCAATGTAGATTATATGTCTGCTGTACTAGGTTGTGAATATACAGATGGTTCTATACACTACTTCCATGAGATAAGACAAACAAATAGCAACACAGAGCAAATGGCTGTAGCTATGAAGAAGGTAGCTCCACATATACCATGTTACCCAGATAGTGCAGGTTCAGCCAGATCAACTACGAGCCATAAATCAGATCATCAGATACTTAAAGATTATTCTTTTCAAATAATAGCAAAGAAATCTAACCCACCTGTAATAGATAGGATCAATGCACTTAATAGAATGTTAAAGGATGCTAATGGTAGGGTTAAGATGACAGTTGATCCATCCTGTAAATATTTAATAAAAGATTTAGAACAATGTCAAAGAGATAGAGCAGGTAAGATAGAAAAGACTAAAGATATATCTCTTACTCATGCTCTGGATGCCTGTAGTTATTACATAGCATTAAAGCATCCTATTGTAAAGCGTGTAGCTGTGAGTACAGAATGGTAGAGTTTTTGTTGGGTATAGTAGTAGGAATCATTATCACTTTCATATTCTTACACTATTATGGTAAGCATTTAGATTTACGAAAGAAAGAACAGATGGGGGAGTTCATCAGAGAATATACAGAGGCTAATAATTATGCCACATCTTAAAGGTTTATAAATGGAATTACATGATAAAATAATGCTCCCAGACCTCGGTAAAGAGGCTGTTTTGCGTTCAGTTAAAGAGGCTGAATATAATGCACTAGATGATATTATAGCTGAAAAGAACACATCCTTAGACTTCTATTACAATAGAAACTTAGATGATCATATATCACAGTATTTTAGTTCAGAGTCCTTATCTCAGATTCCACCTGTGATTATGTCATTAGTTAAGAGGTTTGCTAAGAGTAGATTGATGTTACTTAAACAACCTGCTGAAAGATTTATTAATGGTGAGTTCAATGATTATTATGCTGAGAAAGCTCACAACCTAGATAGTAAAGTAAGAGAGTTTGGGGAACTATCTTGGCTGTTAGGTAGCTGTCATCTACAGAGTATGTATAATGAAAAGATGCAACGCATTGAATATAAACTGCATCCTATTGTTAAAGAGTATATATATGATGGTGAAGTATATGGCATGAGCTATGAGATACATAGAGATCATAATGGTGATAGACAGTTCGTATTCTGGAGTAAGCCTATGGATGGTGAGCAGGGTATGCACTTTCGTTTTAAGCTAAATGGTGCAATGTTTCCGATAGGTAATAACATAGAGATGGTAAATCCTTATGATGTTATCCCTATTACTAAAGTAGAGTTCAATACAAACGCATACGATGTTACAAGGTGTGCCATTCATGCTAGTAACGCATGGACAGAGATAATGATAGCCACTAGGCTTATGATGGGTTCACCTGTGATTACAGGGTTAGATTCAGAGATACCACCTTATATGAAGTTTGGTATCGATAGGCTTATCGCACTTCCAGAGGGTGCTAATATGCAGTATGTAAGTCCTAATGCTAATCTGATCCAGATGATACAATCCGTAAAAGATTTAATTAATCAAGTAGGGCAGAATCATAGCTTAACAATTAGATGGGGTGAATCATCAGCACCTCCAAGTGGTGAGGCATTAAAGATTCTATCTGTAGATAATATAGAAACCAGAGAGTCTGATATTCCAATCTTTAGAGATTTTGAGCATGAAAGATATATGATAGATAGGGAAGTGTTAAGAGTGCATGAGGGTGCTAATCTATCAGAGAATTACAGCGTAGACTATCCAGAGGTGGGTTTTCCTATGACATGGACAGAAGAACGCAATAAACTAGAGTTCTTGATGGAGCATAATCTTATTACTAGGGAAGAGCTTATTAGAAAGTTCAATCCAGATATAGATGAGGCTGAACTTGCTATGAAGATGGAAGAGTTAGAACCAGAGCAACCAGAACAACCTGCTAACAAGTTATTAGAGGCATTACAGCGTGGCTAAAGAAACAGCATCACTAGAATACGCTAAAGCAGTAGAACGAATACAGAAAGAGCTTGTAGAGCAGATATTTGATCTACAAAAGCAAGGACTCAGTAAGAATGAGATACTACTTGTATTGCAGGGGTTGGATATGGAAGATATTATTCTTAACCAACTTAACCTAAATGCTGATATAGATAAGCTAATGCTAGAGTATGAGAATGTATTAGGTGCTATGGAAATGACAGGTGCAGTAACAGCAGAGTCATTAACAGCTTTACAGCGTATAGATAGAAACTCATTTGCTAAACAAGCAGGGGTAATGGGTGAGCTTATCAAAAAGGAAGTAGCTAGGGGAATATTAGCAGGTGCTACTGAGAGAGAGATAGCAGATGGCATTTTAAGGGGTGCAGGAGGCGTTTTAAGGGCAGATCAAGCAGAAACCCTAGCTAATACTGCCTTAAATCAATTTGAGCGTAATGTAACAGTAGAAATGGCTGAGTTTGATGATCCAGATGATAAATATGTTTACTTGGGTGTTATAGATCAAAAAACCAGAGATATATGTTTATTAATGGCTAGTGCAGGTGCATTAACAAGAAGTGAGATAGAATCTAGATTTCCTAATACATTTAGTAATGCAGGGGGATTTAATTGCAGACATAAATGGGCAAGTGAGACTTCTAGGTCTAAGAAATTAATTAAACCAGATAAAGCAAAAAATTTAATAGGTGAAAAGAAAAGATTTAATCCTATAACTGTAGAGGGTATCAAGGTTGGGTAAGTTAGCTAATATACCAAAGTTCACCACAAGATTTTGGAAAAAAGTAGGTAATGAAATATGTGATCTAATTAGAGATAGAACACAAAATGATAGTTTAGATGTTAAAGGTAAAAAGTTTAAATCATATAGTAGGGGATATGCACAAAGAAAACCAAAATTAAGAAGGGGTAGTGAGGGGAGTAAAGTCAATCTAACATTATCTGGTGATATGATGAAAAATCTACAAGTAAGAGGAAAACCAACTGAAACAAGTGTAACAATAGGTTGGAATGGCGTAGAT
>Ga0075481_10000415_pt1 | contig 15919 bp, 7 predicted proteins | sample DEB08_DNA_11_FD_76337 | JGI IMG/M metagenome (GOLD analysis project Ga0075481, IMG submission 76337) | Aqueous microbial communities from the Delaware River and Bay under freshwater to marine salinity gradient to study organic matter... | ecosystem: Environmental > Aquatic > Marine > Coastal ... | reverse complement strand
GACCATTTTGCCTTCAGCTTCTGTTGCTGAATACTTTTTATTTACTAGTCCAGTTTCTGAGTTTAGAGCATAAACACCATTGTTTCCTGTTCTCTGGTAATATTCTCTAACATCGTAATCAAAATCTTCTACTACATAATCTCCAGATTCATCATACGTTCTTCTTGCTAGAGTTTCTTCTAGTAGAGTGTAATCTGCTGCTTTTACTTGCTTCTCTACAGATCCGTTTTTGATCTGTACTAACTGGATAAAATTCTTGTCAGTGTTAGCAGTGTAATCAAATTTTGTCAGGTTTAAATTGATGCTCAAACGGTGAGCACCAGGAGCAGATTGGTTAGAGAATCCTCTGGCATTATCTGCTAGAGAAACATCTTCTTCTGGAGTTACAATATCTTCGCTGATAGTAAATCCTACTTTTGCCGAAGCTTTGTTGTAATATTTGTTAATTACTAGTAGTTGTTTTTCATTTCTTACAAAGAAACCATTGACAAAATACACACCCTCTTGTACGTCAACGGCAGTAGCGAATCCCATAGCACGACTGCTAAGAGTCTCAATATTACCAGAAACGGGATCTTCTACATTAATAGATGTTGGTAATACACTACCATCTGTGCCAACAACTAGGAGTGGAGTGTTAATACCAGCAATTACTTCTAGAGTTTCGCCTTGTCTAAAAGTAGTCTCGTTACTAGCACTTCCGCTGGTAGTGTACTTAACAAATAGAGTATCCGCTTCAATGTCAGAACCATATTCTGCTGCCAGTACGCGACCAACAACTCCAGAGTTTAGACCCTGGAGTTGTGTTCCGACAAGTTGCTTAATGTCGTATTTTTTATAAACGATCTGTCCGCCTTCATTTACGGCGACTTCGGATACAGAAGATAACTTAACATAATCAAGCTTAGTATTAAGTCCAACCTCACCAGGGATAACTTGCTGTCCCTGCTTGAAGTTGAACTTACCAAAACTTTCGATTTGATTCTGGAGAATCGATTGTAGAGATGTTAACTCTCTAGTTTGAATCGAGTATCCAGGTCTGAACAGAACTTTATAGAAGTTCTTGCCAGCATCATAGTCATCATAATATGGTGCTACATTAAGATTTGTCTTCTGTGGCATGTTACTCCGCCAAATACTCTACATTATCGTTGAAGTATTTAGCGGAGTAAAAACCAAATCAGAACTCGATTACAAGTTTGATGTCTTCGATCTGGTCGGCAGCACGAGTGATGAGACGACGGTTCTCAACGTAGATGATTTCACCAGAGTTGTTACCGATTTCGGGAGTAGCAAGACCACTGCCAAAGGTAACACCAACTAGTGTATCGTTGTTAGTAGCATCTACAACACCAGAAGCAAGTGATTGAGCGCCACTGATAGCATTGCCGCTATTCTCAAATGCTCTTACAACACCAGCGTCTGTGTGAAGTGAAGGAGTTTGGATATACTTAAGAACACCACCGCCACCAGGACCAGCGTTGCCAGAATCTCTCTCCCAGGAAACAACGGTTCCGTAAGCAGTACCACCACCAGCAGTTGTCTGTGAAATTACTTCATCAGCAACGAAGTCAGCAGTAGCACCACCATTAGCAGCACTAATCTTAACAGCATAGACACCACTTAGGGTAGGAGCCGTAGCAAAGGTTGTGCCAGGAGCAGCATATGGATCACGGATGATGCCGATACGACGGAAGTCGTTGTCAACAGGGAAGTCACCAGAACCTTCAGCATATGTTAGACGGATATTCGTCATAACACGCTTAGCATTAAGTTCTTCTTCGAAGTTAGAACCATGACCACCCTGAGGAGGTAGGATAACTTCAAGAGCACCAGTAGCAGTAGAAGGAACAGCGTTATTAGCACCTGTTGTTAGACCAGCATCAGTGTAAAGACCGATAGGAGCGCCAGTCCAACCTGGATCACCTACTTCTAAACCATCCTGAAGAGGAACTGAAGCGTAGGTGTAATTTTGACCTTCAGCAGTAACTGTTGCCGAACTTAGAGCACCACCAGCAACAACAATCTCTACAACACCACCAGTACCATCACCAACAATAGGAGCATAGTATGTACCGTTAGCCAAACCTTGACCAGCATCTTCAATTACAACTACATCAATAGAGTTAGGAGCAGCGGTTGCTAGAGCTTCAGTAGCGATACGAGTAGCATCGGTAGGAAGAACAATAGGCATGAAGTCAGTTGAGAGGAAGCGTAGTACATCATCGGTTGGGATGGTGTACATATACTTCCAGATGTAACCATTGGCAGCAGGATCTTCGGTAAACTTACCGTTACTATAAGTTCCTTGACCAGCAGCAGGAGTAGTCTTTGGTTCGTTGGTTACAGGAAGACCGCCAGCATTGAAGAGGCACTTAAATACTTCATACTGAGAATTGATTAGATAGAATTTGGCGTCAGCAATGCTGGTAGCACCAGTGGCAGATGCCTTACCAATTTGACCACCACTACCAGGAGTAGTTGAATAGTCAGGCTTCCACATGTCGAATACTGGGTTAGCAGAAGTATCCCAGTTGAAACGACGGATTACACTACGAGCAAACTCGGTGGTAATACGCTTAGCAGCAATGATGTCATCATAAACATCATACTTCTCTGTTTGGTTGTCAAGGGGAACAGGGGGAACATCTTCCGTAGCATAACGATAAACGCCAGTTAGTGCTTCGGCGTTGGTGTTGGCAGTTCCATTCCAACCTTTTAGTGTTGAACCAGCAGCAGGAACCGAGTTTGTTGCTGGACCAATGCTATGAAGGAGAAGAGAATTTTCGTATACTTCTCTAATTACACCCTTAAATGTGGCGGTGGCATAGTCAGAACCAACATAAACTTCGTTGCCAGCAACAAATGCTGTGGCATTTTTATTGAAAATTTCAAGATAAGCATCCCAACGCTGAGGGCGACCTACAAAGAAGTACATCCTCGTCCTTTCAGCGGAAGTATCTGCGCCGCCAACGGGCTCAGACAACGACTCAAGGAATTGGGTGGCGTTAAAAATTCTAAACTTGTCTGAGATAATAGCAGCCATTGATAATCTCTCGGTGTGTGAACGTTTTGTCTGATTTATTTATATTTATACAATCGAGAACGGAATCAATTCATCACTAGCAGCGATAGAATTTGGTCCTCGAAGTAACGTACATCCATCAAATGTAGTAGCAGTCTTAGAAGTGTATTGAATAACATTACCACTGCTTGTGAATAAGTATCCTTCATCATTAAAGTATTCGGTGCTCTGTACAACAATACTACCACCAATAGTTCCAGTAGAAGAACTAATAGCAACTGGTTGCTGGGTTGATGGGATAGCAATATTAAATCTATCTCCATTTCCAAGTAAAGCAGATTTTTCTCTAAACTCAAAATCACGTAGTGTTAATGTTGGATAAATGGTATCAAGTTCTGAAATTGACAAACCAGAACTAATACCACTGTCAACCAAAGCATTTGCTTCAAACGACCCTAAAGTTAATCCAGCATTTCCAAGCTCATAATCTTCAAATCCTGTTGGGACATTTTGATCTCCATTTTCTACCAAGAAGGTAGATCCGTCTCTAAGCAAGACTTCGTTATAAGGATTTGCCAATGTTAAATTAGTTCCGTCTCTCAATCTAAGATATGTTTCAAGAACATATTCTTCGATAATAAAGTCAACAACAGCATAACGATAGTCAATTTCAGTACCACCAGAAGCAGTTCCACTAACACCGCCTAGAACCATAGAAATTCTGGTGACAAAAGTATCAATATCTTGTAGTGAAGTTGTGATTTCTTTAGCCTGGTGCATTACAAATGGTTGTGTTACACTCTGTACTTCTCTAAGAGCAGTCCTAGAAAGATTTAAGTTGGTAAACGTTACAATATTGGAAGATAAAGTATCAATTCTGGTATGAGCATTCTCGATAATATTAGCCGTAATTGTTGATAGAGTATTGAGAACCTCTACATTAATTTCATTAGTTACAATAGTCTTGTTGTAGGAAGTAGTAACAACTTGAGATGTTGAAGTTGCTGTGGCAGCAATATTACCAATGCTAATACTAGTGATTACCGACTGATTTTCTAATTGAATTTGTTGTTGTTGTGTTAACTGAAGGATCGTGGTTTCGGGAGCAACTGACTGAACTTCACCCACTAAACCAAACACATCAGACAAACCAGCAGATGCTTTAGAAACTCTAGACTGAGTAGAATGTGTTTCAGTTACAATATTGTAAGAAGTCGGTGGGATAATAGTAATCTGTTGATGTACTACATCAACCGTATCAACTTTTTCCTCAAGATCAATAACTTGTGTAATTTCATTGGTATTTGGTAAAATATCAATGACTTCGCTGATAGATTGAATTTGAGCAGTCTTTTCAATTGGGGTTACAGAAGACTGAGCAACACTGACTTCACTAATAATAGTATTAACACCACCAGACAGTAGGGTGACAAATTCTGGATAATGTAATACTAGATCTCCAGCATTATGAGATTCTAATGGACTTCCTTGATATGCTCTAACTAGATTGAGGAAACGATCCTCTTCTTTTTGGTTGTAGTAGATAATCTCTCTACCAATACGTAATCTGCTTGGAGTATCTGGGAACCTAGAGGTGTTGGGAACGTAAGCAATCGTATCTGTTGTGCTGAGTGGAGCATCCAAGAATGTTCCAATACCATTGAGAGAATCTCTTCTGTCTTGATAGAAAGCTTTGTTTGCCTTGATCTGAACAATCTTAGTAAGTTCTCTCTGTGGAGTTTGTAAACTAACAACAGATTCAAATCCAACAACACCACCAATAACTTGGGTGAGAACCCTATCAGTATCCAGTTCGAAAGCATTTTCTAAAATAACAGTTGGAGACTGAACTCTTGCTTCTGTGATAAATTTCTCGTCAGTCATTCTGACTTGACGCTCTTCGCCAAACAAAGTAGCGATAGTATTAGTAATATCTCTATCAGTGTTGAGTTCTGGATCAAATCCACCAAAAGTAGCAATAGTAGTAATTGCTTGAGGACTGAATGGACCGCCTTCAATTCTAATCTCAGTATTACCAATCATACTGAAGACAGAATCAATTCCTGACTGAACTCTCAATTCAATTAGGGTATCGATCTTACGATTGAGTTCTTTAATTCTCTTATATCTTCTTGCTACTACTACCTGTGGTGGTTGAGTATATCCACTACCACCATCTGTTAGAACAACATCAAGAATTTGACCACCATAAGCGATAACTTCTGCCTTAGCTCCACCACCATTGCCATCTACAGGAATGAAGTGAACTTCTGGAGTAGTGAAGTATTCATAAGCAGTTGGTTGTAAAAGAATACCTTCATCAAAGAAAAGATTTAAATCTCTCTGGTTGAATTCGACATCAGATACATTTAATGTGGTAATAGCACCAAATTGATTGACATTAGCTGTAACACTTAATCCTACACCTTCTGTATCTCCTTCATAATTAGTTGCCTGAACTTTAGCATAGTGCTCGTTTTGAACATAATACTGGTCATTATATGATTTGGTGTAAACTTGATCAGGAGTTCTTAGAATCTCACGATACTCACTTTCCCCATCAATAAGAATCTTATCTCCAGGTAGTAGATTGGCAAACATAGAATTTCTATTATTCCATGCCTGATTGCCACCTTCAACTCCATATAACCAAGAAGGAACATCTTTTTCTAAAAGTCTTAATCCTTCGTCATCAGTTTTATATACAGTCGATAAAGTATATGTTCCAGTAACAGCATAAGTTGAATAACCATCATTTGCTAAACAAATATCAAAAGGAGTATTCTCATCAACAGTTACATTGACTGGAGACTTGATTGTCAAAATAACTTCATCATCACTAACTTTGTTTACGTTTTGTACTTTACCAATTACAGTATTGCCTTGTTTAAGATGCCAATTTTCAGCAACAAAAGTATCAAATTGTACTTTTATACTATCCGAAATACCAGTTCCAGATACTGTTACATATAAAGTATTATTATAAGCAAATGGTTCAAAATCGTAGAATGTTAATGTTTTGGCAACGTCTCTACCATACATCAAGATGATGTTAACATCTTGGGTTACTCTGTCACCAGCTGGGGTTGTTGAAACACCCAATGGTTTTGTGAAGGTGATATTAGGTCCTACAATAGTATAAGACTCGGTGTCTCTCTGCAAAACACCATCAATGAATACCAAAGCATATCTTGGGTTATCAATTTTTCTTACAGCACTAGTTACTTCATCTTGGATAAGGTATGGACCGCCAAATCTGTACTCATATAATTGAGAATTAATTGTCAGTCTTTCATAACTACCAACGGTATAGATAAAACATTTTTCATAATTTTTTAGAATTTCTGGTAATTCTTCGGGTGGACCATAAAGATCTTCGTTATCAATAGGTGGTTTGGTAAATCTAATAATATCAGCCTGTGTTTCATCCTCAGATCTAATGATAGAATACGAATTACCAAATGGTTGTGTCTCCGTAATCCTTGCTTTTTGAACGACACCGTTTAGAGCAACAATTAGATTCTCAGTAACTTCAGTCTTAACAATAGATCCATCTTCCCAATAAAGTTCAAAATCAGTTTTAACTCCATCAAACTGATCGGCAATAGATTTGACTTTCCTGAAGTATCTGTCATTGAGATCAGAAGTCTTAAATTTAATTGCTCTACCATAAAACTTGACAGAATCTACTATCTGACCCTCTATTGTTCTTTGACCTAGAGGTGGTTGAGCAAATGTAATTGTAGTACCAGAAATTGTATAAGACACTCCTGGTTCCTGGAAAATACCATCTAACGTGGCAATTAATTGCTCATTTTTTGTGAGAGATAAAGCATTATTAGTTCTCTTATCAATAAGAGTAAATACAGTATTTCCAACTAACTGACCAGTGGAAGAGTCGAATCTTCCGTCAAATGCTGGAGATAATGAAACATTATAAGTTTGAGTTTCTGAAGCGTCGAAAGTATCGATAGAAATAGATCCACGACCCTCTTCAACAAAAATAGATTCCAACTTCTGTTGAATGACTGTGATAACTTTTGTAGAAGAAAGTGAAGTAACCTGAACAGGTGGCAACTCAATTGTACTTACATAATTGAATGATGGTTGCTGAGTAGGCATCGGTGCCTCTGCTTCACTCTCAATAACCATTTCACCAAACAACTGGAATCCAGCTGGGTGGGTAGTCTTTTTGATTAAGTCTCTCCACTCTTCAATTGAAGACTTTGATCTAATTACATAAGAATAATCTTGGTAGAAATATGAATCCTGTAAACGCTGATTGGCATTACTTAATTTTCCTCTATCAGAAGTAAAGAATCCAAAATTATCTACGTAAGATCTTAAATCAACATCAAATTCTGTATATAACTGAGAATATAGTGTGGCAGTTCTATTACCCAAAACCGATTTAATCTCAGAACCTGACTCAAATGTACCTGTTACATTGATAACTTTGAGTAAGTTGCTACCTTCTCTATAACCATTGAGAGCAACAACAGCACTAGCTCCAGTAGATGGTTGAGTAATACTCTCACCAAAGAAGAAACGATCAGAAATATTTCTGAGAATTAATGTAGTTGGTGATCTATAAGATCCTAGTTGAGACTCATCGGCATTGAATCCTCTACCAGGATTATTAATTTTAACATTCTGTGGAAGACCAATATTGTTAGATTCTAGGTAAATTTTTACATCAGACTCAATAATTTTTGCTGTTGGTTTGTATGTAAATCCACTTCCTTTCTTTACAACTTTAACCTGTGATAGTTTTCCTTGATATTGAGTACATTCATACTCATACCTAATTCCATCTGTATCGGTAAGAATAATAATTGGTTTTGAGTAGTTATCACCTTGATCGATAATGTCAAAACCAGTAACAACTTGTTCGACAGGATCCCAAATAGGATCGACAAAAGCTTCGTTGCTTTCTGTTGGTAATACACCATATACTGTTGGAATTTCTAAATATCCTTCTCCAGTATTAACTACCTTAACGGAGTGAATATTACCAATTGCTAATCTAGAATTAGTAATATACGACATAGTACCAGTACCATCATAAGATGGTGTCTGATTTAGTCCATAGACAAATCTAGTATCGGTGTTGTAAATAACGTTCTTCAGTCCTGTTAAAGGATCATCAATAATTCTCAAATATGAACCACCAGTGTCAACATTTGGAGAAACTTTGATGAAGTAAAAATAATTCTGGAAGTTGATTGCTCTTCTTTCTTGATACGTGTTTGTAGAAATAGCAGGTCCAAATCCTAGTTTTATAGTAACAAATGATCCAGCATTTCCTGGAGCAATACCACTAGTCTCTTTTTCTTCTGTAAAAATATTGTAATTGGCACTAGATGAAAAATCTAGATAAGTATCACTCATGGAGAAGTGACTGACATCAAAAGTATATTTGTAATATTTTTGTATATCAATAACTGGATTGATAGTGAAATTGACGTTATCACTAGAGAACTCTAGTTTGAACGCCTCATCTTCTACAGTTCTAAATTGAACCAGTTTTTGTGGAATGCTGCTATCAAAGAATGAAGAGCTAGAAGATAATACCTGGGGTTGATTAGCATTATAATCATAAGAAACGTCGATAACTTGAGTTTCTGAGTTGTATTGAATTAGATATGGTTTAACAATATCTTCTCCAAATGGACGGAAGTTTTCACTAAATCTGTAAAAACCATCTTTTAAAGTTACAGTACCATTATTATAATGATTTGTAGGAACAGTGCCCTGCTGACCTCTTTCTACAGTAATTTCATTTGTAGTAGTGTCAACTCCAGTTACTTTTACAATTTCTGGTCCGATTTGTAAAAAGTCTTCTTGAGAAACATTGTTGACATTGGTTAATTTCAAGGTAGTATTATTATAAGCAAATCCAACATGATCTACTTCAAATACCAATCGTTGGGGAGACTCTTCGGTTACAGATCTAGCTAGATCTGAATCGGCAACGGTGAGAATATCACCCTTCTTATATCCTTTTCCTTTTGTAGTAATGATAATAGATGCTACACCACCAGCACCTAGTCCTTGTGGATTAGAAACATCGATAGTTGCTCTAGCGTTTCCAGAATCTCCTGGAAGACCAATATTAGTTCTTGCTTGACTAGAATCACGGAAAATTAACTCGACATCTTCGTAAAGATCAGTTGTGTATCCAAATCCACTGTTAAGAATATCGAAACTACCGATACCCTCATCTACAATTTGTGAAGTATGTGTTGGTTGTAAAGCTGTAGCAGTTTGATATAAACGTTTTCTTACATAATACGTTGTGTTTGTAAGAGAATCGTCGGGAATAATATCAACCGTTATTTGATCACCTTTTCCAAGGTTATGGTTTTCGTTGGTGGCGACAATAGCAATGTTCTCATCAACAAAAAACGGAGTCAAATTTGTACTCAATGAAGTAACAGAAACAATTTCTACTCGGTTACTATCACTAAGATTTGAACTTCTCAAGTAATATTCGCTAGTTACAAAGAAGTTATTATTAGCATTAGTAACTCTAACTTTAACAGAATTTTGTCTAGAAGTAGTTTCTAAGATAGTTCCTGTAGCTTGATCTTCGTTGTCATCATTTGTTAGTCTGAGTGTAGCTCCAGCAGTAAAATTGGCATCCGAATCTAAGACTAATGTTACAACCAAAGTCTCGGAGTCAATTGGATTGGTGGTATTAAATGTCCCTATAACATTTCTCAGAACCATTTCTCCAGCATTGAATACATCGCCAATCAGTAATCCAGTAGCAAATATTGTGCCGTCTTCACCTGTCTGAGAAATTTGGTCACCTTCGAATAGATAAGCACTTTCTTGTACTTTAATCTGAGAAGCTTTTGTTTGAGTAGACTCAATTGAAGTAACTGTTTGTCCTGTAACCTGATCTACTCTTACAACAGCATCTTTTCCACTAGTTGCTGTATTATTAAGATATACGTTGTTACCAGGAGAGAAATTATCTAATGAACTTTCTACGTATCCTGATGTTACATTACCAGATTTTACATCCTGAATTAAAGCAGCAAATTGAGAACCATTTCTTTCGGAAAGATCTGATCTAAGAGATTTGAGTCCGACTGGAATATCATCTTGTGAGATATTCGAATTGTAATTAGAATCTACTGGTAGAGAATAAAAATTGTTTCCTAGAATATATGGGAAAACAGGATTGTCGCTAGCATCTACGCTAATGAAGTAAGCATACGTTCCATTTGGATAATCTGGAGTTACACAAAATCTACCATTGTTTTGATCTAGTTCTGTCTTACCAGAATTTACACTAGGAACCCAACGATAGTCATCAATAAAAGATCCTAGAGGATATTTTCCAGTATCAGGACCATTTGGTCTAGATCCTCTAATAACATATCCAGACGACAAACGTTGGATTGATGAAGTTGAGTCTACTGGATTTGAATATCCATAAGGACCATAAATCGGATTGCCATCATAAGCATATCCAAGAATAGGAGAGTGTGTGTTTTGTAAATTTAAGTTGTTGTTAAAAGCATTTTGTGAAGAATATGCTCTTGCTCTCAATCTTCTTGGATTGGCGAGATAAGCATATCCATAACCTCTTAATGGACTGTAGTTGATAAAAACTGTACCGTTATCTTGGTCTAAATTATTTTTTAACTGCTCGTAACGATTGAATACCCATTTTTTGATGCTGGCAGTAGCACTAGCGTTCTTACCAACAGCCTCTACCGAAACTGTGGTGTATCCTCTGGTGTAGAACCTACCAGTGCTAATTTTACGAACTTCTCCAATACTTCCATCACTATTGAGAATTGCTTCAAACTCGGCAAAATTTCCTTTTCCTAAAGTATCAACAATACGAATAACAGGTGGCGAAGAATAATAACGACCAGCATTGATGATATTCATACTAGTAATAGCACCAGCAGTAATAACAGGTTCTAATACTGCTTGCTCACCAGAAGTGATTCTAATTGTAGGATCCTCATCGAAATTTTCTGTGGTAAGAATTTCAATCTCACCAACAGTGGATCCATTTAAGGTACATCTTGCTTTATTTGGTTGTTCATTTACAAGAACATATGGTGGGTTGACATATGAGAATCCTTTACTTGTAATCTCTACAGATTCAATAGCACCAAACTTAACAAATTCATCTGACTTATATCCTAGAGCAGGTACACCATCAATGAACACACCAACATCTCTGCTAGAGGTTTCGTAGACTTCTGTAGTAACAATTGGTTGCTTACGAATTAATTTTAGGGATTTTTGATCAGAAAGAGTGTTACTATATTGAGTATCTACTAAAATGTTCTGAGATGGGTATGAAGAAGAACAAACATAGAAATACTGATCATCTTCAAATACAGCTCCAACATCAGAAGCAAATGGTTGAGCTACTCCTTTGACTGTATTGTAATTTGAGGTTGGGTCAGTATTAATTAACCAACGATTTCTACCAATAGTTTTGTCATAGACAATAGGACTTAGAGTTTCGAATCCAGCGTCTCCAATCTCAACAGATTCTCCTGATTTTGAGTAAGGAGCAGAATGTGAAGGCAGTAAATTGTATAGAATACCAAGCGTAGTGATTTTTACACTACCACTAACAATAGTCGAGTATCGATATACAGTTTTACCAACATTATGATTTCTAATAGGACCAATTCTATTATCAATAATAAACTGGTTTACGGTTTTATCTTTATATGTAATTACTTCATCGCCAACAAGAAGTTTTCCTGTCCTCGGGAATCCCATTGTGGATTTAACCGTAATCCTATCATTACTACCAGAGCTAGCAGGCAGAAGCACTGTAGTGGTCGTTCTTCCAGAAATTTCAAATGTACCATTAATGGTAGTTGGTTCTAGAATTACTTCGTATAGATCTTCTTGACCATCGCTACCGATAGAAATGACGTTATCTACAACAGCAGAAGCAAACTGAATTGCTGTATCGTACCCATCAATTTCCTGGGTAATCCTTTGACCAATTAAATCGAAAATATCTCCACTATTTAATTTTACTTTTAACGAGTAATTCTTAGTCCAATCAGAAACTGATGCTTTTAAAGTGAAGTCTTTTGGGTTTAGAACTTCTGGGACATTTGTTGGGTCGTCAGTAATAATGGCATTAAACAAGAACTTAATTGACTTGTCTGTACCTTTTGCTTTATAAAAAGATGTGATATTTTTGATTAATGACCTTTTATCGACATCTTCCTTTAGATATGCTTCTGGAAATTCTGCCAAATAAGTCTTTTCAAACTCTTTAACGAGAGCATATAAAAATAAATTGCTGATATTTCTTACAACATCTCCTTGGTAGTGAGGAGCAGCTGCTGTTGTAACAAATTCGCTCTTGGTATAAAGATCTCCCAATGTTGTGTTGCCACTAACACCTCTAGAGACACTTTCTAATACATTTCCATTTCTATCTTGATAGAATAGAATTTCATCACCGATTTGAATATAACCATTCTCTTCTGGAAAAGATGATCCATCTACAACGGTTAGTGTAGTGGCATCAGCAGTAATAGAAGATGCTAAAGTAGATTGTTGACTAAGAAGATTCTTCTCATAAAAATTGATGTCTCTATACTTGTTTAAGTTAGAGATGATATCTAATGGTTGACCAAAAGACTCCTGCTGCTCGTAGTATTTTTCTACGAACTTAGAGAAATTTTCATACTCGTATTGGATAAACCCTGGGAGTTGAGACTCAATCAGGGACGATAACCTTCTCTTCTTAGGAGCCATCTAATCTTACTCTGGGTATACCGTGAATTTACTCTTTGCTACATCAACATCTAGATAGAGTTCTCTAGAAGCATTGATGTCATTTGATAGTGGTTTCACACGAAGTTCAATTCTATTATCACTAAAACTACCTTGGATGATAGTTAAATCATATAATTTAACTTCGCCTTTGACATAATCAACGGTTCCAATGGAATCGTTTAATGTAATTTTTTCACCAGTCAAACTGTCTAATCTATATAGGGCAATTACGCCATCCCTATCTTCAAAATACACTGTGTATGAAGGGAATTCGGTTACTTTGAAACCAGTTGACATCATCGTTGGACCTTCACAGTCTTTGTCAAATTCGTTCTGGAAACATAGCTCATAATAAGATGTGCTATTAATCTGTGGGAAGAAATCCTTCCTCATCATGATGCTAGTTTTATTCGAGTTAATAGAACGATCAGAATTATCAATTGTTGATACAAACTTACTATATCTGAACTTTCCATTAAACTTTTCCACATTTGATTGTGCCAAGTACTTGTTGACACCAGAAATAACTTTGTTTCTAATTTCCTCTGGTTGCTGTGTGGTAATAGAAGTGCTGTAATAGATGCCGCTAGTTACTTCAATGTATAAAATTGATGGGTCAATAATCTCTGGAATCACAGAAGCAACCATATATCCTTTCATCTTATCAACAATACTCTTCTTTGTAGTTGAAGATAAGAAACTTGCTTGCTCTGGTTTAATAACAATCTTTACCTTACCATATTCTGGGGGATCATCTTCTTCTCCTCCAAAAATAATAATGTCTGAAATTGCTGGGTAAATTTTTCTAACAACAGATCCATAATCAGTGGCAGTTACGGCACGATCCTGGGTGCTAAAGTATTTTGGAGCATTATATTTGATCTTGGATAGTGATTCGATAGCAGCACCACCATTAGATGCTACTGTAGCTGCCGAATTAACAGCAATATTATAGACATATCCAATATTGCTAAACTTATCGGTAACAACACCATTAAAAGTAAAACTCTTCGCTCCATTGGTGTCTGGTCCGTTGGTTACAAGGTAAGTAACTTCAATCTTATTACCATTATCAAGTTTCTTACCTAAAACACCATCACCAAAGAAGAGCTCGTAGCGTTCATCTTCAACTTCATCAAGGAAGAAGGATTTTGACTGGGAGTCAATGTTTAAGATGTTCTCGGCGTAGTCGTAGATCTCGTAGAAAGTTGATTGCTCACTCTCATATACTTTTACCCTCACGGAGTTGGTATCGACGCCTGGGTTCTGAATAACGAACCTCTGGGAAGGTAGTGAAGTATTGACTACAAATGTACTAGTAATCAGGGTTCCTTCATAAACAGGAACATCATCAAAGTAAGCAACACCGTTTTCCACAGGAGTTGACTGATCTTCAATCGTTACATATGAGTAAAGAGTATCATTAAATACCGTTGTGAATCCTGTTCCTTTCTGTAGAACAGCAACTTCTGGAGCAGCACCTGGATATGACGCTGTAAAGGACACCCGTGCCTCTGGAGCAACCTTTGACTTGGGTCTATAACCTAACTGCTTAGCAAGGGCAATAACGTTGTCCCTGAGGGTTGCAGAATCCAAGAACAACTCATTAACTACCATGTTGGCATTGAATGCCGTGTAGTAAGTATTATAAGCAAGAATGTCCAGCAGGACACTCATCGATGATCCTTCAAAATCATACGATGTAAAATCAGATTGTGCTCTCAAATATTCCTTGAGAGCAGTCTTAATCTGCTGGAAGTCTAAATTGGATACTTGTACGTATGATGCCATGGTTATCTAGCACTCTCTAGGAAAAATTCGATGTTTGTTTGTAAATCTTCTCGACCACGAATTGCATACTCTAGTTGAATGTCATAACCATTGTCTTCAAAGTTAGTATCAACATTCAAATTAGTAATATCAATCCTAGCCTCATACTTTCTAATGATGCTATAAATCTCATCACGAATAATCGCTGCTGTACCAAAATCTAATGGTTCAAATAATAAATCACCCAGTTGTGTTCCTAGATCGGAATTAAAGAGTCTCTCGCCCTTTCTAGTGAGCAAAAGACTCTTAATTGACTGTTTGATGTCTGCACCGTCTTTTACAACTTGTAAATCCTCAGTTACAGGGTGAGGTTTAAAGTTGAGGTTAAAATCCTTGAATGTTTGAAATTCAGGCATAGAGACAGCTTTATTGACTATTTATGCCTCATTCATGCCATCTTTCAACGTAATCGTCAAACCCTCCAGCACCTCCACAAGGTCTTGAGAGACGATCTTTGGGAATCTGGTACTTTGCCTGCTTAAGGTACTTGTCGCTCGCTGGATCGGTTATTAGAGTCATCCCAGACTCAATAAAGTCCCGACCCTTATCTACGGGTGAATTTGCCATCTGTTTTCTCCTTTGTGGGGTTGAACAGAACTTTTTAAGGGGTTCCTATCCCTTTAACAATTCGATTGTATAATTCTTCAGACCAATACTTATAATAATCAGTCTTATGTAAAGTTTCTCTCGCCTGTAGTAATTTATTACGCTTCTGACATAAAATCAGGTTTGCTTTACCAAAGTTTGACTGAACGCCATTAATATACGTTGTTTCCTTTTTATGATCATCCAACCAAATATAGTCCCTATAGATCATATTAAGTTCAGCGATCTTTTGTAACATAGACGCCACACTAATATCATCCTCTACTATAAAGACTACTACATCGAACCCTTCATTCAGAGTCACCTTGCTCAGAGCGCGTTCCTCTATATGTACAGACGCAGAAAAAGCGTAAGGACAGATGGAAAAACCACCCAGTTCCTCACGCTTTACTGTAAGCTCTTTAATCCAGTGCCTTACTTCACTTACCTTGTCCACGATAGGGTTTCCTTGCTTTATTTCTGCTAGTAGCAGCATACTTCGTATTCTTACTGTTACCCTGACGGGTATTCTTGGGTTTGGACTCGATCAGCTTCTGACCACTCAGTCCAATCTTTGCTCTTGCCATAATTACCTCAGTTGACTTTAATATTATATCATGACTTGGTGCCGATCACAACCGTGCTCGGTCCAAATGGTCCTACCAATGGTCTCTCAATGCCTGTTAGCGTTTG
>Ga0075481_10000413_pt1 | contig 15925 bp, 15 predicted proteins | sample DEB08_DNA_11_FD_76337 | JGI IMG/M metagenome (GOLD analysis project Ga0075481, IMG submission 76337) | Aqueous microbial communities from the Delaware River and Bay under freshwater to marine salinity gradient to study organic matter... | ecosystem: Environmental > Aquatic > Marine > Coastal ... | reverse complement strand
AATGCCGAAAGAGATGCGGGCAGAGCCAGTGCTCACGGAGGAGCATATCTGGATATTTCTTGGAGAGAACCTGATCAAGTAAGAAAAAAGCTTCCAGGTATGTATCATCAATTCAAAGAGTTAGCCGCTGTAGATATTACTACTGAGAAGATGGAAGTTGGCCCTACTGCACATTATGTCATGGGGGGAATAAAAGTTCATCCAGAGACACAAGAAACAACTGTGTCTAGAATGTTTGCAGCCGGCGAAGCGGCGACTGGGTTACATGGAGCTAATAGGCTCGGAGGTAATTCGTTATCTGACTTAATTGTATTTGGAAAAATAGCTGGAGAAAATGCAGCATTAGTTGCAAAAGAAATTGATGATTTCCTTCCAATTGACTCTAATGAAATTAAAATTGCAATTGAAGAAACTTTAGCCCCATTAAACAGAACGGATGGAGAGAATCCGGCAAAGGTTGTTGAAGATTTACGAGAAATGATGCAATATAAAGTAGGTATAATTAGGACTGAAAGCCTGTTAAAAGAGGCTTTGAATGATTTAGATAAACTCGAAGAACGTTCTAAAAATACATCTGCTGGAACTAGTAGGATCTATAATCCTGGTTGGCATCAAGCACTGGAAATTGATGCTATGATTGATGTCAGTAGAATGTGCACCTTAGCTGCATTGCATAGGAAAGAATCTAGAGGAGGACATACTAGAGATGATTACCCCCATCCTGATTACAAATATTGGGGTAAGGTGAATAGTGTTATTTCGATGAAAGATGAGATGACGATTGAACACCGAAGTTATCCCCCCATAGATGATGAATTGAAAAAATTATTAGATGCCGATGATTTACACGAGGAGGAATGAAATGAGCGAAGATGTAACATTCAAAATTTTCAGAGGAGAACCTGATGAAGACGGAGAACCTTTTGGAGAAATGGTAGATTATACTGTTGAAATGGATGAAGGTATGGTGGTACTTGACGTAATTCACAGAATACAAGCAGAACACGCACCAGATTTATCGTGCAGATGGAATTGCAAAGCGGGTAAGTGTGGATCCTGTTCGGCTGAAGTCAATGGTAAGCCAAGACTAATGTGTATGACAAGAATGGAAGAAGTAATGGAAGAAACTCCAGAAGGAGAACCAGTTCTTATCAAACCGATGCAAGCATTCCCTTTAACAAAGGATTTGGTTACAGATACTTCATGGGCATATGAAATGAATAAGAAAATGGTTCCTGTTAACGGTCCTGATGAATTAGATTGGGAATTTAATCAAAATGAAGCTAATAGAATTCAAGAATTCAGAGGTTGTATTGAATGTATGTTGTGTGTTAATACGTGCCATGTATTGAGAGAACATCAAAAATTCGATGAGTTTGCAGGGCCGAGATTCTTCGTTCGATTAGCAGGACTAGAGATGCACCCCTTGGATGTAGAAAATAGAATTCCAGAAATTAAAGATGATTTCGGAATAGGTTATTGTAACATTACTAGGTGTTGTACCGAGGTATGTCCTGCAGGAATAAATATTACAGACAATGCAATCATTCCCCTGAAAGAAAGAGTCGTGACTGAATACTACGATCCAATAGCGATTATTGGTCGAAAATTAGGATTGAGATGATTTTGACCCTTATCGAGTAAACCCGAAAAGGGGTTGTGTAATTCCGGAAAAAGGAATACTCATAATCGAGTAATTCCAATTTTCTTTACATTGGCCTTCTTGATTTTGGCTGGTAGCCAAGCTGGACCATTGGCCGGCTTGTCGACAATCTCTGTCCAACCTTCAAAATTGTGAACACGATTTGTTCCACGCTCACGCAGTTGGATAGGATTGGGCACCTCACGAGTAGCTGCTTTCAGGGCCGCTCCTCGTGGCTGCTTGCTTACGAACACTTGACTAGTGTCCTTTCCATTTTCCATCAATACGAAGTATTTTTTGTCTGACATAAAGTAATCCTCCACCGCTTCGCCTGTCAAAACAGGATATGAATGTATTGTATAAAAAACGCCATACTGCGCCACAATCGAGGTAAAACAAGAAAAACCAACTAGGGGGAAAAAAATTACATTTCCGCGCAAGCCAGTGTTTTAGTGTTCAAAACTCCGGGGATTGCACGTATTGATTCCACTACTAATCTTGCAATCTCACCCATATTTTCTGCCTCTAATTTGATTATCAAATCATGGTCTCCAAATAAGAGATTTGCATCAGTTACAAATGATAATGTTGAGGCTGCATTAAACACATTAACTTCAGAACCTGGTTCGACATTCACTAGTACGTAACCTACCGACATATACTCCCGGGAGACGTCTTTACGCATCAAATCTTCGTATTCGAATTCAGAACCTTGAGAAGAAGCATACATATTGGATGCCTTAGTCTCACATATATATGGCAGAGGTCATCATAGTCCGAGAATGTAAATATGGACAGGTGAGAGTTTGCTTTGGGAATGTCACTAGAGTAGAAGGTGATATCATGGTTTTACCAGCAAATAATAGATTAGCTGGGAGAGAAGGTTTAGATGAAGTTATGCAACTTGCAGCGGGGCCAGAGTTAAGAGCAGCGTGTACTGAAATTGCAAAAGAAAAACGTAAAACAAACTCACAACCTTGCGGTGTAGGTGAAGCAGTAACCACATCTGCCTACAACTTACCTGCTGAACATCTTGTTCATGTCGTAGGGCCTGATTGTAGAAGACCTACACAAGATCAGTATAGGAGAGAATTATTGAAAAAATCATATGACTCATTATTTACAGAGGTAGAAAATCTTGAGCCAAGAAAAACTTTGGTTTTACCTCCTTTAGGTATGGATGTATTTTCTTATCCTCACAGAGAAGGAGCAAGAATGACAATGGAGATAATATTATCTTGGATGGATGAAGGGGAAGACCCTGGAGTTGATATGGTTTTAATCGTAACAAATGAACAAAGTTTCCTGAAAAATATGAAAACAGTGTATCGTGAAAGTGAAGACCAGTTTCCTGGAGTTGACAGAACAAGAGAATATAGAAAAGGAAAATTCCAATAATTTACCTAATCTCAATTCTGAACTAATATTCCAAAAATGGCTAGAAATACGTTATTCATGCGATGTCCTCAATAACCTTGAGATTACGATAGTATCATGGGAATAGGAGGGGCATACGAGAGAGAGTTGCGGTCAGTGCTTGCAGGTGAGGAAAAGGGAGTACGGGCAATAACAAGATCCTGTAATGAAACAGAACGTGCACAAGCTATGAAAATATGCCAACGTCCATTCCTAGTAGTCAGGGCACCTGGAAGTGGTTCAGAAGGTACAGGTGATCTTCTAGCATTGAGGGGGGATATGTGTTTTCCAATAGAAGTTAAATCCTCAAAAAAATCTAAATTATATCTATCTGGAAGAACTGTATTACAATATCAGGCATTGGAAGAAATCGGGAGTAGATGTTCAATACAACCATTTTATGCATACCGACTAAAAGGAGTAAGGGGAGATAGTTGGAGAATATTCAGAGTCAAGACTGAGGGGTTAACAGGAAAACAACGATTGCTCTCGAGAAGAGTTCCCGAATTACCCTTGACAAGAAATGGAACTCCATATCTTGATTGGGAGAAAGGACTTCCTTTGCATAAATTCCTTTCATTGATTTCTAAATCGGAGAATTCAAATAGTATTCTATCTAGTAAAACTGAGGAGGAAAATAATTTCCCAAAAAATGAGGGGACTCTTTTTCAATATAAATCATCATCAGAGAGAACAGCATCGAGTCTATCAAATTCTTGAATCAGACTTTCCACCTCTCGAGACAAATTCTCAAATCTAGCTTGATTTAACATACGTTCGATGCTGTCTCTTTCTCTTCTGATAGAATCTAGTTGACGTTTTTCACTCTTGACTACTTCAGAATCACGTTCAACCATGTAATTCGGAGAGGGTTATCTTTGAAGTCATTTTTGGAAAAAAGAACACAAGTTGAAGAGTAGGTGGGTTAGCCACTTAACATGCGAGGAGAGGAGGGGTCTGCGACGAGTCATCTTCTACCTATGATTTCGATATACTTTTTTTACCTCCTTGGACTACCAATTTGGGGTGCTATATTAATGGTAATTTGGTATTGGGGATTAATTACTCTAGAAAATAATGGTACTTTAGATAATTGGGATGCAACTAGAGTATTGGGTTTCATACTAATGATTAGAACCAAAAAAGGTAGAATTTTTTTAGATAGTATCTCAAAATATAGGCGATTTTGGAGAGGATTTGGAGAGTTTTCAATATGGTTATGTTTTATCGTAATGTTTGGTGTAATGCTTCTTTTAATTTTCAGCGCCATACTCAGTGCTACTTCTCCTCCGGAAGAACCGATTCCGGCAAAAGATCTATTGTTAATTCCGGGAGTAACAAGTTTCGTACCCTTCTGGTGGCCTGTAATTGCACTTGTAATTGCTATCATAATTCACGAATATGGACATGCAATACAGGCAAGAGTTCACGGTATGAGAGCGAAAAGTTTCGGATTATTACTTTTGGGCCCTTTGCCAATGGGCGCTTTTTTTGAACCGGAGATTCAAGAAATGACCAAAGCACCTAGGAGAGAAAGGTTACGTATTTATGCAGCAGCACCATCAATAAATATTGTCACTACATACATTGTGTTAATTCTACTTTCCTGTACAGCTTCAGGATTTGTTGCTTCTGAACCAGGATTGCATGCTAAAGGAATCATTATTGATAGTGGTGCTGACGATGCTGGTCTAGAACCCTATGAAATAATCACGCATCTCGATGGAATAGAAGTTTCAGATTATGATTCATTTACAGAAGTAATGGACACAAAAAATGCAGGAGATGAAATGAACCTGTCAGTATTATCCCGGAAGGATGATGCTGGGGAAAGAGATTCTAGAAATATTGTTGTAACATTGACTGATCAGTTAGATTATTATATTTCACAAGGAATTCCTGAATGGTTCGAGGGGAATTGTAACAGTGAAGAAAACTGTATGAATGAATATATCGTTTTTTTAAATGAAAATGGTATACAAGAAGGGGATGCATTTCTTGGTGTCAGCGGAATCTCATCAGGAACTAGTGCGGTTGATGGGTATAAACTATCATCAACCGAAGATTTGAATCCTGTATTTAGAACTGTGATTTTTATATTCAAGCCATTAGAATTACTAGGTCAACCAATACAATTGGAAGGGCATTCAATGCCTCTTGAAGAAAGAGACTTACTTGAATCAGGAGATGGAGCTATCGCTTCGATAATCGGTACAAATGGAATGTTGGCTATATTCGATTTCTTATTTTGGTTTGCTTGGATAAACTTTATTCTTGGATTTGCTAACCTAATTCCAATGGTTCCATTTGATGGCGGACAGATAACGAGAGATTCAACCCACTCTATAATTAAATTCTTTGGGAAAAATATGAATCCATTGAAAGTAGAAAATTTAGCTAATAGAGTAAGCGGCCTGAGCAGTATAATTATACTTCTGATTGTATTATTCCCAATTTTGTTAGCGAATATATTCTAATCTATTCTTCCTCATCACTTTCTTTAGGAAAAACGATATCATATAACATTGGCATAATTACTACTGCAGCTATTAGGGTCAAGAGATTACTCCAAGTTTTTGGTGAAACAAAATCTGAGGTTCCTGAGAATAATAATTTGATAGAACCAACCCAAGGAACCTCGGAGGACGCTACACCTACTATCCAATTATCTCTAACAGCAGTTACTGGATTTCCGTATTCATCTTTTAATCCGCGACTCAAAATATAGGAGTCATCCGCTGTAGAACTTGTTGCCCTTAATTGATCTATTGTACAACCGTTTGTTAATCTATTATCTCCAGTAGTCAAGTATCCTTCGTGATTTGGAACCCACTTATCGATAGTCAAATTGCCATGAGGTGCACAAGAATAATCTACTTTCAGAGATATATTTGCAACATTGACTAAGTTACTGCCTGGTACGTCCCAAGTTAAGATACAAATATGCTTCAATTCATCAAATACTCCTTCCGGACAGGAATCATCAACTGGAATTTCGGTTAAATTCGCTTCTGCTTTGAGCAATGCTCGATGAATTACTGGGGTATCATTACCACCATTTTTTTCATAGATGATTACATCCCCCAACATTCCATGCATCTCGTATCCAAAATTTTCATTTTCTTCGTTTGATGCTTCTAGATATGTGATAATATCAACTCTATCTGGATTCATGATTAAAACTAAATCTCCAGGATCTATCGCACCTAGAGAACCCTCTTCACTATGTTTCATTGAGCCAGATTCTACTACAACCATGGGAGGAAACATACCTGTTGCCAACCACATTGAACCCAGCAATAAAAAAACTAAACCTACAGCAAGAAAAACTTCTCTAAGGTAAATTTTGACATCATTTGACATACTAATTCTCCTTGATATCATATGGCCTGGTTGAATATAATAGATAAAAGAAAAATAAGATTAGAATAATACTGACAGGATCTATATGAGGGGCAAGATAATGAAATGAGTTAGAACCGCTAATTCTCTCAGTTAAATCTAACGTGTATTCTCTAGAGCCGTTCATAGATGCTAGACCGAAAATCATGTTCCATAATAATGAGACTAAAGTAACTGATGTAAGTATAATTATCATCCTATGGAAAAATAATTCTCTAAGTAAATTAAGTCCAGGGAGTTGGCGTGAAATGACAGAATTTGGATTATTCCACCAATAATGTTCTTTCCCAGTATCATTATCCAGACTAATTTTGGTCGAATTATTAAGATTCTTTCCAATCGGTATGTTGTGTGATTCGAGTAACGCACGCATCATACTCATATGTTTGGCCCCAAGCATAATTGCGGCCTCTTCACCCTCTTTTCGACGTCTCAATACTTCAGCACGAGAATCTAATTGCAAAATATCATCCAGAAGTTGTTTCTTTTCCATGTAAAAGAAAAATTCAGGACCGACATAAAATGTTCCAATCGCTCCAGCTAACATTCCTATCCAACTTAATGTAACAATATTCTCTTTAGAGGGGTCTGTCGGACCAGATAATCCAAAAAGAAAGATAATACCCCAAACTAACAGAGCAACAGATAGTATAGAAACATTAGTCACTATCTGGAAATGTCTACCTCTCTGGCTATCCCACAATCGGCCAAAAAAACTCGGGTTTCTTTCATCTCGACGAGCCATTGTACCATTCGCGGGTAAGGCTTCGTGGCTTAGTGTGTTACGCAAACAAGTTCACATGAAAAATATTATTTTACCAATTAATTGATGTGCTATACTATCAATCGGATAATATGAGAAAGCAGTGGTTAGTGACTCTGATTGTTGTTGGATTGATGCTCTCAGGCTGTATCGGTCCCGAATTTCAAGATTTAGATAAAGATGGAATAGAAGATAGTGAAGATCTAGATATGGATGGAGACGGATGGGATAATTTGGTTGAAATTGATTGTAATAGTGATCCAGATAATTTTGATAATGTTCCTGATGATTTAGATAATGATACAGTTTGTGACGAATTAGACGAGGACATTGATGGAGATAATCTACCAAATGATTGGGAATCAGAAAGAGGATTAGATCCAAGAGACTCCAATGATACTTTGATTTGTCACGGATTTTCAGAATTTTGCTTAAGAAATTATGATAACTTTACATTCCCTGAAACTCACAATGCATTTGCAACCTCAGAGGATGGTGTGATTCTAGGAACTAACCATTACACCGGACTCCAAGCACAATGGGATGGAGGAATTAGAGCATTTATGGTAGATGCACATCACCTTAGAGAAGACCAAACTGAAGCTGAAGATGTTAGATTCTGTCATGGCTCTCCGGGACAATTTCCACATCCTTGTGCGTATTCAGAGGTAGATGCTTTTGAATGGTTGTCCCATCTAAATTCATTGATGAATTTAACCAGTCAAGAATGTTTATCCAAATGTGGAAATGTAGTTTCTATTCTGGTTGAAAATTATGTACCTGCTGAACATCTAGAATTCTTATTTAATGAAACAGGAATTTTAGAAAGAGCATTCATACATCATTTAGGAGATAGTTGGCCATCAATCGGAGATATGATTCTACAAAAGAAAGATGTTGTAATTTATGTTCAATCAGAATATAATGAAAGTTTTTCATATTTCCATCCAGCATGGAAACACAGTTGGGATACCCCATATGGTCAACAAAGTAAAGAAGAAATGACATGCGAATTAGGCAGAGGAGATTCGAGTCAACCTGTTTGGCACCTAAGTAACTGGTTAAGTAGTATTTTTGGAACTGCTGATCCTTACAAGGCTCATGAAGTGAATCAATATGAATTTTTACTAAACAGAACTATTGAATGCTGGGAAATAATGGATAATAGGCCGACTTTTGTCGCTGTAGATTATTGGGAAGATGGTGAAATTACTAATGTCACTATTACATTGAACAAAATGGATAATTGGGATGATGAAATTCCTACACATCAATAATTTCATATTATATTGATTTGTAAAATCGTTGGGTTTTCTAGATAGAACTTATTCGTTAGGTACATGGAAGGGGCAGCGATCGAAAATCTGCACCCTAAAGTCAAGAAATTGATTGAAAATTTAGGCTGGGATTTAACTCCAATACAAGAAGAAGCTGTGATTGATTTATGTTCCGGAGAAAATAGATTATTAGTTGCACCAACTGGAAGTGGAAAAACTGAAGCAGCAATATTACCGGTCATTTCAAGGGCAATTAATGAAAGTTGGGAAGGGCTTTCAATTCTATATATTACACCACTCAGAGCATTGAATAGAGATATTGATAGAAGATTATCGACCATGCTGGAACCTCTAGGTCTGACTGTTGGTTTGAGACATGGAGATACTACACAAAAAGAAAGAACTAAGCAGTCTAAGAATCCTCCAAATTTATTAGTTACTACACCTGAAACCACACAAATAATGATGTTGGGAAGTAAATTAAGAAAACATCTTTCGAATATTAAAGTAATAATTTTAGACGAAATACATGATTTGGCAGGAAGCGAAAGAGGTTCTCAATTAATGGTTGGATTAGAACGAATAGAAGATATTAATCCCAATAAAATACAGCGAATAGGACTGTCAGCAACTGTAGGGAATCCTGAAGAAGTTGCTTCTTATATGTCAAAAAGTGCTCTACCTATAATGGGTCCTTCTCCAAGATTTACTGATGTCTTAGTACACAAAGAAATGCCCACTCCTGAGGATAATATTTTGTCTGTAAAATGGTCAGTATCTCCTAATTCGATAGCTGCATTCCGGAGATTGGCTAATTCATTAATTGAAGATTATCCATCCCTAGTTTTCGTTAATTCTAGATCTGCTGCTGAAACAGTTTCACAGAGATTAATCTCTATGGTACCTGAAATAAATGTAGGAGTACATCATGGAAGTCTCGCATCTGAAACAAGAAAAGAAATGGAGGATAAATTGAGGAATGGTGAAATGCATGGAATCATTTGTACTAGCAGTCTTGAATTAGGGATTGATATTGGCTCGATAAAAAAAGTCCATCAATTACAATCTCCAAGGGCGGTAGACAGATTATTGCAGAGAATGGGGAGGGCAGAACATCACCTAGGAGGAACAGGTAGAGGAGAAATTTTGGCTTGGGAAGTAGACGAGATTTCAGAATGTGCTGTAATTTCTAGAAAAGCTATGGCTTCAGAATTGGAGGGAGTTGATTGGCAAACTGAGCCTGGAGTTGTTGCTGCAAATCAATTCATTCAGCTAGGTATAGAGAGAGGTTTGGTACCATTAGAAAAGGCAAATGAAATTATACAAAATTGTTCTCTATTCAAAGATTGGAATTATCAAAAAAGTATTGATATCTTGAGAGTTCTAAATGACCGTTGGTTGATTAGACTTGTTGAGAATCCAGACGAATCTGATGTTACTAAATGGCCTGCAAAACTTTGGGAAGAATTAGCAAAAAAAACTGACCAGAATATTCCTGAAGAAAGACCCCCATGGGATGAAGAACAAGAAGAGTCTGATAAAATTAAATGGAGGAGAGCAATGGTTAAAGTTCTTCCAAAAGGACTGAAGAATGGTTGGTTTTCTCCGTCAGGGAAAGCTTCCAGATCGAGAACTGAACATATCTCAATGATTCCTGATGAAATATCTTACAGAGTAAGGGATGCAGTGAGTCGAACTGTTCTTGGCTCCGTTGACGAAGCATTTGTATTATCGCTAAATAGTGATGCTAGTGATGATTCTCTTGGAAGAGCAAGGAGATTCGTAATGGCAGGAAGAACATGGCAAATTGTAGATGCTGATCCGGAACAGGAAGAACTTCTAGTTGCTCCAATTAAAGAAACAGGAGAAGCACCTGTATGGACCGGAGAATTACCTCCAGTACCAAAAGAAGTGGCTAGAGAAGTTGGAAAATTAAGAAGATCTGTTGGAATTACTATCGGAGCCCTTGAAGATGATAATTCTACTATTCCCTTTGAAGAATATCCCTTATCTGCTAGTGCAAGAGACGTGTTACTGAATGCTGTATCTGGACATATTGAGGCTACTGGAGTTCTACCTGATGAAAGAACCATAACTGTTGAAGAAAGACAAAATACAATCATCTTGAATACATGTGCTGGTTCAAAAATTAATGAAACTCTAGCATATCTAATTCAAGCATTTGGTTCATTGAAAGAAGGAAAAATGGGTAGAACATTAATTGACCCATACCGAATATCTATTCAGATTCCTGGAACAAAATCTGAAGATATCTTGGGTTGGTTACTAGACACACCCCCTGCGGCGTTACCGTCATTAATGAGAATGACAATTCCAAATGGAAGAGCAGTTAGATGGAGAGTTGTTCAAGTTGCAAGAAGGATGGGGGTTTTACAGAAAGGAGTTGATCCACGTAAAGTAAATCTTCAGGGATTAATGAAAAGATGGAAAGGAACGCCAGTAATTGAAGAAGCACTAAGTAAATTATTTCACGAAAGGATGGATATAGAAGCAACCATGGATTTGCTAAATAAAATTCAAAATGGAGAGATTAAATTATTGGTTACTCCACCAGGTCCACTTGGGCAGTCTAAAAAAAGTGAGAAAGATCTGTTACTTCCTTCTTGGTCGGATAAAGAACTGAGAGAGCATTTAGAAGTTCGATTAGTTAATGAAAGAGCAATATTAATCTGTCTGAACTGTAACAATAAAACAAGAAGAAGAGTTGCTAGATTTGCCGAAAGAATTGAGCCGTGTTCAACATGTTCAGGGACTATGCAAGCATGTGCTCCAGAAAGAATGGAGGGAATGTTATCAGAATGGGTTGAAAGTAAAGATCCCAAAATCTCTGGAAAAATGACAAAGAATGCTGAACTAATTCGAACGCATGGTAAAGATGCAATCATCTGTATGATGGGGCGAGGAATTGCTGAAGAAACTGCAACAAAAATCCTTAGAGGTCATATCTCAGGAGAAAGAGTGAGATTACTGAGATCTATACATAATGCAGAATTAAAATATGCTTCTACAAGGAGATATTGGGGTTAACATAGGCAATCACTATTTCCATCCTTTCACAGCGTATCAACATGCTAATCGGTTTGACTGGTAGGAATGCATCTGGAAAATCAACAATTGTAAATTGGTTTTCAAAAAAAGGGTTAGAGACTTCTTCATGTTCTGATTCAATTAGAGCATGGCTTGCAGAACAAAATATTGAGCCAACTCGGGATGCTCTAATTGAAGGAGGGAGAGAGCTTAGAAGAAAAGGAGGTGCTGGAATATTAGCAGAAATGCTACTTGATATTCTTGATGGAAAAGATGCCGTAGTTGATTCAATTAGAACTCCCGGAGAAGTTGAAGCCTTAAGAAAAAGAGATGATTTTATTCTGATCGAAGTTAGAGCGAATACAGAAACAAGATGGGAAAGGTTGCAAAGTCGAGCGAGGACTGGTGACCCGCTAGATAAAGAGACTTTCTTGAAACAAGAAAGAGCGGAGGCAGAGGCAAAAGATGATGCCGGACAGGCTTTGAATGCAACTGCTGAATTAGCAGACTTAGTAATTCTAAATGATGGAACAGAAAAAGAATTACTGGATGATTTAGAAGAATTATATCAGAAATTAGGATAGTTTTTCTGATATCCGGAAGATGATTTATCAATTGGATATAACTGGGAATATTATGAGAAGACTTGGGCTCTGTCTTGCTATTTTACTAGTAATAATCGCATCATCAAATGTTCAGGCTGCAGAAGTCCCACCAAAGCCAGATGAGGAGGGAATATGGGTTATTGATTCCGCCCAGGTCCTATCTAGTACACAATTTGATATTTTGAATGAAAAATGCAATCAAATATACCTAGAATCTGGAAAACCAATAGTGGTTCTGACAATTGAAAGTTATCAAGATCAAGGCGCAGAAGGTTGGGATAAAGAGAGGTACGCTAGATTTGCTTTCGATGAATATGGAATTAATGATGATAATAACGAAAATAAAGCAATACTGATTTTCATGTCAGAACAAGATAGACAATTCTGGACTGAATTAGGAGGCGGATTTTCTAATGAAGGATGGAGTGGGTATGTTCAGGAGGTCTTCGATTATGATGTAAGACCATATCTGTCTGAAAATATGTGGTATGAGGGCTTAAATGCCGCAGTTGAAGGAATGGAACGAATTGTTAACCAAGGAGAGATTACATATCCTGAATGGGACAAGGTTGCCGATGATTCGACACCTAATTGGATTATTGATGAAGCGGGATTAATCGTTGATGTGGATGAAAACGATATTAACTTGAGAATAAATGATATTGAAGAGAATACAAACTGCTCTATATTAATTGTTACTATAGACGGTCTAAGCGGAAAAAATGCCTCTTTTATTGGCCCGTATGAATATGCATATGGAGCTTTTCAGAATTATGATTTGGATGAATGTGATATTTTATGGTTAATCATTACTGATTCTGATGCATGGGGTACTTACTGGGATGTTCAATTTAGAATGGGAGCAGAATATAATAGTAATTGGATAGATTACATGAACGATAAACAATGGAATATTGTCGATGAATTATATTGGGATGCTGAAGAAGTTGATGATTTTCTGTTACATGAGATTGTAGATTACTCAGAGAAAGCGATTCTCAATGATGGCTTTGATATGGATGAATGGATAGAAATCAATACTCCGTTTCTAGTATTATTGCCAATTATGATAGCATTGTCTGTAGGAATTTTTATGAGAAGTATACCTAAAAAAATTAAATTCCGAAAAGGAAAAGAAGAAGCTTTGGAAAATATTGCATTAGTCAATCGAAATATTATGGCTAATATAGGTGGAAATTCATCAATCAGAAATAATTGGAATGGAAAATTCGAAGATATGACTGATTCAGAGATCAAATCATTCAGGAGATTAGATGACAAATTATCAAAAAATGATGTTGAAATTAGTTTAGAGAAATATGAAAATGAATTAAAACAAATTAAAGAGGTTTATAATTTGAGAACTAATAAATCTGATAATTTGACCTTGTTGTTATTATTCTTATGTTTACCTATAGGTTTAGTTATTTTGTGGGGTTTAGATTTATCTCAAGCAAATATGGAGGCTAAGATGATAGGATTAGATGCCGGTTTGGAAACATTATTTCTTGTTCCATTCTTACTCTTCCCATTGGTAATAATATTTTTACCATTAAAAGGTATATTGACTGTGTTTTCAGGGGGGGATATAAAAAGTGAAATGGGATTAATCCTAGGTATACCAATAATGAGATCTAAATCTTCATTATTTCATTTATCAGATCGGGGAGGGCATTACTATCATGATGAGGCAACAGCAGATTATTATCACAGAAATAATATCCATGATCACACTTGGAGTTATAGTGGAATGGAAAGAAGCGGTAGTTCATTTAGACGAAGTTCTGGTTCTACTTCTTCTGAGAGAGCATCTAGCAGTAGCGGAGGAGGCGGTTTCGATAGCGGAGGCGGAGGAGGCGGTTTCGATAGCGGAGGTAGCGGCGGTGGCGGCGGCGGCGGTGGAGATTTCTAGTCTCTGAAATTACGCTGTTCTGACGATTATTCCTGCTTCATTCATCATACCTGAAGCAATATCGAAATCTTTTTGCCATCTTTCAGGAATATCCAAATCTTTAGGATAAATGACTTCACTAACTCCTGCTTGAATAAGAGATCTGGTACATCTTGAACAAGGTGGCCAAGTTACATATGCCGTTGTACCTTTTAATGAAATTCCAATCCTTGCAGCATGCATTATTGCATTCTCTTCTGCATGACAAATCATTGGATATTTCTGTTCACGATCTTCAAGACGTTCTTGTTTATCCTCAATGCCTCTAGGAAAACCATTGAATCCAGTAGAACGTATTTCACGATCTTCTCCGACGACAATACAACCAACTTTGGTGGAAGGATCTTTTGACCATTCAGAAATATGCTTTGCTAAATCTAAAAACCTTTTATCCCATTTGTCACTCATAATTACATCTCCAAAATATCTATCATAAGTCATTATCCCTATTCGCTTCTGTACGGTTAGGGTCATAACCATCTAATGATGTTGGATTTGCATAACAATCAGGATCGTCTCTATCTGCCTTTCCACCATTGTCATTATCCAAACCATCTCCACAATTTCCAATAGTTTCGTCATCTGATGAAAGAAGATTTTCTGCTCCACCACCTGCTAAAATAGCAAAAAGTAATCCAGATAGTACGAGAATCAACGCTACTAAGATATACTTTGAGGTACTATCTTGAGGTTCTAAAACCACTTTAATTTCAGTTTTCTCATTTGGCTTTTCGGTCATCTACGGGCAGTCCACAGAGGTCATCCCTTTTGATTATCGGTGAACACGAAGTTCTTCCCAAAAATTGAGATTATCTCTAGAAATGATATAATTCAGTACATCTCCAACAAGATAAACGCTACCAATTAGAACCAACTCCACATCATCTATCTCACATATTTTGGATGCCTCTTGTATTGCATTAATTGGATTTTTAATTGAATCTCGAGATATTTCACTTTGAGAACAAATCAGTCTCTCTAATTCTTCAGCATCGACTGAATTATTTCTTCCCGTTAATGGTTCTGTAAAGATCAAATGATGGAAAATTGTATCATGTAAAGTATCATTAAGAAATGGAGATAGAGTATCAACAATATTGGCTTTCTCTGTGACGCCAATCACAAATACACTGGGTTTCAATATTGAGCTAAGTTCAGACTCAAATCCTTCTTTATTGTGCGCTGCACATATTTTGACTGGGAATTCAAACCAAGATGACCCATATCCAGGAGATCTACCCGGCCAGTTACATTCGATTTCTAAGTAATTCCATTTGAAGAATTGTGCAACCTTTTGAGCCATAACTCCCCAATTTTCCCAATTTGATAACTCTTTATCTGATTCAATAATCAATAAATCATCACCAACCTTATCTGAAATTACATTCAATACAGATGCACTAAGATTTTCATTTTTTGATAAAAATAATGGAACTCCTTCTCGATGTATTCCTGCTTTTTCAAAGGCAATTTCTTCTAGTGTATCACCTAAAAATTCAGTATGATCTCTCGAAATAGTAGTAATTATACAAAGATCTGCATTGACCATTCGTGTTGAGTCTAATCTTCCACCTAAACCTGTCTCAATAACCGCTCTGTCGATTTTATTCTCACTGAAGACTAACATAGCAAGAATGAATGTTACTTCGAAAAAAGTAGGGTTACATACAGGATGAATTAACGAGGCATCACGTATCCTATTCAAAAAGATATCAAAATCTTGAGGAGAAATGGGCAAGCCATTAATTCTAATCCTTTCCTCAATAGTAACTAGATGTGGAGATGTAAACAAACCTACTTTGAGATTATTAGCTCTTGCCA
>Ga0075481_10000412_pt1 | contig 15953 bp, 13 predicted proteins | sample DEB08_DNA_11_FD_76337 | JGI IMG/M metagenome (GOLD analysis project Ga0075481, IMG submission 76337) | Aqueous microbial communities from the Delaware River and Bay under freshwater to marine salinity gradient to study organic matter... | ecosystem: Environmental > Aquatic > Marine > Coastal ... | reverse complement strand
GGTTAGTGTCTCAGTTGCATTAAGTTGCTTTTTGAATTGCTCGAAAACGGCTACCTGGACAAGTGTTTTGTCGGTAATGGATTGAAAATGGTAGGTATATTTGGGATGAACGGCATCAAAAAGTTTGGTTGCCATTCGAAGCAACGTGTCTGCAGGCCCGTAAACCAAAAAGGTGAATTGACTGCTCATGGTGACTGCTCATGATTATGGATTGCGTGTGCAAGTAGTAAAAAATTATCGAAGTAAAGTTTTTTCAGGTTGAAGAAACGTTTTAATCTGAAAATAATCAAATGCCATTTTCGTTCAGAAAGCAGGATGAGCCGTGCGCGGTTGTATCTTCAAACTTGCCTAAAAAAACTGTACCTTCCTGCATGAAAAATATGACCCAATCCCTAAATGTGTCTCTTGCGCTACGCGTGGTTGCTGCCGCGGTTTTCATTTTGAGTACTCTGCTGATCTCCGGAACGGTTGCACAGGATCTGGAGCCTCCAGTGGTGGATGTAAAACAGTCTGCGATTCAGTTGCCGGAATTGTATCAATCTGCCTTGGGCTTTGATCTTGCGGTGAACAACTTCGGGTTTGGAATCGGCGTAGAGTATCGAAGGGTGATAGGAAAACAGATGGAGCTTTCGACGCTTTTTCGGCTGGCCGGGTTGCGGGATATCAGCGAACAGACCTATACAGACATCTTTTTTGGTCAGCAGGTGATCCCGAATAAGTACCAGCGTGTATTCGCTACTCCCTTGATGATTGGACTCCGCCAGCGATTTTTTGCCGGAAAGATTCAGCAAGATTACAGGGTGTTTGCAGGGGTGATGGCAGGTCCAGTGTTGGCTCTGTCGATTCCCTACTTTGATGATGTAAACGGTAATGGATACAGGGAGCAAGGGTTTGAGTATGGCATTCCTTTAAACGGTGAATTTGTGAATGATGTGTTTCGGGGCTGGGGGAGTGGTCAATGGCATATTGGGATCGCTGGGGAAGCGGTCATAGGAGTAGATTTCAGTCGCAATTTTAAGAATCTTACGAGTGTAGAGTTTGGGGTGTACGGAAACTATTTTCGGGAGGGGATTCAGGTAATGATGCCGAATCAGCCAATCGCATCGGGGAATCCTGCGCAGCCGTTCGAACTGGATGAAAATGGCCGTTTGTTGCTGGAACCCTTTTTTGATGCACAAAAGTGGTTTGTATCACCCCAAATAAAATTTACCTTTGGGCGCCTCTGGTGATTCGTTCGCGAAGCGGTAATAATGGGCGCGAATGGCTATTACAAAACAACAAAACCGAAAAGACTGAACCAAACTTTATTGAGGAACGTATGAGCATAATTGAGGATATTATTGGACGTCAGATATTGGATTCACGTGGAAATCCAACCGTGGAAGTAGAAGTACATCTCGATAGTGGAGTAACCGGAAGGGCAGCTGTTCCGTCTGGCGCATCGACCGGAGAATTTGAGGCAGTTGAACTTCGGGACGGGAATGAGGATGTGTATCTTGGGAAAGGAGTTACAAAAGCCGTGGATCATGTGAACGGGGTGATTGCCGATGAACTGATCGGCTATCCCGTTTTGTATCAAACCGATATTGATCAGACACTGATCGACCTGGACGGAACATCAAACAAGTCGAAACTGGGGGCAAATGCCATGTTGGGTGTTTCGATGGCAGTCGCTCGTGCTGCAGCAAACGATCTGAATCTGCCGCTGTGGCGATACTTGGGAGGCGTAAATGCCAAAATGTTACCGCTTCCGATGATGAACATCATCAATGGTGGGTCCCATGCCGATAACAATGTGGATCTTCAGGAGTTTATGATTATGCCGGCTGGCGCTGAAACGTTCGGTGATGCTCTGCGAATGGGAGCGGAGATTTTTCATAACTTGAAAAAGGTTCTGAAATCAAAGAACTATAACACGGCTGTTGGTGATGAAGGTGGGTTTGCACCCAATCTAAAATCGAATGAAGAGGCGATCGAGGTGATTTTGACCGCCATTGAAAAAGCGGGCTATGTTCCGGGTGAAGATGTGTTGCTCGCCCTCGATCCTGCTAGTTCGGAGTTCTACAATGCAGAAACCGGACTGTATGAATTCCGATGGAGTGACGGAAGTAAGCGAGATGCGGATGCGATGGTAGAGTTCTGGGCCGATTGGATTTCGCGGTATCCGATTGTTTCCATTGAGGATGGCATGTTTGAGGATGACTGGGATGGTTGGAAAAAATTGACCGATGCGATTGGAGACAAGGTTCAGCTGGTTGGGGACGACCTGTTTGTGACCAATACCGAGCGCCTGTCCAAAGGGATCTCCATGGGTGTAGCCAACTCCATTCTGATTAAAGTGAACCAAATTGGAACCCTTACGGAAACGCTGGATGCGATTGAGATGGCACACAAAAATGGCTACACCTCTGTGATTTCGCACCGATCTGGTGAGACGGAAGACACCACGATTGCCGATCTGTCGGTAGCCGTAAATGCGGGGCAGATCAAAACAGGATCGCTGAGCCGTACCGACCGGATTGCGAAATACAATCAGTTGCTTCGCATTGAAGAGGAGCTAGAGTCTTCGGCGCTGTTTCCAGGGAAAGACCTCTTTGGAAAGTGATTCTGATGTAATCTCATTCCTGATGCACACTTTTATGCCATGAAATCGCTGCTTTCGTCCCTTCTTCTGATTGCGGGCAGTGTGCTGATTTCATTTGTGCTGGTGGAGGGGCTGGTTCGGTTGTTTTTTCCACAGGATCGACTGGTTACCTGGATCGAAATGAACGATCTTGGGTTTATGCAGAACCAGTCCGGAGGTGAGTTTTTTCAGGAGAAGGATGGGCGAAGGGCGGAATACTTGCTGGACCAAAACGGGTTGCGGGTAGGAGTGGATGACGCGTTCCATCAACGCAAAAATGGCTCCCATCAAGCCGAAACTGGCTCCCATCAAGCCGAAAGAGTATTGGTTTTGGGTGATTCGTTTACGTTTGGTCTGCTTTTGGAAGAATCCGACACCTTTATCCAGCGCTGGGAGGAGATGCTTGCGATGGATCAGGATCGACCGGGTAGATCGTTTCGTCTGTTGAACGCAGGGGTTGGTGGCGCAGGGTTGGCAGACTGGCCGCTCTGGCTGGAGGAGTATGGGCCGGGCCTGCAGCCAGACTGGGTGATCTATGTGATGAACACTGCTGATGTCGAACGAGCACTGTCTAAGAATCTGTTTGTCTTAGATGAGGAGAGTGGTATGCTGCAAACGTCGCAGCGATGGAAGCCTCGGCGGTTTTTCCGTTCGCTGGGTCGGAATCGTGTGTATCAATGGATCCAGGCTCATTCGGAGTTTGTAAACCGGTTTACCACGTTTCTTTGGAAGTCGGTCTATTTCGAGGATCTCACAGGAGATCTTCAGCAGGAAAAGGCTCGCGTTCCGATCCCGTCGGAGGAACAGTTTTCCATGGAGTCTGCGTACTCGCTAGACCTGTCTCTGGCCATTCTGGATCGAATGCGTACTTGGTGTGAAGGCCAAGGATGTCGGCTGATGGGAACCACAACGGGGTTTTTTATGGAGGGTGAAGCCGGCTTGCACACACAGAGGGTGTACGAGGCGCTGACGCAACCCCATCAACCCGTCGTGCCATTTTTTGATATTACCCCTTGTGTGCTCCAAAGTGTGCCAGAAGACATGTCCGGAGATGTGCACGAAAGTTCTGACGAGGGAAGTCCTGACGCAGGAAGACTCGGCACTGAAAGCAATATTTTGGATCGCATCCGTATCCCAGGCGATTCGCATCCCGACGAGCTAGGGGCGGCCATCATTGCACGTTGTCTTCATCAGGTAGTGTCGCCCGAGCTAAGAAGCAATTCCATCAACCCGAAACAAGAAACACGGTAGCTATGCGGATCGAGCGCCTGACATTGCGGAATTTTCGGAATCATGGCGAGACGGAAATCGTGGCGGCGCCCGGGCTGAACTTGATTACGGGGCCGAACGGATCGGGGAAAACGAATTTGATAGACGCGATTCACTACCTGTGCATGAGTCGCAGTTTTGTGATGTCGGGGGATCAGTATGTGGTGAAAAATGGGGAGAGTTATTTTATGGTGGAGGGAGATTTTCGGGGGTCGATTCGCGCTTCGTTTACGGTGGGGTGCAATTACAGTCGCGGGCAGGGGAAAAAGATGTTTGTGAACGATAGTCCGTTGGAGAAGTTGTCGGACCTGATCGGGCGTGTGCCAGTGGTGGTGATGAGTCCGGAGGATCTGAAACTGACGCGGGATGGGCCGGTGGAGCGGAGGTCGTTTCTGGACAGTATGATTAGCCAGGTAGATCAGCGGTATTTACGGGACCTGCTGGAGTATCGCCAGGTGAGGAGACAGAGAAACAAGTTGCTTCAAGATGCAGGGGGTCGGTGGTCGGTGATTCGCGACTCGCTGGAGGTGTGGGACCGGCAGCTGGCGGAGAGAGGGGCGGCGATTATTCAGACGCGTGCTGCGATGCTGGAGCGGTTTGCTGAGTACCTGGCAACGGAGTATCGGACGGTATCCGGGTTGATGTTGAAGCCGACGCTTCGGTATCGGACCATTGCGGAGGAGTGGGGGGACGCAGCGGAGCTTACGGAGATCTTTATGCGTCGTCTGGAGGAGGTTCGTGAGCGGGAACTGGAGCGGGAACAAACACTTGTGGGACCCCATCGCGATGAGATTGTTTTTTATCTGGATGATATGGACATTCGGAAGTATGGATCGCAAGGGCAGCACCGGCTGTTTTCGATGGCGTTGAAGCTGGCACAGTTGTCTGTGTATACGGATGAGTTGGATGATTTGCCGATTTTATTGCTGGATGATCTGTTTGGGAATCTGGATCAGCAGAAGACGGAGACGATTGTGAAGGCACTGGCGAGACATCGCGGGCAGACGTTTATTACGGCAGCATCGGAGCAGCCATACGATGAGGGTTTGTTTCGGGGTGATGGAGGAGCGGGGGCGGGTTCTGGAAGTTCCGCGCACCGGTGGTTTACGGTAAGTGAAGGAAAAGTGCATCTGAAATTTACAGAAGAGAATCATGGCATTTGAACGGAAACCTCAGTCGATCGGAACGGTGTTGCAGAAGGTTTTGCAGTCGCTTCCACATCAAAAAAAGGTGAAGCGCGGGATGGTGTTGCATTACTGGCCGGAAGTGGTTGGCGAGCAGATTGCAGCCGCAACGAGGGAGCTTCGGTTTGAAGGGGATCGCCTGGTGGTGTATGTGGACCACACCGCGTGGCGTCATGAAATTCACATGAATCGGTTCACTATTCGGAAGAAGCTGAATGAAAAGGTAGGCAGCGAAGTGGTGAAGGAACTGGTTGTAAGATCATAGATTAATTTTGCATATTAAGAGATGAGTTCTTTTCAGGACATATGGATACGATTCACCCGTCAGACGGCTTCGCGTGATGACTCGAATGGCGGGCAGGCTCCTCTTTTTGGCTGGAAAAAAACAGGTGTATTCGGGTTGGCGATTTTGCTGGCATTCTTTCTCTGGTTTATGGTAAATATGGGAAGGGAGTATAGCGTTACGTTGGAACTTCCGGTGGAGGTACGCAACATTTCGGAGGAGACGGCGCTAAGCGGGGAGCTTCCGGAGCAGGCAACCGTAAGCATGAGCGGTGAGGGTTGGGCGCTGCTGAACTACTACAACAACCCGCCAAAGATTCAGCTGGATGGATCGCGGCAACAGCAGGTAAATATGCTGGAGGAGGTTCGTTCGCTGTTTGGAAATGCATCTAATATTTCAGTAAAACAGGTAATCCCCCCCATCGCAACGATTCAAACAGAGGAAAAACGTTCGTTGCGGGTTCCTGTTCGTTCCAGGGTTGATGTGACTGTTCGTGAGAGATATGGCACACTTTCGGAGCCGGTGCTTCGGCCGGACAGTATAACCGTGACCGGTGCGGCTTCACAGGTTGAGGGGCTTACGGAGTGGGTAACAGAGCCGGCGGAGATTGCAAACCTGGATGAATCGGTAACTATGAACATTCCGTTGAGTCCTCCCGAGAGTGGGATGGTTCTAAGTGTTTCGCAGGTAGAGTTTTTCCTGCCGGTTGCGGAGTTTACCGAAGCCGAAGTTCGGGTACCTGTAGAGATCCGGAACGCGCCTGTTGGGAAGATGATCGAAATCAACCCATCGATTGTAACATTGCGGTTTGATATTCCCATTGAGGAGTACACCTTACTGCAAAATCTTACTCCCTATACTGCATTTGTGGACTATCTGGAGATTCTTCAGGATGATTCAGGATTGGTGACGCCTCAGGTAGAAGTGCTTACGGAGGAGTTGCATGTACGGTTCAAGAGCGCGTTTCCCTCCCGGATCTCATACTATAATGTAATACCTCAGTGAAATAGCGTGATGTTCGGCCGTGTGTATGATGTTACGCGTTGCCAATGATGGCCTGTGTCGTTAATGATGACTAGTATTGTTAAAGATGGCCTTCATTATCAATGATAACTAGTATCGCCAATGATGACTAGTATCGTCAATGTTGGCCGGAATCATCGTCAGCAAGCGTTGTTACTAGCACTTCCTCCACCTCTGCGCTTCCCGGAAACAGCGTAAGAAGTTTTAGCATCACCTCATCTACCATTGCATCCGGGCAGGAGGCGCCGGACGTAATAGCGATTTTCAGTTCAGGTACATCCGATGGAATCCAGTTTTCCGTCTGCACGATTTCGCGATTCCATTGATTGAAGTGGCGGATTTTGTCAGTTCCATCGAACTCCGAAGCATCCCGGATGTGATAGGTTGGGCAGTGATGCTCCAGAATTTCCACCAGGTGCATGGTGTTGGAGGAGTTGTACCCGCCTACCACGATGGCCAGATCGGGTGCAGAATCGGCCAGTGCGTATGTTGCAGACTGATTTTCGTTCGTCGCGTAGCATAGGGTGTCTGCTGTGTCGGCGAAGTGATCCTGGATGTTCTCCTCTCCAAAGCGTTTGGCAGCCGCGTTTTTAAGGATGCTCATCACCTCCTCGGTTTCCGTGGCGAGCATCGTCGTCTGATTGATCACCCCGAAAAATTCCAGATCGGTGAGAGGGTTGAATCCGGGAGTACTCTTATGCCCAAAGTGGGTTTCAAATTCTTCGACCGGTCGTTCGCCCGTTACGATTTCCGCTAAAATGCGCGCCTCGCCGGGATTGAGTACCACCACAACCGCAGAATGGTCTGCGCTGTGGGAAAATGTTGCTCTTGTTTCTTCGTGTTCATGCTTTCCGTGTACCACCAGGCTGTAGCCTTTCTTGCCGAGCTGCTTTCCCCGCTTCCAAACTTTTTCCACAAACGGGCAGGTGGTGTTGTACTGGTACGGGTTGATGCCTTTGGCCTTTAGTTTGTCTTCGATTTCGAGGGTGGTGCCGAATGCAGGAACGATGACGATGTCTTCAGGTAAAAGCGACTCGATCGGGATGCGTTCGGTTCCGTCGGTATCAAAGAGAAAGCGAACGCCTCGAGCCAGAAGGTCCTCGTTGACGGTTGGGTTGTGGATCATCTCGCTGAGCAGGTAGATGTTGCGATCCGGGTGCTCTTCCAGGGTTCGGTACGCGATATCGATGGCATTTTCCACCCCGTAGCAAAATCCGAAGTGTCGGGGAATGAGAAAGGAAACCGGACCGAAATTCAGGGTTGTTGGCGTGAGATCCTTCTTCATGGGATCGGTAATTTTGAACCGGTCTTTGACTTGCTTGATGATGGGTGAGTGGTAAATCTCGGGAATATCGAAGGATTTGCGTGCCATGATGAAATTGCGCAGTTTGAAAACTTGATTGACCTTGAGGCTTCTTGGTGCCGCCGGAAAATACAAAAGATTGCTGTGATGATCTTGAAACAACAGGTGGATGAGAATGCGTTCCTATGCACGGCTCATGCGGGTGTAATAATTTTTTTTGAAGAGATACGAATGATGCGCTGAAGGCGTTGGAGGCGTTGGAGGCGTTGGAGGCGTTGAACCGGGGGATCGTGAAGCCGAAGCGATCGTGCGACGAACCGGGGATGTAACGCAAACATCACATAATAGAACGGGATACAATGATGGATAAATTCACAACAGGTGGCAGTACAGGCATAGATAGTGCAAGTACCACGGGAAGTGCAGTACGCTTCGATCATCCGGAGCAACTCGAAGCGCTCTATCAAAAGGATAAGGCAGGATTTACGAAGCAGTTTTTTGCTCAATATTCATCTCTGGAGGAGAATCCGAAAACCAATCTTCTTGCAAGAAGCTGGCACGCACGTCTTACCTATCGCCCGGAGCGGATAACGGTGCCGATGCAGGAACGGATGTTTATTGTGCTGTCTGCCGCGTTGTCGGGTCTGTTATTCAAGTTGCCGGAATGGACGGGTTTTGTGCAGGATGAGTACATGATCCGCTACTTTCCGTTTATGATTCTGCCATTCTTGATCGTGTACTTGTTGTGGAAGCGAGGAGCCGATCGGCGGACGGTTTCGGTGAATCTCGCTGGGATTGCAGGATTTGTCTTGTACATGTCGTTTCTGCCATACGAAGCAGGCGGAGATGTTCTGCCACTGGTTATGATGCATATGCTTCTGACCCTCTGGTTTTTAACTGGGCATGCGTATGACGGCGGGCCGGGACTGGGCTTTTTGCGGATAAACGGTGATGTTGCAGTGGCTGCTGCGGTTCTCGGGTTGGCCGGTGGGTTGCTTACGATGATTTCGTTTGGTCTTTTTTCACTGACCCCTCTGGATGTGGAGCATTTTTTTGAATCGTATGTCATCTACTGGGGTGGCCCGTCCATTGCACTTGGGGCATTTTTTCTTGCCGAAACCAAGCCAGGGCTGGTGAGCAGGGTTGCTCCGGTGATCGCCCGAATCTTTACGCCCGTTGCTGCCGGGGTTTTATTTCTCTTTTTGATGGCGTTTGTGTTCACAGATGTGGATCTGTACAGCGATCGGAGTGTTCTATTTGTGTTTAATTTGATGCTGATTGCGGTGATGGCGTTGACGTTATTCTCGCTGGCGAACGATTCGAATGATTGGTATGGTGCAGATGGTTCTCATACAGATGACGAAACGCAGGCGTGGGAGTCTTCTTCTGAATCTGGCGGATGGTTCCGGGGTGCACAAATTCTGTTGATTGCGCTTGCTCTCGTGATCGGTCTGCTCGCGTTTTCGGCGATTGTAGTAAGGGTTATCAACTTTGGGTTTTCACCCAATCGAACGATTGTACTTGGAAGTAATTTGCTGATTCTAGTTCACCTAGCATGGATTGGTGGAGTAATGATCCGATCCGGCGCAGGTCGTCATGGGTACCGGAAGGCGGAACAGGTGATTGTACGATATTTACCGGTGTATTTTTACTGGGCTGTTGCGGTAATTTTTCTGCTTCCTTTGCTCTTTTAAATCATTCATTGAGGTGCTCAAGGGTAGTACGCCCATGAGGCTGGAATCTCACAGAGATAGTATGGGACCAGGAAGCTTACCCATCAACCCGAAAAAAAACAGATACCAAAATCGATAACGAAACGGATAACGAAACGGATACGTCAATGGAAAGGAAGATGGAATCGCCATTTTTGAGTATTTCCCGGAGGGATTGGGTGATGGAAGGGGATCATTTTTTTGTGGTTCGTGATAAGTATCCAGTAAGTGAAGGTCATCTGCTGATTATCAGTAAGGAGTTGAGACAGGATTATTTTTCTTTGACAGAGGCGGAAAAATCGGAGCTTACGGCCATGATCGACAAGGCAGTGGCTTCGCTGGAGGATCTGGATCCGGAGGGTTTTAACATTGGTATGAATTGCGGAGAGACGGCCGGACAGACGGTATTTCATTTTCATTGCCATGTTATTCCAAGGTATAAGGGAGACATGGACGACCCGCGTGGAGGGGTTCGGCATGCTGTGGCCGGGAAGGGTTACTACAACCTCTGACGACCGTTTTCGTTACACGCTTCTACATCTCCTATCTACTCCACATCTCTTATCTACATGTATCGCATAGAGATAGCGACAAAAAAAGATCGTTTTCTGTGCACAGTCATCATTGTGTAAAGTACTGCAATCGTGCTAGGCAGTATTGATAATGGCGTTGACGAGACCCTTAATAAGTCTTAATTTTATGCATGGCTAAATACGTTAGATCTCATTATAAGGTTATGCAAAAGTATTTATTTACTGGATTATTTTATTTTTTTGCTCTTATTGGATTAAATTCTTGCGGAACAACAGGAGAGTTCAATACTCAAAGAGTCGTAATGGAGTTTGAGGAGGTTCACAGCCCTGAAACCGGTCAGGTCTGGATGGATCGAAACCTGGGGGCGGAAAAGATCGCTGAGTCAGTGGATGATGAAGATGCTTTTGGGCATCTATTCCAATGGGGAAGAGGGGCTGATGGCCATCAGCTGCGGGATTCAAATACTACTAGGGAGATTAGCAACGGGAGGGTGCCACTTCATGGAGACTTTATTCTAACTTTTAATGCTCCAAATGACTGGCGAATAAAGCCAAAGGACAACTTGTGGAAGGGAGTCAATGGGCCAAATAATCCCTGTCCGGCATCATTTCGGTTGCCGACGGAAGCGGAGTGGGATCGAGAGAGATCCGCATGGAGCAGTGACGACCTTTCAGGTGCATTTGCATCTCCATTGAAGCTTCCTGCCGCAGGCTTTCGCGACCGTAATAACGGTGTTATTTCCAGTGCGGGTTCTTTTGGTTACTACTGGTCTGGTTCTACAGCTGATATTTACGCCCGCTTTCTTGAGTTACGAAGTGACAGGGCAATCATGAGTGATTACTTCCGCTCCTTTGGGTTTAGTGTTCGGTGCATCAAAGACTAAGAGAGTATGAAGCAGGTGGAATCTGTTTCGTAAATTGAGTACCCTGTTTACGTTTAGGCATACTCTATGATTGCCCGAAATCCTGGCCGCTGAAATTGCGTCCTGAATCGCAAGAAACGTAAATAATTCTATGGTTTCTCCAATGAACTACTTTTTTCTGCTCTTTAGTTTGATTTTGCTCTTCCCCGTTGCTGTTTTTGGCCAGCACGATCGGCCAGGGGAGCGGTTTGCGACTCGTTCTGAGGTAATTGCCCGCAATGGAATGGTTGCAACTAGCCATCCGCTGGCCGCCCAGGTGGGGTTGGACATCCTGAAAAATGGGGGTAATGCAATTGATGCTGCAATCGCAACGAATGCCGCGATGGGGTTAATGGAGCCCACCGGCAATGGAATTGGAGGTGATCTGTTTGCCCTGATTTGGCATGCGGAAAGCCGGCAGGTCTACGCATTGAATGCGAGCGGCCGATCTCCGCAAAGTCTTACGTATGACGCACTGATCACGGAGTTGGAACGGATCGGGGAACTGGACCCATCAACCCGAACCGAAAACGGATATAGCAGCCAGGCGCTGACGGAAGCTCGCATTCCACCGTCGAGTTTTCTTTCTGTATCGGTTCCGGGGACGGTGGATGGATGGTTTGCGCTGCACGAGCGGTTTGGATCGGCGCCGATGGAGGATATTTTGGCACCTACAATCGGGTATGCGGAGGATGGATTTCCGGTGCCGGAGCTGATTGCAGATGCGTGGCAGCGGTCGGTACGGTATCTGGCGGATCGGCCGGGGGCATTTTTGGAGACCTTTTCGATCGATGGACGGGGGCCGGAGAAGGGGGAGATGATGACGAATCCGGATTTGGCGAATACGCTTCGTTTGCTGGCGGAAGAGGGACGGGATGCATTTTATGAGGGTGAGATTGCGCAAAAGGTGGATGCGTATATGCGGGAACATGGTGGGTATTTGCGGCAGGAGGATTTTGCGGCGCATCGGTCGGACTGGATTGAGCCGCTAACGTCGAATTACCGCGGGTATGATGTGTACCAGATTGGGCAGAATAATCAGGGGACGGCGGTGCTGCAGATGCTGAATATCATCGAGCAGTTTGATATTGCGGAGATGGGGTTTCATTCGGTGGAGGCGTTGCATGTGATGATTGAGGCGAAGAAGTTAGCGTATGAGGATCGGGCGAAGTACTACTCGGATCCGGCGTTTCATGATCTGCCGTTCGAGAAGTTGATTAGCAAGGAGTATGCGACGGAGCGGGCGGCATTGATCGATCCCGAGCGTGCGTTGGAGCGGGTTTCGAGTGGTGTGGATGGATTGCAAAAGGGTGGTACGATTTTTTTGACTACCGCGGATCGGGATGGCAATATGGTGTCACTGATCCAGAGTAATTTCCGTGGCATGGGCACGGGGTTTGTGGCACCGGGTACCGGGTTTAGTTTTCAGAATCGTGGGGAGTTGTTTTCTTTGGATCCGGAGCATCCAAATGTGTACGCGCCTGGGAAGCGGCCATTTCACACGATTATTCCCGGTCTGGTGACGAAGGATGGCGAGGCGTTTATGACGGTCGGGGTGATGGGAGGCGAGTTTCAGCCGATGGGGCATGTGCAGGTGATTACCAATGTGATCGACTTTGGGATGAATATGCAGGAGGCGGGGGATGCGGTGCGATGGTTGCATACGCGTTCGACGGAGCCGACAGATGCGTGGGGGGAGTTTTTGCAAGATGGTGGCGAGGTTCGGTTTGAAACAGCGGTAGATCCGTCGGTGGTGGATGCGTTGCGAGCGATGGGACATACCGTGGAGGTTGGGGGCGGTTTTTATGGGCGGTATCAGGGGATTCGGTTTGATCCGGAGCTGGGGGTTTATTTTGGGGCGTCGGAGCCGAGAGCAGACGGGCAGGCGGTCGGATTTTAGTCGGATTTTAGTCGGGTTTTAAGTGAGGTTCTATGGGATTTTATATTCGAAAAGCGTTGCTTACCGGGCCGGTTCGGGTGAACCTGTCGAAGGGAGGGTTGGGCTTTTCTGCGGGGGTGACCGGCGCCAGAGTAGGTGTTAACCGGCAAGGGGTGTATGTGCATGGAGGCCGTGGGGGTCTGTACTATCGTAAGTACATGAAAAAGGGCGCCGGCGCCGGCGATGGTGGGAGAGGTACGGTTGGGAGTTCGACTGGGGCTTCCGCTAGGGCTTCTGCTGGGACTATGAGAGTTGCTGATTCTTTGGGGCAAACAGTAACCCATTTTCAGGACACAGGTGTCACGCTCGCTCGTCCATTGGCGGTGGATATGGGGGGAGAGGGGTCAGACGGTTCCGGGTCGCAGGGTTCTGTGGTGCATGGTTCTACGGTGCATGGTTCTACGGTGCAGGGTTCGATATCACGCACGGGTGTCCCAAATCGCACCACAAAGACGAGTATGAGACAAGCCACACTAGAACGGGAAGACCCACTGTTGAACAAGCGTAATTTGCTGCTATTTGCCGGCAGTTTTTTTGCCCTGTTTGTGAGTCTTTTGGCCAATTCGCGAATCTTTGTCCTCATCACTGGTGTGCTATTTCTTGCCGTGCTAGGATTTAGTCTTTATCAATATTATTGGCGAAGTGTCGCAACCAAACGATTTCATACGTTGACGGGGCTGCTCGAGAAGGATCTGCGATTCCCTCCAGTTGGGGATTTGCCCCAAAAAATTGGGTCTCATGAGGTATTACCTGAGAAAATACCGGAAAAATGGCGCTATTTGCTGGCTTTTCGTTTGCATGCAGTCGGTTGTGAGGTTGCGATGCGCAACGAACGAATTCACATAGCAGATACATTGGCATGGTTGGATGAGCATGTACCCCTCAGTACGAATAGGGTTTCGGAAATCCGTATTTCGGTGTTGATGGAATTGCTCCAAGAGATGCTTGAGGATCACCTGTTAAGTGAAGAGGAGAACCGCGCGATGACCCGGCTGATTCAGGAGGCTGGTGTTTCAAAGGAAAAATTGAAACCGCTGCATCGTACCATGGATGCGTACAATCTTCTTCGTGAGGAGATTCAGCGTCCATTGCTTGAAACCAGTGCTGGAATTCCACTGTTTCGCGGGGAGGTTGCCTATGAGGTTTTTGACAAGGTGCGGATCGTAAAGGAGCGTGTTTTCGACCGGTTTCAGCGTGATGGTGTGCAGCACCGGGTCATGGGCTACGATATCCAGTCGGAGGGAAAGTTTGTGATCACAGACCGAAGATTTGTTCTTGTCGGTCGCGGATCGCGAGAGTACCGCCTGAACCAGCTGCTTGATATCACCACAGACCCGGAAGCTGGAGTGATTGAACTCACCATGAACAAACGGAAAAGCCCCATCATCCTCACAACAGAAAACCTGATGTTGCTCTCCGCACGATTGGAGCGGGTTCATCAAATGATAATGAATCAGTCGGCAACGTAAACGTACAGCATATCACAACAAGCCTCTACCCCACTCCCATCATCCCTGCCGTGTTCCCGAGAGCGCTCTTGAAAAGTCCCGCCCGCCTGGTTCCTGGAATATATCGAGCCCGAAAATCGATGTAGCGGCAAACAGATGGTCAAAAATATCCGCCTGAATCGATTCATACTCCCCCCAGTTTGTGGTATCGGTAAAGCAGTAGATCTCCATAGGAATCCCTCTGCCTTCGGTGGGCAGTTGACGCACCAGAATCGTCATTTCCTGATGAATTCGCGGATGGTGCTTTATGTAACTCTCCACATAGGCACGATACACCCCAAGGTTGGTCATGCGCCGACCATTCACTGGCATACTCATATCGAATGCATGCTTTTCATTGTAGGCGTCGATGATCTTCTGTCTTTCAAGGAGAAAATCCTTCAGCAGGTAGATCTTCTTTAGCTCACTTCGCAAGGTATCATCCACAAACCGAACCGACTGGGAGTCCAGCCGAATGGCTCTCTTGATCCGCCGCCCACCACTTTGTTGCATTCCGCGCCAGTTCTTAAAACTATCTGTCATGAAGTAGTACGTAGGAATCGTGCTGATGGTCTTGTCCCAGTTCTGAATTTTCACGGTATTCAGATTGATGGCGATCACATCTCCGTCCGCACCAAATTTGGGCATCTCTACCCAGTCTCCAACGCGCACGGTATCATTGGCAGACATCTGCACACTGGCTACAAGTCCCATAATCGTATCCTTAAAAACTAGTAGCAAAATCGCAGTCATCGCACCGAAGGCACTCAAAAAGTAAACCGGCGATTTTTCAAGAATCACGGACAGAATGAGAACTAGCGTCACGATATAAAGAATAATCCGGATCAGCTGAAAATAGCTGGTTAAAGGCTTGTCCTTAAAGAGCGGATGGGACGCAAGATTGTACTCCGCCACCCGAAGGATGGCAAAGAAGATCATCATCCCGACAACAATGAGGTATGCATCGGTGAGTTTGATAACAAACGGCAGCAAAAACTCCACATCCGCAAAGATGGTACTGGCTGTCAGGCGCAGAAAGATGGCTGGAACAATATGTGCGAGGTGATTGAATACCCGTTTTTCAGCCAGGGTATCGTCCCAGGTGACCGGGGTTTTTTCGAACACACGATAGAGAAGTCGCTGAATCGCCTGTTTGGTGGCGTAGAATGCAATGCCGGAAACCGCCAGAAGAATGAGCAAAAACAGAACCAGTCGCACCGCAATGGCGAGAGATTCCGGGAGTCCGGCGTCCAGAAAAAAGGAGTCAAACCAGGTTTCGATCTGTGTCATAGGATCTGTGTCATGTGATCTGCTTTCTAGGATCTGTTCTCAATTGCCATTTCTATAACGTGTGAAAGATAGAAAATGCACCGGAAACGTGTGATGCTAATAAAGTCCCCGCCACAGAAGTCATCTGCGACGGGGGGATGGTCCTTTCTCATGGCTCAGGCGGAGGTACATCTCTCGTGATTTTATGCCATTGGGCATTGGAGGCTCCCCGGGAATGGAACCCCACCAGGAATAACACACCCAAGGAAACACAAACCCTTGGCTATTACACCCATTACACCTGCAGCGAATCCGTCGACTCTCCGGAAGCACGAACCGCGGAATCTGCAGCGCCAAGGTCTGCCACACCAAAGGTCGTTTTGAAGGCAGTGAAGGCATCAAGATAGTCAAAGGCGTATTCCGGAG